>Ga0310914_10002435_pt1 | contig 12546 bp, 9 predicted proteins | sample GREbulkMGAN108_FD_203450 | JGI IMG/M metagenome (GOLD analysis project Ga0310914, IMG submission 203450) | Lab enrichment of tropical soil microbial communities from Luquillo Experimental Forest, Puerto Rico - GRE.bulkMG.AN108 | ecosystem: Environmental > Terrestrial > Soil > Tropical forest >...
AATACGGGAATTGCGCTTGCGTTCGTAGCCGCGGCGCGCGGCTATCGGCTGATCCTGGTCATGCCGGACTCGATGTCGATTGAACGGCGCAAGATGCTGGTGCTGCTTGGAGCGGAGCTGGTCCTGACGCCCGCGGCCGACGGCATGAAGGGTGCAATCGCGCGCGCCGAGGAGATTGCGCGTACGACCGGGGATGCGGTGATCCCGCAGCAATTCAAGAACCCGGCAAACCCCGAAATCCACCGGCGCACCACGGCCGAGGAAATCTGGAATGATACGGACGGGAACATCGACATATTCGTCGCCGGCGTAGGTACCGGCGGTACCATCACTGGTGTCGGCCAAGTGCTCAAGCCGCGCAAGCCGTCGCTTCGCATCGTCGCCGTCGAACCCGAGGAGAGCGCTGTCCTGTCGGGCGGGCAACCCGGGCGCCACAGGATCCAGGGCATCGGGGCGGGATTTGTACCCGAAATTCTTGATCGTTCGGTGATCGATGAGGTCATCACCATCAGCGATCAGGCCGCCCTCGATTCCGCCCGCGCGTTGGCGCGCTACGAAGGTATCCCCGGCGGAATTTCTGCCGGAGCGGCGGTGGCCGCCGCATGCATGATCGGCGCTCGAGAGAACATGACGGGGAAAGTCATCCTCGCGGTGGTGCCCTCATTTGCTGAGCGCTACCTGTCGACCGCGCTGTTCGAGGGCCTCTAAGCGCGCTCGCCAACATACAGGCGAAAACGCTCCTGCCGGCCAACCTCCGACGTTCGGCTTTCGGCGCCTGTGCTCAATCCTCGCCGGTCGCCCGCAAGTACTCCGCCAGGCCGGGGCCGATATTCGGAACAAAAAGCTCCTCGAGGCTCATCCGGCGGCGCGAGAGGCCCTGCTCGTCGAGGTAGGCGACCAGCGCCTCAAGGGTCGCCCGGCTGCCTTCGATCGAATAATCCCAGATCTGCGGCCCGAAAATTCTGTGCGCTGCTTCAAGCTCGTCGATCACCCACGGCAGCCCCACCGTCAACGCATCGGTATCGTACATGGTGCGATAGGCGATGTCGCGCGCCCGGGAGAACGCCCGGTAAAAGCTCGTCGCCAGCCAGGGATTCTTCTCATAGAGATCCGTCTTCAGCACGAAAGTGTGCATGATGGGGAAAATGCCGGTCTTCTCGAAATATGCGGCCTCGACCGCGCGAAAATCTCGAAACAGCCGGCGCACGTTCTTGCCTAGCCCCTTCGGAATCATGACGGATGCCAGCGCATCGATCTCGCCGCGCTCGAGCATCTCCTCAAGCGTGGTGTCGGGCGGCATGGATGCGATCCGCACACCCTCGGGCTTGCGCACGGCTCGGACCGGCCTGCCCACCACCCAGTCCATGTCGCCGGGCATCACGCCGTACTCGTGGGCAAGCAGTCCGCGCACCCAGACCGCCGCGGTCATCTGGTAATCGCCGACTCCCACGCGCTTGCCTTTCAGCTCCTGGGGTTTTTCTATCCGGGAGTCCGCGCGCAGGTAGACGGCGGAGTGGCGAAACACGCGCGAGGGAAAGACCGGGATCGCAATAAAGCGCGTGTCGCCTTCCGAGCGCAGGATCGTATAGGAGGAGAGCGACATTTCGGACGCGTCAAACTCGCCGTGGTTGAGCATGCGCCAGAACGTCTCGCCGGGCCGCAGCGGAATGAAGGTCAGATCGACGCCTTCGGGCTCGACCCGCCCGTCGATGAGCGGCTGGGTGCGGTCATAGCGCCCGCAAGCCATCGTCAGCTTGAGTCTATTCATGGGCTCACAATTACGGGTTCATCGACTGCCTGTTCTCATCATCGCAACGCGCAGCCGTTGCAGGGCAGCTTAAGGCCGCGGCCAGGCCAAGGGCCATCAGATTATTCTCATCATTTTTGCGTCGTCTCACATCCGGAAGAACCTTGGCCGCGCAGCACAGGCTGGGTTAACATCGGACGACGACATTTGGAATGACCGTGATGAATTACGCGATGCCCAATGAGGACTATACAGCCCGCGCAAGGCTGTTTGCCGGCAACCGCATGAAGCTTGGCGTCATGGCGTTCAATTGCAGCCATGGTTCCACCATCACGACCGTGCCGGAAGCGTGGAAGCTGAGCTGGCCGGACACCGTAGAGATCGCTCGGGCGGTTGATCGCTCCGGCATGGAGGCGGTGCTGCCGGTCGGCCGCTGGCGGGGCTACGGCGGACCGAGCAACTTCAACGCCGCGACCTTCGAGAGCTTCACCTGGGCCTCCGCAATCGGGGCGCTGACGAGCTACGTCACGGTGCTCGCTACCTGCCACGTGCCGCTGGTTCATCCGCTCATGGTGGCCAAGATGGCCACGACCATCGATCATATCACCCGCGGGCGGTTCGCGCTCAACGTGGTGTGCGGCTGGTTCAAGAACGAGTTCGACATGTTCGGCGCGCACATGCGTCCGCACGACGACCGCTACAAGTTCGCTGCCGAATGGCTGGATTTCCTGAAGAAAGCCTGGACCATGGACGAGGAGTTCGACTTCAGGAGCGAGAGCTTCAGTGCGCTCTCGGTCTGGAGCCAGCCCAAGCCGGTTCAGAAGCCGCACCCGCCGGTGATGAATGCCGGCGGATCGCCCGCGGCGCAGGATTTCACCACCCGCTACTGCGACATGAATTTCGTGATTCTCAAGGATCGGACCTTTCTCGACGGCGCCCGCGCCCAGATCGCTCACCTCAAAAATCTCGCCCGCTCGCACGGACGCGAGACCAGAATCTGGATCCATGTATACGTGGTGTGCCGCGAGACCGAGAAGGAGGCCAAGGACTATCTGAACTATTACGTGGTCGAGAAGGGCGATGGGGAGGCTGCCGAGAATCTGCTGAGGATCTTCGGCATGCAGACCGAGACACTCGACAACAAGATGCTGGAAGGACACAAGGCGCACTTCATCGCCGGCCATGGCGGCTATCCGCTGGTCGGCACCGCCGAGCAGATCGTCGACGAGCTTGGCAAGCTTGCCGACATCGGCGTCGACGGCTGCCTGATCTCATGGGTCGATTACAAGAACGAGCTCATGCAGTGGAATGCGGATGTCCTGCCGCTGATGGTACAGGCGGGATTGCGGACGCCGTTCGCACCCGCTGCTCTCGCGAAGTCTGCAACAATACCCGACCTATCCTCGGCTACCGGCGATGCCGCAATGGCCGTATCCTGATATCGGGATACCCGGACCGCTCATGAAGCGCATCGCAGTCACCGCCGCGGCCGTGCTGTCGGCGCTTTTGACTTCGCGCGGTGACGCGGTCCGCGCCGACGACTATCCTTCACATCCTGTCAAGCTCGTTCTGCCGCAACCCGCGGGCGGCGCCGTTGATCTGATCGCCCGTGCGCTGGCTGACCGTTTCACCGAGCAGATGCGAACGCCGGTGGTGGTGGAGAACATGCCCGGCGCCAACGGCAGCCTTGCCGCAGGGACCGTCGCGCGCGCGGCGCCCGACGGCTACACGCTGATGCTGGCGGTTGACAGCAATCTCGTGATCAACCCCGGCCTCTATCACAACCTCAGCTACGATCCGTTTCGCGATTTTGTTCCCATCAGCATCATCGCCAGGCTGTACATGGTGCTGGTCGCCAACCCGAAGGTTGACGCCAACAATGTGCGTGAATTGATCGCGTATGCCAGGGCGCACCCGAACAAGCTCAACTACGCCTCGATCGGGCTCGGCACCGCGATGCACATGGGGATGGAACTGTTCAAGTTCGCCACCGGGACCGAGATTAACCAGGTGTCGTACCGTGGAACGGCGCAGGCCGTGACGGACGTGGTGGCGGGCATCGTCGACGTCATGCTCACCGGTCCCCCCTCGGCCCGGTCGATGGCGGAAGGCGGCAGGCTCAAGCTGCTGGCGGTTGCGTCGCCCGATCGCATGGCGCTGATGCCCGATGTGCCCACCATGCAGGAGGCGGGAGTGCCCGGATACGAGATGGCGAGCTGGTTCGGCTTACTGGCGCCGGCCCGGACACCAAGCGCGATCGTCGAGCGGCTGTCGCAAGAGGTGAGGAGGGCAATCGCTGATCGCAAGTTCGGCGAGCGGATGAAGGCGCAGGGGCTCGAAACCGTCGGCGGCACGCCGGAGGCGATGCTGCTGACCATGCAGGCCGATACCGAGAAATGGGCAAAGCTGATCAAGGCATCCGGCATCGAGATTCCGCAATGAGCAGTTCCGCGCGCTACGAACTGTAACAGGAGCAATCAAACATGGCGGTCGGCATTACCGGATGGCGGCTGCACGTCGGTGTGATCTTTCCGACCCCGGTACCGCCGCGTCCGATCCGTGAATGGTACGAGGTGGTGCCCGACGGCATCGACATCACGACCGTCTCGCTCACCATTTCGCAACTGACGGACGACAACATGGAAGAGGCCGTCAGGGGCGCCGAGCGGGCGGCAAGGCAATTGTCGAACTTCGACGTCGACGTGATCTTTCAATCCGGCGTGCCGCCAGTGGTGGCGCGCCAACACGGCTTCCACAAGGAGCTGGAAGACCGGCTTGCACAAGCGTCCGGGCTTCCCTGCATTACGGACATGGGCGCAGTCATCGATGCGATGCGCGATCGCAACCTCAAGACGGTAGCGATGGCCACGCCGTTCCGGCAGTTCATCAATGACCGGCTGGTCAAATATCTGGCGTCCGAGCAGATTGCGATCGTGCACAACGAGGCGCTGGGCATCGAGCGCAATACCGAGATCCGTCGCCTGCCGATTCCGGTCGAATACCACACCGCGCGCAAAGCTTTCCTCGCGGCGCCCGGCAAGCCGGATGGCCTCTACATCCCCTGCGGTGGCTGGGGCAGCATGCACAATATCGACTCGCTGGAACGCGACCTCGATACCACCGTCATCACCTGGATGAACGTGATGATCTGGAGCTCGATGAGGCGCGGCAACGTGGCCGGTCCGATCAGCGGGTTCGGTAAGCTGCTGGCGTCGCTCTGAGCATGTCCCGCAAGGGCGCAAACCGGGTTGCCGAAGAGGACAGGCGTAGATAAAAAGATGGAGCGGATGGTGATTGTCTTGCAACTCATCCCGCTCCGAGAGCTGCCCCTCCCCGATCAATCTTCGAAATTGACCGCACCAGGGATGTTGCGCAGCAACTCGGCCTCGCGCAGGTCGAGCTCGCGCTCGATATGCCTTCGCGCCTCGTCGATCAGCTCCCCGCGCTCGAGCTGGCCGAAAATGTGCCGGCGCTCGGTGTCGATGAGAAGGCCTTCAATCTCATCCCTCAGTGCGAGGCGGCCGCGCTCATCCTCGTCGGCCGCGACCGCCTCCACGCGCCTGAGCCGCGTCAGGAGGTGGGAGCGCACGTTCTCGACGAGAGGCTCCGGCAGGCTGCGGTCGGTGGCAATCTCCTCGAGACGCTGGAACACTGCATCGATGGCCTTGCGCCGTGCCGCGACCTCGGCGGCTCGCTCCTCGACCTGCTCCGCCTCGGCAATTCTGCCCAGCCCCAGCCAGCGCATGAGGGGTGGAACCATCAACCCCTGGCCGACGAGCGTAACCAGGATGACCCAGAAAGTGAGAAGAAGTATCAGGTCGCGATGGGGAAACGGCGAGCCGTCTGCGACGGCCAGCGGCAGGGCAAGCGCGGCCGCGAGCGACACTATCCCGCGGACACCGAAGAATGCCACGAGGAAAGGCCGTTGCCAGATCGGATAGGGATCGACCCTGCGAACGGCAGGGATTAGAAGCCGCGGCAGGTAGAGCGACGGAAAGACCCAGAGGAACCGTGCCGCTATCACCGCCACCGTGGTGATCAGGGCCGCCACGACGAATTCCGATCCGGTCACCTGGCTGACACGGTCGAGCAACGGGGCTGCCTGCAGCCCGGTCAGCAGAAAAAGCGCGCCCTCCATAATGAAGATGAACAGATCCCAAAAAAAGATTCCCTGCAGCCGCGTGTGGCTTGGAATCAGCAGCGGCCCGTTCCAGCTGATGTAGAGGCCGCAGACGACGGTCGCGAGCACGCCCGAGCCGCCCAGCGCCGCGGGAGGCCAGTAGGCGGCGAATGGCGTGAGCAGGGACAAAATGATCTCGACGCGCGGATCCGATGCCCATCTGCGCACCCGCAGGCTCGCGTAGCCGATCGCCAGCCCAAACGCGATCTCGCCGACCATGATGGCAATGAAAACGAGGAATGCGGAGCCGAACGAGAAGGTACCGGTTGCAACCGCCGCGACCGCAAAGCGATAGAGAATGAGAGCGGTCGCATCATTGGCAAGCCCTTCGCCCTCAAGCACGACCATGGTTCGCCGGGGAAGGCCAAGCCGGCGCGCGATCGCCAGCGGCGCGACTTCATCGGGCGGCGAGATGATCGCACCCAGCACGAAGCCGACCGACCAATCCCAGCCGAGCAGATAGTGCACCACAGCTGCGACCGCGACGGTCGTGAAGATGACACCACCGACGGCGAGGAGCGTAATCGAGCGGATGTTGGACCGGAATTCGCGCCAGCTCATCGCCACGCCGGCCGAGTAGATGAGCGGCGGAACGACGAGAAGCAGCACAAGCTCGGGGGTCAGCTCCACGCGCGGCAAGCCGGGCGTCACCGACAGGACAAGCCCCACCAGAACCAGAAGAATCGCCGCAGGGATCCTGGTCCGGTTGGCGACAATGGCGACTGCCGCCACCGTCACAAGGATGAAAACCAGGATGAGATGAATTTGCATGCGCTGGGAAGGACAACAGCCCGGAAATCAGGTTGAATCGCGCAGGTCCAGCGCAGGTCTCAGCGTACGCCGCCGCGCCACCCAACGCCTGTTCTGGAACTGCCTCTCATTTTATTTGAACCATTCGCCTGACTGCAGGCCTTAGACTTGCTCCGGCAAGAGCTTGCAATCGCCGGCAAACCACAACACGGTTGCCGAAGGATTGCAAACGGCCCTGCATTTCGGGGGGCCCTGGCATGCACTCACCTTCGCAGCGACATTCTCGGCTCATCGGGTGGCACAAGCCGGTTGGATGGACATTGGAATGGAGGTATTGCTCCAGCCGCCTGCAAATGGAGGTTTTAATGGACCTGTCGCGCCGTCATCTGCTTGCCCTCGGCACTACCACGCTTCTTGGCGGTGCCACCGGAGCGCCCTTCGCGGCATGGGGCCAGCAGGCGCAGTTCACCTACAAATATGCAAACAACCTCCCCGAAACACATCCCATGAACGCTCGGGCGCGGGAAATGGCCGCCGTCATAAGACAGGAGACAAACGGGCGGTTCGAGCTCCAGATATTTCCCAGCAGCCAGCTGGGCTCCGACACCGATACGTTGAGCCAGCTGCGTTCCGGCGGCGTTGAGTTCTTCACGCTCTCGGGCCTGATCCTGTCGACCCTGGTGCCGGCCGCCTCAATCAACGGCATGGGGTTCGCGTTCCCGGACTACGAGACCGTGTGGAGGGCGATGGACGGCGATCTCGGCGCATACATCCGCGCTCAGATAGCCAAGGCGAACCTGGTCGCAATGGAGAAGATCTGGGACAACGGCTTCCGGCAGACGACGACCTCGACCAAGCCGATCGACACGCCGGCAGACTTTCGCGGGCTCAAGATTCGCGTGCCGCCCTCGCCGCTCTGGACATCAATGTTCAAGGCCTTCGAGGCGGCGCCGACCTCGATCAACTTCAACGAGGTCTATTCGGCACTGCAGACCAGGATCGTGGACGGCCAGGAAAATCCGCTCGCCATCATTGCTACCGCCAAGCTCCACGAGGTGCAGAAATACTGCTCGCTCACCAATCATATGTGGGACGGGTTCTGGTTTCTCGCCAACCGGCGCGCATGGGAGCATCTGCCGGAGGATATGCGTGGGATCGTTGCGAAGCACATCAACTCCGCCGGCATGAACGAGCGCCAGGATGTGGCCAAGCTCAATGCGACGTTGCAGCAGGAACTCACGGCCAAGGGTCTCGAATTCAACAAGCCCGATCCTGCGCCGTTCCGAAACAAGCTCAGGTCGGCCGGCTTCTATGGCGAGTGGAAGACGAAATACGGCCCGGAGGCCTGGGGCATTCTCGAGAAATACGTGGGGAACCTCACTTAAGCGCCATGGTTGAGCCTCAGGCTCCCGTTCCGGACAATGCCCGCGAGGAAGCGCTGCGGGGATCCGTGAGCGGCGCCATCGACTCGCTGCTTGGCGCCTGCGTCGAGCTTCTGGCGGCGGCGCTGGTTGCGGTCGAGATCGTAGTCCTGCTCGCGGGCGTGATTGCACGATACGTCTTCGATCGCCCGTTCACCTGGTCGGATGAGCTCGCCGCCATGGTATTTCTGTGGCTTGCGATGCTGGGAGCGGTCATCGCGTTCCGCCGCGACGAGCACATGCGCATGACGGCGGCGGTCGGCATGCTTGCGCCCCGACGCGCGGGCTGCTTGAAACATTCGCGACCGGGGCTTCGCTCGCCTTCCTGCTTCTGATCGCTCGACCTGCCTACGAATATGCGCGGGAGGAGGTTTTCATCACCACGCCGGCGCTGGAGGTCACGAATGCCTGGCGGGCCGCGGCCTTGCCGGTCGGGACCGCATTGATGGCGGTCTTTGCACTGCTGCGGCTTGCAAAGGTAGGCTCGCCGAAGTTGCTCGCTCTTGCGCTCGGCGCCGTCGCCGGTCTCGTCGTCCTGTTCTGGCTCGGGGCACCCATGTTCCGGCAGCTCGGCAACCTCAACCTGCTGGTCTTTTTCGTGGGCGTCGTCGCCGCGACCGTCTTCGCAGGCGTGCCGATCGCGTTTGCATTCGGGCTTGCGGTCTTCGGCTATCTTGCGCTGACCACGCAAACGCCGCTGATGGTTCTCGTCGGACGCATGGACGAGGGGATGAGCCACCTCATCCTGCTCGCGGTGCCGCTCTTCGTCTTTCTCGGCCTGCTGATCGAGATGACCGGGATGGCACGTGCCATGGTCGCGTTCCTCGCAAGCATGTTGGGGCACGTGTCCGGCGGCTTGCACTACGTTCTTGTCGCCGGGATGTATCTGGTCTCCGGGATTTCCGGCTCGAAAGCGGCCGACATGGCGGCTATCGCGCCGGTGCTGTTTCCGGAGATGAAGCAACGCGGCGCCAAGCCGGGCGATCTGGTCGCGCTGCTGTCCGCGACGGGAGCGCAGACGGAAACCATCCCGCCCAGCCTCGTTCTCATCACGATAGGGTCGGTAACCGGCGTATCGATCGCAGCGCTTTTCACAGGCGGGCTGCTGCCAGCAATTGTGCTGGCCATCCTGCTTTGCCTTGTGGTCTGGAGGCGCAACCGCAGTGAGCAGCGTGGCCTCGTCCCGCGCGCAGCCAAGCGCGAGATCGGCCGCACCTTCCTGGTCGCGCTGCCTGCGCTTGCGCTGCCTTTCCTGATCCGCACGGTCGTGGTCGAGGGCGTTGCCACCGCAACCGAGGTCTCCACCATCGGTATCGCCTACTCCGCGCTCGCGGGGCTTCTAATTTATCGCCGGTTCGACTGGGCGGCGCTCAGACCGATGCTTGTCTATACGGCCTCGCTCTCCGGCTCGATCCTGCTGATCATCGGCACGGCGACGGGCATGGCATGGGGTTTGACCCAGTCGGGTTTCTCGCGCTCGCTGGCCGCAGTGATGACGGGGCTTCCGGGCGGGGCCATCACCTTCATGCCCGTTTCCGTTACAGCCTTCATCGTGCTCGGCTCGGTGCTCGAAGGCATCCCCGCAATCGTTCTCTTCGGCCCGCTCCTGTTTCCGATCGCGAGAGCCGTCGGCATCCACGAAGTGCATTACGCAATGGTCGTAATCCTTGCGATGGGAATCGGCCTGTTCGCTCCTCCGTTCGGGGTCGGCTACTACACGGCCTGCGCGATCGGACGCGTCGATCCGGCGGAAGGTATGCGGCCGATCCTGGGCTACATGCTGGCGCTGATGACCGGAACGATCCTTGTAGCGGCTGTACCCTGGATCTCCATCGGGTTCCTGAAATGAACGATTGTGCGCTGCCGGCTCGCGTGCGGTCGGTTGAAGACCGGACAGCAGATCCGCGAGCTGGCCCGGTTCTTGCGTTCCCAGGCGGTAAGCCTTGCTTCCGCGATGGGCAGGGTACAAAAAGGCCAGAGGAGGCGCCCATCCGTGGTCGATGGGAGCTTTTACATGATGACAGCCTTGATTTTGGTCTGCTCGCTTGCGGCGTTCCCCGATCTAGGGGCCTGTACGCGCGAGAACGCATTGGAAGTCCTGCGCGTGCCCGCTACGTTCGAAAGCCCCGTGAGCTGCCTCATGCATGGGCAGGCCTATCTGGCGCAAACCTCGATCGGGCAGAGTCTCAATAAAGCCGAGGCCGTGAAAGTGATCTGCGTGCATGCCCGGCCGGTCACTTGACAGGCCGAGCCAATAACAAACCGCCCCGGGCGCGTCGGCCCCGGGCGGTCGGCTTCCCTAATACTTCGCTGTAGACGAGTTCCCGCCGAGCTAACCCGCCAAGGCGCTTGCTAGCCGGCGCCGGCGAGTCCGCTCAGAACTCGGCCGGCAGGTAGCCGTTGATCTCGAGGCCGATGCAGATCTCTTCGAGAATCGGAGTGGTCCAAGCCATTGGTCGTCTCTCCCACGGTTTGACGGTCGACCGTCATCCTAGATTGTGGCGAATGGGGGCGCAAGCACCTTACCACACACCTTGGTGGATCCATTCGCTACAGGCTCGCGCGCAGGCCCGTATAGAGGGCTTGGGAGAGTGCTCCGATCCAGGGTTCTTTTCTGTCGGAATTATGCAGTCTCGAACGCAACACTTAGTCGACCCCGTCCGCCATCTCCAAACCGGCGGCTAGCGATTGCCAAAACTTCCCGGCTTCTTTTGGAAAAATGTCCAGCTTGCGCTAGCTCCAGGTTGTGACACAATTTGAGGTGGGGGGGTGAGATTTGGTGGCGGAAGCGCATCGGCGTCGCTCTATCTGGCCGGCATGCTGTGGACTGCTTTGGGCGGTCTGCGCAACGCCTGCGATGGCGCCAGGGACGGTTGCCGCGCAGGAAGCTCCGAGCTCAAGCGAAAGCTCAAGTACGACGAAGCTTCCCGAAGTGCGCGTCATCCCTACCACGCCCGTGGCGCCGCCAGCGCGCACGGCCCCCGCTGTGCGCACTGGTACCACGAGTACCGCACCTGCTGTGAGCAGGAGCACGGCACCCGCTGTAAGCAGGAGCACGGCACCTGCTGCGAGCAGGAGTCCCGCGCCGGCGTCAGCTCCCGCGGGGAGCACCGCGGCGCCTTCTCAGTCGGGCGCGCAGCCGGGTGCGGTCGACCTCGACAAGATACCGTCCAATGTGCAAACGGTTCCGGCTTCCGATTTTTCATTCACCAAGACACCCGACCTCCTGCAATCAATGGTCCGAGCGCTGCCGGGTGTCGCGCTGAGCGATCAGACCGGGAATGAATTCCAGCTTAATCTCAACTATCGCGGCTTTATCGCTTCCCCGGTAATCGGCACGCCGCAGGGACTGGCTGTTTATCAGAACGGCGTGCGTATCAATGAGGTCTTCGGCGACATCGTCAATTGGGACTTCGTTCCGCAGAACGCCATCAATCGGCTCACGCTCGTCCCAAGCAATCCGGTCTACGGGCTCAACGCGATTGGCGGCGCGCTCTCGATCGAAATGAAGAACGGCTTCACTTATCACGGCGTCGAAGGGGAAGTGAACGGCGGCTCCTACGGTCGAATCGGTACGTCCGTTCAAGCCGGCGGCGAAGTCGGCAACGTGTCCGGCTATATCACGGCCGATGCCATCGACGACGCCGGTTGGCGCAACAGCTCGCCGTCGTCCCTGCGCCGCGTCTATACGGATCTTGGCGCGCGCGGCGAGCAGACCGAATTTCACGTCACGTTCACGGGTGCTAACAATAACTTCGGCGCTGCTGCGGCGACCCCCCTGCAGATGCTCAGTCAGGACTGGGCAAGCATCTATACCATTCCGCAAACAACGCAGAATCAACTCGCGTTTCTGACTGCCAGCGCGAGCTGGAAGCCGAGCGACACGTGGACTTATCAAGCCGTCGCCTACTATCGCAGTTTCCATCAAAGCCACAATGACGGCAACGGCACTAATGTTCAGAACTCGGGATGCCCCGACCCGACCGTCCTGTGCTTTCCGAACCTCGATGGCTCGGTGTCCAACCTCCTTACGACCGGGGGGCAGACCATACCGGCCACCGGTCCGCTCGGCTCAAGCGTGCTGGGCGAAATCGACCGCACCTGGACGGCCACCAACAGTTTCGGCGGCTCGGTCCAGGTGTCGTCATCGGAGAAGATTTTCGGTCACGAAAACAACTTCACGGTAGGGATGAGCTTCGACCGCGGGCTTGTGCAGTTTTCCACGACAAGTGAGCTGGGAACAATCAACGCAAATCAGTTTCCCACGGTACAGGGCTTTGGTCTCTTTATCGACCTTCCCTCAGGCGACGTGGCCCCGGTCGGTCTGGGTGCGACGACGCGCTATACGGGCATATATGCGACCGATACCTTCGACGTTACCAATCGTTTGTCGATCACTACCGGAGGCCGCTTCAACTTCGCCCAGATCAACTTGTCGGACGAGCTCG
>Ga0310914_10002436_pt1 | contig 12537 bp, 7 predicted proteins | sample GREbulkMGAN108_FD_203450 | JGI IMG/M metagenome (GOLD analysis project Ga0310914, IMG submission 203450) | Lab enrichment of tropical soil microbial communities from Luquillo Experimental Forest, Puerto Rico - GRE.bulkMG.AN108 | ecosystem: Environmental > Terrestrial > Soil > Tropical forest >...
TCCGGACGCTCATCGGGTGCTGCCTGAATGGCTTTCAGGATCTGGGTGCTTTGGTTGATGGCATCGTTGTCCGCATAGAGTATTTGGAGGTCGGCGCCAAAATTGCGGGCCGCCTGTTCCGCTGCATAGGCTTGCTCCAGCTGGTAATCGTTGTCGTTGGTTGTCAGCGACACCAAAAATTTGATCTTGGCCATTCGCACACCGGGAATGATTTCCCTCCCCTAATAACTTTACACCGCTGCAGAAGAAAAGTGTGGCCAACCTCGCGGACGTTTCAGAAAGAGAAACGTAAAGGACTGCGTCTATTTCCACTTCCCTTCCCCCTCGACGATCGTGATATAGCGGTCGACGGGAAGGTTCGTGAATCGCTCCACCCTGCCGCTTGGCAGCGGCCATTTTACTTCGAGCCAATCCAGCTTTTCACGTTTCTCGAGGCCCAGAACCACGCGTGGATCGTGCGAAGAGAGATAGCTTCCGCCGGCTGATTTCATGCGTCCCCGCTTCAGATCTCCGGCCTGATAGGTAAGGCGCGCGCCGACGGCATCCGGATTGCACTTCTTGCCGACGAGTTGTACGCCCAGCCAGTGATTACCCGCCGCGGCGGTATTTCTCAGCAGTATTGGGGACGCATTATTGACGGAAATGAGCACGTCCACCGCGCCATCGTTGTCAAAATCCCCGATGGCCAGTCCGCGGGAACACAATCTTCTCGTAAAGACCGGGCCGCTTGCCGCGCTGACATCCTGAAAGCCTTTGCCAGTGCGGTGAAAAAGCATCAGCGGCTCTTCATAGGTCACTTCGCCGTGAAGTGAGTTGATCAGGTCATCCGGATTCCCGTTGGCCAGGAATAAATCCAGGTTCCCATCGTTGTCATAATCGAAAAACTTCAGTCCCCAGCCGCTCATCAGCTTCGTGGCCTTGCCGATGCCTGTCGGCAAAGCCATGTCGTCAAAGGTTTCGTCGTGATTGTTCTGGTAGATGGCAAACATTTCGCGGTCGAGGTTGGCCACAAAAAGATCCATCCATCCGTCCTCATTGAAGTCCGCCGAATCGATCCCCATCCCGGAGCGCGGGCGGCCTTCGCCACTGTAGGCCACGCCGGCGGCGGTGGCGATTTCCTCGAACTTGCCCTTGCCTCGATTCACGAACAGAAAATTCGCCACCGTATCATTGGTGACAAACAGATCCATTAATCCATCGTTGTTGATATCGGTCGCAACCACGCCCCAAGCCTTGCCGAGATGATTGGCAATCCCAGATTCCTTGCTCACGTCGGTGAAGGTTCCGTCGCCATTGTTGCGGAAAAGCCAGCTGCCCATCGGCGAATAGAGTTGCGGGATGCAGTAGTGCTTTAGCCCGTCTTCGTGGACGCCGCAAGGCTTGTTCAACTCTTTCGAGAAATCCACAAAGCGGCAGACAAACAAATCCAGGCGTCCATCGTTGTCGTAGTCAAACCAGACGGCGCTCGAAGCCCAGCCCGGCGCAGCTACTCCCGCCTTGTCGGTCACGTCGGTGAAGGTCCCGTCGCCGTTGTTGTGATACAGGATGCTACGCCCATATTGCGTGACGTACAGATCGGGAAAGCCGTCGCCGTCATAATCGCCCACCGCTACGCCCTGGCCGAATCCGCCGGCGGCCACTCCAGCTTTCTCAGTGACGTCGGTAAAGGTGCCATCCCGGTTGTTTTTGTAAAGTGCGTTGCGCAGCGGCGGGTCCGGCGTAAGGAAATCGCATTTGCCGCTGTTCACCAAATAGATATCCATCCACCCGTCGTTGTCGTAGTCGAAAAACGCGCAGCCCGCCCCGGTGGTTTCGGGCAGATATTTTTCGGGCGATTTCCCGTTCGAATGCACCCAGTGAATGCCGCTTCTTACCGCCAGAATCTCTTCGAAGGGATATTGCGCCGCCTCCGAAAACCGAAGGCCTGCCGAGCGCGGTCCGAGCAACGCCCCGGCTGCCATTCCTGAGAGAAAATCGCGCCGCGTGAGCCTCGGCCAGCGGCATCTGCTTGGCATCCTCTTCATTCCTCACAAAACCGGAGTGGAGTTACTGCGGCTTATCGCCTCCAGGGGCAGGCGGAGACTTTGCAGTCAGGCTGCGGTGAATCTCGAACTCTTTTTCCGCCTCTTCCTTGTGCCCCGACCGGCTCAGCGCTGTTGCAAGCGTGTAGTGGACCGCCGGATTCCAGGCCATCAAGCGCTCGGCGGCCTGCAAGGGAGCGATCGCCTCATCATAGCGTTTCATGGTCACAAGGCACGAGCCCCACCCAAGAAAAGCGTCAGCGAAATTCGGATCGAGCTTGGCAGCCTGCGAGAAACGCGCGATGGCCTCATCCCAGTTTTCGTCTTTTCGCGCCATCTCGCCCAGGATGTATGCCGCACCCGCGTTGTTGGGGTCGATTTCGAGTTCCTTCAGAAACTCCTGTTTCGCGCGTTCAGCCGCGGCTGCATCGGCGTCAGGCCGCGAGAGCAGCAAGCGGCCCAGAAGAAAATGCAGGCCCGGTGTATTCGGTTGCTTCTCGATCAAGTCATCGTACTCACGCTCGGCTTCGCCCCACTTCCCTTGGAGCTCGAGCGCTTCCGCGTTCAATTTGTGCGCCGCAACGGAATTCGGTGCGAACCGCCCCAAATCCTGCGCGGCGCGGGACGACAGGTCGGAATAGGCGTGCACAACAACGAAAAGAACGTCCGGATCCTTGGGGAACACCCTCTGCAACTGGCGCAGGAAGTCAACGCTGGCGTCCCGGTCGTCTAACGCCAGAGCGCAGCGCAAACCCACTAGCCCGGCCTGCTTCCGCGTATCGCTCGAGCCCGTGCCACTCAACACTCGTTTCAGCGTAGGCAAGGCTTCCTTGCAGCGCCCCTGTTGCGCCAAATCGATGGCCTTCTCGGTAGTTATTGCCGGCGCGGGTTTTACCGCGCTAGGTTTGGTCGTCTGTGCGAACAGGCTGGCGTTTGGGAACAATGACGAGGCCGCTAGAAGAGCGATCGCAATCTTGCCGGAATATTTGAGCATGTCGTCGTAGCGCCCAGGCGCTGCTAACCAGCAGCCGAGCCGTCGTCACCCAAAATAAAAATGAGGCAGGCGGGGGTGAGCGCCTGCCTCATTATACGTGGTTTGTTCTTAGAACAAGAATTTTAGCGCAAACTGAACGTTTCTTGCCGGCTGCGCACCGGTGACTTGGCCCATCGTGGTACCTATGGTCGTATTGGGCGCAGCGGGATTGACGGTATTAAACGCGTTCAGGAAATCAGTTCGGAATTGGACCTTAAATCGCTCGGTGAGTTGGACGTCCTTCTGAAGGCTGATGTCCCAGTTGTATAGGCCTGGGCCACGCACAGCGCCCATATAGGGTGCACAAGTCCCGAAAACACCTTTCGGATTGCTGTAGTTGCTGGGGTCGAACCAGAGGAAGCCACCCCCGGCGCCAGTAAATGGACGTCTTCCAAATACTGTGTTGGTACCATTGCAATCGGGGCGCAGAGGACTCGCGTGACTGAATGTAACCCCGTCGTTCACGGCGGAAGAAAGCTCCATCGGGAAGCCAGTGTGCCACGACAAGATCGAGCTGACGGTCCACCCACCCACAATTGCATTTGCGGCTGTGTTCATGTCACTGCCAAACTTCTTCCCTTTTCCGAACGGCAGTTCATAGATCGCGTAGCCAGAGAGGATGTGCGTGGAATCATAAAAACAGGGTGCCCACTCGGCCTTCGGATCGTAGATGTTCTGCCAGTAAGGTTGGCTCGTACTAGATTGCCTATTCGCTGTCCAACTTCCATAGTAGCCGGCGTTGTTGGACATGCATTTCGAGAAGGTGTAGGCCACCTGGTATTGCAGGCCGCTGCCCATGGTCTTTTGGAGGACCGCCTGTAAGGCGTTGTAGCTCATCGTGCCGTTCGATTGCGTGCCGGAAACTGTCGCTCCAAGATTGTTATTCGCGGGGTTTCCTAGAACCGCATACAGCGTCGGGTTATTCGTGAAGAAAGGACTCGGCGCCGTGCAAGGCGGCGTACTGCAAGCGGTGTTAGGCTCTAAGACCCTCTGGGCATAGTCAAACGGTACCATCAAGTGGACGCCGCGCTGACCGACATATGCGAGCTGAAGGGTTGTGGTGCCCCCGAACTGCCTCTGCACGGTCAGGTTCCACTGATCGGAAATGGCCGGCTGTACGTTAGGGTCCCACGCGAAAAGGAGTTTCTGAGCAAGGCAGGAGTAGTTCGGGCAGGTAGTGCCTGGGCCGGCAGACGAGACGATTATGCCATCCGATGCTGTCGAACCCGGCAGAGGCTGCGACGCGTACTGCGTCAGGGATTCTCCCGGGGTAAACGGTGGATTCCTCGGCAGGCGGAGGTTTGTGCCCGTTCCTTCCAAATAATCCGAGATCGTGAAAGCGCCACGGAAAACGGTCTTTCCACCGGACCACCCCGGGGTCCAGGCAAAACCTAGACGCGGTTGCAAAGCCCTGCCGCCGTAAACTCCGTTGTAGAGCGAACGACTGGCTCCGCCCTGATTCGCATACTGAATCTGCTGGGTAACGGTGTTGTAGTTAATCTGACGATCATCCCTTTCAATCCAGGGTGTATGGATTTCATAGCGCAGCCCCAGGTTCAAGGTCAGGTGCTCGTTATAGCGCCAAGTATCCTGAGCGTATCCTGCATAGATACTCGACGTCTGCGTCCATGTGCTTGATGTCCCGCCAGCCACTCCTCGCCCGACCGCAGTGGGGAGCCCGAGGAAGAAGTCGGCCATTCCTTCACCGGTGTTTGCCGCCGGATTGGTCGGCGCCGAAGCGGTAAAATTGGGGCCGAAAGTCAATGCGCCGAGTTCGCCGCTGTTGCCAGAATAGAAAACCTTGATGATATTGAACCAATATTGTCCACCAAACTTGAAGCTGTGACGCCCGCGGGTCCAGGTGATGTCATCGCCAAACTGCCACACCTGACTGTTGAAGTTCTGTGTAATCAACTGGTTCCCGATGTTGGTCAGCGTGCCGGTCCCCTCATTTGACGGTGTTCCTCCGCCGAGACCCAGGGACAGGAGACCAATGAGCCCGGCCGGATTCGAGTTGGCGATTCCGATGGACTGCCCGAAGGCACCAACCGAGGGATCGAAGGTAACACCCGTGTTAAGGACCACATGGTTCCAGCCAAAGCGCATATCGTTAACCAAGGTGTTGCTGATAGAACGCGTCCAATCGCCAACGGTGCTCCAGATCGGAGCGGTTGCGAAGGTGTTTCCAAACAGCAGCTGGGAATTTGAGGAAGGATCGTTCTGATACGCACGCGTGAAGCGACCAGAAATCTGATCTCTGTCGGAGGCTCGATAGTCGACCTTGATGTCACCTTGGTCCGTGTTGAAAGCCTGCGCGAATAGATTCACCGCGTTGGCTGTGAGCCCATTATTAACCGTCTTCGGATAAAGTGAGGAGGCGAACAAGGCCTTCGCGACCGGGCTGATCATGCTGTACGGAATCTGATTGTTTACGAATGGCACGCGTGTGGTCGCTGCTACACAAGGAGTACCATTTTGCCCCGTAGTTCCTTGGCAGGGATTATAGAGTTGGATCGGAGTGCTCTGTGCCAACAGAGCAGAAAAATCGCCGCATTGGTTGGATGGGCATCCAGAAATTGGCGGTAGTAGACCCTGCTCAGCGGGGGTGTAGACCGAGATAAGGCCCGACCCACCGCCTGGCGGTGCCACAGACGGCGGATGATCGAAACGTTGCCCCTGATAGTCCACGAAGAAGAACAGCTTGTTCTTGATCACTGGCCCACCCAGCGTTCCCCCAAACATATTCCAACGTAAAGGTGGACGAGCCGACGGCGGGCTAGCGGGATTGATTTTGTTGCCCCACTCATTGGCGTTCAGGACGTCATTCCGGAAAAACTCCCAGATGTCACCGTGAAAGCTGTTGGTGCCCGACTTCAGCGTGGCACTGACAATGCCACCCATAAAGTTTCCGAATTCCGCGGGCGCATTGTTGGTAATGAGGTTGAATTCCTGGATAGCGTCCGGCGCAGGCGTATAGCCCAACAAATTGTCTGAAACTTGGTTGTTGTCCATCCCATCGAGCAGGAAGTTATTCGATTGCTCGCGATTCCCGTTGATGTACGGCCGCGCACCGCTCTGCACATTGTCGCCGTTGTTAAATGAGCTGGGGTCCGGATGCACGGTGCCAGGCGCAAGCATAGTCAGCTGGACGTAATTGCGGGTTGCAAGGGGAAGGGCAACGTTGGTGGCCGCGTCAATGATGGTATCGACCTGCGTGCTATCAGTCTTCAGGATAGGAGCAGCGCCTGTGACTTCTATCGTCTGGCTCACGTTGCCGATTTTCATTTCTACATCGATACGCGCAACCTGGTTGAGCACCAGAGTGAACGCGGGCCGAAGAGCGGTCTGAAATCCGGTCTTCTCCACTTTCAGATCATAGTTGCCGACGGGGAGGTTCGAGATGCGGTAGATTCCCGCATCGTTCGTGGTGGCCGTGTAAGCCACTCCCCGTTCGACTGACGTTGCGGTTACGTTTGCGCCTGCAACCGCCGCGCTGCTCGGATCGGTGATTGTTCCCGTAATGGTAGCAGTGACGACCTGAGCGGAGGCGACACTTGCTCCACAGATAACCCCAACTAGCGTCAAACAAAAAAGTGCCAACGCTACGGACTGCAACTTTCTCATAACGCTCCTCCCATGCAGGCTGTCTGCACCTGAGCAGCCTATCCCCGGCGGGTTAGAAATGAATAGATATACAGCGAGCACCCCAAGTCAGCGCTCTTGCTGACAGTGGGGATAGCTATATAGCACCAAGAAAAGCTTGTCAAGTAGAAAATCTTAATTTATAAAAGAAATCGGTTGAGTGCACTATAGCGGTGGTCGGCTTCTGCTCTATATCACGCGCAAGGGCATCGAGAGGGTGGTGCGCCCTTGTCCGTTGCCGCGTTAGATGCGTTGTCGGTCGCGGGAGTTGCGACACAACCGTTGTTGGTGCGCGAGGTGGTTGAGACGGAACAAAGAACTCCGCCAGGCTCGAGTGCCAAAATGGAGCGTTGCCGCATAACTCTCCGGGAATATCGTTTTTGCCAGGGCTCACGGTTTGTTGGGAAGTTGTCGAGGAAAACAGAATGCCGGTAAAAGGTGGCAATGGAATCCCTGCCTACCAGAGGATTCAAGGAGCCATTCGCAAGACCATTGAGAATGGATCCCTGCGTCCGGGCGATGGCGTTCCCTCGGAGCGCGAACTGGCAAAAATACACGACGTGAGCCTGATGACCGCCCGCCACGCACTCGCCACGCTCGAACACGAAGGCATTGTCGAGCGCCGGCGCGGAGTCGGCACCTTCGTCGCCTCACCCAAGATTCACTTCAATAAATTGATGAGCTACACCGAACAGATGGGAGGCCGCAGCCTTGTAGCTGGCTCGAAAATCCTGTTCGCGAAAATCATCGACAACGAGCAGGAAGCTACCGCTCGGCTTTCGCTCTCTCCAAGAAGCAAGGTCATCAAGCTCGAACGCTTGCGGCACGCGGCCGGAGAACCTTTTGCGCTCGAGACCTGCTATCTCTCCGCCTCACAATTTTCCGGCCTGTTGTCCGAGCCGTTGCAGCGCGAGTCGTTGTTCGCCACTCTGGAGCGCAACTATAACGTCGAACTCGGTTACGCGGACGAAGAAGTGGACGCCACCGCCGCCGATCCCCGTACGGCCGAACTGCTCGGCGTCCCGCGCCGCGAACCGCTCCTGCGCATCCGCCAGGTCATTTATTCCACGAAGGGCGCGGTCCTTCTTTACGTCCTCGGCCTCTACCGCTCCGACCGACACAATCTCGTCATCCGCCGCTTCCGCTGACACACAATCGCTGGTTTCAATTCGATTTCGAGGAATCGGCGTACGTAGGTTGCTCCCGATCTACCCCTGAACCGCTTCGGCCAACCGGGGCATCGTCTCGGCAGCGACGGTCTCAACCCCTTAAGACGTCAGTGTTGGCCTCTGCCGGGTTTTTTTTGCGATATCTGCGTCACCCTCGCGTCACCCTCGAATAATTTCTTCTTGGACCGAACACGCCTCCAGACCTTCTCCGGAGAGTGCGCCGCACATGCGTGGGGTGAGTCCAGATGTATTGTGCCTGTCGTTGCTTCATTGTTTCATTGCCTCTTTGCTTCTATCTGCGCTCCTCTTCGCTGTAAATCCTGATCCAGTGTGTCCGGAACCTTGCGGGGATCTGCTTGCCATCAATGTCGAGCGAGACCACCTTCGACGGCAGCATCGGCATGTGGCAGTCCACACAGTTGCTGGCCAGCGCGCTTCCCACCTTGCTGTGCGTTGCCGTCATTTCCACCCTATGACACCCCAGGCAGCGTTGTGAAAGCGCCGACAGGTCCGGCTCCGCCTTGTGAATGTCGTGGCACGTCGAACAGGTCATGTCCAGAGACGCCTGAAAGCACTTGCTCCTCATCAGCAGCTTGCCCTGCTGCCCGTGCACGTCCACGTCCTTGCTCGAATCGGACAGATTGATGTAATTCCCGAGCGGCTGCCCCGGCACATACGAGAACGCTGGAAGAGCTTCTGGCGCTCCGTGCCCGCCGTGACACTGCCCGCAAATTTCGGCGCGCCGTGGGCTCGAAAGCTTCGCCGGGTTGACAATCGGCCTTCGCGCCGCGCGCGTCGTCTTCGCTGCCGTACCGCGGTCTTCCATCTCGACGTGCCCGCGCCCCGGCCCGTGACAGCGTTCGCACGAAATCCCCAGCACGAAATTCGTCGTGTCGTACACGTTAGAATCGGCGCTGGGAAACTTCGATTCGAAATATGCGGCGTGGCACTCCAGGCACCGCGGGATGATGCCTCGATCGAATTCGGCCGTACCGTCGACATATCCCGGTCCGTTGATCCACCGGTGCATGAGTGTCGAATACCCAACCGGCAATCCGAAGAGCTGGTCGTCATTCCAATACAGGTATGACTGTCCCTGTCCTCCCGATCCGATCACGAGATCGAGCGAGTGCGTGCGTGTCTTTTCGTTGGGAGGCGTTCCCCAAACTGCGCTCTGGTAAAACCTGCCGTCCTTCGCCTCCATCCGGAAGTACAAGTCCGGGTTGGACGTGCGCATGATGTTCTCCCCGGGGCCAACCGTGCCCAAAATCGTGCTTTTGCTGGCAAGTTGCGACGTCAAATGGTGCGCCGTCTTCTCGTAGCTTTCGACCTTGTCCCCATGGCATCGCTCGCACGCTTGATCTCCCACATACTCGCTTCGCGGAACGAGCAAAGCCTTTTTCGCCGTGTTCCGAGCGGAGGCTGCGCTCGGCGCCTTTGCGGAAGGCGTTTGCGCGCGAGGCAAAACCGTGAACACAAGAAGCGCGCTCCCTACCGATGCCGCGAGCACCAGCACGCGACGCAACTCGCGGAAACGGGAATTCGCCTGGCGCAAGGAATACATTCAGTATCCTGAAGTCGAGCCCACGGCGTTACTCTACTACAGGTGGCATACCTCTGGGCGCGCTCCCGCTACCATGGAGAGTAGTAAAATGCCGTGAAAACCTTCACCGGATCAATAGCATTGGGAGAACGGATAGAGAACGGCAGATGCTGCCGCGCGCTTCGGCAATAGCCGAATCGACCTTGCAAAGGGCTAGCTAGACCGCTTGCAGGAGAACCCGTTTTTGTGTTGGCCAGTTTCTCTGGGAGGACAGGTTCTATCCCGCGACGCACACACCACCCGTCTCCCGAGACCTATTCGATCAAGTTACGTCCGTGTTCAAGCGACTCAGCAAGCCAGGTACCGCACGCGTGAGTTTGCTCAACGTGTCTTGCATACGTGTGCGTACGACAATTGCAGGGTGACCGGCGAATTTGATTTCCTGGCCCAACACTCTTCGGTGATTTTGTCGTCAAGCTTGTCCAGGTAAGCCTGATCCATTCTGAGGAGTGGCAAGCGGAGGAGCTCCAAATCGAGACCTCAATCTTACAACTTGAAGGGTGCAGGGCCTGACCGACTGCTGGATGCAGCAAGGATTAGAAATCGCGAACAAGGCTCATTTCCTTATTGCCCATATGTTGAGCAACCACCGGCTGAAAAGCCAAGCTCCTGAAAAGGGTGTTTTCGAACTGCGCTGTAACGATTTGCGCCGCTTACAGAAAAGTTGAGCGACCCGACACCTAGGTAACAAAACGTACCGGACACATGGGTTACACTTCCTCCTTTTTTAGGAGGAAGTGGATGCCCTGGAAGGAGTGTTCGGTCATGGATGAGAGACTTCAGTTCGTGGCTCGCCGGCTAGCCGGCGAGCCAATGGCGGATCTGTGCAGGATCGTGTGGACTACGCAACCTGGAAGAACGAGCGCAACCGCGCGGAAGCGCTAGAAAGGAGAAACGCCAATGACCGAAGATAAACCGCCTAAGCATGGAGCAGACGAACTACTCGAACGAAAGCAGAAAACTTCGTCGGAAGTATTGTCAGAGATGCCGAGGCGTGACAATTATTCCGCAGACAAGGGGGGAGGCGACCCTCACATGAACTACGACGACAAGCCGCTAAAGGAATCCAAGGTCTGGCAATCTCACAAGTCAGCGAAGCCGAAGAAGTGAGCGATGTCGAACAGGTACCTAAGAAGTAGGAAGAGACCGAGCAAAACCTCGCAGTCTCCGGCGTTGTCTGGATCACAAGAGTTCCCCCTTGATTAAGCTGATAAACGCCAAAGGAATGTTGGAGCAAGGCCGAGATTGCTCTACAGCAAATCCCTTAGCCAATCGCCGGTATCGTTTACCAGGCGGTAGTTCCACACTTTGGTTGCGGTGTTGTGCGAAAGCATGTTCGCTGGATTAGCGAAGAGGAAATGCTCGCGCTCGGATTGAAGCATGAGGATTTTGCCGATGCGAGCTAAGGGACGCGACCCATTGCGGCCATTCACAAAAATCGCCCATTTCGCCTTCGCCCTTTACTTCGACGTTACCCCCGATTAGAAATCCGGGTCTCGTTCCGGCGGGCTGATTTTAGTCACTTCGTCCTTTGGACACTTCTTTGGACGCAGAAGCTCCCAAGTGCCATCGCTCGCAAGGTTGCCCATCGCTTGCGAATTGGCGTACATTCCCCGCGGGCCAGCCCCAAGAAAGCCCGATGACCGACAATTCGTCGGCGAATGCGTTACGGTGAGCTGGCCGCGTCGGAGGAGAATCGCATGCAACAAGTGTGGGACGTTGGTTCGTTTTATTATTATCCAGCTTTCGCGGTAGGCTCATTTTTTCTTGTTCTCATCCCGATAATTAACCTTCTCCGTCGCACTGGGCATAGTCCATTCTGGTGCTTTTTGGCCATCGTCCCGGTCATTAACGTCATCGCTTGGTGGTATTTTGCGTTTAAATCATGGCCGACGGACAGGAAACCGGGTTGACAGCTCGAAAGAAGCCCCCTGGGTTCAAGGTCGGCGACAAAGTCGGCGTCAACCTGCACCACGGGAAAATTGAGGATGCTGTCGTTCGGGCCGTAATTCAGGACGGCAACGAAATCAAATTACAAGTGGGCGTGGACGGTCTCGACCTCACGGCGTTGATTGATACGCGACAGGTTGTCGAGTGAAGTTGCCCTGGGGCAACGTCGCTCTGCTCACCGAGAGTTAGAATTGGATCAATTTATCAGCTGATGGCGGGACGGGGGCGTCCGTTGGAGGACAGGCTCTCGTCCCGTAGCTATTTGTGGCAGGTTCGCCCGGGCTGAACAGTGGCCAGTTCGGTTGACACCCTCGGTCGAGCCGCTGCGGACGTGTTATCCAGCGCGACGCTTCCCGCTCACCAAACGCCGATGTTGTAGACGTTGTTCGCGCTGTCGACGAGAACCGAGATCGTGCGGTTCTGAAACTGGTAAATGTAGGCTGGGCGACCGTTCGGCATCTTCTGCTTTTTGTAATTCTTCCCGAGTTTTTCTTCGACGCTCTTCCACGGTACGAGACCGGCGTAGTAGAAATACGCGATTCAAAGGCGATTCCCTTCAGGTGTGACATGCCGGTATCACTCCGGCAGAGGTGGAGGAACGGCATTGTACTACGCGGGTCGAAACTACTCGGATTTAAGACCAGAAATGTCCGAGGTAGCAAACTGGTAGCATTCTGGTCACTGCCGAAAGTCCGATTTTCGGCTACCCTTCAAAAACCCGCGAATTTATTGGTTAAAAGTGGCGCGCCCGGGGCGATTCGAACGCCCGACCTTGTGCTCCGGAGGCACACGCTCTATCCAGCTGAGCTACGGGCGCGCAGGGGATGAAAACAACCAACTACAGTTTAGCGTTTCTCACTTGCCTTCGCCAGCGGACTCTTCTCCGGCTCTCCGGCAACGGCCAGCTGCGAACCAGCCGCTTAGCCCTTCGAGCGGTTCTTGATGTCGCGCGCTAGTTTTTCAATTTCCTCCGCCTTTTTTACCAGGTTGAGACTCAATACCTTGCTCGAATCCGTCTTATCGACTTCATTTTTCAGCTGCGTGGCGAGCTCGTACAGGCGGTCCACCTTTTTCTTCATATCTTTATCGTTCTCTTCGAGAATCTTTTTTTCCGCGCCC
>Ga0310914_10002440_pt1 | contig 12525 bp, 6 predicted proteins | sample GREbulkMGAN108_FD_203450 | JGI IMG/M metagenome (GOLD analysis project Ga0310914, IMG submission 203450) | Lab enrichment of tropical soil microbial communities from Luquillo Experimental Forest, Puerto Rico - GRE.bulkMG.AN108 | ecosystem: Environmental > Terrestrial > Soil > Tropical forest >...
GTCGGGCAACCACGCGCAAGGCGTCGCCGCGGCGGCGCGGCTCCTCGACATGCCGGCGGTCATCGTCATGCCGGCGGATGCGCCGCGGCCGAAGCGCGAGCGCACCGCCGCGCTGGGTGCCGAAGTTGTGCTTTATGACCGCGCGCGCGAAGACCGCCAGGCGATCGCCCACGAGATCGCCGAGCAGCGCAACGCCGCGCTGGTGCCGCCCTATGACGATCCGTTGGTGATCGCCGGGCAGGGGACCACCGGCCGTGAGATCGTCGAGGATCTTGCCGCCCAGGGGCTGGCTCCGGACGTGGTCGCGGTCACCGCTTCGGGTGGCGGACTGACGGCGGGCATAGCGCTCGCGGTGAAGGCGCGCGTGCCGAAGGCGCGGCTTTACACCGCCGAGCCCGAGGGCTTCGACGACCACGCCCGCTCGTTCAAGAGCGGCAAGCGCGAGCGCAATGCCGCGCTCAGCGGCACGATCTGCGACGCGCTGATGGCGCAGACGCCGGGCGAACTCACCTTCGCGATCAACCGCGAGCTGGTCGGCAACGGCGCGGTGGTGAGCGATCGCGAAGTCGCGGCGGCGGTCGCGTTCGCGTTCCATGAGCTCAAGCTCGTGGTTGAGCCGGGCGGCGCCGCCGCGCTCGCGGCGCTCTTGTCCGGCAAGATCGACGTGAAGGGAAAGATCGCGGTCGCCGTGCTCTCCGGCGGCAACGTCGACGCGGAATTATTCCACCGATTGGTGGCGTAGGATCGGTTGACGCTCGCGACCGCGGGCGGAAACCCACCGCTATTCTTGCGCCAAAGAATGATGGGTTTCGCTTACGCTCAACCCACCCTACGAGCAGTCATCTGACCTCCGACCTTCGGCCTCCGTCCCCTGTCGTCCGGCTCGCCTTCTTCTACGCCGCTCTGTTTGCGGCGCTCGGCGTGCAGCTGCCGTTTCTACCGGTCTGGCTTGCAGCCAAGGGGCTCGATGCCGCTAGCATCGGTTTGGTGCTGGCCGTGCCCATGGTGGTGCGGGCGGTCGTGATTCCGTTCGCCACCCACATCGCCGACCGTTATCAGGCTTTGCGTGCGGTCATCGCTGCCGCGGCCGCTGCCGCCGTGCTGGGCTATGGCGCGACCGGCCTGAGCCAAGGCGCAGCGGCGATCACGGCGGGCTTTGCGCTTGCCTCCGCGTTCTATACGCCGCTCATGCCGCTCGCCGATGCCTATGCGTTCCGCGGGCTTAACGGCATCGGCCGATCCTACGGCCCGGTGCGCCTGTGGGGCTCCGCCGCCTTCATTGGCGGCAGTTTCGCCGCCGGCTTTCTGCTCGACGTGATCGCCGCCCGCGACCTGATCTGGCTCATCGTGGCGGCGATGGCGCTAACCGCGGCGGCTGGATTTGCCTTGGCGCCGCTTGCCCCGCGCCCGGGCGTTGCAGCGCCCCCCGCGCCCCCCGCGCCATCCGCGCGTGCGCTATTGCGCGATCGCGGCTTCCTCGCGGTTGCCGCCGGCGCCGGCCTGATCCAGGCGAGCCACGCCGTTTACTACGGGTTTGCCACTCTCGATTGGCAGGCCGCCGGTCTCGGCGGGGGCGAGATCGCCACGCTCTGGGCACTGGCCGTCGTCGCCGAGATCGCGCTGTTCGCCGCTTCCGGCCGGTTGCCGTTCAAGCCTACGACGCTGCTGATGGCCGGAGCCGGCGGCGCTGTCATCCGCTGGAGCGCGATGGCATTCGACCCGCTGCCGCCCGTGCTCTTGCTGCTGCAATGCCTGCACGCGCTCTCGTTCGGCGCCACCCACCTTGCTGCGGTGGGCTTCGTCGCGCGCGCGGCCCCGGTCGAATTGAGTGCCACCGCGCAGGGTCATCTCGCCGTCGCGCTGGGCCTGATCATGGCCGGGGCCATGGGCCTGTCCGGCGTGCTCTATGCGCGCTGGGGCAGTCTCGCGTACCTGGCGACGGCGTTTGCGGCTTTTGCCGGTGGCGTGTGTGCGCTCGCCGCGGCCCGGATGACAGATGTCGGACGAGACAGATCGTAGGGTGGGCGACGGCGGCTTCGTGGTTGCCCACGTTACGGTTCTGACCTCTGGTTCACTCGCAGGTCTGATACATCGCCGCGAGTTCGCGGCCGCTGAGAAACATCATGCGCGGGGTAAGCCCGCCGCGGTCTTTGATCCAGCTGCGCACGTTTTCCGGATAGATATCCATCAGCAATTGCGTGGCTGCGCGGCTCGTCACCTGGCGGCCGTTTTCGCCGGGATGCCAGGCGGCATGAAATCCGAGCCGCGCGCGCGGCGTCACGCAAATTCGGTTGCGCGGAATGACCCCCAAGACCATGGTGCACGCCGACAGGCAGGGCCCGTCGATGATCACCCGCTCGCCCGAGCCCTTTAACTGCTCCAGCTCCTCGAGATAAGGCCCGATCTGGCCGCCCGGATCGGCCTTGATACGCACCGCTGCCGGCGCGGCCGAAGCGGTCAGCGCCGCCAGCACGGCGCCGAGCAAACCCGCCGCAATTCGCATGATTCCCCTCTCCCCCTAGACCCCGGCGCTGGATCCCGGCAGCGCCGCCCGCCGCACAGTGTCGAAATGAAATGTGTGAGAAATGTGGAACTGCGTTGGCGGGCGCGGGGAGAGGCTAATGTGGGGCACCGGCCCCACCATGCGCCGATCCTTACCCCCACAACGCCGGCATGGGCGGGTGCACGCGACTGCCCTGGTAGACGAGCCCATCCGGACGATCGCGCGCCAGCAGCAGGGGGCCGTCGAGATCGACCACGCGGGCGCGTTGCGCAAGCAGCACGGCAGGCGCCATGGCGAGCGAGGTCGCCACCATGCAGCCGACCATCAGCGCAAGCCCGAGCCGCTCGGCCTCCCGTGCCATCGCCAGCGCCTCGGTCAGTCCGCCGGCCTTGTCGAGCTTGATGTTGACCGCATCGTACTTGCCGACGAGCGCGGCGAGCGATGCCATCGTGTGCGCGCTTTCGTCGGCGCAAACTGGAACGGTATGTGGCAACCGAGCCAGCAGGTCATCGCGATTCGCGGGCAATGGCTGCTCGACCAGCGTCACGCCCGCGTCTGCGCAGGCGGCAAGATTTGCCGCGAGGTTGTCCGGCGTCCAGCCTTCGTTGGCGTCGACGATCAGCTCGGCAGCCGGCGCCGCACGGCGGACCGCGGCAATGCGCGCCGCATCATCGCCGCCGCCGAGCTTGACCTTGAGCAGCGCCCGCTCGGCGGCCTTGGCGGCGGCTTGCGCCATCACGTCTGGGGAAGCGAGCGAGATCGTATAGGCGGTATTGACCGGTTTTGGCACAGGCAGGCCGAGCAGCTGGTGCACCGGCTGTCCTGCGCGCTTGGCAGAAAAATCCCAAAACGCGCAGTCGAGCGCGTTGCGCGCGGCCCCGGGCGGCATCGCCGATTGCAGCGCGTCGCGGTCAAGGCCGCCTGCGATCGCGCCGCTCATCGCCTGCAGCGCGGTGATGACGCCTTCCACGCTCTCGCCATAGCGCGCATAGGGGACGCACTCGCCGCGGCCGTGATGGGCGCCGTCGGAGAGTTCCGCGATCACCACCACCGCCTCGCTTTTCGCTCCGCGGCTGATCGTAAAGCTGCCCGCGATCGGCCAGTGTTCGACATGGACGGAAAGAGAGAGCGGAACTGGTTTCATGTTCTTGTCGTCCCCGCGAAAGCGGGGACCCAGTAAACACCGAATGCGCGATATTGCAGAACCGTCAAAACAACCTTATTCGGAGTTTACTGGATTCCGGCTCTCGCTCGCTGCGCTCGCTCGGCCGGAATGACAGAGACCTGCAATGGTGGCGACTTTGAACGGATTCGCGAAGCGGCCAGCCTCCGTGCTCGTTGCATTTTGCGCGAGCATCGTCATGTGGACAAGCGTTGCCCGCGCGCAAACCGCTGCCGACAATTCCGCGATCTATTTGTATGACGGCCCCGATCGCATCGAGCGATTGACGGCAAAGGCGCGCCAGGAGGGAACGCTCACCCTCTACACCTCGATGGCCACCACGGAATCGGGGCCGCTCGCCGCCGCGTTCCAACGCAAATACGGCGTGAAAGTTCAGCTCTGGCGCGCGCTGAGCGAGGAAGTGCTGCAGCGCGCGGTGGCGGAAGCGCGCGGCCGGCGTCACACCATGGATGTGGTCGAGACCAACGCCCCCGAGGTCGAGGCGCTGGCGCGCGAGCAGGTGGTGGCGCAATTCAGTTCGCCGTACCTTGCCGATCTGCCGGTCTGGGCGGTGCCGCCGCACCGGCGCTGGTTCAGCGACCGCGCCAATGTCTGGGTCGTTGGCTACAACACGGGAAAAGAGAAGGGCGACGAGCTGCCGGCGGCGCTGGAAGGCTTTGCCGAGGCGAAATGGAAGGGCCGCCTGGCCCTCGAGGCGACCGATGCCGACTGGATGTACGGCGTCGTCAATTTCATGGGCGAGGAGCGGGGGTTGGATTTCTTCCGGCGGCTTGCCGCGCTGCGGCCGCAAATGCGCAAGGGGCACGTGCTGGTCGCCCAGCTCGTGGCCGCCGGCGAATTGCCGGTGTGCCTGACGATCTACAGCGGCAATGCCGATTCCATCAAAGCCAAGGGCGGGCCGATCGATTGGCGCGCGGTCGAGCCGGTGATCGGCCGGCCGCAGGCGATCGCGGTCGCCAGGGATGCTCCGCATCCCGCGGCGGCGCTGCTGTTCGCCGATTTTGTCCTCTCGCCCGAAGGAATGAAACTGCTCAACGACATGGGCCGCGTGCCTTCGAGCCGCACGCAGAAGACATTGCTGGACCAGTATCGCCACGCGATGATCGATCCGATGCAATGGATCGACGCCGCGCCGAAATGGGAGAAGCTCTGGAACGAGCTGTTTTTGAAGTAGGGAGGTTGTCGTCCCGGCCGAGCGGAGCGAGAGCCGGGACCCAGTAATCACCGAACTTCCGTGGGTCCCCGCTATCGGGGTCCCCAAAATTCGCGCAGCGAATTTTGGGGGGCCCCTCGCGGGGACGACAGCAGAGTTGGCCGCTGCTTAGTCGAATCGGCCCGAGGCGTGGGCCAGCATGGTGTAGACCTTGCCGGTCTCGGAAGTGAGATAGCCGCGCGCCGCGGTCCGGCTGCGGTCGTCGCGCGAGACCTCCTCCAACAGCCGCTCGAACTCGGCGATATAGCGGTCGACGGTGCGCATGAAATCGTGGTCGCTGCGGTAGCGGCGGCGGATCTCCTCGAACGCGCGCTGGCCTTGCATGGTGTAGAGCTGGCGCGTGAACACGTTGCGCTCGCCGCGATTGTAGCGCTCCCACAGCTCGGCCGCCGCGTCGTTGTCGATCATGCGGGCGATATCGACGGCGAGCGAATCGAGCGACTCGAGGCTGGAGCGCTCGCCCGAAACCGCTTGCTGCTGCTGCGGCGGCTCGCGATTGGTTGCGGGTACGCGCAGCGGCTCGCCTTCCTGCGATGCGCGCGTGAGCAGGTCGGAGAGCCAGCCGGCCCGCCCGCCGCCCGCCTGCGCGGGACTGAGCGAGGGCGCCTCGGCGCGCCGGTTCGGCATCACTGGCGCGCTCATCCCGGTGATGTCTTGTCGCGCGCGGGGCGGCTCGCCGCGCGGGCCGCCGTTGCCGAGCAGCGTTTCCTCGCGTGGCGCGTTGCGGCGTCCGCCGGCGTCGACGGTCTCCAGGCGCCGCGGCGCCGGCTCGGCAGTGTCGAGGCCGCGGCCGTGCCGGGCGACGATGCGGTTGAGCTCGGCTAGCGCCTCGATCTGGTCGACGATCACACGCCGCATCTGCGCGGTGCTGTCGGCGGTTTCCTGCGGCAGCTCGAAGATGCCCTTGCGCAACTCGCCGCGCGTGGCTTCCAGCTCCTGCTGCATCTCGGCGGTCATCTGCTTGAGGCCGTCGACCACCTCGGCGAAGCGTTCGGCCGATTGCGTGAACATCGCATTCGATTGCTCGATCGCCTGCTGGTAGATGCCGTGCACGGCCTCGGTCATGCGCTTGTGCTCGTCCTCGGTGCTGTTGCGGATGACCTCGAACGTCTCGGTGATGGCCTGCGCGCCGGTCGTGGTCGAGTCGGCGGTGAGCCGGGCGATCTCGCGGGCGCGCTCGGCGGCGCCTTCCAGCGATTGATCGAGGACCGCGCCGAACCGCGTCAGCCGCTCCTCGAGATCGCTGCTCTTGGCATCGAGCGAGGCGACGAGCTCCTCCAGCGTGCCGCGCCGTTCCGCGACCGTGCTGGTAGCCCGCTGATTGCTGGCCTCGACCAGCGCGGCCGCCTGCGCGAGCGCGCGCCCGTGGGCGTCGAATTGGGTCGCCAGCTGGGTGAGGTCGTTGACGGTCTTCGCCGTGACGGTCTGGAAGCTGCTGATGCTGCGCTCGACCTCGCCGTTGGCGACGCCGGTTTTCTGCACCACGTCGTTCATGGCGGAAAGGAAATCCGCCACGCGGGCGACCAGCGTGCCCTCGATGCCGCTCATGTTCTCGTGCGCGCCGCTGAGCACCTCCTGCAGCAGGATGTTGGCCTCGCGCAGCCGCTCGAACAGCGCGTTGGTGTCCGCGCGCAACATGTTTTGCGTTTCGAGGATCTCGGAAACCACGGACGAGGCGGTCTGCTTTGATTCCTCGATGACCCCCTGGGTGGCCTCCTGGAGCTCGCGCAGCGTGTGCGTGATCGTCTTGGAAGCGCTCTGGGTCGCGGTCTCTGTGGTCTCGCGCAGCTCCCGGATCGAGCGAGTGACCGCCTCGCTGGTGGTCTCGGTGGCGGCGATGTGGCTTGCTTGCAGATCCTTGAGCGACCGATTGAGGGCCCCGGTGGCCGTTTCGCTCGCCTCGTTGATAAGGCGGGCGATCTGCTCGCCGTTGTCCATCATGGTCTGCGTGAAGTTGAAGCCCTTCGCCTCGATCGCCTTGACCGCGTGGTCGGTGACGCGGCTGACTTCGCTGGCGAATTCCTGGCTCTTGCTGGCGAGCGCGGTGAGCAGCCCGCTCGACTTCTCGTCGACGATCGTCGTCAATTCGGCGGTCCGCTGGCTCACCGCGCTGGAAATCTCGTCGACTTTGCCGACCACCGTGCGCGCCACCTCGGCGCTCACCGAAAGCAGCGTGCGCTCGACGTCGCTGGCGTTCTGCTTGAGCACGTTGCTCACGCCGGTCGACATGCCGCTGATCAGCCGTTCCGCGTCGTGCGCGCTGGCGCGGATCGCGCCCGAGGTGTTCGTGGCAAGCTCGGTGAGCGAGCGCTCCGCCTCGGCGGTGCTCGACCTCACCGCATCGTTGAGCTCCTGCACCCGCGTGTTGATCACGGACGCGGCCGAGTTTGCCAGATTGCCGATCGAGCGCTCGGCCTCGCCGGTGTTGATCTTGATGGTGTTGTTCCACTGCTCGATCGTGTTGCCGAGATGTTCGGTGCGGGAGGCGAGCAGGTCGGCCGCGGACTGGCTGCGCGTCTCGATTTCCCGGCCGATGTTCTCGGCACGCCCGACCAGCAGCTCCTCGAAGCGCTGGATGCGCGAATCCATGCTGTCGGCGACCGCCGTCGCCTTGACCCCCAGCGCCTTGTCGACGTCGTCGATTCTGGCGCCGATGCTGTCGGCGAGCTCGGTGGCGCGTCCGTTGAGGAGAGCCTCGAAGCGATGAATGCGCAGGTCGAGGTTGTCGGCCACGGTCGCCGCCTTGGCGCCGAGCGCCTTGTCGACCTCGTCGATGCGCGCGCCGATGCCGTCGGCGAGCTCGGCGGCACGCCCGTTGAGGAGCATCTCGAAACGGCCGAGACGCAACTCGAGATTATCGGCGACCGCCGTCGCTTTGGTGCCGAGCATGGCGTCGATGTTCTCGATGCGCGCGCCGAGGCTGCGGTCGATGTGGTCGACCTTCGCCCCCAGCGTCCGGTCGATCTCGCCGATGCGCGCGCCGATGCTTTCCGCAAGCTCGGCGCCGCGGCCGTTCATCACCGCGGTCACCTCGGCGATGCGCTGGTCGAGCGCGCCGACGACTTCCTTGCCGCCGTCGGCCATGGTCTTGGCGGCGTCCACGAGGCGTGAGCCGAGCGCCTCGTTGAGCGTCTGCGCGCGCGCGTCGAGCGAATCGCGGAAGCGCAGGAATTGCTGGTCGATGCTCGTGGTGACCTCGGCCGCCTTGGCGGTCACGCGGGTGTCGAAGCTGTCCAGATACTCGCGCATGGCCCCGGAAATTTCCTGGGTGCGCGCGCCCAGCCGCTCCACCATCTCCCCGCCGTAGGTTTTCACCGTGCGGTCGAACTCGGCGAGGTGGCGCGTGATCAGATTGCCGAGCGTCGTGGAATCGCGGGCAATACGTTCGGCAAGCTCGGCGCCGCCGTGGTTGAACATGTCCTCGAACGACTGCAGCCGTGCGGCCAGCATTTCGCGCACCGCTTCGCCGCGATTGCCGACGACGTCCGCCACGCCTTGGATGCTGTCGCGGAACTGCTCGGTCACCTCGCTGCTCTGCTGGGCGATGGCGTTGCTGCCCTGCTGGAACGTGTCCTCGAACGCTTGCAGCCGCATGGCGAGCATCTCGCGCACCGCCTCGCCGCGATTGCCGATCAGATCGGCAAGCCGCTCGGCGCTCTCGCGGAACTGCTCGGTGACGCGCGTGGTGCGTTGCACGATGTTGTCGGTGATGCCGGCGCCGGTCTGTTCCAGCTTGGAAACCACGTCGCCGCCGCGCAGGCTCAGGTCGAGCACCAGCGAGTCGCCGGTGTTCTTGAGCGTGGTGTTGACCTCTTCGACCCGGCTGGAGATCGTGTCCGCCAGCTGGTTGCCCGCGTCGATCACCAGCTCGACCATTTCGTTCGAGCGATTGCTCATGTTGTCGAGGATGGCCGCCGACTTGTCGGCGAAGCTCTCGCTCACCCGCTCGAGCCGGGTCGACATCGTGTGCTGGAGGTTGGCGGCGATATCGTTGAATTCCTCGCCGATGTGATCGGTCTTGAAATTCAGCGTTGCGGTGAGCCGGTCGCTCGCTGCCGCAATCGCCTGCGTGGTCGCCTGGCTGGTGCTTTCCAGCCGCGCCAGCATATCGCCGCCGCGCTGGTCGAGCCCGTCGATGATCGCACCGCTCTTGGAATCGAGCGTCTCCGTCACCCGATCGCTGGCGGCTGCGATTGCCTGCGCTGTGGCCTGACTGGTGCTTTCCAGCCGCGCGAGCAAATCCCCACCGCGCTCGTCGAGGCGGTCGACCATCGCCTCGGTCTTGAAGTTGAGGGTCTCGGTCAGGCGCTCGCTGACCGCCGAGATCGCCTGCTCGGTGCGTTGGCTGGTGCTCTCCAGGCGCTGCAGCATGTCTCCGCCGCGTTCGCCCAGCCTCTGGATCATGCTCTCGCCGGTTTGCTCCAGCGCGCGCGTGATGTGCTCGCTTTTCTCCGCGAGCGAATGCGTGATCCGCTGCGACGCTTCGTTGACCTGCTCGGCGACCAGTTCGCTGATCTGCGAAACGTCGCGGCCGAGATCGAGGTGGACGCTGTTGATCGCGTCGCGGATCTGACCCGCCTGGCTGACCAGGGTGTCGCGCTGGCCGCCCAAATCCTGCAGCAACGCGCGGATCCGCACCTCGTTGTCGTTGTAGGCGTGCTCGAGCGCGGAGACTTCGTTGGCCACCAGCGTCTCGAGCTCGGCGGCGCGCGCGAGCGCGCGCTCAACCCCGTCGCCCATGGCGGCGACCTCGCGGCGGATCGCCTGTCCGACCGTGACGATCGACTCGTGCGCCACCGCCTCGGGCTCGGCCAGGCGCATGGCGACCTCGGCCATCGAGTGGGTGACGAGCCGCAGCTCCTGGGAGCGCCAGGCCATGTGCGCGAGCACATAGAAGAACACGATCGGCACCAGGAAAACGGCGCCCAGCACCGCGAGCACGGGAACGCCGAGGCCGGTCGGCGCGAGCGCCGACTTAACTTCCGGCAGATACATCCAGCCGAGCACAAAGCCGGCACATACCCAGAGCGCGGCGAATAGCGTCGCGATCAGGTAGGAGGTGCGGGCCGGGCGCCGCTGCAGGGTGTGCAGAATCTGGGAGATGGATTCCCGCTCGCCATTGAGGGCGGGACGCAGGGCGGGCTCCTGCGCGGTATCGAGCGCGGCGTCAAAGCCGTTGCCCTCCCGCTCGGCTTCGCCGGCGTGCCATGGCGCCTCCGGGGCCGGCTCCTCCCTGGAGACCGAAATAGGCGGCGATGGAGGCGGACTCGCGGTCTCCGAGGCCGGTGGATCATCGCGAATGCTCAGCGCATCCTGGATGGCCGACAGCGCAGCTTCCGTCGGATCGGTCATCTTCGTCGGGTTGTTTGCCATGTCCGTCGCCTCGCCTTACGCCCAACCACGGCCGCGGCAGGGATGCGTCCCCGCCGTGCCACACGCGCGTTCGCCTGTAATCGCCTTCGGATTCCCCCTCCGGCAGCCGGCAAGTTCACGCGCCGGCAGACATTCCACTGCCGCTCGGCTATCCTATCGGCTTGTCAGACCGAAAGAAACGCCTCGTTAAGGTGTGTTTCGTCATCGTTAACGGCAGGCTCAGATGGGTCGAGCACCGAGCGGCAGAGGAGGCGATCTAGGCCCCGCGCCAGAGCCGCATTTGTCCGGCCACATTGCGGCCGCTCTGCGGCCAAGTGAGGCGCAGCGCCGCTATCTTGAGCGCGGCTTGAGCCAGCCCGGCGGCAAGCTCCCGCTGTTCGACCGCGACGGCCGCGAAGTGCCTAAAAAGACAATCGAATCCTGCATTGCCCATGGCTGGACCGAGCGCTGGGTGCAAAACCCGATCAAGCCGGAATGGTTGGTTTGCCGACTGACCGAGGCAGGTTTTCGGGCGCTCGGCCGTGATCCGCCGGCGGCTCCCTCGCGTTCCGGTCCGTCGCCAGGGCGATAAGTTGCAGATTGGTGCTGAGCGAGCGGTCCGCTCCGACACCCTCTCCCAGCCGAAGTCGGATATATCCGACTTCGGCCATATTAAATGCCGAACTCGGGCAAGCCGGAGTTCGGTCGGGAAGGGGTATTCGAGCCCGTGGCTCGCCAATTCCCTGAACGCTCGTAACCGTGGAAAGAAGCGGCCGCGCTGACGGTTTCCTCATCTGGCGCGCACCGGCGCCAGCCGCTATAGCACCTCCCGCCGCGCGTCCCCACCTCCCGCACATCCCATCATGCCGAAGATCACCTACATCGATCACGAGGGCACCGCGCGCACCGTCGAGGGCGAAATCGGCGCGACCGTAATGGAAACCGCGATCAAGAACGGCATTCCCGGCATCGAGGCGGAATGCGGCGGCGCCTGTGCCTGCGCCACCTGCCATGTGCATGTCGACGACGCCTGGCGCGCCATCGTCGGAGAGCCCTCGCCCATGGAGGAGGACATGCTCGACTTCGGGTACGACGTGAAGCCGGACTCGCGCTTGTCTTGCCAAATCAAAGTCACCGCCGAGCTCGACGGGCTCGTGGTGCGCACGCCGGAACGGCAGGCATGAGCCGGAGGACGGATGTCAGAGGTCAGAGGTCAGATGTCAGATGTTAAAAGGCGGGTGTGGTATGCAACATGACGATTTTCGTTTGCTGTTTTCACTCTTCTTGACGTCCGATCTCTGACATCTGACATCATGAGCGAAGCGATCAAGACCGACGTGCTGATCATCGGCGCGGGGCCATGCGGCCTGTTCGCCGTGTTCGAGCTTGGCCTGCTCGACATGAAGGCGCACCTCATCGACATCCTCGACAAGATCGGCGGCCAGTGCGCGGAGCTCTATCCGGAAAAGCCGATCTACGACATTCCGGCGATGCCCTACACGACCGGGCAGGGCCTGTGCGACGCGCTGCTCGCGCAGATCAAGCCGTTCGGCGCGACGTTCCATCTTCAGGAGATGGTGCAGTCGATCGAGAAGATCGGCGACCCGCTGTTCCGCGTCACCTCCGACGGCGGCAAGGTGTTCGAGGCGAAGGTGATCGTGATCGCGGCGGGCGGCGGCTCGTTCCAGCCCAAGCGGCCGCCGATCCCGGGCATCGAGGCTTACGAAGGCAAGTCCGTCCACTACTCGGTGCGCCAGATGGAGGCGTTCCGCGGCAAGCGGTTGCTCATTGTGGGCGGCGGCGATTCCGCGCTCGACTGGACGCTCAATCTCGCGCCGCTCGCGAGCCATCTCACGCTCTTGCACCGGCGCAGCGAATTCCGCGCCGCGCCCGACACCGTCAACAAGATGATGGCGCTGGTCGGCGAGGGCAAAATCGATTTCGTGCTCGGTCAGGTCTCCGCCCTCAAGGGCGACGCGGGCCAGATCGCCGCGGCCATGGTCAAGCGCAACGACGGCTCGAATTTCGAGATCGCCTGCGATGCGCTGCTGCCGTTCTTCGGGCTCACCATGAAGCTCGGCCCGGTCGCCGACTGGGGACTGGCGATGAAGGACGGCGAATACATTCTCGTCGATACCGCGAACTTCGAGTCGAATGTCCCCGGCATTTTCGCGATCGGCGACATCAATTGGTATCCCGGCAAGCTCAAGCTCATCCTCTGCGGCTTCCACGAGGCCGCGCTGATGGCGCAGAAGGCCTACCACTACGTCTATC
>Ga0310914_10002448_pt1 | contig 12507 bp, 13 predicted proteins | sample GREbulkMGAN108_FD_203450 | JGI IMG/M metagenome (GOLD analysis project Ga0310914, IMG submission 203450) | Lab enrichment of tropical soil microbial communities from Luquillo Experimental Forest, Puerto Rico - GRE.bulkMG.AN108 | ecosystem: Environmental > Terrestrial > Soil > Tropical forest >...
TCACGTGCTGCAGCAGCGGGCGGCCGGCGAGCGGCTGCAACACCTTGGGGAGCGCCGACCTCATGCGCTTGCCCTCGCCCGCGGCGAGAATCACGATCGAGAGCGGTGGACCACCCACGAAATCGGGCTTTGCCGTGACCGAAGAGCTTGCAGCGCTTATCAAGACGCCCGATTTCGCGGGGCCCGGGGTGGCCGCCTGGCGGAGCGGATCGAGACGAGCCGCGGACGCCGGCTGGCGGCGCCGGCTCGCCCGTGAGCCGCGGCCGCGCCCGGCAGCCGTCCGTGAGTCGTGCCTGCGCATCGGCAGCGATTCTACTCAGCGGCGCACGGTGTAGGCACGGGAGTCGCGTGCCGGCCGCGCCGGCGGCAGCTCGGCGAGCTTTTTCTGCATCAGCTCCCCCACGAAGAGCTGCGGATTGGAGTGGGTCTGGTGCTCGGCGTCCTCGCGGCGCGCGATGAGACCCGCGGCCTTGTGGAAGGCGTCCTCGAGCGAGGCGCTGCCGGGGAGGGAGTCCTTGAGGAAGGCCTCGCCGAACCAGGTGAGATCGCGGTCGTCCTCGCAGCCGAAGGAGCTGTGCGCGGCGTCGGAGGCGGTGACGATCGCGGTGGTGTCGCTCTTGAGCGCATCGAGGAAGACTCCCGAGTGGCACGCCGACACCACGATCACGCGCCAGCGGATCCCGGTCGCGTTGAGGGCCTCGCGCACATCCTCGGGTGCCAGCTGCGCCAGCGGCAGCGAGCCGTTTTCGACCTCCAGCCCGTCCTCCGAGCCGTGCGAGCTCAGGAACAGCACCAGCACATCCTGCTCCGGGTCCATGCGCGCGGCGAGCACCTTGAGCGTCTGCTCGAGCCCCGAGACGCTCGCGAGCGGGTAGGAGTCGCGGTCCTCGATGTCGTTGATGAGCAGCACCGAGCGCTCGAGCGAGCCGAAGCGTGCGCCGAACGCTTCGTTCGCGAACAGCGTCTCGCGGCGGAAGACCCCCTGGCTGCCATCGCCGGCGAAACCGACGAAGTAGACCCCGGGCTTGCCGTGCGGCGCGGGAGCCACGCGTGCCACCGCCGCGGCGATGCGGGCCGGCTGGTCGTAGAAGAGCGCTTCCGCCTGGTCGGCGTCATCGGCCTCATCCGCAGGGGCCTGCTCCTCGGGCACCCACAGCCGCGTGTCGAGATCGAGCAGTCCCACGACGGAGGGCGCCGCGAGCACCAGCACGATGGCGGTGAGTGCCGGCCGCCAGTGCACCGGTCCATAGGCTGCCCCGAGGACGCGCACGGCGAGGCCGACGAGGTAAGCGAGCGCCAGCAGCGTGAAAATGACCGGCCAGCGCGTGATGAACGGCAGCCAGAAGGCGAGAGAGAACGCCACCAGCACGTACGGTACGGCAGCGAGCACCGGCACGAGCAGTGCGCGCGTGTCGGCGGCGCGGCTCTGGGCACGCGCGATGAGAGCGCAGGTGGCAAGGCCGAGCAGCAGGTAGCAGGCCCAGCCGAAGAGCCCATCGAGAGCGAGAGGGGCGTGCGCCGGCGAGTGCAGGAAATCGAGCAGCGCCCACACCCCGAGGTTGATCGCCAGCAGCGCCACCACCTGATCGAAGCTCACCACGAAGCGCGGTGGCCAGCTGCGGCGCAGCAGCGCGAGCTCGAAGCCGCCGGTCAGATTGCGCTGGAGGTCCGCGCGGAATCCCGCGGCGCGCGCTGGGGCCACGGGCTCTTGCGGCGCGCGGGCAGGCGGCGGCGCGGCGGCGGGGGCCGCAGGCGGGACCGGAGGATCCGCTATGGGGTCCAGCAGGCTAGCCTCGGAGCTTGCGCAGTCGCTCGATGAGTTTCAGCTGCGCCGCGGCGCGCGCCAGCTCGGCGAGCGCCTCGGCCTGGGTGATGTGCCCGGCCTTGTCGCGCAATGCTTCCTCGGCGCGCTGCTTGGCGGCGAGTGCCGCCGCCTCGTCGATGTCCCGGGCGCGCAGTGCCGTGTCGGCGAGCACCGTGACCTTGGTGGGCTGCACTTCGATCGCACCCCCGCCGACGAAAAAGTGATGCTCCTCGCCGTCCGGGGTCTGCACCCGCACTTCCCCGGCCTTCAGCAGCGACAGGAGCGGTGCGTGGCGCGGGTAGATACCGATGTCGCCCTCCGAAGCGGCCACGAACACTACGGTGGCCGGACCCGAGAACAGCTCGCCTTCCGCGCTCACGATGTCGACCTGGATTGTCGGGGCGTCCGCCATGGTGCGTGCCTACTGCAGCGTCTTCGCCTTCTCGACCGCTTCCTCGATCGAGCCGACCATGTAGAAGGCCTGCTCGGGCAGCGTGTCGTACTCGCCGTTGATGATGCCCTTGAAGCCGCGGATGGTGTCCTTGAGCGGCACGATCTTGCCATCCTGCCCGGTGAACACCTTGGCGACATTGAAGGGCTGTGACAGGAAGCGCTGCACCTTGCGGGCGCGGTACACGGTGAGCTTGTCCTCTTCCGACAGCTCGTCCATCCCGAGGATGGCGATGATGTCCTGCAGCTCCTTGTAACGCTGCAGCACCGCCTGCACGCCGCGCGCGGTGTTGTAGTGCTCTTCGCCCACTACCAGCGGATCGAGCTGGCGGCTGGTGGAGTCGAGCGGATCCACCGCCGGGTAAATGCCGAGCGAGGCGATCTGGCGCGACAGCACGACCGTGGCATCGAGATGCGCGAAGGTGGTCGCGGGCGAGGGATCGGTGAGGTCATCCGCCGGCACGTACACCGCCTGGATGGAGGTGATCGAGCCCTTCTTGGTGGAAGTGATGCGCTCCTGCAGCACGCCCATCTCCTCGGCGAGTGTCGGCTGGTAACCGACCGCGGAGGGCATGCGCCCGAGCAGCGCCGAGACTTCCGTGCCGGCGAGGGTGTAGCGGTAGATGTTGTCGATGAAGAACAGCACGTCGCGCCCCTTGCCGCCGGAGTCCGGGCGCACCTCGTCGCGGAAGTACTCCGCCATGGTGAGGCCGGTGAGACCGACGCGCAGGCGGTTACCCGGCGGCTCGTTCATCTGTCCGTACACCATCGCGACCTTCGAGTTCGACAGGTCTTTCACGTCGATGACGTTCGACTCGATCATCTCGTGATAGAAGTCGTTGCCCTCGCGGGTACGCTCGCCCACGCCGGCAAATACCGACAGTCCGCTGTACTGCTTGGCGATGTTGTTGATGAGCTCGAGCATGTTGACGGTCTTGCCGACGCCCGCGCCGCCGAACAGGCCCACCTTGCCCCCCTTGGCGAAGGGGACCAGCAGGTCGATGACCTTGATGCCGGTGACCAGCAGATCCTGGCCGCCCGCCTGCTCGGCGAACGACGGCGGCGGGCGATGGATCGGCAGGTACTCGGTGGCCTTCACCGGTCCGCGGTTGTCCTGCGGGTGACCGAGCACGTCCATGATGCGCCCCAGGGTGCCTTCGCCTACCGGCACCGAGATCGGCGCGCCGGTGGATTGCACCGCGAGGCCGCGCTTGAGGCCCTCGGACGAGCCCATGGCGATGGTGCGCACCACGCCATCGCCGAGCTGCTGCTGCACCTCGAGCGTGAGATCCACGTCCTTGAGCTTGAGCGCCTCGTAGACTCTCGGAATCGACTCGCGCGGAAACTCGACGTCGATGACGGCGCCGATGATCTGGGTGATGTGTCCCTCAGCGGGGGTGCTCATGGCTCGTGGTCCTCAAACCGCGGCGGCGCCGCCGACGATCTCCGAGATCTCCTTGGTGATCGCGGCCTGGCGTGCCTTGTTGTAGATCAGTTGCAATTCGCTGATGAGCTTGCCGGCGTTGTCGGTGGCGGCCTTCATCGCCACCATGCGCGCCGCCATCTCGCAGGCGACGTTCTCGACCGCGGCGCGATACACCTGCGATTCGATGTAGCGCATCAGCAGGCCATCGAGTATGCCCGCAGCGTCGGGCTCGTAAATGTAGTCCCAGTGCTCCTGCAGCCCCTCGGTGTCGAGTGCCTCGATCGGCAGCAGCTGCTCGACCTGCGGCTTCTGCGTCATGGTGTTGATGAACTGCGCGTTCACCAGGAACAGCCGATCGAGCTCGCCGCTGCGGTACGCGTCCAGCATCACCTTGACGGTGCCGATGAGGTCCTTGACGTGCGGCCGGTCGCCGAGGTTCGAGACGTTGGAGAGAATCGGCACCGACAGGCGGCGGAAGAAGTTCAGGCCCTTGGTGCCGATGAGGCACAGCTTCACCTGCGCGCCTTTTCCCTGCCACTCGCGCATCAGCAGCAGCGTCTGCTTGAAGACGTTGGCGTTGAGCGCGCCGGCGAGTCCGCGGTCGGTGGAGATCACGATGATCCCCACGGCCCGTGGCTCACGGGTCACCAGGAACGGGTGACGGTAGTCAGGATTGGCTTCGGTCAGGTGACCGATGACGTTGCGCATCTTCTGCGCGTACGGGCGTGCCATGCGCATGCGCTCCTGCGCGCGGCGCATCTTGCTCGTGGCCACCATCTGCATGGCCTTGGTGATCTTCTGAGTGCTCTTCACACTCGCGATCTTCGAGCGGATTTCCTTGGTGCCCGGCATTGCTAATAGGTTCCGGTGGCGACGAATTCCTCGATGCACTTCTTCATCGCCGCCTCGTTTTCCTTGGTGAGCTTCGGCTGCCTGTTGATGTCATCCAGCATCGGCTGGTAGTTGGTGTGCGCAAATCCCTGCAGCGCCGCCTCGAACGCCACCACCTTCTTCAGCTCCACCTTGTCCATGTAGCCGTTGTTGACGGCATAGATCGACAGCGCCATCTCCGCCACCGACATCGGCGTGTATTGCTTTTGCTTCATCACCTCGGTGACCCGCTGACCGCGCTCGAGCTGCCTGCGGGTCGCCTCATCGAGGTCCGAGGCGAACTGCGAGAACGCGGCGAGCTCGCGGTACTGGGCGAGCGCCAGGCGGATGCCGCCGCCGAGCTTCTTGATGATGTCGGTCTGGGCGGCGCCGCCGACGCGCGAGACGGAGATGCCGGCGTTCATGGCCGGGCGGATGCCGGAGTTGAACAGGTCCGTCTCGAGGAAGATCTGCCCGTCGGTGATGGAGATGACATTGGTCGGCACGAAGGCGGTCACATCGCCCGCCTGCGTCTCGATGATCGGCAGCCCGGTGAGCGAGCCGGTCTTGCCCTTGATCCTGCCCTGGCTCACTTTCTCCACGTACTCCTCGTTCACGCGTGCCGAGCGCTCGAGCAGGCGTGAGTGCAGGTAGAACACGTCGCCCGGGAACGCCTCGCGGCCCGGCGGGCGGCGCAGCAGCAGCGAAATCTGCCGGTAGGCGACCGCCTGCTTGGAGAGATCGTCATAGATGATGAGTGCGTCCTCGCCGTTGTCCATGAAGTACTCGCCCATGGTGCAGCCGGAATAGGCGGCGATGTACTGCATGGCCGCGGGAGTCGAGGCCGAGGCGGCCACGATCACCGTGTGGCCCATGGCACCGTGCTCTTCGAGCTTGCGCACCACGTTGGCGATGGTCGACTGCTTCTGGCCGATCGCGACGTAGATGCATTTGATGCCGGAGGTCTTCTGGTTGATGATGGTGTCGACGGCGAGCGCAGTCTTACCGGTCTGGCGGTCGCCGATGATCAGCTCGCGCTGGCCGCGGCCGATCGGCACCATCGAGTCGACCGCCTTGTAGCCGGTCTGCACCGGCTGGCTGACGGACTTGCGGTAGATGACGCCGGGCGCGACGCGCTCGATGGGCGCGGTACGCGCCGCCTTGACCGGTCCCTTGCCATCGATCGGCGTGCCGAGTGCATCCACTACGCGCCCGAGCAGCTCCGGCCCCACCGGCACCTCGAGGATGCGCCCGGTGGTCTTGACGGTGTCGCCTTCCTTCAGGTGCTTGTACTCACCGAGCACCACCGCGCCGACCGAGTCCTGCTCGAGATTCAGCGCCAGCCCGAAGGTGTTGCCGGGAAACTCCAGCATCTCGCCGTAGCGCGCATCCGCCAGCCCGTAGATGCGGGTGATGCCGTCGGTGACCGAGACGATCGCGCCGACGTTGCGGGCCTCGGTAACCGACTTGAAATTCTCGATGCGCTGCCTGATCAGGTCGCTGATCTCGGTTGCCTTGATGGCCATGTGCGTCCCTCTATGCTGTCAATTCGTAGGCGATGCGCTCGAGCCGCGTGCGCAGCGAGCCATCGATCACCAGGTCGCCGGCGCGCAGCACGGCACCGCCGATGAGCGCCGGGTCGGTCTCGCAGTGCAGCCGCACTTTGCGCTTGAGCCGCCGCTCGAGTGCCGCGCCGATCCGGCCCCGCTGCGCCTCATCGAGCGGCGCCGCCGAGGTCACCGTGACGTCCACCATGCCCTCAGCGTCATCTTTGAGCGTGTCGAACAGCTCGGCGATCTCCGGCAGGTAGCCGAGGCGGTGGTTGTGCGCAAGCATACGCACGAAGTTCGCGCCATGCTCTCCGAGGGGAACCGCGGCGATCTCATCCACGAGCTGCGCGAGCTCCTCCGGAGTCACCTGTGGATTGTCCAGAAGTCCCGCCACCCGTGAGTCCTTCACCACCAACGCCGCCGCCTGCAGCGCTTGTGACCAGGGCGCGAGGCCGCCGTTCTGGCGCGCTTCCTCGAAGGCCGCGCGGGCGTAGGGTCGGGCGATGGTGAGTCGGTCAGCCATGGGTCGCTGCTAGATCTGGGTCGCGAGTTTATCGAGCAGATCCGCGTGCGTGCGCGGATCGATCTCGCGACCGAGGAGCTTGCTGGCGGCACCGACGGCGATGCCCGCCACCTCGCGGCGCAGGCTCTCCTTGGCGAGCGTGGTGTCGAGCTCGATCTGCTGCTGCGCCGAGGCCAGGATACGCGCGCCCTCGGCGCTCGCGGTGCCCTTGGACTGCTCGATCAGCTCGTTGGCGCGGTGCTGGGCGTGGTCGATGATCTGGTTGGCGCGCTCGCGCGCCTCGCGGATGATGCCGTCCGCCTTGTCGCGCGCCTGGGACAGCTCCTTCTCGCCTTCCTCGGCGGCCGCCAGCCCCTGGGCGATCTTGCGCTGGCGCTCATCCATCGCATTGAGAATCGGCGGCCAGATCCACTTCATCGTGATGAGGATGAGCGTGGCGAACACGAGCATCTGCACGACGAGCGTGAGATTGATGTTCACGGTGCGTATCTCCCGTGGGCGGCAGCCCGTCGCTGAGCGCTCAGTGCGCCGCCTGTACCGCGGCGAGGAACGGATTCGCGAACGTGAAGAACAGGGCGAAGCCGATGCCGATCATCGCCACCGCGTCCAGCAGGCCCGCGACCAGGAACATCTGCACGCGCAGCACCGGCAGCAGCTCCGGCTGGCGCGCCGAGCCCTCGATGAAGCGGCCACCGAGAATGCCGAAGCCGATCGCGGTGCCGAGGGCACCCATGCCAAAGATGATGCCGACGGCCAGCACGGTCATGGCCTGGATGTGTGCAATGTTATCCATTCAACTCTCCTAACAAACTCAGAAGCCAGATACCGAAACCCGTTGCGGCGCAGCCCCGCCGCTCAATGGTGCTCGCTCGCCATCGACAGATAGACGATCGTCAGCACCATGAATATGAAGGCCTGCAGCGTGATCACAAGCAGGTGGAAGATCGTCCACACCAGCGCCAGCAGATACTGCATGACGGTGAAGAACAGGCCGCTGAAATGGGCCAGCTGCGCGATGCCCTGCAGCGACAGCGCCGCAAGCAGCAGGAACACCATCTCGCCGGCATAGAGGTTGCCGTAGAGACGCAGCGACAGCGAGATCGGCCGCGCCAGGAAGGTGACCGACTCGAGTATGAAGTTGACCGGCACCAGCAGCGCCTGCATGAAGACGTTCTTGGCCCTGAAGGGATTCAGTGTCAGCTCGGCGATGAAGCCGAGCGGGCCCTTCATCTTCAGGCTGTAGAAGATGATGAGGACGAACACGGTGAGCGACATGGCGAAGGTCGCGTTGAGGTCGGTGCTCGGCACCACCTTCAGGTGCTCGAGGCCGACGCCGCGCGCCACCAGCGGCAGCAGGTCGACCGGAATCAGATCCATGAAATTGAAGAGGAAGATCCAGCAGAAGATCGTGAGCGCGAGCGGCGCCACCAGGCGGCTCGCACCGTGAAAGGTGTCGCTCACCTGCGTGGCGACGAACGACACGATCGTCTCGACGAAGTTCTGCACCGGGCCCGGTACGCCGGCGGTGGCGCGCCGCGCGACCAGGCCGAACAGGACGAGGAACACTACCGCGAGGAATACCGAGAAGAACACGGTGTCGTAGTTGATGACCGAGAAGTCGACGATGCCGTGCGCGGCCTTGTTCGCCAGGTTCGTCTCGTGATGCAGGATGTAGCCGGTCGCACCACCGCTCTCTGCCGCCGCTGCGATCACTGCTGTCAACACAACCGGCACCTCAGGCGCCGCGGCGCGCACCGCCCAGGGCGGGCAGCGCGGCGAGCAGCGCGATCCAATACACGAGGAAGGTCGCGGCGAAGCCGGCGAACATCGCCAGCGGCGCCACCCTCATCATCTTCAGCACCACCACGAACAGCACCGCTATGACGGCGAGCTTCAGCACTTCGCCGAGATAGAACCTGCTGAGCGCGCGCCCGGCTCCCCCACTCGAGCCGCCGAACACGAGTCCCGCCATGGCGAGACTGCCCGCGGTCGCGATGGCCCCGCCCGCGAGCGCCGACAAGGCGCCCACGCGGCCGGCGAGGGCGAGCGCGCACAGTGCCGCTACGACGCTCACCGCCGCCTGACTCGCGACCACGCCGAAGGCCAGCCGCCGCGCACGGGGCAGATCGATCGCCGACACCTTATATAAGTCCCGTTCGAGGGGCTCAAAAGAGCCGCTTGCCTTGCGTCTTGAGCGGACGCAAGTGGCTTCACATTACTTCGACCGCTCAGTCACTTACGTGACCACGGCGAAAAAGCCGCGGGATTATAGAGACCGCTCGGGCCTCCGTCCACACCGTACTTTCCGCAAGCGGGTGGCCGGATGGCGGCTCACTGGATGTGAGCGAGAATACCGTCGAGCTCGTCGAGGCTGTTGTAGCTCACGACGAGCCTGCCGCGGCCCGCACGGCCGGGCTGGATCGCCACGCGGGCGCCGAGTTTCTCCGCGAGCTCCTGCTCGAGGCGCGCCACGTTGGGATCGCGCTCGGCTGCGCCATCGTGCGCAGCCGCCCCGTGCGGGGTCTGCAGGCGCCGCACCAGCGCCTCGGTCTCGCGCACCGAGAGGCCCTTGCGGGCGACGAGCAACGCGACCTCGGTCTGCTGGCGGCGCTCGGTGAGGGCGAGCAGCGCGCGGGCGTGACCCATCTCGAGCGTGCGCTTCTCGAGGAGCTCGCAAACCTCGGCCGTGAGCTCCAGCAGGCGCAGGAGGTTCGTGACGCCGGCGCGCGAGCGGCCGACCGCCTGCGCGGCTTCCTGGTGCGTGAGGCCGAACTCACTCACCAGGCGCTCGAGCGCGCGCGCCTCCTCGAGTGGATTGAGGTTCTCACGCTGTATGTTCTCGATGAGCGCGACCGCGATGGCGGCCTCGTCCGGGATGTGACGGATGACGGCCGGGATCTCGGCGAGCCCGGCCATCTGCGCCGCCCGCCAGCGCCGTTCCCCGGCGATGATCTCGTAGCGCTGCGACTCGCCATCGACCGGGGGCTCGAGCGGACGGACGACGATCGGCTGCACCACCCCCTGCGACTTGATGGAGTCGGCGAGCTCGGTGAGTGTCTCGGGCCGCATGTCGATGCGCGGCTGGTAACGGCCCCGTTGCAGGAGATCGAGCGGCAGCTTCGCCAGCTCCTCCCCGACCGGCACCGGCGCCGCCGCGGTGGCGGTGCCGGCACGCGTGCCGAGCAGGTCCGCGAGGCCGCGGCCGAGAGAGGGTTTCCGGGGCATCATCGGGATCGGTCCTCAGCCTGTGGGGCGGGCGCCGGGTTCACGGGCGTGGCAATCGCAGCGACTCCCGCCGGGCGTGCTTCCGGTGCGGATGCCGCCGGTGCGGATGCCGGCGGCGCAGATGCCGGCGTTGCGGATGGCGTCGCAGTATTCACCCTGGGCGCCGCCGCGGCCGCGGGCGGGTCTGCGGCAGCGGCGCCCGCCGTCATCGCCGCGAGGTTGCGCACGACGCCGGTCGACTCCTCCTCGCGCCGGATCATCTCGCCGGCGAGCGCCAGATACGCGAGTGCGCCGCGCGACTCCTTGTCGTGAAACAGCGCCGGTTTGCCGAAGGACGGCGCCTCGGCGAGGCGGATGTTGCGCGGGATGACGGTGCGGAACACCTTGTCGCCGAAATGCGCGATCAGCTGCGCGCTCACCTCGTTGGCGAGATTATTGCGCGGGTCGAACATGGTGCGCAGCACGCCCTCGATCGCGAGCTGCGGATTCACCGCGGCGCGAATCTGCTCGACGGTGGAGAGCAGCGCCGAGAGCCCCTCGAGCGCGTAGTACTCGCACTGCATCGGGATCAGCACGCTGTCGGCCGCCACCAGGGCGTTCACCGTCAGCATGTTGAGTGCCGGTGGACAGTCGATGAGGACCAGGTCGAAATCGTTGCGTTTCGGAGCGAGCGCGTGGCGGAGCTTGGTCTCGCGGCCGATCGGCAGAGTGAGCAACCGCACTTCCGCGGCCGTCAGGTCCTGGTTGGCCGGCAACAGTGTGAAACCGGCCCCGTGCTCGATCGGCACGAGCGCATCGGCGAGCAGGCACTCCCCCAGCAGCACCTCGCAGGTGCTGCGCTCGAGCTGCGACTTGTCGACGCCGCTTCCCATGGTGGTGTTGCCCTGGGGGTCCATGTCGATCAGCAGCACGCGACGCTTGGTGGCGGCGAGGGATGCCGCCAGATTGACCGCGGTGGTGGTCTTGCCGACGCCGCCCTTCTGCATCGCGATGGCAATGACGCGTTTCATGAACCGGGAGTGTACTGCACCGGCGCGCCCGCGCCCGGTGAGTCGCACGCGAGCGACGCCCGCGGCACCTGATCGGCTCGCGCGGCACCCCCGTGCGCCGCGGCAGTGAGCCGTGGGCCCTCCCTGGCCCGTAACTGGCTCAGGCGACGAGCGCGCGCGCGGGCTTGTTCAAGCGCTCCCGCGCCATCTGGTCCGCGATCTGATTCGTAGGACGGTTCTCGCGCCGGGCGCGCTCGAAGATCCCGGTGAGTCGCGCCGGAATGGCCTGGATGTCGGCGATGACCTGCGCCTCGCTCGCTCCACCGGAGTACTCGCGCGAGACGCTGATGATGCCGCCGGCATTGATGACGTAGTCGGGCGCGTAGAGGATGCCGGCGGCCTGCAGCGCCGCCCCGTCCTCATCCTGCGCCAGCTGGTTGTTGGCGGCGCCGGCGACGATGCGTGCACGCAGGCGCGGAATGGATTTCGAATTGAGCACCGCCCCGAGTGCGCAGGGAGCGAGCACATCGACATCGAGCGCCAGCAGCTCCTCCACCGGGACGCGGCGCGCCTTGAACTGGTCGTGCGCCCGCTCGACGGCGGCCGGCTGCACGTCGGCCACGAACAGCTCTGCGCCGTCGGACGCCAGCAGGCCGCAGAGATGGCGCCCGACGCCGCCGAGGCCCTGGACCGCGACCGTGACGCCCTTCAGATCGGTACGGCCGAGGCGGAATTTCACGGCCGCCTTGATGCCGAGGTACACCCCGAGCGCGGTCTTGGGGCCCGGGTCGCCGCCCGCCTGCCCGGGTGCCGCCCCGAGGCCCGCTACGTAGCGCGTGGCCCGCGCGACGCTCGACATGTCGGCGGTCGTCGTGCCGACGTCCTCGGCGGTGACGTAACGGCCGCCGAGCGACTCGACCAGCCGGCCAAAGGCCTCGAAGAGCTCGGCGCTCTTGGCCTTGTGTGAGTCTCCGACGATGACCGCCTTGCCGCCCCCGAGCGGCAGCTCTGCCATCGCGTTCTTGTAGCTCATGCCGCGCGACAGCCGCAGCACATCCGCCACGGCTTCCGCGGTCGTGGCATAGGGCCACATCCGGCAGCCGCCCGCGGCGGGACCGAGCGTCGTCGAATGGATCGCGATGATGGCGTGCAGGCCGGTGCGGGCATCGTGACCGAAGACGACCCGCTCGTGACCGTCGAACTCGCGCGTGTCGAAGACTTGCATGGCGTGTGTCTCCGGAGGGCCGATATCGCACCGGGAGAGGGCGTAAGGCTACGCGCCTCGCCGCGCACGCTTTGTGACAAAGGTTGCCTTCTCGCGCCCAGTGAGGAAATATCTATTGCGCAATCTAGCTAGATAATGAAACGAATCGTGCAACTGCCTGAACTGGACCGCACCGACCTGCGTCTGCTCGGGGTGCTGCAGGAGCACGGCAACCTCTCGGCGGCCGAGCTCGCCGAACGCGTAGGCCTGACCGCCTCGACCTGCTGGCGGCGGGTGACGCGGCTTGAAGAGCTCGGGGTGATCAAAAGGCGCGTGGCACTCCTCGACCGCGAGAAGCTCGGGCTCTCGGTCATGGTGTTCTCGCACGTGAAGCTCGCGGGCCACGGGCGCGATGCGTTGTTGCGCTTCGAGCAGGCGGTGCGCGCGCACCCGGAGATCCTCGAGT
>Ga0310914_10002453_pt1 | contig 12501 bp, 12 predicted proteins | sample GREbulkMGAN108_FD_203450 | JGI IMG/M metagenome (GOLD analysis project Ga0310914, IMG submission 203450) | Lab enrichment of tropical soil microbial communities from Luquillo Experimental Forest, Puerto Rico - GRE.bulkMG.AN108 | ecosystem: Environmental > Terrestrial > Soil > Tropical forest >...
CGCCGCTCTCGGAGCACGGGATGCTGCACCTACGCTACGACAGCACCGGGGACTTTATCGTCAACGCGGACGGTAAGATCGCCGGTTACGCCTACCTGGATCCGCCGTCGGCTGAGGGTGAGGTGACCGGCGAACTCGTGGTCCACCCGGACCGCCGGCGGCGGGGGCTCGGCCGGGCGCTGACCGGTGAGCTCGCCGCCGCGGCCGGCGGGAGCGTGCTCCGCCTCTGGGCGCATGGCGACCTGCCCGCGGCCGCCGCACTGGCCAGGTCGGCCGGGTTCGAGCGCTTCCGCGCCCTGTGGCAGATGCGCCGGTCGCTGCGAGAGCCGCTGGACCAGCCGGTGCTCCCGGCCGGCCGGACGCTGCGCACGTTCGTCCCCGGCCAGGATGAAGACGACTGGCTGAGCCTGAACGGCCGGGCCTTCGCCAAGCATCCCGAACAGGGCGGCTGGACCAGGCACGACCTGGAACTGCGGGAACAGGAACCGTGGTTCGACCCGGCGGGCTTCTTCATCGCGGAAAGAGGCGGCCTGATGGCCGGCTTCCACTGGACCAAGGTGCATGGCCCCGACCTGGGGGAGGTCTACGTGGTCGGGGTCGACCCTACCGAACAGGGCAGCGGGCTCGGCCGGGCGCTCACCCTGGCCGGACTGCATCACCTGCGCGATCTCGGCGTGGCCGAGGCGATGCTCTACGTGGACGAAGACAACGTCCCCGCGATCAGGATGTACGAGGCTCTCGGGTTCGCCAAGGCCAAGGTCGACGCCATGTACCGCAGGAGCCCTCGGGGCTAACTGCTGTGGATGCCCAGCGCCTCGTCGAGTTCGGCGGCGGTCAGCGGCCGGTCGGTCGCCGCCACCGCGCTCAGCACCTCGGCGTACAGTTCGATTTCATCAAGGGCGACGCGGTCGTGGACACGAAGATCCAACTGCTTCGGAATCGTGCTCACCTCCGGCGCTGATCGAGACTGCGTCCGCTTTCGCCCCAGGTTACGTGCCGACACTGCTCCTCCGCATGACCCATCAGGGTCATTCAGCTACCACCTTCACGTGCGGTTTTACCCACCAGGGCGGTAACGATTCCGGAAAACTGCTGCGCAGTTGCCGTCAATCCGGTAGTGAAACGTCACAAGAGTCACATCCGCATCTCTACCCAAAAAGCGCGTTACCCTTAACATCACCCATTCAGGTACGAAAGGCGACTAACTGGGACACTGGGTCGTTCCGGTTGCGCGCGGGGTGGTCACAGACAAGAGTCATGCACGTATCCACCCCGTCCGTCCCACCCTGAGCCCGGCATACTACAGAGATAGCGGATCTGCCGGACCGCCCTGACGACCCGGCGCCGACTCGCGTCGCTAGATCTGGACACCGTTCCCGCCCACCTAGACGAAGAGATCTCGGGAAGCCATGAATGACAACAGTGATCTCCTGCCGAACCTCTCTCACGAGGACGCCTTCGAAGTTCAGATGCGCGGCTATAGCCGTCGTCAGGTGGACGAGTTCATCGCCCGCTGCCGCAGCCAGATCCGAGACCTGGAGCAGCGCCTGGCCCGGGCCCTCGACGACGGCCAGGAGCTGAGGCGCGACCTGGCCACGGCGCGCCAGCAGGCGCTCGGCGCCAAGCCCGCGCACGAGGAAGTCAGCGAGCGCATCGCCCAGATCCTGAAGCTGGCCGATGACGAGGCCAGGTCCCAGAAGTCGAAGGCCCACGAGGAGATAGCCAGGCAGCGCAACGAGGCGCAGACCGAGGCGGAGAAGATCAGGACCGAGGCCCGCGAGCAGGCCGAGCGCATGCTCACCGCGGCCCAGGAACAGGCCGAACGGGCGATCACCTCCGCTCGCGCCGAAGCGGAAAAGACGGTCACCGCGGCGCGGAACGAGGCGGATAAGACGCTCACCGCGGCGCGGAACGAGGCGGAGCGCACCACCACCGACGCGAGGAAGAAGTCGGAGAGCGCGCTGGCTAGCGCGAAGTCGCAGGCCAAGAAGGCACTCGACGAGGCGACGGCGCGGGCCACCGCCATCCATGACGGGGCCGAGCGCCGCCTGAACCTGCTGTCCACCAGGCACTCGGAGACGATCAAGCGGCTCACCGACATCCTGGACGGTGTCTCCAGCCTGGTGGCCGCCGAGACCGCCCGCATGTCGCTCGAGGACGAGGTGGACCAGGCCACCGCCAAGGCGATCAGCGCGGCGGAGGGCAACGGCGCGCCGCGCCCGGCCACGGAACCGGCCGCGGGGTCTGTCCGGCCCGCGAGCGCGGACGGGCCGCGCCCGGCGGCAGGAGCCGCCCGGCCCGCGGCCCCGTCGCCGACGGCCCCGAGCCAGTCGCAGGGGGCCTCGTCCTCAGCGGCCCAGTCCCCGACGGGCCAGTCCCCGACGGCCCAGTCCCAGGAGAAGCCAGCCCCGGGCCGTGCCACGGTCATCGACCCCAAGGAGGAGAGCGAGGGGGTCCGGCTCAGGCCCGGCGGCGGCAGCTTAGGCCTGCCGCGCCACCACTGGTAATGCGCCCAGGCCCTGCGCGAGCATATCCAGGCGTCGCAGGATGACGCCCTCGCGCAGGGCCCAGGGGCACAGTTCGACCTGATCGACGGCCAGCAGGTCGAGGATGGCGTCGGCGACGATGGCGCCGGCCGGCAACTGGGACACCCGGCTGGCCGAGACGCCTGGCAGCTTGGCCCGTTCGGCCTCCTTCATCTTCGGCAGGCGTTCGGCCAGGGCGGCCACGTCGGCGTGCCGCAAGGCGCGCTTGACGTAGGGGCCCTCGCCGGACGGCGCGGCGCCCGCGATCCTGGCCAGCTGCCGGAACGTTTTCGACGTGCCGACCACCTGATCGGGCGGCCCGTGGCGCAGCAAGCCGCCGGCTTCCCTGGCTATCTCGGCCCGCACATGCTTGCGTACGCGGCGCACCTCCTGCGCCGAAGGCGGATCGGTGCCGAACCAGTCCCTGGTCAGCCGCCCGGCACCGAGCGGCAGCGAGGCCACCGCGTCCGGCTCCTCGTCGTTTCCCGTGGCCACCTCGAGCGAGCCGCCGCCGATGTCGATCACCAGCAGCCGCCCGGAGGACCAGCCGAACCAGCGGCGGGCGGCGAGGAAGGTGAGCCTGGCCTCCTCCTGGCCGGTCATCACGTTAATCTGGGCCCCGGTCCGCTCGCGGATCCTGGACAGGACCTGTTCGCCGTTCACGGCATCCCGGACGGCCGAGGTCGCGAACGCGATGATGTCCTCGACGCCCTTGTCCTCGCCGATGCGCAACGCCTCTTCAACTATCGCGCGCAGCCTGTTCTCGCCCGGACCGGACAGTGTGTTACCGTTCTCCAACTGGGCGGCGAGCGTGAGTTCGGCCTTGTGCGAGAACGCTGGCATGGGCCGCGCCCCTTGGTAGGCGTCCACCACGAGCAAGTGGACAGTATTCGACCCCACGTCCAGCACCCCAAGTCGCATACCCTGACGCTACCCTGCCAGTGGCGGGAAACGCCTGGTTAGGCCAGCGATCGGCGGCCGGGGCCAAGGACGTTACAGGAAGGTTAACAATGCACAACGGGGAGGTGTCGTACTGGTGGCGGGCGCGCGGCGTCCCGCCGCGGCGCCCCTCGCTGCCAGGCAGTACCGAGGCCGACGTATGCATCGTCGGCGCGGGCTATACCGGCCTGTGGACCGCTTACTACCTCAACCGGGCCGACCCCGCGCTCCGGATCGTCGTGCTCGAGGCGAGCTTCGCCGGGTACGGCGCCTCCGGCCGGAACGGCGGCTGGGTGACGGCCGAACTGCCCGGGTCGCGCGCGCGCTACGCCAGGCACCCGCGGGGCACGGACGGCGTCCGCGAACTCGAGCAGCACCTGCGCGACACGGTCGACGAGGTGGCCAGGGTCTGTGCCGCCGAGGGCATCGATGCGGGCCTGGTGAAGGGCGGCACGCTCACCGTCGCCACCTCGGCCGCCCAGGAGGCCAGGCTGCGTCACCGGCTGGAGCAGGAACGGGCGTGGGGAGACGATGCCGGGATCGTTCGGTATCTGGAAAAGACGGAACTGGATGACCGACTGCGCGTGGCCGGGGCGGTGGGGGCCCTCTACTCGCCGCACTGTGCTCGCATGCAGCCCGCCGGCCTGGTCGCCGGGCTAGCCGAGGCGGTCACCCGGGCCGGCGTCCGGCTCCACGAGTCCACCCCGGTGACCTCGATATCGGCCGGGCGGGCCCGCACTCCGGCCGGCGACGTGCGGGCACCTTATATAGTGCGCTGCACCGAGGGGTTCACCGCGGACATCCCGGGCCAGCACCGGACGCTGCTGCCGATGAACAGCTCGATGATCGTCACCGGCCCGCTCAGCGACAAGGCCTGGAAATCGATCGGCTGGGATCGCTTCGAGACGCTCGGCGACGAGGCGCACGCGTACATGTACGCCCAGCGCACCGCGGACGGCAGGATCGCGCTCGGCGGCCGCGGCGCCCCGTACCGCTTCGGCTCCGGGGTGGATCACGACGGGGTGATCCCGTCGTCTACCATCGCGCAGCTCGGCCGGATCCTCCGCCGGATGTTCCCGGCCGCGACCGAGGCCGGCCTCGAACACGCGTGGTGCGGCGTGCTCGGGGTGCCGAGGGACTGGTGCGCCACCGTCACCCTGGATCCGCAGACCGGCCTGGGCTGGGCGGGCGGCTACACGGGCCACGGGGTGGCCGCGTCCAACCTGGCCGGCCGCACGCTCGCCGACCTGGTGCGGCGCGTCCCCAGCCCGCTCACCACCCTGCCCTGGGTCGGCCACCGGTCGCCTCGCTGGGAACCGGAGCCGGCCCGCTGGGCGGGGGTGCACGGGCTGTACGCCCTCTACCGGACGGCGGACCGGCTGGAGTCAGCCCGCCATACCCCGCGCACGTCCGTGCTGGCCCGCATGGGCGACCTGATCTCGGGGATCCCCCACTAGGCGTACCGGCGGCCCGGATGCTCCGGGTCGATGAGGTCCGCGTAGCCCGGATGGGTCGCGATGAACTGCGCCACGAACTCGCAGTAGACGGTCAGCGTCCTGCCCTTGGCCCGCACATCGTCCAGTGCCTTCGTGACCAGCGCGGTCCCGATCCCCCGGCCGCGGAATGCCGGCTCGACGATCGTGTGCCGGAAGACCAGCCGAGATCCGGAGCGCTCGTAGACGATGGTCCCCACGACCTGATCGCCGATCAGCGCGTCATAGGTTCGCGACTCGGCGTTGTCGCGCACCGTCATCTCGGGGGTTTCGGCGACCATAGTGCTCCTGCCCATCTCGACGGCCGACAGTACCCCAGAGGCTACCGGCAGGTCCGGCCGCGGCGGGCCGCCGCGGCCGGGCCTGATCATCGCGTTCAGAAAACGTTCTTGGTCTTGCTGCGGTGGTTGATCTGCCCCTTGTTGTTAGCGGTGAACGTGTAGACCTGCATGTGAGCGGTGTAGCGCAGGGTCATGTCCCGGCAGATCCACTGGTGGTACCCGAACGCCACCGCGCCCAGGTTGGTGTGCAGCTTCCTGGTGGAGTTGTAGACCACTACGACCGCCCCGGACGCGTAGACGCCCCGTGCGGTGTCCTCGGCGCAGACGTGGACCTTGAGGCCCTTGCTCACCCTGGCGTAAGTTCCCCAAGCCTTGACCCCGTGCAAGCCCGGGAAGGAAAGCTGGTGAGTGCTGGAATGCATGGGGGCTGCGGATGCCGGCAGTGCGCTGAGAGCGAGCATCGCCGCGGAGGCGGCAACGAGGGAGATTCGGCGCAACATGTAAATCCTGTACCTCCGTGTTGGCTTAGGGAAAGCCTGAAGGCTAGCAGCGCCGCCCCCGCCGGGCAACGAGGATCACAGGAATTAATCGGTCCCACGCGCGTAACGGAGGAGGACGTCCAGGCCGGCCTGTGCGGGCCGGCCTGGACTTACGCGTTCAGGCGAGGTCGAACCGGTCGAGGGTCATCACCTTGTCCCACGCCGCGACGAAGTCGTTCACGAACTTCGCCTTCGCGTCATCGCTCGCGTAGACCTCCGCGAGCGCGCGCAGCTCGGAGTTCGACCCGAAGATCAGGTCGGCACGGCTGCCGGTCCACTTGACCTCACCCGTGGCGGCGTCGCGGCCCTCGAACGCGTTCGCGTCCTGGGCCGTCGGCTGCCACGTCGTGCCCATGTCGAGCAGGTTGACGAAGAAGTCGTTGGTCAGCGACCCGGGGGTGGCGGTGAGGACGCCGAGCTTGGACCCGTCGTAGTTCGCGCCCAGGACGCGGAGCCCGCCGACGAGGACCGTCATCTCGGGGGCGCTCAGGGTCAGCAGGTTCGCCTTGTCGAGCAGCAGGAACTCGGCGGGCAGCCGGCCGTCCTTCCCGACGTAGTTGCGGAACCCGTCCGCCTTCGGCTCGAGCGCCGCGAACGACTCCACGTCGGTCTGCTCCTGCGACGCATCCGTTCGGCCCGGCGCGAAGGGGACCTCCACGCCGAAGCCGGCGTTCCTGGCCGCCTGCTCGACGGCCGCGCCGCCGGCCAGCACGATCAGGTCGGCCAGCGAGACCTGCTTGCCGCCGGCCTGGGCGGCGTTGAAGGCCCGCTGGATCCCCTCCAGGGTGCGCAGCACCGTCGCCAGCTGGTCCGGGTTGTTGACCTCCCACCCGATCTGCGGCTCCAGGCGGATACGGCCGCCGTTGGCGCCGCCGCGCTTGTCGCTGCCGCGGAAGGACGAGGCGGCCGCCCACGCGGCGGACACCAGCTGGGACACCGACAGGCCCGAGGCGAGGACCTGCTCCTTGAGGGCGGCGGCGTCCCGGGCATCGATGAGCTCGTGCGTCACCGGAGGGACGGGGTCCTGCCAGATCAGCGTCTCGGACGGGACCTCCGGGCCGAGGTAGCGCACGATCGGGCCCATGTCGCGGTGAGTCAGCTTGAACCAGGCCCGGGCGAAGGCGTCCGCGAGCTCGTCCGGGTTCTCCATGAAGCGTCGCGAGATCGGCTCATAGATCGGGTCGAACCGGAGCGAGAGGTCGGTCGTCAACATCGTCGGCGGGCGGCGCTTCGACGGGTCCTCCGGGTCAGGGACGGCGTCCGCCCCGGCGCCGTCCTTCGGCTGCCACTGGTACGCGCCCGCCGGGCTCTGGGTCAGCTCCCACTCGAAGCCGAAGAGGGTTTCGAAGAAGCTGTTGTCCCACGTGATCGGCGTGGGGGTCCAGGTCACCTCAATGCCGCTGGTAATCGCGTCACGGCCCTTGCCGGTGCCGTAGCTGCTCTTCCAGCCGAGGCCCTGCTGTTCGATCGGGGCCGCCTCGGGGTCGGGGCCGACGTTGCTCTCCGGTCCCGCGCCGTGGGTCTTGCCGAAGGTGTGGCCGCCCGCGATCAGGGCCACCGTCTCCTCGTCGTTCATCGCCATCCGGCGGAACGTCTCGCGGACGTCGCGGGCCGCGGCGAGCGGGTCCGGGTTGCCGTTCGGGCCCTGCGGGTTGACGTAGATGAGGCCCATCTGGACCGCGGCCAGCGGCTCCTGCAACTCGCGGTCGCCGCTGTAGCGCTCGTCGCCGAGCCAGGTGGTCTCGGGCCCCCAGTAGACGTCGTCGTCCGGCTCCCACTCGTCCACGCGGCCGCCGCCGAAGCCGAAGGTCTTGAAGCCCATCGACTCCAGGGCGACGTTGCCGGTGAGGACCATCAGGTCGCCCCAGGAGATCTTCCGGCCGTACTTCTTCTTGACCGGCCACAGCAGCCGGCGGGCCTTGTCCAGGCTGACGTTGTCGGGCCAGCTGTTGATCGGCGCGAAACGCTGCTGACCGGCCCCGGCGCCGCCGCGGCCGTCGTTGATGCGGTAGGTGCCCGCGAGGTGCCAGGCCATCCGGATCATCAGCGGGCCGTAGTGGCCGAAGTCGGCCGGCCACCAGTCCTTGGAGTCGGTGAGCATCGCCGCGATGTCCCGCTTCACGGCGGCGAGGTCGAGGCTCTTGAACTCCTCGGCATAGTTGAAGTCCGCCCCCATGGGATTGGCCACGGCGGGGTTCTTGGCGAGGATCTTCAGGTTGAGCCTGTTCGGCCACCAGTCCTGGTTGGCGTCACCTTGCGTGGGGTGGGTGAGTCCGGCGGGCAGGACCGGACATGTCCCGCTCTCGGGGGTCGGGCCTTCGGCGACTACTGGATCATGGTTCTCAGACATGGGGAATCCTTCCGAGCTACTAATGGCGGATCACGACACCCACGAAGTGCGGGCGGTAGAACAGTCGGGGCACAGGCCCCAGTAGATGACTTCGGCCTCGTCGATCGAGAAGCCGTGGTCATCGGCGGCGGTCAGGCAGGGCGCCTCGCCGACCGCGCAGTCGACGTCGGCGACGACACCGCACGACCGGCACACGATGTGGTGGTGGTTGTCCCCGACGCGTCTCTCGAACCGGGGCTGGCCGCCAGCCGGTTCGATGCGGCGCAGGAGTCCGGCCGCGGTGAGCGCGTGCAGGGCGTCGTACACGGCTTGAAGGGAGATATGGCCTATGCGATCGCGCACCCCGGAGGCGATCGCGTCGACGCTGAGGTGGTCACCGGCCCGGACGATCTCGAGCAGTGCGACGCGGGCCGCCGTCACCCTCAGGCCCGCACCGCGCAGCTCCTCGGCTGTCGACGGAGTCTGGGATGCGGTCATGGCGTCAACCTATCGTCGTAAACGCAAGTGATTCAAGACAACGAATAGTCCAAGTTTGAGACACATCGGATGACGTTGGCCCCGTTGTGGCGGGATGCGCCGAACGGATGGCCCGGCCAGCCCTACCATTCAGGTACTCGCGTTACACCAGGTCAGACCGTCTCCAGTGGCGCATCGTGCGACATCAGCTGGTCAGCAAGCAACGTCGCTGCATATTTGCCGCCGGGGCGGCCGGGCGGCGACTGGAGATCCTTGTCTGCGGGGGTTAACGAAGGGGCGGCAAAGGCCTGCCACCGTAGGGCGTGGATGCCACATCCACGTCGTGTCAGCGACATGGCTGGGACATCCACGCCGTATGCCGCCGGGGCGGCCGCCATGGCACTCGCTCCTGTTCCCGTCACGAGCGTGGTCACAGCCAGGACAAAAACAGTGACTCGCAAAGGCAAAAGTAGATGTATGGCGCGTGACAACGAGATGCAGATTCTGTGAAGACCATGTAGAGGAGGGACGGCGCCTAATCCGGAGCGATCACCCGGCATCGGGTAGGCCGACCGTGCTTTGGCTCGCGGTCGCCCCGCACCACCAGCGCCGACGTGATGGGCAAGATATGCGTCTAGCCGACGCTCCCGTATGCGCTGTATAACCACGCCAGTACGCTGGGTCATTAGCGTTTTCGCCGCAAAATGGCCGTTTTTGGCCTGTTCACGTTGAGTATTGAACTTAGGTGTGTTTATCCTCACTGAGTGGCTAGCTGATCTGTAACCAAGGAGAAGCTCTATGAGATCCAGACGCACCCTCACCCAGCGTAGGCGGGAGGTGACCCTCACGGGTCTCGTCGGCTAGCCAAGGCGGTCCCGGCCAGGTGTTCGCAGCACGCGGCCGGGACCTTTGTCGGACTACCCTTAGGAGGAATCCCGACATGTTCATTATCGCCGCCGCCGGCACGGCTAAGGCCCTGATGGCGGTCACGATTTCGCTGCACCCAGGGGCGCACCAGGTCCCCGCCAGCCACACCGTCCAGCAGGGCGAAACGCTGTCGGTGATCGCGGCCCATACCTACGGCAAGGCGGCCGACTGGCCCGCCGTGTGGTGGGCCAACCGTCACCAGGTGGCCAACCCGAACCTGATCTCCGCGGGCCAGCGGCTGCGGCTACCGGCCAGCGGCCAGGTGCCCGCGTGGATGGCCCGCGCCGCGCAGGCCGCCGTCCCGGCCCCGCCGCCTGCCCCGGCGGCGGCGAGCGTCCCTCAGTCGAGCCCGTCCGCCGCCGCGCCGGTCTCTACCGCGGCCCCGGCGTCCTCGGGCGGGGCGAACTGGTCGGCCATCGCAGCGTGTGAGTCCGGCGGGAACTGGAGCGCCAACACCGGCAACGGCTTCTACGGCGGGCTGCAGTTCACCCAGCAGACCTGGCTTGGCTACGGCGGCGGCCAGTACGCCTCGTCGGCCAACCTGGCCACCCCATCCCAGCAGATCGCCGTGGCCCAGCGGGTGCTGGCCGGGCAGGGCATCGGCGCCTGGCCGGTATGCGGGGCAGGCGGCTAAGACCGATCTCGCGTCACCTGCCTGCACCAGGTGCACGTCACCGGTCAGGCAGGTGACGCAGGCTGAGGCGGTCACCTGGTGTGCGGACACCGAACGACCCGGGCGGGACGCCGCCTACCCGGAACTGCCCGGCTGGGCGGGGCTGCGCCGTGCCGTGACCAGAGCCGCGACCGTGCTGGCGCGAATCGGTCGCCCGAGTCGTTCATATATGGCCTCGTGTTCACGCTCAAGGGCTTGACGTTGACCCGGTGAAATCCGAGCGTAAAACGACATCGTACGAACGAGAGCGTTGAGCTCGTCAGGCGTGTGCTCTATGAGCTTTGGCATGACTGCCACCTGAACATCACCAAACAAGCGGCCTGCATAATCTTGCCCTATGTCGTAGCTGCCGAGCCAGGCCCATACCTCTGAGACGTTGCCACGGCGTTGCTCCATCCCAGCGAGCGTGGCGTCGAGATCCCGGTAGCTCGGCCAATGAGCGGCAATGTCGGGGGCGACCCTTCTCATGGCGGCGAGCGCTGCTTCCTGATCTCGCTTGCTGCGCGGCTCCTCGAGTCCGAAGTATTGCACGAGGGCGAGCGTTCCACCGGGAACGAGTACGTCAGCGGCCTTCTGCCAGCTGACCTTGGGGTCAACCCAGTGAAACGCGGACGCAGAGAATACGGCCTGAAACTGCCCGCGGGGAAGCAATGCGTCCTCAAACTGGGCGTTCACGAATTCCACCTCTCCCGCGCCTTCCAGGTTCTGCCTGGCCAGTGCTATGAGGCTCTTGCCTGGTTCGAGCGCTGTGACATGCAGCCCGTGAGCGACAAGGCCGCGCGTCAGTTGTCCGCTTCCGCACCCGACCTCAAGCACATGATCACCGCACCCGATCCCTGCGACCCGGCAAGCCTGATCGACGAGTTCGTCAGGATAAGCCGGACGGTGGCGATCGTACTCAGCCGCGATCTCGTCAAAAACCTTGCCGTAACGGCGCGCGGTAGATTCCGGTAGCGAGGTATTCACTGGCCCTCCGTTCGTGCTCGTTACTGTGATCGCCACGTCATGGCCGTGGCCAGGTTCCGGCGCCGCGCGCATGCCGGTCCGAGGGACACCGTGCTCCACCGGGAGCCTGTCCCCTGCGGCGAGTCAATCGTCCATCTGCCCTGCGGTCGGCGCGCCGAACGCTTTGCTGAGTGCTATCCGCATGACCTGCGCCTGGGTTGGCAGCCCGCCATCCGGCGCCTGGTGATCCATCCCCTTGCGGACCGCCTTCAGGAACGGATCTGAAGCGGCGATGGTCGCCGCGACGCCCTCAGCCGTCGCGCCATCCTGTTCGAGGGCCTCGGCGATGATGAACTCAAACAGGTTCGGAACGGCCGACATCGAGACCCCCCAAGGTTTGCTCCTTCATCGTTACCCTTGCACGATGACAGCAGCGCGCGGGTCCTAGCAACAACACGTCATCCAGCACCAGCACCGCCGGCCCGGTCATCGCCGCGTCGAAGTAGACCGCGTCCTCGTGCTCGTAAGAGAGAGGAGGCCTGCTCAGGTCGCAGTCGGCGGCCGTTTTGGAACTCGGCGGCGAACGCGGCCTCACCCAGCGCTTCGCGTGTCGCGGCGGTGATGCGCGTGACGTCGGCACCGTCGCCGGGCGGGGCGCTGGCGCCGGCCGGGTCCCAGGCCGCGTCCGCTGCTCCGAGTAGCTGGGCGGCCCGGTCGGGCTGGCCGCCGAGTGCTTGCGCACCGGCCAGGCCGGTGAGTGCTTGCGCCACAGCCTGCGGGTCACCGAGTTTCCGCGCGGCGGTGAGGCACTGGATATGCCATGAGCGCGCGATGGCCGGCTCGCCGCGCTGCTCGGCGATGAAGCCGAGTTCGGACAGTGAGATGGTGCGGGCTACGTCTGGTTCGGAGCCGATCCGCTGGCTCGTTCGCAGCACGTTGCGTATGTGGGTCTCGGCGACGTCGAGCTTGCCCTCCCTGCGCGCTGTCTGGCCGAGGCCTAGCTCCGCGAACACCTGCCCGGGGTGGTAGCTTTGCCCGGCCGCCAGGCGCATGGCCCGTTCGAGGAGCTCGCGGGCCTGGGCCAGGTCACCGGACTGCAGCGCGTTCCTGCCCAGCCACGACAGGGCATCGGCCGCTTGCGGCCACAAGCCGAGATCTTCGGCCATGCGCAGACCGTCCCGGTGCAGGCGGGCCGCCTGTGCGCGGTCGCTGGCGGCCGCCGCCGCGGCACCGAGCCATTCGATGGCTTGCAGCTGCCCCCAGCGGTCACCGAGCTCACGGAACATCGCCAGGCTCTGCCGGGCGTCGCGCTGCGCGGCGACGAGGTCGCCTCGGATCATCGCCAGCTTGGCGCGGGTGCTCAGGGCCGCCGC
>Ga0310914_10002472_pt1 | contig 12469 bp, 12 predicted proteins | sample GREbulkMGAN108_FD_203450 | JGI IMG/M metagenome (GOLD analysis project Ga0310914, IMG submission 203450) | Lab enrichment of tropical soil microbial communities from Luquillo Experimental Forest, Puerto Rico - GRE.bulkMG.AN108 | ecosystem: Environmental > Terrestrial > Soil > Tropical forest >...
CCATGGTGTCTACACAGGCCATGAGCACTGCCGTCCGCCCCTCCCGTCGTTGGTGGCCCACCTTCTAAAAAGGTGGCCGGTGCGATTTTTTCATCTTTCGTCGTCGGAGGCCGCCATCGCAGTGCGGCGGTCCTTCGTTTGTCCTGTGTGGCGTTCCCTCGGCAAGTCTGGTTAAGAGGATCACATGAACAGGACCGTCTTTTCCCTGCCGGAGCACTTTGAATACGCGACCCGCGCAGGACTTCTGGTGAAGCGTTCGGTCGAGCACTTTTCCGGCGGTGCCAGCCGGCTCGACGGGCTGATCGAGCTGCTTGATCGCCGCCGTGGCGTGGTCCTGTCCTCGGGAACCACGGTGCCTGGCCGTTACGAGAGTTTCGACCTCGGCTTCTCCGATCCGCCGCTAGTGCTCGAAACCTCGGGCGTCAACTTCTCGCTTGCGGCCTTGAATCCGCGCGGCGAGGTGCTGCTTGCCTTCATTGCCGGCGCGCTGCGCGAGCCCAGCGTCGTGATCACCGAAAAGACTGCCTTTCGTCTTGCCGGTCATGTCGTCCGCGGCGAGGCGCCGGTCGAGGAAGACCAGCGCACCCGCCGCGCCAGCGTGATGTCGCTGGTGCGCGCGCTCGTCGCCGTCTTTGCCGCCAATGACGATTCGCTGCTCGGCCTGTTCGGCGCGTTTGCCTATGACCTCGTCTTCCAGATCGAAGACCTCGTGCAGAAGCGTCCGCGCGAGAAAGACCAGCGCGATATCGTGCTGTACATCCCGGATCGCCTGCTCGCCTATGACCGCGCCACTTCGCGCGGCGCGGTGCTCGATTATGACTTCGTCTGGAAGGGCAAATCGACCGCAGGCCTTTTGCGCGATACCGGCGAAAGCGTCTATGCGAGGTCGCCGCGGCAGGGATTTGCCGATCACGCGCCCGGCGAATATCAGGCAACTGTCGAACTTGCGCGCGCGGCGTTTGCCCGAGGCGACCTGTTCGAGGCCGTGCCGGGGCAGCTCTTCGCCGAGCCTTGCGAGCGCTCGCCGGCGGAAGTGTTCCAGCGGCTCTGCCGCATCAACCCGTCGCCCTATGGCGCGTTGATGAATCTCGGCGACGGCGAATTCCTGGTCTCGGCGTCGCCGGAAATGTTCGTACGATCCGATGGCAAACGGGTCGAGACCTGTCCGATCTCCGGCACGATCGCGCGCGGCACCGATGCGATCGGCGACGCCGAACAGATCCGGCAGCTTCTCAACTCGGAGAAGGACGAGTTCGAGCTCAACATGTGCACCGACGTCGACCGCAACGACAAGGCGCGCGTCTGCGTCCCCGGCACGATCAAGGTGCTGGCGCGGCGGCAGATCGAGACCTATTCGAAGCTGTTCCACACCGTCGATCATGTCGAAGGCATGCTGCGCCCGGGCTTTGATGCGCTCGATGCCTTCCTTACCCACGCCTGGGCGGTGACGGTGACCGGCGCCCCAAAACTCTGGGCGATGCAGTTCGTCGAGGATCACGAGCGCTCGTCGCGACGCTGGTATGCCGGTGCCATCGGCTGCGTCAATTTCGACGGCAGCATCAACACGGGGCTCACGATCCGCACCATCCGCATGAAGGACGGGCTTGCCGAAGTGCGGGTCGGGGCCACCTGCCTGTTCGATTCCGACCCCGCCGCGGAGGACAGGGAATGCCAGGTCAAGGCGGCGGCGCTTTTTCAGGCGCTGCGCGGCGACCCGCCGAAGCCGTTATCGAGCACCGCGCCCGATGCCACCGGCAGCGGCAAGCAGGTGCTCTTGATCGACCATGACGACAGCTTCGTGCATATGCTGGCGGATTATTTTCGCCAGGTCGGCGCCAGCGTCACCGTGGTGCGTTATGTGCATGCGCTGTCCATGCTGAAGCAGAGAAAATGGGACCTTCTCGTGCTGTCGCCGGGGCCGGGCCGGCCGGAGGATTTCAAGATTTCAAGCACCATCGATGCCGCGATTGAGAACAAGCTGCCGATTTTCGGCGTTTGCCTGGGACTTCAGGCGATCGGCGAATATTTCGGCGGCCAGCTCGGCCAGCTCGCGCAACCCGCGCATGGCCGCCCGTCGCGCGTGCAGGTGAGGGGCGGGCGGCTGATGCGAAGCTTGCCGAACGTGATCGTGATCGGCCGCTACCATTCGCTTTATGTCGAGCGCGGCACAATGCCCGATGTGCTCGATGTCACGGCCTCGACCGAGGACGGTGTGGCGATGGCCATCGAACACAAGACGCTGCCGGTCGGCGCCGTGCAGTTTCACCCGGAGTCGCTGATGTCGCTTTCGGGAGACGTGGGCTTGCGCATCGTCGAGAACGCCTTCCGGCTCGGCGCGCGGGTGAATTAACGCGGAGTTAGAGGGGTCGCCTATGACTTTCGATCTTGATTTGAAGTCGAGCATCCGGACCATCGTGGATTATCCGAAGCCGGGAATCATGTTCCGCGACATCACCACGCTGCTGGCCGATGCGCGGGCCTTCCGCCGCGCGGTCGACGAGCTGGTGCATCCCTGGGCCGGCTCGAAGATCGACAAGGTTGCCGGCATCGAAGCGCGCGGTTTCATCCTGGGCGGGGCGATCGCCCATCAGGTCTCCGCCGGCTTCGTGCCGATCCGGAAAAAAGGCAAGCTGCCGCATACCACGGTGCGGATCGCTTATTCGCTGGAATATGGCATCGACGAGATGGAGATGCATGTCGATGCCATCCACCCTGGCGAGCGCGTGATCCTGGTCGACGATCTCATCGCGACCGGCGGCACCGCGGAGGGCGCGGTGAAACTGTTGCGGCAGATCGGCGCCAACGTGGTTGCCGCCTGTTTCATCATCGACCTGCCGGATCTGGGGGGCGCCGCCAAGCTGCGCGCCATGGAGGTGCCCGTGCGCACGCTGATGACGTTTGAGGGGCACTGAGCTTCTGAAAAGATCGCCTTATTCACCCATCTCGGGCAGCGCCGGCACGCGTTCGCGCGCATCGGGAACGCCGATGATCACCTCGCCGTCGGAGACGGTGACCTTGATCTTGCGCAGGCGTGCCCGCGCATTGCCGGGATGCACGCCGGTACGGATATCGAACTCGTAGCTGTGCCAGGGGCAGACCACGTGCATCCTCGTTTTGGAGAACGCCATGCCCTTGCTGGTGCGATCTTCGGCGATGATCTCTTCGACCTTGGCGATCATCTTGCCCTGGCACACCGGTCCGCCCATGTGCGGACACAGGTTGAGATAGGCGAAGAACTCGCCATCGAGCTTGAAGACCCCGACTTCAAAGCCCTCGAAGCCGATGATTTTACGTCCGGGGTCGGCAAAGTCCGACGCGGATCCAATGTTCACCTCACGCATTTTGGCGTCTCCGCTATCGCTTCGCCCGGTTGAACCACATCGACACGTCCCAGAGATTGAGGCCGGCCGCGCGGATCAGTGCGCTCACCGTTACGACGATATCGGTCGGCGTGACGCTCTCCGGGGCCACCGGCGGCGCCGGTGATTCCGCGGCTTCGGCCTTTGCCGCATAGAGCCGCACGGCTGCCGTCATCACCCGCTCGAGCTCGGCGTCCGACACCTGCTCCGGCCGGCCTGAGGACATCGCGCGTTCGGCAGCCTCGACAAAGTCGGCGCCGAGCGAACGCAATTCGGTCCCGGTGGTGATCGCCATCAGGAAATCCCCGGCCGCGCCGCCAGCACGTCCCTGGCTTTCGGCCGCTTGCGCTTTACCTCGAGATTGAACACACGGGCGGCGTTGAGCCCGAGGATGTTGCGCTTGGCCTGTTCGGTGAGGAACGGCAACGTGGTGATCGCGCTCGGCGGATCGAAATCCCAATGCGGCCAGTCGGACGCGTAAAGCAACTGAGTGTCGGCGTTGAAGGCTTCGAGTGTCGCCTGCAACAGCTTTGGATTGGTCTTTTCCAGCGGCTGGCTGGTATAGAACATGTCGCGCATGTATTCGCTCGGCAATTTCTTCAGGAGCGGCGCCTCGCACGAACGCATCTGATATTCGTGGTCGAGCCGCTGCATCAGAAACGGAATCCAGGCGAGCCCGCTTTCCACCCACACCACCTTCAGCTTCGGGAAGCGCTCAGGCAGCCCGTTGATGATCCAGTTGGTCATGTGGATCAGGTTGTAATGCACGAAGGACAGCGCGTGCATGGAGATGAAGCGATTGAGCTGCAGGAATGACGGGTCGTTCCAATTGAAGCCGGAATGGAATGCGAACGGCTTTCCCGTCTCCTCCATCAGCGCGTACAGCTTCATGTAGCTGTTGTGGTGCACCGGCTTGTTGCGGGTCGAACAGACGGTAAAGCCGATCACGCTGTCCACATCCGCAAAACGCTCGACCTGTTCGATGCAGGCTTCCGGCGTGTTGAACGGCAGGTACAACAGTCCTTTCAGCCGGTCGTCCTCGGGCAGGATTCTTTCCACCAGCCATTTGTTGTAGGCGCCGCCGAGTGCAACCTCCATTTCGTCCTGCGGGTGCATGCCGAGCGAGAGCATCGGCGTCGGGAAGACGATCTGGTAGTCGAGGCCGAGCGCGTCCATGGCGCGGCGCGCGAGCTCGGTGAAGCGGTGAGTGCCTTTCTTTTCGATCGGCTCGAGCAGCCCCTGCTGATGCGGAATGCGGCCATAAAGATGCTGGTGCAGGATGCCGGGCTGGTGGTTGAGCAGCGAATGATTGGCGTTGCCGGGCCGCGCCGCATTGGCTTCGCCCATTTGCCGGATCACGTCGTTGTCGATCAACGCGAGGATTTCCGGCCAGAACGACGTCTCCGTCACATGCGCGTCGATATCGACCAGGAAATAGTCTTCGTGGCTTTCGGCCTGCCGCGTGGCATGCGCGAGGATATCGCGCGTGTCCGTCTGCATGGTGATTTCCTGCAGTTCGCGGAACTGTTGCGGAACTCGTTCGAGCATTGCGGACCTCCACGGTCAGCCGCAGACGATGCGGCGATCAATCCGGACTCAAATCACACGTTTCACTTTCACATCTCACTCCGCGGCGTGCAGTCGCGGCGGATGCACGCCCGCGGCAACCTGATTGGCATAGACCTGTTGCCACTCGCTCTTGTCGTCGCTGACGAAATAGCCGCTGCGTGCGGCGCGATAGACACTTGCATCTTCCGCGCCGGGCGGCGCGATGCCCTGGTCGCGCAGCGCGCGCGCCGCCATCAGAAGCCGGCGCCTGGTGCGCGTGATCATCTGATCCGAAGGCGCAAGATGCTCCCACGCATGATCGACGATCGGCCCCATGCTTTCTGTGATCGCCTGGTCCTGCAAATGAATGCCGTCGATCCCGCTGTAGATCGCGCCGCTCTGCTGGGCCGCGCGATCGATTCTCCAGTCGTTGTCCGGGTTCGCCTCGAGCCGGAAGCGCCCGAGCCAGTCCGACGTGTTGGGCAGGAACTTGTTGCCGCGGCCGGTGCCTCCGATCGGCGTGCCGTCCTTGAAGGCCGGCTGCGGCAGCGACATGGCCGACACCGCCTTCTTCCACCAGATGAATACGAACATGGTGTGGGCGTCGTCGAGCGGCACCCAGCCGCGTGCGTGCATGTGGCTCGAAAACTCGCCGTTGGGCGCCTGCGTCCAGAACGGAAACAGGAAGTTGGCGAAGCGCCAATAGGTGGTGTCGGGGCCAGCCGGGCGATAGCCGGCATATTGCGTTCCCCAGGGCGCATCGCGCAGATGATACCTCGGCGCGCGATCGATGATGGTATAGCGCACCGGTTCGTCCTCGGCGAGGTCGTCGATGTCGACATGGCCTGCATGCAAAAAGCCGAAATGCGAGGTATCGATCTCGCCTTCGAGCGACTGCAGGTAATTGCATTCGCGCTGGATGAAAGCGACGCGGATCTCGTCTTCCGGGACGTCCAGAATTTCGAAGCCCGGCAGCGGCGGCGCTTCCGCGCGCGTGCCCATGTAGACCCAGACCACACCGGCCCGCTCGACCGTCCGGTAGGCGTGTGCCTTGACCTTTTGCTTGAAATCCGGCGGCGGCACGCTCGGCATGTCCAGGCAGTTGCCGGCGACATCGAATTTCCAGCCGTGATAGATGCAGCGCAGTCCGCTTTCCTCCTTGCGTCCGAGAAACAGCGAGGCGCCGCGATGCGGGCAGCGGTGATCCATCACGCCGACACGGCCCTGGCTGTCGCGGAAGGCGATGAGCTTTTCGCCGAGCAGCATCAAACGGATCGGGGGACCGTCGGCAACGAGCTCGGACGACATCAGTGCGGGGAGCCAGTAGCAGCGCATCAATTCGCCCATGACAGTGCCGGGGCCGACGCGCGTCAGTTCCATCCCGTCCTTGGCCGTCGTCATCTCATCCTCCCGATGCGGTCGGTTGACCGCCCTTGAGAAGCCGCGACTGCTTTATTGGAAGGAATCTGCCACAATCGGCCATGGCTGTCGACAGCCGCAGGTCAGTCCCGCCGCAGGGCGATCCCGCGCCGGGCGCAAGGGGCCTCAAGACTTCTGCAAATCGAGGTTCATTTCCAGTTCGCGGAAGGCAAAGTAATTCCGCCGGATCCACTGATGCAACTCGGTGGAGGAGTCTTTTTCCTGGCGCAGATAGTCGGTGAAGGAAAAGGTCAGCCGGTCGACATAGGTCTTCAGGAATGTCGGCAGCGCCGGAATGGGCATGACGCGGCCATCGCCCATCGCGGCCGGCAACTCGCCCCGCACCACATATTCGTTGTCGACGGTGATGAGCTGGGCGGGCGGAATCTGGCGCCGCAACGTCTCGTGTTCGCGCGAGGAGACGCGGTCGGTATCGGCCATGAAGAGGATGATCGGGACGACGTTGCGTCGCGCCGCTTCCTTCAGAAAGCCGATCTCTTCCGACATCGTGAAGAACTCGTCGAAGGCGTGAAAGCCCAGATCGATCACCTTGGCGAGGCCGTCGTCGAGGATGACGCGGTCCATCAGCGCCATCTTGCCGAAAGTGTCGATGATATCGGCGGTCTCGGTGAGGTTCGGCAGGTAATCAAGCAGCGAGGGCTCTTTCAGGTTGATGTCGAACGACGTCACCCGACCGTTCTTGAGCAGCAGAAACTCGCTCAGCAGCCGTGCCACCAGGGTCTTGCCGACCTGGGGGCGGGGCGAAGCGACGATGAAAACGGGGGTTGCGGGCATCACCCGCAATATCAGGCGAAACCGCCGTTCGATCCAGCCGAATTATTTTGGCCGACCAAAATTATTTTTCGCTGCTGCGAACGGCCGGTTTGCCGGAGCCGACGATGTCGGTCAGCTTGATGCGGTCGTACTCGCTCCAGACATTGGCGAGCCAGTGCCGGACATAGCCACGCAGTACGAAAGAATAGTTGGCGGCCTCGTCATGGATGCCCTTGTTGGCGACGAATTTGAGGAAGGGGACGGAGGCGACCTCGACCTGTTCGAAGGCCATTTCGTTGAGTTTCGGGATGGTCAGTTCGGTCGCATCCTTGATGCGGTGGAAATAGGAATTGTAGGTCGCCTGATCCCACTCGAAGAAGCTCGTATTGTTGATGAAATTCTTTACCAGGAAGTATTTTGCCCCGCTCATGAAGTTCGCGGTTTCCGCGATCTCGTCGAGCGACGCGATCGAGGGCCCCAGGATATGGAACACGGCGAAGGTGATCTGGCCGGCCTTGGCGGCATCGAGGAAGCCGATATCGCGGAGCGAGGCAAGCACGGGCGAGAGGAGGCCGGCGCGGACGTCGATCACGGTGACGGAAGGGGTCACGGTGTTCAGCGTGTCGAAGATCTTCATCTGGTCCGCGGTCGCCGTCATGTCGACGATCTCGGTGACATCGGGATGAAAGCGCTTCAGGGTGCCGCGCGGGGATTCCGTATCGAAGGCCCGGATCGGCACCGTATTGGCGCTGAAATAGTCGAGCAAGGTACGCGACACCGTGGTCTTGCCGACCCCGCCCTTGTCCGCGCCCACCACAATCACTGCCGGCTTTGCCATGTCCGTCCCTTGAAACTACCCCCGGACCGCAAGCGGCGTCCGGCCGATCCCCGTATCTGCTTTGGGCGCGAACATGGCAGAAACAAGGGAGAATTCAATTCGTGGAACGCCGTGAAAAGGAATTTCATGAAAGGCCGCAGGGGGACGGCTAATGCGGCCCTCACGGCCCGGCCGGATTGCCGCAGGGAGCGTGTGTCGCCGCGTTTTGAAGGGGATTTTGCGCCAGATCCGCCCTCGGGAGGACCCGCGGCGTTGTTCTGGGCCGGCCGGCCCCCCTCTGGCTCTCCGTCCTGCCCTTCCATGGAGCGAGCGGACCCTGGTAATGGCCGCCAATATATTTCACGAGCGTCTCAACCCTTCCACCGACGTGCCGGTGATAAACAGATCGGTTAAGCTATTGCGGTGGGATACATCAACCTTTTTCCATCCCGTGCCGACTCTCCGAGTTTCGCGATCGGTTGCCGCGACGGCTCTCACGTTGACGCAAATCAATATGCCTCGCTGCTGCGAGGGCAGCTTGCTTCGGCGCATGACACCGGGAGAAAGCCAAAGCGCTCGCGGCGGCGTCTGCTGCGGATGTCAGAGCACTCGCGATCTCCGACCAGGAAGGATTCAGAGATGAAATGCAGCAAGCGCTCGTTTGCCTTGGTCTTCGCATTCTTCGGAATGTTTCTGTTATCGAGTATTGGAACGGTCGATGCGCGCGACACCGATCCCGTCTCTCGTAACTTCGCGGCCGCTCACACAGCCAAACAGCAATGCATAAATACCTGTCGTGCTCGATATCGCGACTGCCTTCATCAGAAGCAGTTGCCATCTTTCGAGTGTCAGAATGTTTACCAGGATTGCACCCGATATACTTGCACTGGTTTGGGACCGGGATGAACGAGCCGCCTTCGCCGCGTTTGCCGTTTGCGAGGCGACACGCCCGGCTTTCTCGAAGGGCGAATCTTTCGTCCCGCGTCCCGTTGGCGCAAAGATTGCTGGCTCGTTCAAACAAACGGGTTGAGCCGCGAGCAATCATCGCCGGAAGTCCCTGAACCGATCCGGCGAAAGCTCGGCATAACGAACCGTGTGCGCGATGATCCGCACTCCGCGCCGGCTCCGCTGGCCAAAAAACAATTATTTGGCGGGCTATCACAAGACTCCTTCGCGAGCCACTCGTACAAGCGCGATGACGTGTCTGGTTCGCGACGGAGGAAACCCCTATGCATCTCGCGGGCCGGACCATCTCGATGGGGTCGATCTTGAAGTGGCGGCGGCACTTTTCGGAAGTTGTCGAATAGGCAGCACCTCGCGGCGACACGTGCTACTTGAACGATCGTAAAAGCTGCTTGGCTAAGTTCCTTCCCCCTGTTATTTGGTTAAACCCTGACCGCGTCTCACATCGACGCTAACGGTGCCTGAGCCGATGTCCGACGCCAATTTTCTTCAAACACTCGTCCAACTCAACAACTTTCATGCGGCGCGGACCGATCAGGGCATCCAGATGCAACTGCATCGGTTCTGGGCTGACGAATTAGCCAAGCCGCGCAATGCCGATCCCAAGCGGCTGCTGCGTTACGGCTTCAAGGTGTATTCGCAGTGCGATGAAGATGGAATTATTCAGGAGATCTTCCGGCGGATTGGGACCGGCAACCGAGTCTTCGTCGAGTTTGGTGTCGAGACCGGAGTCGAATGCAACACCGTCAAGCTGTTGGTCGAAGGCTGGAGCGGCCTCTGGCTCGATGGATCGCCGGCAAACGTCGCGCAGATCCAGAAACACTTCGAATGCTTCGTGCGCGATGGCCGGTTGCGCGCGATCCAGTCGTTCATCACTGCCGAAAACATCAATTCCCTGATCGCACAGGGTGGCGTCACGGGCGACATCGACCTGTTGAGCATCGATATCGATCGCAACGACTATTGGGTTTGGCAGGCTATCGAAATCGTCAAACCACGGGTCGTCGTGATCGAATATAACGCGACACTGCGGCCGCCGATGTCAGCGGTGGTTCCCTACGAGCGCATGCAAACGTGGAACGGGTCGAACTATTTCGGCGCCAGCCTCGAGGCCTTGGTGCGGCTTGGACGCAAGAAGGGATATCGCCTCGTAGGCTGCAGCTTCAATGGGGCGAACGCCTTTTTCGTGCACGACGCGTTCGCCGAAGATCATTTCCTCGATCCTCCCACGGCGGAGGAGCACTACGAGCCGCCGCGCTATTTCTTCAGTCTCTTGTCGGCGGGCCATCGGGCGCAGCCCGGAGTGTTTGTCGAGGTGTAGAATCCCATGATGGAAGGGCCTGGCGCCGATTCCGAAGAGATGCAAGAGCCCGCGATCGATATCAACATTGAGCTGTGCGCAGTCTGAATGCGCTTGACCCAAATGGCCGATTGGAGAAGAGGACATCAAGTCGCGTTCAGTGTCCTGGCTTTGGCCGATACGATGTTCTTTTCCGAGTTGGGGCGAAGCCATGAGACGACGCGACTTCATCAGGATTGTTGCAGGTGGCGCCGCTGCGTTGCCGTTTGCCGCGCAGGCGCAAAAGTCGGCGCTGCCGGTGGTCGGATATCTCTCCGCCGGCACTTCGAGCGGTGACGCGCGCCCGGTTGCGGCGTTTGTCAAAGGGCTGGGCGAAACCGGTTACGAGGACGACAAGACCGTAAAGATCGAGTATCGATGGGCCGACAATCAATACGATCGCCTTCCGTTGATCGCAGCCGATCTGGTCCGCCAACAGGTGGCTGTGATCGCAGCCGTGACCACGCCGGCGGCGCGTGCGGCAAAAGCGGCGACGGCGACGATCCCCGTTGTGTTCACCACCATTGCCGATCCGGTTGAGATCGGGTTTGTCGCAAGCCTCAATCGTCCGGGCGGCAATGTCACGGGCGTGACCCTGTTGAGCGTGGAAATTGGGCCCAAGCTGCTGCAATTGCTGCATGCGGCCGTGCCATCGGCTTCCGTCATCGCTCTTCTTCTCAATCCGACCAACCCCAATGCGGAGAACCAGTCGAAGACCATGCAGGAGGCGGCCCTCAAGCTCGGCATGCAAATTCATGTGCTGAATGCCAGCGCCGAACGCGATTTCGAGGTGGCCTTCGCAAAGCTACGCGAAGTAGGGGCAAGCGCCTTGGTTATCGGACAGGACGTATTTTTCAACGCAACAAGCGCGCAACTCGGAGCGCTCACACTCCGCCACGCGGTGCCTGCAATCTATCCGTTGTCAGAATTCGCTGCGGGTGGCGGTTTGATCAGCTACGGTGCCAGCCGGAGCGATGCCTGGCGTCAAGCGGGAATCTACGTAGGGCGAATCCTGAGAGGCGAGAAACCTGCCGAACTGCCGGTAGTCCAGCCAACCAAGTTCGAATTGACGATCAATCTTAAGACGGCCAAGGCGCTCGGCCTCGATGTACCCCTGGGTCTTCTCAATGCGGCCGACGAAGTGATTGAATGAAGCGACTCTTTACAGGCAGAGGCTGAGAATTTTCATCCGGCAGGTTTGCGGAGTGGGCGCCTGCGTTTTCGCCATCGTCGTTGCCTTTGGTCCGGCTTGCTTGGGCTGTTCATACCCTCCCGTGATTACCATTGCCCAATAGGTGCGGCCGGTCGCAGAGCTTTTCGCGCTCGCGACACCAACCCGCGATGCACCGTGCATCAGGAGATTTCTCCGATGCCCACTCGACTCGATCCATTGATCGAGGGTCTTGGGGAAGCTGTCGTATCCATATGCGATGTTTTCGGCGGCTTCTCGGGAGCCTGCCGACGCCACGCGCGAGCTGAAGGGGCCGAGCACTCCATGGTCGAGCACATCCCTGGCAGCCATGGCCGCAGCTTGTTCATGCGCAATTCGGTTGAGCGTTGAGTCCGCCGTAACTCGCCCTTCGCCGTGCTGAAGGCGGAAGTTCGAGATCATCTCTGCGGGCGTGGCTGATTGAGCAGCCGCCGAACTGCAGAATGCGAATACAAGCCAAAACCAAATCGAAATTGCGCCGACTATTCTGCGACTATGCATCTGTCTGTTTCATCCAGGAAGGGGACCCGAATGCTGCCACCCCGACGTCACAAAACCAGATAACACGAACAAAAATAGGGCAGAACTATGGGTCGGAAGGTGGCCCATCGGAATGGCCCTGGCCGGTCGAAAGATCGACGGTATCCCGACGAACTGCGGGTGGGGTCAGGCTCCGCCGATAAGCTAGAGGGCGTCATGTACCGTCTGTCACGGCGGCGTCGTTGCATCCAGCCACATCATGCCGTTTCCGGGCGATCGCGGGGTTGCAGCGTGTTGTCGGCGTCCGCATTCGAGGGCGCAGCGCGCAATTTTGACAATTCGCCCGCGGTCTCCACGATCATATCGATGCGGCGTTGAAGCCTGTCCTGCAAATCCGGGATGTTGACCTTGTCCGTCATGCGGTACGCATTGCCGACGCGCTCGACATAGCCGTATTTCATCATTTCCTGCAGTCGCCTGTTGACCGTCACTCGCGGCAGCTTGAGCGCTTGGGCAATTGTACTGGCGCGGACCGGCGTGCACATCAGGGTGCGAAGAAG
>Ga0310914_10002498_pt1 | contig 12425 bp, 13 predicted proteins | sample GREbulkMGAN108_FD_203450 | JGI IMG/M metagenome (GOLD analysis project Ga0310914, IMG submission 203450) | Lab enrichment of tropical soil microbial communities from Luquillo Experimental Forest, Puerto Rico - GRE.bulkMG.AN108 | ecosystem: Environmental > Terrestrial > Soil > Tropical forest >...
ATCAATGTCCTATCCAAATGGTCATGTGTGTGAGCTCTACCTTGTGCTTTTGCATCGTAAAGGGCCCTTCTTGACGCGCAAGGCAGTCTGAGTAACTACGCGAACGGCTGTGCTGCGCAATAACCTCGTCGGGCTCACGCCGCAGCCTCTTCGACTCGATATTCATGGTGCAGTCCGCCGAGGACCCGTCTTTTCACACTCAATTTATCCCGAGGAAGTTAATGTTTTTGCATTTGCGCAGAACATTGTTACGCAGCTTCACCGTCTCTTGTTGACTTTGAAGTCGACCGAGTTTTCGCGAACCAAAGTTTTGCGGCGCAGCGCGGCAGGGAATCCTTAGTGCCGCCTAATTGCCAGAAAAAAAGCGACAAGGAATTCTGACGAAGGAGCCAGAACCTGGCTCTGCGCCAGCAAATCGGCGCGGCTTACGCTACCGACCTCCTACCGACCTCCTGGTTCGTCGAACGCGGCAGCAATATGCCAGCACCGTGCACACCGCGAACTCAAGAAGCAGGGCTCGCATGCCTCAATCGTGATTGTGAACCTTAATTGTGAACCTTAATCCGCAGAGCTGGCCTTGGCGTTTCCTGAGAAATGGGTGGTGATTAGGAAGCCATTCGTGCCGTCGTAAGAAAATTTGTGCCCGTCACCTTCGAAGGCTTCATGTTTGTTCTTCCACATGCGGAAGCCATCGTTGGACTGCGCATCGCAATATTTCAGGTTGCGAATCATAGCCTCCTGGCTGGCCAGTTGCGCCTCCGAAAACATCATCGCGGTCGATTAGCCACAGAATCAACAACATCCGGGTCGATAGCCCGCGAAGACAAGGCAGGTAACATTGTTACATTCAGCCGGAAGCCACTCTTGAAGAATCAGATGGAGTTTTTGGTAGGCACACCATTCTTTCTCTCCCTCAGTTGTACCGAAGTTGTACCGAAGTTGTACCGACCGGTGTCCGCAATAATTCCGTACGCTGTTTCCAGCAAAAACGCAGGGAGCAGGAAGATGCAGCTCCACCTATCCTGCCCCCGCTCCCCCTTTTGTCCGCGGTATTTCAGGCAGCGGAAGACGCACTCTGACTGCTTGTTTGATGAAGTTCCATCAATTGATTAAGAGCCCGGCGCCGCAGCGTTTGTGTACGCTGTCCCCAGGTTAAAGCTCAGCTCCCCTTGTCCCAACATGTTACTTGGCCTCACCGTATCTTCTTGATTTTAAAGTCGGCCCGAGTACAAACACAGACTCTGAAAACTAGCTCTTACTGCAACGGAGAGTTGGCGTCCGTGCAAGTCGCCGCGCCGGCGTTGTAGTAAATCACGCCCGTCTGGTCGCTGCAGAAGGCGCGCGTACCGGTCTGGTTGAGCGTGAGAGGAGCTGCCAGCGTGCCGTAGCCCGTCGCCGAAGCCGCGGTCTGCAGGGTGAAGGAGTAGCCGTCCTTGCCGTTCCCGCCGCCGTTCGTGGCCAGGAAATTGTCAATGAAGCAGCCCGTCGCCGCGGCAGGAGTGCAGGGTTGGGCGCCGCCCAAGCTGGCAAGCGACGTAAAGCCGACGGTCGGATACGTGATGAAGTAACCAATCTCTGCCGTGTTGATGGTGCGGAGAGAACCGGCAGCGGAGGACTCGTTCGCCGACATTCTCGCCCGCATCAGGTTGGGAATAGAGATCGCCGAAATGATCAAAATGATCGCCACGACGATCAGCAACTCGATAAGAGAGAAACCCTTCTGCCTCCTCATGAAGTCTCCTTGAGAGATCTACTTCCTTTGGTGTCAGAGCCTACGAGGTAGGAGCGGACGACGATTGCTATTCCCCTAGGACCTTTCAGTACTAAGGAACCGCCAATTTGTCAACTGACGAAAGCAAACAACAGATTTTATTCGAGACTAGCGGGAGCGTTTCAACTTTTTCTGCCGTCAATCGTCGCGTCGATCCTGCTTAAAGTGCTTCCACAGTTGCACCAGCACGTAGACATAACAATGTTACGCAGCCTCATCGTATCTTGTTGATTTTGAAGTCGGACGGAGTTTCTGCGCACCACAGCGCATGCCTGAATCGTGATTGTGAACCTTAATCCGCAGAGCTGGCCTTGGCATTCCCTGAGAAATGGATGGTGATTAGGAAGCCGTTCGTGCCGTCGTAAGAAAATTTGTGCCCGTCGCCTTCGAAGGCTTCATGTTTGTTCTTCCACATGCGGAAGCCATCGTTGGACTGCGCGTGCCAATATTTCAGGTTGCGAACCACAACCTCCTGGCTGGCGTCATCACCTTTGACGCGCTCCAGAATGACTTCACCCTTGCCGTTGCTCATCTTGGCATGGGCCACGCCGGTGTTGGTGTCCACGCTCCATGAAAACGCGGCGGTTTGCACGCCCTTTTTCTGCCACGGTATCGGATAGAGTTGGCTGAGAATGTCAGCAAGAGCGGCCTGCTGGTCCTTCGAGACGCTGGGATCGAAGTTCACCACAAGCCACGAATCCTTGCCGGTGCTCCAATCGCTACCTAGATCGGTCGCGATCCAGATCTTCGCGTCATCGAGCTTGGTACCTTTGTAATAGCCCTTGTCGACTTTAAGAACAAGGTTGGCGCGGCAGAAGTGTTCTTCCGCGTTGTGCTCACCCATTCCCATGTGGTTCGTGGAATGGGTGTTGAAGTAGCAGGGACAGAACATGTCGCAACTACAAGATTCGATATAGCTGGCGGTCATATCGAAGTCTGGTTTGCCGGATTTCTCCTGCGCCGCTGAATTAAAGTAGATGAGACCTGCAGCAAGCGCAAGGAGAGGAAGCAAGAAGAGACGAGGCATTAGTCGCATGATCCCTCCGAGTAGAATTGAGCGTGGGGCCTGACCGAGATGGAGGGGAATTTAGCTCGGTGGTGGCCTAGACGCACTGTATACATGAGGACATGGCCCAGCAAGAGGTAAATTGTTAAGTACTGTAAAGCTGCTTTAATTACCGTGAGTGATACCCCTAAGAGGCACGCGTTGCGCGCACGAATTCCGCTCCTCCTTTGAATCCCATGCTCCGGCGTGATTTGGAGTTCTGTCATGACAGTTAAAGGGCCAGCATCGAGGTATTCTAGGGTCAACACACCCTAGCGTCCCCTACCTGACCGGCCAAGTCCCGAAGAGCGCCCGAGAATCGTTTTTCTATATCAACGACGACCAGCAACTGACCGGTCTGCGCTACGACAACTGGAAACTTGTCTTCATGGAGCAGCGCGCACCCGGAACCTTGCTCGTCTGGGCGAACCCCTTCACCAACCTACGCGTGCCCAAGATATTCAATATTCGCACGGACCCGTACGAGCGGGCGGACATCACCTCAAACACGTATTACGACTGGTTGCTGGATCATGCCTTTCTGTTGGTGCCCGCGCAGGCGTATGTAGGCCAGTTCCTGATGACCTTCAAGGAGTATCCGCAGCGACAAAAAGCGGCCAGCTTCAAGATGGATGAAGTCATGGAGAGGCTGAAGGAGAGCGGGGGGTCGAATAGCACAGGAACGCGGCGGGGCGCTTCGCCGGGAAGTGGCCCGCCATCAGCAAACTGTCCGAGCATAGTGCCGATAACTGTCAATTGGCGAAACTGGCTTTTTATCGTTCATCGGTGGATGGTCGGCTATACGGAAGTTGGCCCCAAACGGGCGTCTGGGAACGTGGGTACTCTTCTAGGGTTTCGCAGCGGCGGCTGCGGCTTGTTCCAGGATGGGCGCTGCTTTTGCGACTTCCTTGACACCGAAAAATACTAAGCACACGTTCGTACCTGGTTCGATGCCGGTGTAGGCGTAGTTGATGTTGATGCCAGCCTCGCCGAGCCGCGAAGCAGCCCGCGCGAGCTCTCCCGGCTGGTGTGGCAACTTTGCCTGAGCAACCTCGGTCTCTGTGTAGGTGTAGCGTTCGGTGTCGAGCGCCGTCTTTGCCGTGGTCAGTTTGTCCACAATGATACGCACAACACTCTTTCTCTCCGACGAGAACGAGTGAAAGGCGAGGATGTTCACTCCGCTATCAGCGAGAACTTGGCAGAACTTACCCAGGGTGCCCGGCTGATCTTCCATCTGAATGGTGAATTCCCTCATGATTGGCATGTGACCTCCCTTGCTTCATCGAAAATGCAGGATGCATTGTCGGTGTGGCGAGATGGTGAAGGCATCATACGCCGCCGTTCTCCGTCGTTCAACGCTGGCTGATCAGGAGCCGGGCGAAGTAAGGATAGGACTCGAATTCTGCTGGGCTAGGTCTCGAATTTTGGTGGTACGGCAGGTTCGAAAATAGGCAGCGTTAATCCATTCGAGTTTTTTGACCAAACGGGGTCTTCGGGCTTACAGGTGCGATCCGCGAGCCTCTGACCTCAGTATTAATCCCGCTTTACCTGTGACATTAAACTCCGTTAACATCGTCGCTGGCTATGGGCTCGACGGCAATCGCTCTCTTGTGGCTGCTTCTATCCGCCACACCACCCCGGCCAGCGGCACCTGGGAACATCTGTGGTGTAGTTCAAGACCAGACGGGTGCGGCAATCGGCGACGCAGCACTCGAACTGACATCCGAAGGCATTCGCGTCACTGCCCAGTCCGATGCGTCCGGACAGTTTTGCTTTAATCGCATCGAACCCGGTGATTATCAGCTTACGACGCGGGCACGGGACTTCCGTTTGGATCGCCGACACGTGGCCGTCCAAGCAGATAAATCGGAACCGCTGACCATTGTGCTCAGCCTTGAAACTGTCACTCAGCAAGTCACCGTGGCGGAGGGGGCTGCCGACACGAGTTCAATCAATGTTGCACAGACCCAAGTCAACCAGGGGCTCATCCAAAATCTGCCAAGCGAAAGCGTCAATGCCCGACTGAGTTCAATTCTTACCTTGGCAACACCCGGCGTCGCGGCAGACTCAAATGGAGTCTTCCATCCGCTTGGTGAACACGCAGAAATCTCCTTTAGCGTAGACGCGCAGCCGATTTCCGACCAGCAGAGCCGCATTTTTTCGAACCAGATCTCCGCAAACACCCTTCAGAATATGACAACGCTGCAGGGTGCTCCTCCAGCCGAATTCGGGGACAAAACTAGCCTGATTGTTGAGGCCACAACGCGCTCGGGGCTAAACGTCGGGAAATCCGGCACGGTCTCGGTCGGGTACGGCTCATTCGACACACCTACGGCAAGCATCACCTTTGCGTCTGGTTCCAAAACGTTTGGGAACTTTCTGGCCTTGGACGGCCTCAACAGCCATCGGTTCCTCGACACACCGGAATTCGATCCTCTTCACACGCGAGGCAATGCCGAGAGTGTATTCGATCGCCTCGACTGTCAACCCACCGAGTCCACAGCATTTCATCTAAACCTTTCCGCCGCCCACTCCTGGTTCCAGGTTCCGAATACTTACGACCAGCAGTCGGCGGGGCAAGACCAGCGGCAGCACATGACGAGCTTCAATGTTGGGCTAGCATTCTCCCGCGTACTCAGCCCTTCGCTCCTGCTCACTGCGAACAGTTGGGTTCGCCAGGATCGCGTGAACTATTTTCCCTCAGCCAATCTGTTTTCTGATCAGCCAGCCACCTTATCCCAATCCCGCAGGCTGACAAGCACGGGAATGCGCGGTGATCTGACGTATTCGCGCGGGCGGCACTCCGTGAAGGGCGGTATTCAGTTTCAGGCTACACCGCTCTCAGAGTTTTTCACGACGGGGCTCACCGACCCCGGAGTCAATTCTCCCTGTGTGGACACAAACGGCGTTCCCGTTCCAAATCCCTCGCTCACCGATCCGAGCCAATGCACTCCTGCAGGGTACGCGGAAAACAGTTCATATCAACCAGCAGTGTTGCCGTATGACCTCACACGCGGTGGAACTCTTTTCGCCTTTCGAGGCAAGACCACGATTTATGAGGGGAGCGCGTACGCTCAGGACAGCATCAAGTTCGGCCAATTGACCCTGAATCTTGGGCTGCGCTACGACAACTACGCTGGCCTCAGCAGGGCATCTGGGGTGCAGCCAAGGACCGGCATTGCGTATCAGGTACGTACAACTGGAACCGTGCTTCACTTTTCGTATGCGCGGGTCTTTCTGACGCCCTACAACGAGAATCTCGTGCTATCAAGCTCCACCGGCCCTGGTGGGCTTGGTAACGGCTCACTTGGCGCAACGAACGTTCAGCCTCTCACGCCGGCGAGCCGCAATCAGTACAACGTGGGTCTTGAGCAGCAATTCGGCCCGAGGTTCAACATTCAGGGGGAATATTTTTGGAAGTACACACACGGCGCGTACGATTTCAATACCATCTTAAATACCCCACTCAACTTTCCCATTCAGTTCCGCGAATCAAAAATCGACGGCGCGATGGTTCGCGCGACTCTCAACAATTTTCACGGCTTGAGTGCCTTTGCCGTTCTGGGGCACACCCGCTCGCGCCTAATCAGCCCAGAAATTGGCGGCATTAACTTCGGCACGGCTTACGCGCCGGTAGCCCGCCCTGATCACGATCAGGGATTCGAGCAAACCACTAACGTCCAGTATCAGTTTCAGCAAAGAAGCATGCATGGCCTATGGTTTGGCTTCACGTGGAGGTTTGACAGCGGACTGGTCGTAGTGAGCGTTCCAGACTACGCGACTGCGCTCACGTTGACGGGCGACCAGCAGCAGGAGATTGGATTGTACTGCGGCAATGTGTTGGCAACTGTCGATCAGCCACTGCGGAGTTGCAACTCGCCCCATCACGGTGCGACCCTTATCCACATCGTGCCGCCTGGCACCTACAATCCCGACACGAATCCATCCCGCATTACCTCGCGAAACCTCTTCGACTTCGCTGTCGGTGCGGACAGCCTGTGGAAGAAAGACACCTACGCCCTGAGCGGAAAGGTCACCGTGGTGAACGCGACGAATAAAGTGGCTCTGTACAATTTCCTTTCGAGTTTTTCGGGCACACACTTCCTCTCGCCCCGTGTTGCCCAGGGTGAGTTGACTCTCCACTTTTAGCTGGCACTTGCGAGCCGGTACCGGTCGGCCGCTTATCTGCCTTGATTCTCGTCAACTCGACCTACGAGCAGCCGAACGGCAAAGGTAAGAAGTCGAAGGCCGCGAAGATTACATCGTGGTCCATTCGCGCCGATGTCGTGCGCAGGCTCGATCGCAACGAGCAGGAACCGCAAACTCCTCCCGGCGAGCCAACGGCGGAGTCGGACGAGGCTCCGTTCTGACTGAAGAGCGGATTCGGCCCAGGCTCCGCACCCGGGCCGAATCCGTTGTTTGGCTCAGTTGACCTTCTCTAATGCCGTAAGTTGCTGGACCAAATGAGCGACCCGACACATAGGTAACAGAACGTACCGGACACATAGGTTACACTTTCTCCTTTTTTTAGGAGGAAGTGGATGCCTTGGAAGGAGTGTTCGGTGATGGATGAGAGGGTACAGTTCGTTGCTCGCCGGCTAGCCGGCGAGCAAATGGCGGATCTTTGCAGGGAGTTTGGGATTTCCCGTAAGACGGGCTACAAGATCTTTGATCGTTACAAGGAGTGCGGGGTGCAAGGGCTGACGGATCGAAGCCGGCGCCCCCATCACTATGCGCACAAGCTGCCTTTCCAAGTCGAGAACTACATCCTGAACGTGAAGCGCGAGCATGGCAGCTGGGGTGCCCGCAAGATTCGCGAGCGGCTCCTCCGCCGATTCTCCGGGATCCCCATCCCCGCCAAGAGCACCATCCATGCGGTGCTCGATCGTCATGGCCTGGTGGAGCGCCGCGGCCGGGTGCGTCGTCGTGCTCAGGGCACCGAGCTATCCTTCGGCAAGAACCCCAATGAGCTCTGGTGCACGGATTACAAGGGCGAATTCTTGCTGGGGAATCATCAATACTGCTACCCGCTGACGGTCACCGATCATGCCAGCCGGTACCTGCTGACCTGCGAGGCTCTCTCTTCCACCAAAGAAAACTACGCTTTCACCGTGTTTGAGCGGCTTTTTAAGGAGCGCGGGTTGCCGGCGAACATCCGCAGCGATAACGGTGTGCCCTTCGCTTCCGCTCACGCGCTGTTCAATTTAAGCAAGCTCGCGGTCTGGTGGCTGCGGCTAGGAATCGGCATCGAACGGATCAAACCGGGTCACCCTCAGCAGAACGGCCGCCACGAACGGATGCATCTCACCCTGAAAAAAGAAGCCACCAAGCCCGCATGTCGAAACTTTCTGCAGCAGCAGGCCCGCTTCGACAGGTTCATCGAGGTGTTCAACAATGAGCGTCCTCACGAAGCGCTGGGCATGAAGTGCCCGGCCGAGGTCTACCAGCCTTCCCCGCGCGTCTACCAGGGACTTCCGGACCTTGACTATCCACTCCACGACAAGGTCATCGTGGTCACCCGCTGCGGACGCATCTGCCTGGGACGCAAAAAAATCAACTTCAGCACCGTTTTTGCCGGCCAAGCCGTCGGCATCAAAGAAGTGCACGACGATATCTGGCTTGTGAGTTTTATGGATTACGATCTAGGATACTTCGATCTGGAGACTCGCGTGTTGGAACCGCTCGAAAATCCCTTCGGCCCAAAAGTGTTACCCATGTAGCCGGTACGAAGTGTCACCTATGTCTCCGGGCCGGACCTGGAATGAATGGCGGGGACGACGAGACTCGAACTCGCGACCTCTGCCGTGACAGGCAGCGTTGTAAGGTAACTAGTTGTAATTTCACGGCGCCGATCGCCACTTCTGGCGCTCTAAGTAATCCTCAGGAAGTCTTATTGCACCCTAATTGCACCCAGATTTTGGTCGAGCGGCACGCGAAAGAGTACATACTTCACCAGCTCCCCTGCGCGCTGCTGCATACCTCAGGATTTCCTGTTCTTGTGACGCCATGTTCTAGTTCGCAAGTTGAGGGCTTAGCAAGACTTTTCCCACGGCCCCTTGCTTGCCGTAGAGATCGAGGGCAGAAAGGATGTCTTGCAGTGGGAAACGAGCCTGGATCCGGGTCTGAAGCTCGTTGGGGAGAAGTTTCTGGATCTTGTAGGCTAAAAGTAGTCGCTGGAGGAAACCCTGCGTTTTAATCCATCGGGAAAGCCAGAACCCTTCCAGTTTCTTATCTCGAAAGAAGAAATCCTTCGAATCAATCTGGAGCGGTTCGTCCGCGAGCGCGCCAAAGACCACGATGCGCGATTCCGGAGGCATGGCCAAAGCCAGACGGCGGGTGAGCTCGCCGCCCACGGCATCGAAAGCGATCGTGGCTTTGATTTTGTTGCAGGCTTCTGCCAGGCGTTTCTGAAACGACGCGTCATTGCTGTCAAACACATGCTCGCACCCCATGCTCTTCAGCTTCTGAACCTGCTCCGGGCCGCGCACGATCTGGATTGCAGTGAGCTGAAAACGCTTGGCCAGACGGGCTATCATAAGCCCCAGTGTGCTGGCGGCGGCCGTTTGTACAAAAGCCAAATGGCCGCCGGTTCGGGCCATCTCGACCAACGCCAAAGCCGTGATCGGGTTGATGGCCAGATAGGCGCCCTGTTCAAACGAAACGTGTTTCAACAAAGGGATGCAGACATCTGTTGACGTGACCATGTATTCTGCCCAGGTGCCATGGCCGTCTTCAGGAGCCAAGCAGGCTACCCTTCTACCGATCAGCCCGCGTCCCATCAACCCGCCGCCGGAAGCGATGACGGTCCCACTGCCTTCAAACCCGGGCACGACCGGCAACGGTTTAGTGATCCCGTACTTTCCTTTCAGGAACATCAGATCGGCCGGGCCAATCGATGTCGCCGCCAATTTGATCAGGACGTGCCCGGACCTCAAAGGGGGAAGCGAAAGGTCCGCCACCGCGAGCGATTGCGGCGTACCGTCATGATCCTTCAAAACGACCGCCTTCATGTGAGTCGGTAGCGCAGCGGACATTTGGCACCTCTCTCTTTTGTGAGATAACTTGATGGCTTCCAGCCATACGTTGCAGCTTGGCCTACGGAGTACGACGCGCATCAGCAATAGGTCAGGCCGGCTTCATGTGGACCTTCGCCCAGTCGGCAAAGGCGGTGAACCCGCCCGGGACCAACGCATTGGCCGCGGCTGTGCGCCTCTCGTGCTCGGGACCGAAGTAGGTATATTGCTCGTAGTACTGATACATCTCGCGCATTTCTTGCGCGCCCGGAAAGAAGTTGTCGTAGGCCTCGGGTGGCTCGACTCGGACCGCCTGCAGCTTGTGCCCCTGCGCGTTTAGCGTGGCAACAAAGTCGTTCCACGAGTAAACGCCACCGCAAACGGCCAGATGGCTGCCGTTTGCCAGCTTATCGCCCGCGGCGAACGCGGCGGCCACCGCGCGGCCGACCTCGGTGGGATCGCCGCTGTGCATGACACGCGCCCCCAGGTCCATCGGGACCGCCCAGCCACGACCGCCGTTCGGCAACGGTTGCGGGGCGTTCATCGTGAGGAAGTTCTGGTAGAACATCGGCGCATGTACAAACGTGTAGCGCGGAAACCCGGCCGCTTCGACTACCGCATCGACGTGCGCCTTGTCGGTGTAGTGCGAAACCTTGAGACGCCCGCCGGTTATCCTCTCGCAGTCGGGGAGCGTCGACCAGACGAGATGCTTTACCCCCGCCGAGTGTGCCGCCCGCACCGCTGCGGCGCCGATCTCTGTCTCGCGGTGCATCTGCGCGGGATCCCAGAAGTTCGTCACGACGAAGGCACCGTGCGCACCCTCGAATGGCAAACGCAGGCTGGGCGCGTCGAGTAACTCGCCCTTCATGACCTCAACTCCCCGCTGATTGAGTGCCTTAGCTGCAGCCCCGACAGGGTCGCGACTGACGACGCGAACTGCGAATTTGCCCGATGCGAGCAACGCGTCGACCACGCCGCCGCCCTGTCTCCCGCTACCACCGATCACTGCGATTACCGGCTTTGCCATTGTTTGTTCTCCCTTGTCGAGTGAGTCAGCTCTGTGCAAGCATCGAAAGACCGCGCAGCGAAACTAGGCATCTCGGTCGAACATACCGCTGAGCGTCGCTCAACGGCCTCGGTGATCCTCTGCATCATCACTCTCTTGTTCTCCGGGCGTATTCCTGCGAGCGCTTCGATAAACAGGGGCTGGCAAGAGTGTCTCCGTTTGCGTTTCAATCGTTGCTCATAAGCTCCGCTCGGGGTACTATCTCACGGTACTGACCGGTACAATATAAAGTTTTTGTCAAGAAATTGTCACCGAGAAACAGTCGAGACCGCTTGTCCGGCGGCGAACTGAAAACGTAATTTGTTAATGCATTCTGATACAGAAAACAAGTACAAAGGTGTAGCAAATGGGGAAATGCTGCCCGGTATCACGTGCAGCTTAGCTTGTACCTTAGGGTACAACTCGGAGGAGCAGGTATGAAGGCACGTTTCGTCAGGGGCTCGGAAACCCGCTTGCGAATTATTCGCACGGCTGCGGACTTGTTTCACAAGCAGGGAGCGCGTGCGACCAGCCCCGATGACACCATCGAGGCCTCGCGAACCGGAAAAGGCCAGTTCTATCACTACTTCAAAAGCAAGGAAGGTCTCGTTCACGAAGTGCTCCAAACGTATCTTGACGAGATTAAGAGTGGCGCTGCGCCGGTCGACTACGAAATCAGCTCGTGGCGCGACTTGGAAAAATGGTTCCGCGCTCATGTGGAACTGCAAAAGCATTACGAGATGACACGCGGTTGTCCGTTCGGGACCCTAGGGAACGAAGCGACTGTGAACGATGAACTAATCCGCCAAGACGTCAGCCTCATTTTCGAAGTTATTAAAACAAGTTGGCGGCATTCTTCGTCAAAGAAAAGGCCAAGGGAAAGCTGGCCAAGCAGGCCGACCCAGAGCGCATGGCTGACTTTTGCATCTCGTCGATCCAAGGCGCGATGCTCATGGGCAAAATAAAGAGGAGCAGCAAAACCGTCGAAACTAGCGTCGCGGAGGCGCTCGCACATCTCAAGGCGTACTCAATTAAAGTCTCGTCTGGAAAATGATTCGAGACAGCCCGCTTCTCTCTTCTCTAGCCGCTATCCGTTTTGATCTCAAACTTCATGATGCTCATCAATCCTCCTCCCAAACTCAGCGTTCTTCCTATTTCAACAAATCGTTTCCGGCAGCAAGCAGTGAAACGGCGCCTGGCGATGGATCGAGAGAAGGATAGGCGGAAAATGGAAAAGACCACGGTCCCTAACCCTCTTTTGGCAGACTCGAATAGTGTTGGTCTAATCCGCCGAAGCGCTTTCAATTCGGTGCCGTTGACGAACGTTTGATCCGCACGCAGAAACAAAGGAACCACCTGCTCGTGGAGGGCGTCGATTGAAGTGAAAATTCTACAGAACGGCAGGTAGTATAGGTACGCAAAGTCAATCTTATTGCTTGGTCTGTCGCGAGAGACAAGGTCTGCCGAAATAGCCAAGTAAAAGAACAATTCGACCGACAGTACATGTGCAAAGTACGACCGTGAGACTGGCGAGCTCTCTTTTCCTTCCGT
>Ga0310914_10002499_pt1 | contig 12423 bp, 8 predicted proteins | sample GREbulkMGAN108_FD_203450 | JGI IMG/M metagenome (GOLD analysis project Ga0310914, IMG submission 203450) | Lab enrichment of tropical soil microbial communities from Luquillo Experimental Forest, Puerto Rico - GRE.bulkMG.AN108 | ecosystem: Environmental > Terrestrial > Soil > Tropical forest >...
GGCCTCAAGGGCGCATACGAAGAATCGATGCCCGCGCGTCGCTTGCGCGGATCTCGCACCATGCTCCTACCCCCGCGGACAGTGACGCTCGCAACAAGACTGTACCGATGAGCAGGCGCATCGCACGCGACCGCTTCCTACAATGAAAATGTACAAGCTTGGATGTGGCCCATTTTGTTTGGGGCTGGAGGCGGTCATGAAGGCGGCATTGGCGCTGGTGGTGCTCTACATTGGAATGTTTCTCGTGGCGATCCAGGGCGGTTCACCCAGCTCGGTCCAGGCTGCCGGACAGAGCGCTCGCCAGAATGGGGCGACCGCCAAGGCATCCCTTGACCCGGCCAAGGACGCTGACATTCGCGCCTTGCTCGAACTGGTCGGAGCGCGCGATCAGGTCCAGGGCTCCGTACGACAATCGGCCGAGCAGTACCGCGAACGCCTCCTCGCCACCGTTCCCGGTAACGAGAAAGGCCAGATGTTTGTGAATACCACCATCGACGAGTACGAGAAGAAGTACGACTTCGACCGGGTTAACGAACAACTGATCCTTCTTTACCACCAGCATTACACCGCCGGGGAAATTAAGGGTTTGCTGCAATTCTACGGTTCGCCGCTTGGCCAGAAGGTAGCCGCGGAGAGTCCAAAAATTTTCCGCGAAATCCAGGAAGCCACCCGCGCGGAAGCCGCGAAAGCGGTGAAAGACGCGCTGCAGGAAGCCAAACAGGAGAATCCGGGCGTGGGGCAAAACGCGCATCTCGGCAACGCCGGCACGCGCCGCTTCACTCCCCAGCACCGCACCCAAACCCCGGATTCTTCCCAACAATCCGCACAGCAACAGGATCAGCCGTAAACCGGATTTCGCCCGCGCTAGTTCAACCGCTTCTTGAACTTGATGTCGATGCCGAACGTGCCGTTCTGATCGCGCAGCGCCACCACTGAAATTGTGCGCGTCACGTTGTATTCCACTTGTATGACCTGCTGCTGCGTCGAACTGACGTTCGAAACGTAGGTGACGGTAAGATTGGGCGTCACTTGCTGCTCGACGGTGACTCGCGCTGCGGCGTTCTGGCCCGACCCGTTGGTGCCCACGGTCGTAAGCCCGGGATCCACCCGGAAACGCGTAATGCCGAACAATCGCTCTACTCTCCCCCCTACCTGGCTGGAGATGGCTTCGGACAATAACGCCGAGGCCCCGGCGTTTCCACCGCCGCCCTGTCCGCCGCTGCGCACCACCGATTCAGAACCCGGCTGGCCCAACGCCAGCAACGTGATGATGTCGTTTCCGGGCAACGGGGGATCCGAGCGGTAGGACAGGCTCATTTTGCTGGACTGCCCCGAGAAATTCAGGGTGATTTCGTACTGCTGCACGGTCGTGGTGGCTTCCACGTTGATCACCGGGTCCAGGCGGAACGGGTTTGCAAAATTCAGATCGCCACGCGCCACGCGGTAACGATTTCCGTGAAAATACAACTCGCCGGAAACTACGTGGATGTGCCCCAACATGATCGGATGTTCCGCGGTCCCGCGCACTCGGAGGTTCGCGTCCGCCTCCAAATGCGCTCCGGGCCACTCCATCCGCGAGTCCGGTGTCGAGGTTGCCTCGACGTCAAATTGCAGATTGCGCAGGAACGAAGACGAAGTTCCACCCGAGGAACTGGACGTGAGTACTCCCGCGGATTCCAACCCTTGCGTCAGCGTCACGCGCTTCACTTGGACTTTTCCGGTCACCAACCCGCCGTCCAGGGTCCCCGTCAACCGTAACGATCCACCCATGAGCCAGCTCATGCCCTCGGGATAACGAATGCGCAATCGGTCGGTCCTCGCGGTGATGTCGTATCGTAACGGTTTATCTGAGTAATTCGCGCTGCCGCTCAAGTACAGTACGCCGCCCCCCGCTTCCCCTGACAAATTCTCGAAAAACAGGCGATTGGCGTCGAACACCAGGTCGCCGTTCAAATTGCTCAATCCGGTAGGAAAATCCGGCGAGCGCGCAGACACCGTATCCAGCTTCACGCGGCCAATAATCCGCGGCCGGTCCAGCGTGCCTTCGAAAGACGCATTCATATCCGCGTGCCCCTGGAAGTCCACGTCCGGGATGTAGCCGCGCAACAGCCGCAGGTCGACCGAGCCATTCAGCTTCATCGCCAGGGTACGTCGACCGCTAAATTGAACCGCGCCGCTCAGCTCGGCGTTGGTGTCGGTTCCTTTCAACGCCGCACTTACAATCTTCAGGTTGTCGCGCGAAGACGTGATATGAATCGGGCCTGAGTTTTCCAGCCGTACGTCGCCGTAGGTCAGCGTCAAGCGCGAGAAGTTTGCATCGACGGTAACCGTTTCCGGATTCTGCAACTCTCCGGTTACGCTGATGTCACCGTCGGCCGCACCATGCCCGCTGAACTTCTCAAGGTGTAGCGCCGTCTGCAGGTAGGGATCGAGGTTGATGTTTTTAATCGAGATTTTCCCGTCCACCGGATAAGGATCCGCCAGCCCGGCCGAGATTCCGCCGGTGATGGCCCCTTCGCTCATTGCCGAACTCAGTTGCAATTGCGCCTTCTGCCCGTCGGCGCTCAGATCGCCACCAAAGCTTCCAATCACCTCCGTGCCCAGTTGAAAATCAACTACTCGGAAATTCCCTTCCGCTTGTGGGCGTAGTGCCGGCCCGCTCGATTTCAGCCGGAACGAAAGTTGACCTCCCAGGGGCAGTTTTGTGGCGCGTATCCGCTGGAAGTTTGCCAGCGGAAGGCCAGCGCCCACCAAGTCGGTGATCAGCACGCCGTCGGCAAAGCGGTAGGATACGTTGCCAGTCACAATGCCCGCGCCGGTCCTTTCGCTGCCCGGGGCAAAAAAGCGCAGCTCGGCATTCGAAAATCGCACTTCATCGGGGGTGGCTGTCAATTGCCCGCGCAAGCGGTTGAACGGCACGGTATAGGCCTCGGCATTCGCCACATCCAACAGGCCCGTCAGCGTGGGCGCGACGCGGGTCCCGCGTCCGTGAAACTGCCCCGTGACCACGCCGGTGATCGGATACTGGGTTCCCCCCAACGCCTGTAACGCCTCGATCGGTACCTGTTCGAGATTCAGTTCGCCACGCCAGTTGTTTTCCGGGCGGAATTCCCAATCCGTCAGTTCCAATTGTCCGTCGATGTCCGCTTTCATTGCGCCGCGAACCGCGTGCGCATGCGTGATTTCTAGCCCCTTCGGCGAATACGTAATTTCCCCGTCGATCTCGTCCAGGCGTTGCCGGTCGTAGCGAACGCGTTCCCCGCGGAAACGTCCCTGAAATTCCGGGCCATCCGATGGTCCGGTAATTTTTCCGGTCCACTGCAACATGCCGTCCATGCGCACCGCGGCCTCGGGCGTCCCCGGCTTATCGCCGGCAATCGCATGAATGAAGTCGTTCCATGCCAGAAGCGACCCGATATCCAGCCGCGCATCGAGCGATGAGTCTTTCGGCGCCAAGCGGCCGGTAAACGACCCCCGTGCCGTGGGGGTTTCGAAATCGCCCTGCGTCAGGATCAATGTGTTGCTTCGATCGATGTAGCGCAAACCCCAATCACCGCTTACCGGAATGTGTCCCGGTGCGTTGACTTCTGGCGCGGCCCAATGCATCTTCGCCGAGATTTCGAAATCGTCGAAACTTTCGCGCCAGGTTTCTACCGTGTCGCCGTAAATCAGCGCGTCCCAGTGCAATTGATCGACAGGAAATCCTTGGTGGTCGATCGCGGGCATCACCGAGGAAAGGCGGATATTTTGCAACCGGGTCTGCGCTCGAAAACGCAAACCGTCGAAAGCCATGGTGATTCGCCCCTTCACGCTTCCGTCGAGCGCATACGCCGCAAAATCCGGCAAAACCACTCCTTTCGGATCCAGCAGATAACTGGAACGGCTGGTCAGGTTCGCGGAATGGAAGTCCTGGAAGCCGAGCGTGATGTTGTCACCGGCAAAGCTCCCTTTACCGTAGATTCCGTCCTTCTCGATCGTCCCGTCGCCCCGCAGGTCCACCCGTCCGAGCGGCACTTCCGGCGTGCGAAAGATTTCGCGGATGTCCAACAGGTCCAGCCAGCCGCGGTATTTGTACGTCCATTGCGGTGAGGTGAGATCTTTGGTCTGCGCTTGCAGGTCGACGTGGGACCGCCCAGCGTCTACCACGGCTTGTTCGACCGTAAACCCGTCGCTGCCCAACGAAAATTTCGCAGTCACATTCGCCGGCACGGGCACATCCCGGCGTCTGGCCAACTCGATGGCTTGCCAGTCCAGCGTTCCCACGTACCGCGGATTCTCGAACGTGCCGCCCAGGTCGATTCGCAGTGCAAACTCGTTTCCCTCGAGAGCCACCAGCGACTTGACGCTGTTATACAGCAGCGACCCATTCTTGATTTCGAATCGATGGATCTGGAGGTCGATGAGCTTCTGTTGCAGCGGTCCGCTCGAACCCGGGGTTTTCAATGTCGGCAAATTGCTGCTGCCATTTTTCTCGACGCGGATATGCGCGCGCGGCTGATCCAGAATCAGTTCGTTCAGCGCGATGCGCCGGCCCCAAAACGAGTCCACGCGCAGGCCCACACGTGCCCGCTCCACCGTGAACAGTGGCTCCGTCCCCGCCGGTTCCGTCCCGTGAATCACCAACCCGTTCACGGCGGCGTTTAGGGAAAACCAACCCACGGCCACCGTGCGGATCTCCACCCGTGCTCCGGTGAGGCTCTCGATGCGGTGGACCAGAAGCTTCCGCAGCAACGGATTGGCAAGCCCGCTCCCCACGGCGATCACCGCCAGCGTAATGAAAAGAGCACTCCAGGTCCCGATGACCCAGAGCAGGTGCTCGATCCACAGAATTCTGCGCCAGCGCGACTCCTTGGTCATTTGGCCTTCTCGTTTAACAAATTCTCGATGCGCACCCGCGAACGGCTCTCTTTCAGCCATCGCTCCGACTGTTCATTAATGGCCCGTTGGACCAGAGCCTCCTGAATGAAACCTCGTGCCGCATCCGGGGTTGGCGGCGTCTGTCCACGTGACTCCGCTCGCGGAACAATTCTCGTTTTGTAGAAATCATCGATCGCTTGGTCGTCGATGTGGATCGACGCGCGAAAGCGCGAATCCAGGTAATTGCTGAGGTATAGCTGCGAGCGCAGCATGCGCTCGAGGTCTTCGTCCGTCAGTCCGCTTTGCCTTTGGCGCTCTTCGAATTCCTCCGCGGTCGAAAACGATTTCTTGAGTCGCTCCAGACTCCTTTTGACGTCCTCGTCTTTAGGCTGCGAGAATAACGCCGCCTTGGCCTCATTTCGAACAATCCACTGGTCGATCAAGCGGTCGAGCGCCTCCTGGTCCGCTTCGGACTTGCCGTCGACAAACTGTTGGTAGCGTTGCAGCTCGCGAATATCGCTGAGCAGAATAATGTCCGTATCGACCTTCGCAACAATGCGGTCGATAACATCCTGCGACCGGACCGACCCCGCGAGCGCCAGGAAAATCAACGTCGCGACCATCTTGTGTTTCGCGCGCCGCATCAGAAGCTCGACCCAAGATTAAAGAAGAATTGAATCTTCGGCAGCCGCGTGCCCTGCTGGCAAAGCACTGCCGAGTTCTTACAGGGGATCACAAACTGCGGCTGGTTCAGTTCGTACCCAAGATCAAATCGAATCGGTCCGATCGGAGTGGCGTAACGCAGGCCCACTCCCACGGTGTGCGAGAAATAATTCAGCTCATTCGTACAGTTGTAAAGACACTGCGTGGGGTTGAAGCGTCCCGGTGGCAGGCCCGGATATGCGGTCTTGAACACCGGTTCCGGAGGCTTCCAGCGCAGCGTGACGTGGCTCAATTGGCTATACACGTTGCCGCCATCATAGAAAAATGCTCCGCCGAGATTCGCACCCACGAAGGGCAGCTTGAGGGGAAAGCGCAATTCCTGATTCAGGATGATCATGGCCTGGCCGCCGACCGGAAAGCCGGTGATCGAATCGCGCGGCCCGGCCTGGTTCAATGCAAAGCCACGCAGCGACGTTCCGCCGCCCGCGTACAACCGCTCCGGCAAAGGAATGATTTGCGGGGGAGGCGAGCCTGTCTGTGCGGGAAATGCCAGCGTCACCGTCGACGCAAAGGGTTCAAGAATGCCAATGCGGATGGACCGCGCGAAACTCCAGTTGCGCGTGATCGGCCGATAGGTGGAGTTCTGCAGGAACAATCGCAGGAAGTTGGCACTCGATCCAATGGCCGTACTGGCCACGCTGAAGTCCGCGGTATTGAACGAACCCTTGGTGGCATCCGCGGGATTGTCCCGCGTATCGCGGAACCAGGAGGTACTGAATTCCGACACCAGCGTGGGCTGATTGAAGAGCGGCACTTCCTGCGGCGGAATGTTCAGATTACTGAGTGTCACTTTGCGGAACGCGTATCGGAACAGCCAGGAGGAGCGCGGTGTCAGTTGATCCGTCAGTTGCAGGTTGCCTTCATACCGCGTTTGCGAATAGGTGTTGATGTCTTGCGATTTCTCGACATAGGCGGTGGCCTGAAAACTGAACTTCTCGAAATAAGGCGCTTGCGGCGCGGTATAGGCCAGCAGGGCCCGGCCCTGGATTGTACTGGCTCTTACCTTTAGCGCCAGCGTATCCGCACGCCCGGTGACGTTCTGCTTGGCAATTTCGAAAATTCCGCGAGGAGAAGCCTGAACTTCACCGCCAGTGGGATCCGTCGTGCTCGCCAGCCGCTGCGCTTCGAAGCCTCCCCCGTACGCGATGGTATAGCGCTTCGCTTCTTCGACCAGGACGACGACGTCCTTTTCCGGATCGGTACCCTCGGCGTTCTGCGCGCCGATCGTGACGCGGTTAAACACGCCAAGGTTGTAGAGCTTCTGTTGCGAGCCCACCACGTCCCCCTCGCGCAACGGTTCGCCCGCCTTGAGAACCTTGATTTGCCGCTCGATTATGTTCTTGCGGGTGTGCACATAACCGCTGAGCAGCACCTGACGAATAATCACGCGTTGGCCTTCCTCGATTTTGTAAACCAGGTTCATCGGTTCCGCGCGTTCAATGGGGGAATCTTTTGCTGCAGCCCGTGGCTGGCGCTCCGGATCTGCTCCGCTCTTTTCTTCGTCGCCATGGGTGGTTTCCGAATTCGCGGGCGTGGCCGTCCATGAAAACGTCGCGTTGGGGAAACCCTCGTTGTAATACAGGGCAAGAATATTGTCGCGATCCGAAGCAATGCTGATTTCCGAGTACGGCTGGCCAGGAAGAGAACCGAGAACTCCGAGCAGGGTCTGCTCCGAAATTGCGCGCATTCCTTCCAGCTTCAGGCCGGAAACCAGGGTTTGCTTTCCTTCTGTGATATCAAAGCGCACCAGCAACGCCCCGCTCTTTTCCTTCGTCTGGTTTGGTGTCCCGGCCACAACGTTTTCCGACAAGAAACCGTTCGCGGCATACAGGTTCTTCATCGAAAGCACGTCGGCATCCAGCATGCGCCTGCTGAATTTCGGTCTTACAAACAGACTGCTCGGCACGATTGTAAGTCTGCTGAGCAGCAGATCCTTGCTGAAATAATGGTTGCCGGCGATTTCAATCCGCAGGGATTTGTAATGCGCTCCGCGTTCCACGGTGTAAACAATGTTTTCGGCCTGGACGGTCAACTCGGAGTTTCCGGTTTTCTTGGTCGTCGACGAAATCTTGTAATCGACCCGCGCATCAAAATACCCGTTCCGTTCCAGATGCTCCAGCAGATTGCGCTTCCCTTCCTCCAGCAAATCCGGGTCGACCGACCCCTCCTGATAGACGGGAATCAATTTTCTCAAATCCCCCTTGGAAAACTTCGCCCCTTCCACGGTCAGTTGCACCGTAGGTCCCGCGCTCACCTCGAGGGTCATCGGCAGGGAATTTGACGCTTCGTCGTAGGTTCCCCGTCGAATCGATACACTGGCGCTCAGATGATCCTTTTTCTGCATGAATTTGCGGATGCGCTCGAGAGCCGATTGCACCCGCGCCACGGTCAGTTGGCTACCCGGTTTGAGGCGGAACCGTTTCAACAGCTCCGCGTCCGCGTATTCTGTATTGTTCAGCAGTTGGAGGTTCGAAAGATGCACACGCGGGCCCGGGTCCACATGCACGATGACATCGAGTTGATGCGTCTGCGGATTCGCTTGCTGATCCGCGGTGACCTTGGCCTTGTACAATCCTTCTTCTCGCAAGGTGTCGGACAGTCGCGACAACGCCTCCCGCAAGTCGCCCTCGCGGTACGTCTGCCCCAGGCTGAGCCCCATGGCCCCGGACGCGGACGCCTCGGTCGGAGGAGGGGTGAGGCCCAGAATCACCACCTGGTTGATGAACAAATTCTCCTGCACCACGAAGTCCAGACGCACGCCGTCCGCTTGCGGCACCCTTTCCGCCGTGATGTTGGCGAAATCGCCGGTTTTATACAGGGTGTGAATGCTTGCCGCGATTTGGTCGCGATTCAGTGGCGCTCCGAGTTCGACCGATAGCCCCGGGGGATTGCTGCTTAGGACGCTCCCGTCTTGCTTCACGATGCGCACGGCTTGAACGATCGGCGAGACTTCCGCGGCCGGCTTCGCTTGCGCGGCTTCTTGGGCATACGCCAGCTGCCCTCCCCAGAGCAGCATCAGGAGCGCAAGCCCTCGCAACCTATTGGCCCAGCAGAGGTTCATCCAATCCCATTCGTCAGACGAAAGCTGCCACTTGGGCGTTGCTTCCCCAGCAGCCTTTCGAGCTATCATGAAAGGTCTCGTGCCGCTTGGACATTATTTTACGTGAACCACCCTTTCCTCCAGAAATACTCGCGCCAGATGCTCTTTTCGCCTATCGGCACCGAAGGCCAGGAGCATTTGCGGAAAGCCCGTGCGGTGCTGGTGGGCTGCGGGGCCATTGGCGCGGCCACTGCCAACCTGCTGGTCCGCGCCGGAATCGGCGGCCTGCGCATCCTGGACCGCGACTTCGTCGAAGAGTCCAACCTGCAACGGCAGACCCTTTTCGACGAGTCCGACGCCCGCGAAGCACTGCCCAAAGCCATCGCCGCCGAAAAGAAGCTCCGCGCCATCAACTCCGGCGTTCAGGTGGAAGGCGTGGTCGCCGACCTCGGTCCGCAGAATGTCGCCGAATTCCTTACCGGCTTCCCCTTGATTCTCGACGGCACCGACAACTTTGAAACCCGCTTCCTCATCAATGAATTCTCGGCAAAAACCGGTACGCCCTGGATCTACGCCGCGGCCGTCGCCAGTTATGGCCTCAGCATGATGGTTCGGCCCGGCCAGACCGCCTGCCTCGCCTGCTTGCTGGAAACCTCCTGTGCGGCCGGGCTCGAGGAGACCTGTGACACCATAGGTGTCCTCGGCCCAATCGTGAATCTGGTCGCTTCGCTGCAAGCCGGGGAGGCCATCAAATACCTGTCCGGCCGCCATTCCGCGCTCCATAGCCGCCTGCTTTCCTGTGATATCTGGAGCGGCCGGATGCAATCGGTCGAACCGGAACGCCATAGCCAATGCGCGGTTTGCGCCCGCCGCGAGTTTCCGCATCTGGCAGGCCAGGCCCAGCCGCACATCACCCTGTGCGGACGCGATTCCGTGCAGATTCACGAGCACCGCCGCGCGCTCGATCTGAAAGCCCTCGAGGCACGCTTAGAAAGCACCATTCCGGATATTCGGCAAAATGGATTCCTGCTGCGCTTCCGGATTCCTCCCTACGAAATGACCGTTTTCAGCGATGGCCGCGCGATCCTGAAAGGCACCAGGGATCCCGCGGTGGCGCGCGCTCTCTACGCAAAATATATTGGTGCTTGAGGGGCTCGTCAGCGAAGCATACCACTGCGGCCCGTGGGCATGCGCAGCGCTGCGCGATCCAGATTTTCCCGCAGATTCATGAGGGTCAGGAAGGTGCTCAGCACGCGCGCCTTCAAATCATCGGTCAGGTGCAATCCGCTTGTCGCCACGCGCGCCAGTCGCTCGCCGTTTTCCGTGATGAATTTCATGATGTCGCGCTGCCGGTCGTGCGGGGTGTTCCCGAGCGCGGTCTCGCGGCGCATTTCCGCACAGCTGGCCTCGAGCGACAGCGTGAAATGCAGAATGCATAATCTCCGCTCTGCCAAGGCAGCGGGCACGTCGTGCTTGCAGCCGGTAATGTGGCACAGGTCGGTCATGGCCGCGAAAAAGGCGCTTGCTGATTCGTAACATCCCCGGAGCGCAAAAGCCAGCAATCATCTCGATTATGCCACCAATGATGCAGTGCCCTCACCTGTCCTTCCGGCCAGACGACCTGAAGGACAACCTCCCGACCGCCGCAAAATGGGCCCAATTCGCGCGATCCGGGGCGTCACACGCGCTACCCTCCGGTGCGTTCTGGTTTGGCACTTTTTCTCATCGCGGTGCACTCCGGCAAACCATCCCCGCGGTACAGCAGTTTTTTGAGAAATGTTTTGACATCGCCTGCGGGCCACTGTATAAATATTCATGAGGATGCATGAAGCCTTTTTACATGGCCGCGACTAAGACATTCCGTCATGGACAAATTCTTCGCCTCGTTTCCGCGGAGCGGATCGCGAACCAGGAAGATTTGCGCCGCCGTCTCGCGCAGCAGCGTCTTCGCGTAACGCAAGCCACACTTTCCCGCGATCTTCAGGAACTTCAGCTGGTCAAAACCAAGGAAGGCTACCGTCCGTCGACCGCCTTGCCCGAAGAAACCGCGGCCGTGCCTCCGCTGACGCGCGCGCTCGGCGAATTTCTGCTCGATATTCGTCCCGCGGAAAACCTGCTGGTTCTCAAAACGCCTCCGAGTGGCGCCCAACCGTTGGCCGCCGCCGTCGATGGGGCAAAATTTCCCGAAATCGCCGGCACCATTGCCGGGGATGACACCGTCCTGATCATCACTCCCAATCGCAAGAGCCGCGAATCACTGCAAAAGAAAATTGAGTCACACCTGAAATGAAAGACCCCAGAAACATCGCGGTCCTGGGTGTCACTGGCTACACCGGGGTTGAGCTCGCCAAGCTGTTGCTGCGGCACCCGGAGGTCCGGCACTGCACCTTTTATGTGCGCGACACCCAAGGCTTTCACTGTCTTTCGCAACTCGTTCCGCGGCTTCGCGGCTCGGGTGCGGCGCCGCTGCGCGCGCTGGCGCTCGACGCCGTTACTTCCGGCGGAGCGGGTACCGCGTTTCTCGCCACACCTCCCGACGTTTCCGCGGAATTCGCTCCGCAACTCCTCGATCGAGGTCTGCGCGTGATCGATCTCAGCGGCGCTTTTCGTTTTTCTGCTGCGGAGACCTTCTGCTCCTGGTACAAACTCCCCGCGCCGCACGCCGCACGCCTCGGAGAAGCGGTGTATGGCTTGCCAGAGCTTTCTGCCGAACGTATCCGCGCAGCCAATCTGGTCGCCAATCCGGGTTGCTATGCGACCGGTGCGATCCTGGCGCTCCGGCCGCTTTCAGAAGCAAGGCTGATCGACTGCACAAAAAATGTCGTCTGCGATTCGAAGTCGGGGGCCACGGGCGCGGGCAAGGAGCCGCGTCCGGATCTCCACTTCGTGGAAGTGCACGAAAATTTCCGCGCTTACAACCTTTTCTCCCATCGCCACACCCCGGAAATCCTTGAGCATACCGGCCTCGACGAATCGCAGCTGCTCTTCACGACGCACCTGCTTCCGCTGGCTCGCGGTATTCTCTCGACGATTTACGCCACCCTGGCTATCCCGCAGACGCCGGCAAGCATCGAAAACCTTTACCGCGAATTTTACGCGGGTAAGCCGCTCGTGCGCATCTGGCCCGCCGGCAAACTGCCGGAGATACAGCACGTAGCGAACACCAATTTTTGCGACATCGGCTTTGCGCTCGACGCTGCCGGAAAACGCCTGATCCTTGTTTCTTGCCTCGACAATCTCGGCAAGGGAGCCGCGGGACAAGCGATACAAAATTTCAACCTGATGATTGGAGTTCAGGAGCAAGCAGGTCTGTTATGAGAATAGTCATTAAATTCGCCGGTGCCTTGCTGGAAGACACGGCGATGTTGCCGGCCGTTTCGCAACACGTCGCCACGCTCGGGCATCAGGGCCACGAAATTCTGGTGATTCATGGCGGTGGCCGCGTTTTCACCGCGACGCTGAAGCGCCTCGGCATCGAAAGTAAATTTGTCGCCGGCCTTCGCGTGACCGATCGGGACACCCGCGATGCCGCGGTCATGGTTTTCGGCGGACTGCTGAACAAGCGGCTGGCCGCAGCGATCACGGCTGCGGGGCAGCCGGCCATCGGTATTTCCGCTTCCGATGGCAACTGTTTTTCAGCGGCTCCCCTGGTGCACAACGATGTGGAAGGTAGCCTCGGGTTCGTCGGCTATCTCACGGGAGTCCATGAGCCGTTCTTCCAGTCGCTCTGGCGCGAGAAACTGCTCCCGGTCGCTTCCTGCCTCGGTCAAGGCCCAGACGGCGAACTCTACAACGTCAACGCC
>Ga0310914_10002501_pt1 | contig 12421 bp, 10 predicted proteins | sample GREbulkMGAN108_FD_203450 | JGI IMG/M metagenome (GOLD analysis project Ga0310914, IMG submission 203450) | Lab enrichment of tropical soil microbial communities from Luquillo Experimental Forest, Puerto Rico - GRE.bulkMG.AN108 | ecosystem: Environmental > Terrestrial > Soil > Tropical forest >...
GAAGGACTTCACCCAAATTGGCGACCCGATACTGGATGCGCCCCTCCCTGGGCGCGACGAGGGTATTGTCGAGAATGTTGACCCGATAGAGCTCAACGTCGTGTGTCGCTGCGTTGAGTGCATGCTGCGCCTCGGCAACCTTGTGGTTCGCCGCATTTTGTGCGGCAACGGCGGCGTTCATCTGTTGACGCCGCTGATCGGGCAGCTCGACGGTGGCGAAGCCCCTCGGCACGAGGGCACTGGTACGGTCGAGCTCCTGCTGCGCTAGCGTGACCTGGGTCTGCTGTTGCGCGAGGTTCGCTCGCGCTTCGTCGAGCGCACGCTCCGCCTGGCTCACCAGTGCCTCGGATTTCTTCAGGGAAGCTTGGAGATCGCGGGTATCCATCGTCGCGACGACCTGGCCCGCCGTTACCATGTCCCCTTCATCGACAAGAAGCTTCGCGATCCGGCCGGCAAACCTGGTTTCGATATCGATTTCGTCGGATTCGAGGCGGCCATTTCCGGAAGCGAATCCGGGCGGCAGCTGCGATTGATGCTGCTGCCACCACAGCCACCCGATGCCCGCACCTGCGCCGATCATCAGCAACAAAACGAGAAGCGCGACACGCGGTCTCCACCGCCGCTGTGGCCGCGCCGGCGCTCGCTCAACGACGGCCGGGAGACCACCTCGCTGTTCGTGCAGCGGAGGGCTCAGCTCGACGTCTGGATCACGGTTTTGCGTTCTCTGTTCGGACATCAGAATGCTTTTTCACGCACCTCAGGCCCAATCCGTCAAGCGACGACGTTGACGAGATCGGTGTGGCCAAACCCCTTGCGGTAGTCGAGAACAGAAATGATTTCCGGGGTGATCCGGAACAGCACTATCCCCTCCAGCTCGGTCGGCGCGTATGGCGCGATCTGGGGAAACTTCTGAAACATCAATTGCCCTACCTGATCTATCTCCTCAGGATCAGTGACAGCCTCCGCCTTGCCAGCGATCGACAGACCGCGGATCTCAGTCCAACTGGCGTAAGGGAGGTTGACCGTGAGCGATACCTTATCGCTGCGGGCAATGTTCTTAGCTTTCTGAGACTCGGCCGCACAGCCAAAGTAGATAATGAGGCCATCATTAACATAGCTGACCGTTGTCGCCTGTGGGTAGCCGTCCTCACGGATGGTCGCGATCGTCAAATCGTTCGCCTCATTGAGTATCGAGACAATCTCTTGCTTCAGTGCCGCGTCCATGTGCAGCCCTCCAATAACCAAGCTCACGCGATTTTCCAGGTCCCGTCCAGCTGCAGGCAGCTGGTGAAATGATAGTGCTCGGTGTAGACTGGCGTACCGCCTGAGCGCACCAGATATTCGATTTCCTCGCATTGCTGGTTTTGCCGAGCGAGCTTTTTACCGAGCTTGATGAGCCCCGAATTTCCCGAAGCCGGGTTGCTCCACGAAGCAGTGGTTCCTACGGGCTTGCCGTGGATCTGATTGGTCACGGTGCCGCGGATCATGTCGAGGTCTTGCTGGCTGAGGACAATGTGTGTTTCCCATGTCGGGAACAACTGCGCCTGAGCCGAGCCGGCGATTAGGCCGATGACTGGAATAAGCGCTTTGACTGGCAGAGACATGGTCTTCCCTTTCAAAAGACGGCATCGGCGGAAACGTGCAGGAGCTCTGCATTCCACGAGGGCACAAAAACGCAAATTGGCTCCCTCGGCCTTGACCTAGATCAAAAGCGTCAATAGGGCAGCTGACGTTCCTTTGTTGATCTGAATCAAGGCGACCCGCGGGACTGGCCGCACATCATGGCGCCGCAACCGGCAACAGCGCGGGGCGGGTCCTATGCCGAAAGAATCTTACGTCCGCTGGTTCGAGAATCGTCAATGAAGCGCAGGTCCAGCTGATCATCTGCGGCTTCAGGGATCTGGCTCGTCAAGGTCTCGACCCTCGCCGCCAAAGGCCGCGTTGCCTCGTCGCCTCCCGACTGCAGAGGAGCAAGCATCGTTGCCAAATCATCGGCAACCACCCGCAAGCAACGCGCGGACTCTGGGAATTAGGAGGTTTCCAGGACCAAGGAGGCGCGCCCCGGCGACAAAGGTGTCGGGGACGAGCCCGCTAAACCGGCGCCTCCTTTGTCTGGTCCGAAATGGTGCTGGTGATGTTGCGGCGCCTGCGCGTGCAAGGCTGCTTCCTGAAGCAGGCTTAGGCGAAGCTTGATCAAATCGTTGGCGGTCAAGGCATCGCCGATCAGCTACGGCAGCAGGACGGCCCTCTCCCCGAGGCGTTCGACAATCGCGGCTTTCGACGTCACGGCCGACCCCCCTTGTGTAGCGTCCGACGCGTGGTATTAGGGGATCCAGGCGTCAATTTCGTTGACGTAGATCAAATCCGATGTCGCTGCTCGCCGACCGCACTGGTCAGTCTCACCAACCGCGATTCTCGCCGGATCTCTAGTGGCGCTTCGAGTGGCGATCCCAGAGCCGACCGCTATGCATGGCCGATTGGGTTCAGTGCTGCCGAGATTGGCGGGCGTAGAGGCGCTCGACGTCGCTTCGACGACATAGTTCGGTCCCGGATCCGAGGAGTGCGGCGGCGCCGGCGGCCATGCCGTAGCGGACGGCTTCGCCCAATTCGAGGCCTCGACAAAGGCTGACCATAATGCCTGCTAGCGTGCTGTCGCCAGCGCCGACCGAACCGCTCGCCTCAACCGGGATCGCCGCGAAACGCTCGGCTCTGCCAGCGGTCACGAGCAGGGCGCCTTGGTCACCCAAGGAAACGACAATGACCTCGCTGCGGCCTTGCTCAATGATTTCTCTTGCCGCCTGCTCTTGCTCGCGTTCCGTGCGGATCTCGCTTCCGACCAAATCCCCTAGCTCGCGCAGGCTCGGCTTCAACAGATAAATTCCTCGGCCCGCCTGTTTGAGTGCGGCTCCGGAAGTATCGAGGATGAAACGTTTGCCGAGAGACTGGGCGAGCTTAGCAATACGAGCGTAGAAGTCCTCGGGAACACCGAGGGGCAGGCTGCCGCTTGCGACAATGTATGTGGCTTCTGCAGCTGCGAGCGCCAGCTGGTCGAGACAGCGCTCCTGGTCGCTCTCGGAAATCTGCGGCCCCGGCAGAAGAAACCGAAACTGGCGTCCGGTCATGCGCTCCTCGACCGCAAGGCTTTCGCGCGTGAAACCCGAAATTGCGATCGCGTTATGGCGAACCCCCTGCTGCTCCAGTAGATGCCGGATCATTTCGCCTGCCGCTCCCCCCGCCGGGAAGATCGCGACCGCGTCGCCGCCCAGCGCGTGCACGGCGCGCGCGACGTTGATCCCGCCGCCTCCAGGGTCATAGCGCGGCATCGAGCAGCGCAGTTTATGGGTTGGCTCGACGCGATCGGTCGATGTCGCGATGTCGAGCGCCGGGTTGATCGTCAATGTGACGATCGCAGCCATTACTGCCTGCTCCGCAGGGGGGTTACTGCGCCGCGGCCCGGGCGCTTGCGGTAGCCCGCTGCTCGGCCTCGTGAACTGCGGTAAACGTGCGAAACAGGCTTGCGGCATTGACGCTGATCGAGTCGATGCCGAGCCCGGCAAGGAACTGCGCAATCTCCGGATAATTCGCCGGGGCCTCACCGCAGATCCCGACATGACGGTGATTGCGCTTCGCGCCAGTGACCGAAAGCCGCAACATTTCGAGCATGCCCGGATCGCGCTCGTCAAAATCGAAGGCGACGATTTCCGAATCGCGATCCACACCCAGCGTCAACTGCGTCAGATCGTTTGACCCAATCGAAAATCCATCGAATAGCCGTGCAAAGGCGTCGATCTGGATCACGTTATTGGGGATCTCGCACATGACGTAGATCTCGAGCCCGTTATCGCCCTGTTTCAGACCGTGCCGCGCCATCGTCGCAATCACTTGCTCGGCTTCGGCGACACGGCGGCAAAACGGCACCATGACGCACAGGTTTTTCAGGCCCATTTCGTTGCGGACGCGCGCCAACGCCCGGCATTCGAGCGCGAAGCCGTCGGCATAGGCCGGGTGGGAGTAGCGGGACGCACCACGAAACCCCAGCATCGGATTTTGTTCTTTCGGCTCGAACTCGGCGCCGCCGATCAGGTTGGCATATTCATTGGTCTTGAAATCCGACAACCGCACGATGACCGGTCGCGGATAAAATGCAGCGGCTATTGTACCGATCCCCTCCGCGAGCTTCTCGACAAAGAAATCGGCCGGTTGCGCGTAGGTCTGCACCAGGCGGGCAATCGCGGCCTGTGCCTTTTTCGACGTCACCTTTTCCGGATGCACGAGCGCCATCGGATGGACACCGATGTGCTGATTGATAATGAACTCCATTCGCGCGAGTCCGACCCCGTCATTGGGCAGCATCGCCGTGTGATAGGCAACCTCGGGATCCCCAAGATTGACCATGATCTGAGTGCGCGGGCGCGGCAGTGCGTCCAGCGCGATCCGGGTCACCTCGAACGGCAGCTCGCCGCTATACACGTTGCCGACCTCGCCTTCCGCGCAGCTGACGGTCACTGACGTTCCGGTGCCAAGTTTTTCGAGCGCGTCCTCTGCCCCGACGACGGCCGGCAGACCGAGCTCACGGGCGACAATCGCGGCATGACAAGTGCGCCCACCATGGCTGGTAACGATCGCGGCCGCGGTCTTCATGACTGGTTCCCAGTCGGGACTGGTTGCTTCGGCGACCAGGACTTCGCCGGGTTTGAAGGCCGCCAGTTGATGGGCATCGGCGACGATACGGACTTTGCCGGAAGCGATCTTCTCTCCGACCGCGCGGCCGGTCGCGAGCACTGGGCCGGTGCCTTTCAGCGAATGCATCTCGAAAGCATCTGACGCGCGCTGTGAGGCGGCCGTTTCCGGTCGAGCCTGCACGATATAGAGCCTGCCGTCCTCGCCGTCCTTGGCCCATTCGATGTCCATCGGGGACGGCCGTCCAGCCAGCTCGGAATAGTGGTCCTCGATGGCGATCGCATAGTCGGCGAGTTCGAGGACTTCAGCGTCGGTGAGGCAGAATCGTTCTCGCGCCGCTTTGGGAGTTGGCACGTTTCGGGTCGTGGCGCCTTCCCCGCTTGCATAAACGAGCTGCATTTGCTTCCCGCCGAGGGTGCGGCTCAGCACAGCGCGGAAGCCTTGGCGGAAGGTTGGCTTGTGCACGTAGAACTCGTCCGGATCGACCCTGCCCTGGACGATGTTCTCGCCGAGACCCCAGATACCGGTGACGAAGACGACATCGCGGAACCCCGACTCGGTGTCGAGGGTGAAAATCACGCCGCTTGCACCAAGATCGGCACGGACCATCTTCATGACCGCGACCGACAGCGCGACTTTGAAATGGTCGAAGCCGTTGTCGATGCGATAGACGATGGCGCGGTCGGTGAAAATCGAGGCAAAGCACCGCCTGCAGGCCTCGATCACCGCGGTCGCGCCGCGCACGTTTAAAAAGCTCTCGTGCTGCCCGGCAAAGCTCGCATTCGGCAGGTCCTCGGCAGTCGCCGAACTGCGCACTGCGACGGCTAAGCCAGCACCGCACTTGACCTCAAGGGCGCGGTAGGCGTCGGCAATCTCCCGGGTCAATCGGCTATTGCCGGTCGCCTCGTAGACGAGCTTTCGCGCGGCTGCGGCACGCTCGGCGAGCATGGCAATATTGTGGTGATCAAGATCGCTGAGGAGCCTGCGCAATTCCTGCGAAGCGCCGGCGGCGGTGAGCGCGTCACGATAGGCCTCCGCAGTCAGCGCAAAGCCGTCGGGGACCCGACCGCCATCCGCCCGCAGCAGCGCATACAGCTCGCCCAATGAAGCGGTTTTGCCGCCGACCTCCGGAACATCTTTCAATTTGATGTCCTTGAGCCAACGGACATGACGATCTTTCATGGTGCTGCTCCGGGACTTGTGCCGCTTCAGACATAATCTTAGCGGTTAAACGCCAGGCGCATTGACTTAGATCAAGGCGTCGAGGTCGTCGGGAGATGCAGTGTCGGTCCGTGAGCGAAATCGAAGGGGTTAGCCATGACGGTACGAGTTGCTATCAACGGGTTTGGGCGGATCGGGCGGCTGGTCCTGCGCGCCCTACATGAGACCCGGTGCGAGAACGTCGAAATCGTCGCGATCAACGACCTCGGCCCCGTCGCGACCAACGCGCATCTCCTTAAATACGACAGCGTGCATGGACGTTTCCCGGGCGAGATCACCGCCGGCGATACCTGGATCGACATCGGCCGCGGCAAGATCGCGGTCAGCGCCGAACGTGATCCGGCCCAGCTACCCTGGCGCAATCTCGGCATCGATGTGGCACTCGAATGCACGGGAAAGTTCACGAAGCGCGAGACCGCGGCGAAGCACATCGAGGCTGGGGCAAAACGGGTTCTCGTCTCAGCTCCGGCCGATGGCGCGGACCTGACTGTTGTGATGGGGGTCAACCACGATGAGCTGACGCCGGAGCACAAGGTCATTTCAAACGCGTCATGCACGACGAACTGTCTCGCGCCGGTGGCGTATGTGCTGCAGCGTGGCGTCGGCATCGAGCGCGGGTATATGACGACGATCCATGCCTATACCGGCGATCAGAACACGATCGACACATTACACCGTGATCTGCGCCGCGCCCGCGCAGCGGCGCTGTCCATGATCCCGACCTCGACCGGCGCAGCGAAAGCGGTCGGTCTCGTATTGCCGGCGCTCAAAGGAAAGCTTGACGGCACGGCAATCCGGGTACCAACCGCAAACGTGTCCTTGATTGACTTCACCTTCGACGCGGCGCGCGATACCTCTCGCGAGGAGATCAATGGGTTAATGGAAGAAGCAGCAGGGTCGAGCCGGCTGCGCGAGATCCTTGGCATCAACAAGGCGCCGACCGTCTCGGTTGATTTCAACCACGATCCGCACAGCGCTGTCTTCGATGTGACGCAGACGCAGATCCTCGACAAACGGTTCGTCCGCGTTCTCGCCTGGTACGACAATGAATGGGGCTTCTCAATGCGCATACGTGAAGTGGCGGCGTATTTGGGCCGGCTTGGCTAAACCTGTTGATCCACCGGCTGCGAGACCCGAAGCGAAAGTAAGAGCCCCATGACCAAATTTCGAACTGTGGACGACATCGACGTACGCGGCAAGCGAGTGCTGCTGCGTGCCGATCTGAACGTGCCGATGAAGAACGGCACTGTCACCGATACGACCCGAATTGAGCGACTCGCGCCGACCATCGAGGCGCTCCTCGATAGGGGCGCGAAGGTCATCGTGATGTCGCATTTTGGCCGGCCGAACGGAGCGAGAGACCTCGCCTTTTCGCTTCGACCCCTGATCGCGCCACTGAGCCGGGCGATTGGCGGTCGAGAAGTCGTCTTTGCTGAGGATTGCATTGGCGACGACGCGAAGCGTGTCGTTTCCGCGCTTCAGCCCGGGCAGGTGGCCCTCCTCGAAAACCTTCGCTTCCACAAGGAGGAAGAAGCGAACTCGCCCGATTTTGCGCGAGCTCTTGCCGAACTCGGCGACATTTACGTCGACGACGCCTTCTCGGCTGCGCACCGCGCCCACGCTTCGATCGACGCGTTGGCGCGGTTGTTGCCGAATGCCGCCGGCAAGCTGATGCAGGCCGAGCTTACGGCGCTGACGGCGGCTCTCGAGACGCCAAGGCGGCCGGTTCTGGCACTGATCGGCGGCGCGAAGATCTCGACCAAGCTCGATTTGTTGCGCTTTCTCGTCGGCAAGGTCGATATCCTCGTCGTCGCCGGCGCAATGGCGAATACATTTCTCTGTGCTGAGGGCCGGGAAATCGGCCGCTCGCTGTGCGAGCGCGACATGGCCGACAGTGCGCGCCAGACTCTGGCTTTGGCGCGCCGGCAGAACTGCCGTGTGGTACTGCCCGAAGATGTGGTTGTCGCTGCCGCACTCGAGCCGGGTAGTGCCCAGTCGAACGGTGGCGACCGAGGCGGTGCCCGGCGATATGATGATTCTCGACGTCGGCTCAAGGACGGTGACGCGCATCGATGCGCTCCTCGAGGAGGCGCGTACCCTGGTCTGGAATGGGCCGCTCGGCGCCTTCGAGACACCGCCCTTCGATCGTGGGACCGTAGCGGTGGCGAGAAAAATCAGCGAGCTGACGCGCGCCGGAAAGCTGCTCAGCGTCGCCGGCGGCGGCGATACCGTCGCGGCTCTGGACGCTGCCGGTGTCACCGATGAGCTCTTCTATGTTTCTACTGCCGGCGGCGCGTTCCTCGAGTGGCTCGAAGGCCGGGAGCTCCCCGGCGTCGCCGCGCTTGTTTCTGGTGAGAACCGATAACCACGCTGAACGAGGTCGGCTACTCTTCTTCAACGGAGGATATTTCGATGTCGAGCGAGCGCGAGAGCAGGCAATTCGGGAGCGGGCCTATTTCATCTGGGTGCGCGAAGGGCGCCGGAAAGGACGCGATATTGCGAACTGGCTAGAGGCCGAAGCAGAGATCAACCAACCTTGTAACGACGTTGGCGGTTTCGTAAGGTCCTGGGCTGATGCCCTCGCAGCCGGTCATCGGATTCAAGATTGCTGATCCGCTCTCGCCGGAACCGACAGCAAAATAATGGAAGTCCGAAGGCACTCCGGGCGCCGCGCGGAGAGACGCAATCGAGCGCCTCCGTCGGCAGAGGAGCGCCGATAACGAAAACGAGGAACAACGACCAATGAATGCACGTGATGTCATGAGTAAGCCCGTTGTAACAGTGCGTCCTGATACGCTAACGCGCGAAATCGCCCGGCTGCTGCTAGACAAGGGTATCAGCGCAGTGCCGGTCGTCGATGATAATGGGACGCCAATAGGAATGGTGAGCGAGGGCGATCTGATCCACCCTAAGCGAGTCGAGCGCGAGGCTCGGCTCCAGTCGTGGTTGGAGGTCTTCGCTGAAGGCGAACCACTCGCCCCCGAGCTTCTTGCCTGGTTGCAGTCTCAGAACAACAGCGCGCGTGCCGTGATGTCGGCGCCTGCGATCACGGTGAGCGAAGATACGGAGCTTCGCGAGATAGCGCGTGTGTTCGTCACCCACCGGATCAAGCGCGTGCCTGTCGTCAGAGATGGCCGAGTCACCGGCATCGTCGCGCGCGGCGACCTGCTGCGCGCCATGGCCTCGAGCAAGGCAAACCTGTGACGCCCGCCATCGGTCCTCAGTCGTGCGAATTTCATACGGGCACTCACTCCGGTTCACCGCATTGAGGGGCATTGTCAACTTAAGCAGCGGTGGTATCCTCCTGCCGTCGGTGGCGCGGCGGTTCGGTGCAGAGAAGTCCTTGGCACGCCTATTGGGCTGCCCCCCTCTCAAGAGAGAGGGGCCAAGAAGGTCGACTCGACCGAGTTAAGTTGACAATGCCGCCAAAGTTATTGTCGCCGATATCCTAGAAAGCGATGCCGAAATGTCGCCGCCGACATCCGGGCCGGCGGCGAGAAGGCCACGGCCGCGAAGATCGACGTCACCAGCGAGACAGAGGAAGGAACCTCGTTCCAGCGTCTATTGGACGACACACGCCGACCGGCATTTAGTCTATTCGCCGGAGAACTACCGAGGTTCCGCCAGTCCTGGTGCGTGTGGCATGCAATACCGTCTTCCGAGTGGTCCTTAGTGACGCAGCACCGCGCGGGTGAGATGTTTCAATTGGTGGCCGGGATACGAAGTTTTGGCGTAGTCCTGGGCCACCTCAATAAAACCTCGCGCGTAAGTCGGCAAATAACGGCGAGCGTCCCAGACTACATGAGACCATGAGCCGAGCGGCCGCGCGCCGTCGAGCATTCCGGCGATTGCAACCCGAGATGCGTCGAGCCTGACAGCAGAGGGAACGATTGCAATGCCGTGGCCGGCCTCAGCGAGTGCAACCAGAGACTGCGGCGACCGGCTCTCTAGACGGACCAGCGGCTCAAAATGCGCCGCCTGACAGGCCTCGTCGAACAGCTCTCGCGTTTGGAACTCGCGCCCGAGCAGGAGCAGCGGGCTTCCCACCAGATCTGTCACTGTCAGCGCCTTTTGACCTGCCAACAAATCCCCTCGCTGCAGGACGGCCAATACGCGGCTCGGGAACAGCGGCTGGCTCTGCAACCCGCCGGTGCGCCATATTCCGACGGCAAGATGCAGTTCCCCTTGCTGTACCCGCGTGACGAGGAAACCTGCCCCGCCTTCCGCGAGCCGCACATCAACTCCGGGGTATCTTTGAACATATCTCGTCAACAGCACCGGCGAAGCTGCCTCGATGAACTGCGGCGTCGCCCCGATGCGGAGCACTCCGGCTTCGCCGCCGCCGAGGGCTCGGGCACGCTCTCCCAACGCTTCGGCATCGGTCAAGAGCCTCCGGGTCCGCTCCAGGATTTCCTCGCCATCCCTTGTGAGGACGATGCGACGCCCGATGCGGTCGAACAGTCGGCAGGCGAACTCGCGTTCCAGATCCTGGATCTGCCTCGTTAACGCCGGTTGCGTGATGTGCAGCCGCTGAGCAGCGTGCGATACGTTGCCGGCGTCGGCCACGGCGACGAAATATCGAAGGTGCCGCAGTTCCATCAGCTTATGCTTCCAAAGCATCAGCTATATACTAAAATACGATTGGAAAACATATACCGTAGGTGTCACCTTGGGCTCAAAACGATCGCGCTGGTCCTCCCTGGCGAACGCGGCCACGGCACGGCAGGCGCGTGGGTCCGAAGCCTCGGGATAGAGGGACTCAATGAACAGCGGGAGGGGCCAATGAAACTCCAAACTATTGCGGTCGCAGCCGTAACGGCCGTGACGATCAGCTCGGCCAATGCTCAGGAAGCGGCGGACGACCACCTCGGGACGGTGCATTTCCCGATCTCGTGCAGTGCGGTGCAAGTCAAATTCGATCGCGCTCTAGCGTTGTTGCACAATTTCTTTTACCCGGAGACCGTGAAAGCCTTCCGGGCGATTACCAATGAGGATCCCAGCTGCGCGATCGCTTATTGGGGACTGGCAATGAGCGAACTACCCAATCCGCTCGTGCCGCCCTTCCCGCCCGCAAACCTCAAAGCGGGGTGGGAAGCGATCCAGCAGGGCAAGGCGGCGAAGACCCAGACGCCTCGCGAGGCCGAATATCTCGCCGCGATCGAGGTCTTCTATACTGATTACGACAAGATCGACCACAAGAACCGTGCTGGGCTTTATGAGCAGGCGATGCAGCACTTGCACGAGCACTATCCGGGTGATTCCGAAGCGGCAATCTTTTATGCACTCGCACTGAACGGTGCGGTCGACTTCAATGACAAGAACTACACGAAGCAGCTCAAAGCCGCTGCGATCCTTAACGAAGAGGCGAAAAAGCAGCCAAACCATCCGGGCATCGCGCACTACCTGATCCACAGCTACGATTTCGCGCCACTAGCCGCGATGTGCGTGTCGACGGCCCAGCTTTATGACAAGATCGCGTCGGCTTCACCGCACGCGCTGCATATGCCGTCGCACATCTATTCGATGCTCGGCATGTGGGAGGATTCGATCCGCTCCAATCTCGCCACGAAAGCCGCGGCGGATGATTATGCGGCGAAGAATTATCCGGATCGGACCCATCCGATCGTGCCCCACCTCTCGGATTTCCTTGCTTACGCATACCTGCAAACGGCAAAGGACCGTGAGACACAGCAGATTGTCGACTCGCTTCCGAACCTAAAACCGTTCCTCGTCCCACAGCTGTCGATTGACACGGCGTTGGCGGCCATTCCGGCGCGCCATGCGCTGGAGCGCGGCCGGTGGGACGAGGCGGCGCAGTTGCCGGTTCACGACAGCAAGTTTCCGGCGGCCCAGTCGATCACCTATTTTGCCCGCGCGCTCGGCGCCGACCGGTCGGGCAATGCGGCGGCCGCCCGGGCCGAGATCGCCCATCTCGACGAGGTCGAAGCAAAACTCGTCGCGGCAAGCGACGATTACTGGGCCGGACAAACCCGCATCCAGAAACAGGCGGCTACGGCATGGGTCATGTTTTCCGAGGGCCAGCGCGATGAGGCGATTGCCGCGATGCGCAAAGCGGCTGATCTCGATGACGCCAGCGAAAAGAACGTGGCGATGGAAAACAAGCTGGTGCCGATGCGCGCCCTCTTCGGCGAACTCTATCTCGCTGCCGGTATGCACAAAAAGGCGCTCGTTGAATTCGAGGCATCAGACAAGGTGATGCCAAACCGCTTCCGGGTTATTGCGGGAGCGGCCGCCGCCGCGCGCGACAGCGGCTCTGTCGAGCAGGCAAAGCGGTACTATCGGGCGCTCACCGTTCTCACGGAGGGCGGCGACGGAGATCGGTCCGAAATTTCTGAGGCGAAGGTGTATCTGGCGCAAAACTAGAATGGCGGCCGGATCTGGGAGACCAGAGGCGATGAGGGTGGCGAAGTGCGAGCCAGCGGGCTACCGTTCGGGCGTTGGTATCATGCTGCTCAGCCGCGGCGGCACTGTCTTCGTCGGCCACCGCATCCGGATGCCG
>Ga0310914_10002504_pt1 | contig 12417 bp, 10 predicted proteins | sample GREbulkMGAN108_FD_203450 | JGI IMG/M metagenome (GOLD analysis project Ga0310914, IMG submission 203450) | Lab enrichment of tropical soil microbial communities from Luquillo Experimental Forest, Puerto Rico - GRE.bulkMG.AN108 | ecosystem: Environmental > Terrestrial > Soil > Tropical forest >...
AACCGTCGCGGATCTTGGTGCCATCGGTCGAGCCGGCCTTCGCCACCGCGATTGCCGTCAGGTGCATGGCGTCGTAGGCGTTGGCGATGCCGACCGCGGGCGTGACGTCGGCGAGCGTTTTGATCTCTGGATATTTCTTCTTCAGCGCCGCGAATACGGCCTCGGCCTTCGGCGACGTCTTGCCCGCGGAGCTGAAGGTCTGGATGAAATGTACCTTCGCGGCGCTCGGACCGGCGAGCTCGGTGAAGCGTCCGCCTGCCGGACCCCAGTGGGAGACGACCGGGACGTTCCAGCCCATGCGGTCCAGCGATTTCACGACCTGCGAAGATGGCGCGACATTCGCTACGAGGAACAAAGCGTCGGCGCCGGCATCCTTCAGGCGCGTCAACTGCGGAACGACGTCGACGTCGGCGTCCTGGAATTTCTCGATGCCGGCAAACGGCAGGCCTTTGTCGGCCAGCGCCGCCTTGAGGCCGCCTTCGTTGGATTCGCCCCAGGGATTGTTGATCAGGATCATGCCCGGCTTCTTGATGTCGTATTTCTTCATGGCGTAGTCGACCAGCGCCCGATCGACCAGGGCGTCGACGGCGGAGACGCGGAAGACATAGTTGTCGGCCGCGCCGTTGCGGGTGATCGCGGTGCCTGCCGCCCACACCCCCATGAACGGCACCTTGCTCTGATTGGCGAACGGCACGATCGCCATCGACACCGGGGTGTCGAGGCCGCCGAACAGCACCGCGACCTTCTCGCGCTGGACCAGTTCGCGCGCGGCAACCACGCCCTTGGCGGGATTGCTCTCGTCGTCGCGGACGACCAGCTCGAGCTTCTTGCCAAGCACGCCCCCGTTTGCGTTGATCTCGTCCATCGCAAGCGACAGGCCCCGCATGATGGCCTCGCCCGACTTGGCCGATTGGCCGGACATCGCGGCAACCAAGCCGAATTTGATAGTGTCCTCGGCGAGCGCCGGCACCGAAAACACGATCGCAGCGCCAACCAGAAGCGCGCGTCGCGACAGGGATCGCAGGAAAGCTGACATTGGGTGGTCCTCCGTTAGACGGGATTCTTGTGGCAAGTGCCGTGCCAAGGCCGAACTATCGGAAATAGCAGTGATCTCAGCCGCTTGACCAGATTGCGCTTTCCGTTAGCCGATTTTTCGCGTGCAAAAACTGTCCAAATTGTATGCAATCGTGCATGCGATTTTAGCTTTCCTTGCGGCGCGCACAACCGCATCCTTAGGTCAGAAACCCCGAAGGAGGACCAGCTATGCCGGCCGCCGCACCCGCTCTTTCCGCTCAAACGTCCGACGACGTCGCGATCGTGCGCGACTTTCTCGACGCATCGATGAAGCCGGACGCCGAACGTGCGGCAAGCCACATTGCCGCGGACTTCAAGCTGACCTTCACCGGCGGACGTACCTTCGACCATCCGAGCGGCAGCATCGGTTTCAATGCCAAACGTTACCGCTGGGTGAAAAAGGCCATGGATCGCTTCGACGTCGTGCCGGGCACGGATGAGACCATCGTCTACTCGATCGGCACCCTCTACGGCGAATGGCCCGACGGCACCGCCTTCAAGGGCAACCGTTACATCGACCGCTTCGTCGTTCGCGGCGGCAAGATCACGCGCATGGACGTCTGGAACGACAGCGCCGAGCGTATCCTGGAGCGCAACGGCATCGACGCGTAAACTGCCCATGCGCAATCGGGCTGCTATCGCTTGCGCGGTTTCGGAGGCGGCATTCGCGCCGGCTGGGCTTCGCCGGCATAGCTGTCCAGAATGTCGCTGAGCTCGCGGTTCTTCCGGATCGTGGGCATGATCAAGGCACGGTTGGCCACGGCCTCGAGATGGTTTTCCATCACCTTCATTGCGACCTCGGCGTCGCCCTTGACCAGCGCGTCGATCACGGCGCGATGCTCGCTGACCGCGCATTCGGAGGAATGCGGCCGGCTGTAGAGCGCGAGGATCAACCCGAAACGCGATGAAACCTCGCTCACATATCTGGCGATCGCGGCACTTCCCGTCATGTTCGCGAGCACGATGTGGAATTGCGTCGCGAGCCTGATCGACAGCGGTTCGTTTTCGCCGCGCGCACGCTCTTCGTCGGCGACATGCGCCTTGAGCTGCGCAATCTGCGCCTGATCCAGCCGGCCGGCGAGCCGCGACATCACCAGCCGTTCCAGGCCGAGGCGAATGTCGAAGATATCGCGCGCCTCTTCCCACGCCGGCGTCGCGACCACCGCGCCGCGATTGCGCCGCAGCTCGACCAGCCCTTCGGCCGCGAGTTGTCCGAGCGCGTGCCGCACGATGGTACGGCTTGCACCGAAACGCTCGCCGATCGCGTCCTCAGGCAGTTTCGCACCCGGCGACAGCGCCTGCTCCATGATCGCGTGGCGAAGCGCCCGATAGATCTGGCTGGTGCGATCGATGGTCGGCTTTGAGCTTCTCGCCATGAGGTTGCTTGGTCTGGTTGCCGGGCAGACAAGAGCAAAAGTGCGCCGCGCGTCAAGACTAGCGTTCGGACGGCGACCCCGACTTTGTGCGGTCGCTTCGCGGCCTGGAGCCAACCGATGCCCGACCTTTGGGCGGTGTTCGGCATTGCCGGCTTGTCGATTGCATATAGCGCCAATCGCGCGGCACCCTATAATTCCGGAATGGTTGTCCGGCGGCCGCCGCATCAGATCATCGCGAAACAGGCTGACAGGCCGGATCGGGCGTCCGTCGTGTTGTGCCGGAGGTTGAGCTTCGGCGCACTGCTTGCGGTGCTTCTCATGCTTCCCTCTCCTTACGCGCAGAGCCAGACAATCGACAAGCCTCACGACACAACAGCGCCGACGGACGCAGCGGCGGCCGGCGCTTTCAAGTCCTGCATCGCCGAGATCGCACCCGACGCGCTGCGTCGCGTTTCGCAGAAGACCTTCGATGCGGCAACGTCCGGGCTGGAAGCGGATCCTCAGATTCTCGATCAGTTGCAATCGCAGCCCGAGTTCAACCAGCCCATCTGGCAGTATCTGGACGCGATCGTGAACGAAGACAGAATTGCCGCGGGCCGAGTGGTGCTGTTGGGTCTTCGACCTCTCTTCAATGCCGTCGAAGAAGCTTTTGGAGCCGATCGCTTCATCATCGCCGCGATCTGGGGTGTGGAATCAAACTTCGGGACGGACGCCGGTTCGTATCCCGTCATCCGTGCCACCGCGACGCTCGCCTGCATGGGACGGCGGCAAGCCTATTTTCGAAACGAATTTATTGCCGCGCTCGAAATCCTGGAGCGAGGCGACGTCGCACCCGATCGCTTCAAGGGCTCGTGGTCCGGCGCTTTTGGCGGCACGCAATTCATGCCGACAACGTTCCTGCGGTTCGCGGTGGATTTTGACGGAAACGGACGGCGCGACATCATCGATGACGTGCCCGATATCCTGGCCTCGACGGCAAACGTGCTCCGCGCGTACGGCTGGACGAGGGACAAACCTTGCGCTGTCGAAGTCACCCTGCCCCCGGGGTTCGATTATTCCCTGACCTCCGAGCGCAAGCCGATCGCCGAATGGACGCACCTTGGAGTGGTCCCGTCGAGCGAGGCGAGACCGCTCGATCAGCGCGACGAAGCGAACCTTTGGTTGCCTGCGGGGCATGAAGGGCCCGCGTTCCTGCTGTCGAACAATTTCGAAGCCATCAAGAAGTACAATACCGCTGAAGCCTACGCCCTTGCCGTGTGTCAACTTGCCGACCGGCTTCGTGGCGGCGGACCGCTTTCAAAGCCCTGGCCACGCGACGAGCGGGTGCTCTCGGCCGCTGAGCGGCTCGAACTTCAGAGCCTTCTGAAGTCGCAAGGGTTCGATGTCGGACCGATCGATGGAATGATGGGCATCCAGACCAGGGCCGCGATTCGCCAGTTTCAGACGAAATCCAATCTTGTTCCCGACGGATTTCCCTCGGCGATGCTGCTCGAGCGTCTCCGCCATCCATGAGATGGCCGCCCGGGCTTGCGATGGAGAAGGCATCACTTTGCCGGCCCGCTCTGCGTCTCAAGATGCCGGCTGTAGCGGGACATGGCAAAACAGAACGCGAAATAGATGATCGCCACGAAGATGTAGACCTCGACGCTGAATTGCTGCCAGGCGGGGTCGATCACCGCGGTCTTGGCCGTGGTCAAGAGATCGAAGATGCCGATGATCAGCACCAGGCTCGTATCCTTGAAGAAGGCGATAAAGGTGTTCACCAGCGGTGGGATGACGTGACGGATCGCCTGCGGCAGGACGATCAGGGCGTTCTTCTGCCAATACGACAGGCCAAGCGCCTCGGCTGCCTCGTGCTGCCCCCTCGGCACCGCCTGCAAGCCGCCGCGCACCACCTCCGCGAGATAGGCGCCGGCAAAAAGCACGATTGCGATCTGGGCTCTCAGGAGCTTGTCGATGTTGAAGCCGTCGGGCATGAACAGCGGAAACATCACGCTCGCCATGAACAGGAGACTGATCAACGGCACGCCGCGGATCAACTCCACATAGAGCACGCAGAGCGAGCGGATCGCGGGAAGTTTTGAACGCCGGCCGAGTGCAACGAGGATGCCGAGCGGGAAACCGAAGGCAAGCCCGAACGTTGCCAGAATGAGCGTCACCGGCAGGCCGCCCCAGCGCTCCTGCGACACGAAAGGCAGGCCGAGCACGCCGCCCCACATCAGGACGCCGATTGCGACGAGCGCGGCAGCCCAGACATAAATCAGCTCGCGCCGCCAAAGACTGCGCCGGGTCGACAGGTAGAACAACGCGATGAAGACCAGAATCGCGAGCGCCGGCCGCCATTGCTGATCGAACGGATAGGTGCCGAACAGGATGAAGCGGAATTTTTCGCCGATCACCGCCCAGCATGCGCCAAGCCCGCGCGCGGCACGGCAGGCGCTGGAGTCGCTGCCGGGCACCGTCCAGACCGCATCGAGAATGCCCCATCGCACAAAGCTGAGCAGCGCCTCGACGAGCAGCACCAGCAGCACGAGCGTGACAAGGCTCGAGGAGATCGACGAAAACAGGTTGGCGCGCAGCCAGCGCAGCGCGCGGCCCGCCACGCTTGAGCCCGATTGCAGATCGCTGAATGAGCGCGGGCTTCGCGGGGTATCGGCGGCCGAGATCACGATCAGCGCTCCGACAGCGCGATGCGCGCATTGTACCAGTTCATGAACAGGCTGATGCTCAGGCTGATGGTCAGGAAAACCAGCATGATCAGCGCAATCGCTTCGATGGCCTGCCCGGTCAGGTTCAGCGTCGTGTTTGCGATCGACACGATGTCCTGGTAGCCGATCGCGACCGCGAGCGACGAGTTCTTGGTCAGATTGAGATATTGGCTCGTCAGCGGCGGCACGATGAGCCGCAACGCCTGCGGCAAGACGATCTGCCGGAGCACGAAGCTGCGGCGCAGGCCCAGCGCGACCGCGGCGTCCCATTGGCCCCTCGGAACGGCTTGAATGCCGCTGCGGACGATTTCGGCGATGAAGGCCGAGGTATAGGTCACGAGCGCGATCAACAGCGCAAAATATTCCGGCGACAGCGTCAGCCCGCCGACGAAATTGAAGCCGCGCAGTTCAGGCAGCGTGATCGTCCAGGATACGCCGAGCGCCCATGACAGCACGCCCGGCAACGCGACGATGAGGAGCACGGCCCAGAGCCACGCGCGCCGCGGTCTGCCATCGAGCATCTGCCGCGCAATCAGGCGCCGGCGCAGGAGATGAAAGACAACCAACCCGATCACGGCGGTGGCGAGCACGACAAGTTGTCCCGATCCGACCGGAATCGACGGCAGGACCAGGCCGCGATTTGAAAGATAGATGCCTCGAACGGGATTCCAGGCGCCGCGCGCCGCAGGCAGACCCTGCATCAGCACGTACCAGAACAAGAGCTGCAGCAGCAACGGAATGTCGCGCAGAACCTCGACATAGACGGCGGCCAGCCGCGACAACATCCAGTTGGCGGAGAGCCTCGCGATGCCGATCATCGTGCCCAGCACGGTCGCGAGCACGATGCCGATCACGGCGACGCGCAGCGTGTTGACGATGCCGACGACGAAGGCCCACAGGAAGCTGTCCTTCGGGCTATAGGGGAGCCAGCTATCGGCGATCGGCATGCCGGCCTCGCGGCCGAGAAAGGCGAAGCCGGTGGAAATGCGCCGCGCCGACAGATTGTGAAGCGCGTTCGACCAGAGCCAGGCGACCAGAGCAACCGCGATTCCAACCACCAGGATCTGCCAGACGAGACCCGTGAACGCCTGGCCTCGCAGCGACAGATGCAAGCGCCGTGGCGGACGTTGACGCGCAGCTATGGTCACTGCCCGGGACTCCTCGACCTTGATCGACGACGCCAGCTTGTGCGCACGAACGCGCTTCATACGTTGCACCATTTAGCAAGATATGCAACAAATGTTTCATGGCCGAGCCTTTGAGATCATCGCCTCTGAGCGAACTCGCCAGCGCGCTGCCCTCGCTACCGGCGCGTCTGCAGGAGGTCGGGCGGTTCGTGGCCGCCAACGATTATGACGCGACCACGCGCTCGATGCGCGATTTGGCCGCCGAGGCCGGCGCCGATCCCGCCGCCTTCACGCGGCTTGCCAAGGCGATCGGCTATTCGGGATGGGACGAGTTGCGCGCCGCGCTCACGGAAGCACGACGGCCGTCGCAATATCGACCGTTCTCCGAGCGCGCCAGAGGCCGCCGTCAGGGGCCTTCATCGGACGTCGCGCTGATCGGCGCCAAGCTCGACGCCGAAGCGGCCGGCGTCGGCCGCATTTCGGCCGCCTCCATCGCAGACGCGGCAAAGGCCCTGCATAAAGCGCGGCGGATATGGATTGCCGGATTTCGGAGCTGCCGCGGCGTCGCGGAGCTGCTCAATTACGAACTGCGGCTGTTCCGCCCGGATTCCGTGCAGTTGGTCGGCGGCTCCGGCCCCGAGGACCTCGATTTCGGCGCGTTCAATGCGAACGAGGCTGTCGTGGTGATCGGCTTTGCCCCCTATTCGCGCATCAGCGTGGAATCGGCCCGCGCGGCGCGTCGCTCCGGCGCCACCCTGATCGCGATTGCGGATTCCGGTGCGGCACCGATGGCCGACGGCGCCGACCATCTGCTGCTCCATGAAGCGGCCGCCTCCCCCGGCTTCTTCCCGAGCCTTACCGGCGCGGTCGCGATCGCGCAGTCGCTGGCCGCCGTGACGTTTTCGCTCGGCGGGGCGAGCGCGAAGACTCGCCTTCAGGAAACCGAGGCGCGCCTTGCCGCGACCTCGCAATATGTCCCGGAGAAGGATTGATCATGGCCGCTCGCAAAAGCCGCGTACTGCACCGAAGCCTGCGTGAAACGCCGCCGAAAGCCGTCGAGGGCGCAGGCATCTGGCTGACGGCCGAAGACGGCCGGCGGATTCTGGACGCCTCAGGCGGCGCCGCGGTCTCATGCCTCGGTCATCAGCATCCGCGCGTGCTCGATGCGATTGCACGGCAAGCCGCAAAACTTGCCTATGCGCACACCGCCTTTTTCTCCTCCGAGCCCGCGGAAGCCCTGGCCGATCACCTCGTCGGCCATGAGCCCGGTGGTCTTGCCTATGTCTATTTCGTTAGCGGCGGATCGGAAGCGATCGAAGCCAGCATCAAGCTCGCCCGGCAATATTTCGTCGAACGCGGCGAGCCGCAGCGCGGGAATTTCATCGCGCGGCGGCAGAGCTATCACGGCAACACGCTCGGCGCGCTCGCAGCCGGCGGCAATGCCTGGCGCCGGGCGCCCTATGCTCCGCTATTGTCACCCGCCTTCAGCCATGTGACGCCGGCTTTTGCCTATCACGAACGGCGCGAGGACGAGCAGGACGCCGATTTCGTGACGCGCCTTGCAGCGGAGCTCGAGGCGGAATTCCAGAGGCTCGGTCCCGACACCGTCGCAGCCTTCATTGCCGAGCCGGTGGTCGGCGCCACGGCGGGATGCGTGCCGGCCCCCGAAAACTATTTCCGCCGCGTGCGCGAGATCTGCGACCGCCACGGCGCGCTTTTGATCCTCGACGAGGTCATGTGCGGCATGGGCCGCACCGGAACGACGCACGCCTGGGAGCAGGAAGGTGTTGCGCCCGACATCCAGGCAATTGCCAAGGGCCTGGGCGGCGGCTACCAGCCGATCGGCGCCATGCTTGCGCGCGCAGCCATCGTCGATACCATTCGCGAAGGATCGGGCGCGTTCCAGCATGGGCACACTTATCTTGGCCATCCGCTGGCCTGCGCGGCCGCGCTCGAGGTGCAGCGGATCATCGGCGACGAAAACCTGCTCGACCACGTCAAGCAGCGCGGCAGAGAGCTCGAGCAGCGCTTGATCGAGCGGTTCGGCAATCACCGCCATGTCGGCGATGTCAGAGGCCGCGGCCTGTTCCAGGCGATCGAACTGGTAGAAGATCGCGCAACCCGAACGCCGTTCGATCCCGCGTTCAAGCTTCACCAGAAGATCAAGGCCGCCGCCTTCGACAATGGGCTCGCCTGTTACCCCGCCGGCGGAACGGTGGATGGCCGCCGCGGCGATCACGTGCTGCTCGCGCCGCCCTATATCGCGACCTCCGATGACATTGACCTGATTGTCGAGAAGCTTGGTACCGCCGTCGACAGCGCGTTGCGAAGCATCAATCACTGAGGGAGACGCAAGATGAGGAGGAGTGTCGTCATTGCCGCCGGCATGCTGGCGGCGTGGTCTTTCACGGCGTCCGCCGCGACGCTGGATGCGGTGAAGCAGCGCGGCACATTGGTGTGCGGCGTGAGCACCGGCTTTGCCGGTTTTTCGGCGCCGGACTCGCAGGGTAATTTCAAGGGCCTCGATGTCGACTATTGCCGTGCATTGGCCGCGGGCGTGCTCGGCGATCCGACGAAGGTCCGCTACGTCGCGCTGACCGCTCAAAATCGCTTCACCGCCCTGCAGTCGGGTGAAATCGACGTGCTCTATCGCAATTCAACCCAGACCTTCGTGCGCGGCGTGACGCTGGGCTTGAGACAAGGACCGATCAACTTCTATGACGGCCAGGGTTTTGTCGTCAGGAAGGATTCCGGCGTGAAAGACCTGAAAAGCCTGAACGGTGCAACGGTCTGCGTCGCGCAGGGCACCACGCATGAATTGACGCTCGGCGACTACGGGCGCGCCAACAACATCGATTGGAAACCGCTGGTGTTCGACCGCGTCGACACCATGTACCAGACCTTCTTCGGCGGGCGCTGCGATGTCATGACCCAGGATGCCTCCGCGCTCGCCGGCGCGGTCGCGACCGCCGCGCCGAACGCCGCCGACTATGTCGTGCTGCCCCAGACCATCAGCAAGGAGCCGCTCGGGCCGTTCACGCGCAACGGCGACGAAGTCTGGACCGACATCATCGCCTGGCTGCATTACGGGCTGATCGAGGCGGAAGAGCTCGGCGTCACCCAGGCCAACGCCGACGAGATGGCGAAGTCGAGCAATTCGCCCGCGGTACAGCGGCTGCTCGGCACCTCCGGCGATCTCGGCTCGCGACTCGGGCTGGACAACAAATGGCTGTTGCTGGCGATCAAGACAGGCGGCAACTATGGCGAGATCTTCGAACGCAATGTCGGGCAGACGAGCCCGCTGAAGCTTGAGCGCGGACTCAATGCGCTCTGGAGCAAGGGCGGCTTGATGTACGCGATTCCCTTCAAGTAAAGAGCGGCGGCGCGCGGAGTCACGGCTCGAGCGACCGCCGTTCGCTTTCAACTGCTCGCCGCGATGCCGGCTGCGACCTGGCCGCGCAGCCGCTCCAGGCTCAGCAACGTATTGGCGCAGGCCTCTGCGACCTCGACGCCCTTGGTCGCGAAATGCGTCTTGAAGAACTCGAAATGCGCCTGCGTTTCCTGGAATTGCTGCGACGTCAGGATCGCGGAGAATACCGGCACCTCGGTGCGCAACTGCACATCCATCAGCGCCTTGATGACGGTGTCGGAGATGTGCTCGTGATAGATGCCGCCGTCGATCACGAGGCCGGCCGCCACGATCGCGGTGTAGCGGCGCGTCTTGGCGAGAATCTGCACGTGGAGCGGAATCTCGAATGAGCCCGGCACCTCGAAGACGTCGATTGCAGCGCGCGGGATGTTGCGCGCTTCGGCCTCGTCGAGAAAGGCCATGCGGCACTCCGCAACGACCTCGCGGTGCCAGGCGGATTGTACGAAGGCGACCCGCTGCGGCTTGGCAAATCGCGGATGCGCGGGCCTTGGCCGCGGCTCCGGCGTTGCCGGCGAGGCGGCGGATTGAGCCTCGGCGTCTTGAGACTGGGACTCCTGAACTGGTTCTTGCGACATCTGATTCATGGTTTGCCTCTTCGTCAGGACCAGAACCAGGGCACACGGGACAGCGAAGCCTGCGCGCAAAGACGCTGGCCGCGCGGACCGTTCTCTTTCATCCGGACTGTCACCGTCGGCTTCGGAATTGCACCGAATCTGCTGACCCCTCCTCCTCGCGAAAGAAGGCGCTCGCGGGCTCGGGCCGCTTTCCGATTCGTCGCCCTTACCGCCGGTGGGGAATTTCACCCCGCCCTGAGAACAGGCCATCCGACATGGATAGCCGTTAACAACTATGGCCAAAGGCCGACAGGCGGGCAAGCTGCTTTGCCCTCGGAACCGACATACGCACCATGCGGGTCGCGAGAAAGCTCTGAAGATTTCCCACAACTTCGCCTCGAATCGCATCGACGAAAAAGTTAACGATGTCTTAAGAGCCGATCCGATTCCGGTTTGTTCTCCCGTTAACAAATTTGGAGCACGATCTGTTGTGGACAGCGCGCTGCAATGATGTGGACGGACTCTGGCCGTGGTTGCGCAGATTCCGCAAATCACATCAGTTGATCCCGGCAAGCCCGGGACCTCCTCGGGGTCGCATCCGGTAGCCACGCTGCCCACATTGCTGCGCGTGCCGGGTTTTGAGTTCGTATCAACGAACAAAGAAAATAAGGGTTGAGACGGCATGTCCATGCTCGAAGGCATTGTCGAATCCCGCAGCCACCCGATTGCGGTGGTCGAGGATGTCGCATCTGATAACAACTGGTCGTTCGAGCGCTCCGGCGAAGACGAGATCACAATCGTCACCAGGGGAGAGTGGACCGACTATCAACTCTCCTTCACCTGGATGGGCGAGATCGAGGCGCTGCATCTGGCCTGCGCCTTCGATATGAAGGTGCCGCCCGTGCGCCGCGCCGAGGTGCAGCGGCTGGTCGCCGCCGTCAACGAGCAATTGTGGATCGGCCATTTCGACCTCTGGACCCACACCGGCTTGATCATGCACCGCCAGGCCTTGGTGCTGCCGGGCGGTATCACAGCCTCCTCGGCGCAATGCGAGAACATGCTGGTAGGCGCGATCCACGCCTGCGAGCGCTATTTTCCGGCGTTCCAGTTCGTGGTGTGGGCGGGCAAGTCGGCGGCCGAAGCCATGAACGCTGCGATGTTCGACACCGCGGGCGAAGCCTAACCGCCGTCATCCCCGACAAGCGAGCGAAAGCGAGCGCGATCCGGGATCAATACCGCGCGACGCCAGTTGCATCGCACGGTGCTTGTCGCCGATATCGCGATCAAATAGAACCGCTCCTGTGGTTATGGATCCCGGCTTCCGCCGGGACGAGGGCTGTATTTGTGGTGACGTCTTTGAACAACAGCAACGCTCTGCAAAACATCGCCGGCACCATCGCACTCGCCGGCGCGGGCAAGATGGGCGGCGCGATGCTGACCGGCTGGCTGGCGCAGGGCCTCGATGCACAACGCGTCGTGGTATTCGAGCCTGCGCCGTCAGCGGAAATCGCAGCGCTTGCCGCGCGCGGCGTCCGGCTCAACCCGAAGGATGCCGGCGCCATCTCAACGCTGGTGATCGCGGTCAAGCCGCAGTCGTTCCGCGAGGCGGGCGCCGCACTGAAATCGCACGTCGCGCCCGCAACGCTCGTGGTCTCGATCATGGCGGGCACGACGATCAAGTCGTTGCAGGAAACCGTCGGCGGCGCCGTGGTGCGGGCGATGCCCAACACGCCGGCCGCCATCGGGCGCGGCATCACCGTTGCGGTCGCCGACAAAGGTGTCAGCGCGGCGCAGCGCGCGACCGCCGACGCGCTGCTGCGCGCGACCGGAGCGGTCGAGTGGGTCGATGACGAAAAACTGATGGATGCGGTAACCGCCGTCTCCGGCTCCGGTCCCGCTTACATCTTCCTGCTGGCGGAAGAACTGGCGCGCGCCGGCGTCGCAGCCGGCTTGCCCGAGGAGCTGGCGGCAAGGCTCGCGCGCGAAACCGTCGCCGGCTCGGGCGAGCTCTTGCATCGCTCCGATCTTGCCGCGGCGGCTCTGCGCCAGAACGTGACCTCGCCGGGCGGGACCACGGCCGCAGCACTGGAGGTGCTGATGGGCAAGGATGGCTTGCAGCAACTCATGATCCGCGCGATCGCGGCGGCC
>Ga0310914_10002508_pt1 | contig 12409 bp, 10 predicted proteins | sample GREbulkMGAN108_FD_203450 | JGI IMG/M metagenome (GOLD analysis project Ga0310914, IMG submission 203450) | Lab enrichment of tropical soil microbial communities from Luquillo Experimental Forest, Puerto Rico - GRE.bulkMG.AN108 | ecosystem: Environmental > Terrestrial > Soil > Tropical forest >...
GGCGCGGGCGGCTTGCCGTTCACCGCAACGCCGCCGCCTGGGCGAGTGGCCCGGGCGGCTGCCGCGCCGTGACCGGCCCCATAGCCGTTGTGGTTGGTGTATGCAGCCGCCTGAGCGTGCGGCGGCGGCGGCGCGGCGCCATGCGCACCGACGGCGCCCGGAGCGTTGAACGCCGAGGGGTGCGGTGTCGCGGCGATGGAAGGCCGGCCGCCGTTGTTCCTGGCAAGCAGCGCCGGGTTGGCGGCCGCCTGCTGCACGTGCTGATGCTGCTCGAACGTCGGCTGCACGTGCTGCTCTTGCGCCGCCATGCGTTCCTGGGCGGTCGGCGCAGCGGTGATGCCGCCGGTTCCGCCGTTGTAGCTCACACGATTGACCGTGACGTTGTTGACCACCGTCTCGTTGTAGGTGTTGTGCACAACCGTGACGTTGACGTTGGTCACCGACTGATTGTAGGCAAACGAGCTTCCGACCCAGCGGCCGCCGGCGAAACCCACACCGCCGTATCCGAAGCCATAGTTGACGCCGCCGTAGAAACCGACGTGCGGGCCCCAGTAGCCGGCGTGGAACACGTAGGCGCCGCCGACGAATCCCCAGTAGCCCGGAGTCCAGAGGAGCCCGACGCGCGGCGGCGATACCCAGGTGCCTGGCACCCAGTAGTAGCCCGCGGGCGCCCACGCCCAGTAGCCGGGAGTCCAGATGTAACCCTCGACCGGACAGGGTGGCTGCTCGTATACCGGCAGCGGCGGCGGCGCCTCGTTCACCTGCACGTCGACTGCGGCGGCCGGCGCCGGCGCGACGTATGCAACCGGTGGCGGCGGAGGCGCCGGCACGGCGACCCCGGCCCGCACGACACAACCTGTCAGCTGGGTTGCGGCGGCCGAGAGCAGGAGAAGTCCGGTAAGCGGCGCCAGCAGCTGCTTCGAAGGTTTCGACATAACGCACCCTGATGTTGGTGGTGAGGCAGCCTACGCGCACGCGCCGGCTGCATGAGGCGCATAACGTCACAGTTTCCGCGCGGGTGACCCGCCTTAACGAAATGTAATGCGGTGGCGCAGCCGTGCCGGCCCGGGGTGCGAAGCTAACGCGTCGCTAACCGGCGACGAGCCAGCCTGTTCATCCCGTCGGATCTCGTGACGGTCGCCCAGAGCTTCAGTCAGTACCTGAGCGAGCACGCGCCATGTGAGAGCGCGTAAGAGTCAGACGGTACACCGGCCGCACGGCGACTCAGGCTAGACTTACCTCGAGACGAACACGATGCCCGGGTGAATGCGCTATGAGTCTCGAGGTCTACCACAAGGCTCGCTGGGCCTATCGGCTCGGTCGTCGGCGCAAAGCTCTGGAACTCTGCCGCAGCGTCAGCTTCGACAAGACAGACTTTCTCGCTGCGAAGATTCTGCTGTCCGGACCGCACTACACGGAAGTGCTGCGACGCGCCCATGAGGCGATACAGCCAGCTGTTTACATCGAGATTGGCATCGACGAAGGGAGCACGCTACGGCTCGCGCATCCGGGCACCCAGGTGATCGGCATCGACCCGTGCCCAAAGCTGACGGCGCCTGCGGGCGCCAATACCAAAATCTTCCGGATGACTTCTGACGAGTATTTTGCGACCAACAGCTCACCGCTGGCCCAAATGGCGTTCATCGACGGCATGCACCAGTTCGAATACGCGTTACGCGATTTCCAGAACCTGGAACACACGATGCATCCGAGGGGGACCCTCTTTGTCCATGATGTGGTGCCGCTGGATGAGAGAACTGCCACGAGAGAACGAAAGACCGCCTTCTGGAGTGGGGATGTGTGGCGTTTCCTGTTGATCCTGCGGGACCACAGACCGGATCTGCGGGTAGAAGTCCTGAACTGCCCACCAACTGGTCTAGCAAGAATTACGAATCTGAATCCACATTACACGTGGCCAGCCATAGACGTGGACAGGTATCTGAAGACAGGCTTCGATGAGCGCATTCGCTGACTTCGTTGCGACTCGCCGCTGCCGGATCGAATTTGCAGCAGCCTGTCGAGTCAGCTCATTCCCACTCATAGTGCCGCGCCGGGCACGTCGCGGCGGCGCGGGATCAGGACGCGAAGCCGCGGATCGCGAAGCCATAGCCCGCCCCACGCCAACACTCCGAGAATGAGGCTCACGATCATCTCGGGAGTCAGCGTCCCCGCCACCCGAAGGTGGCTCGTGATCGCGCCTCCCAGATATCCCGTCAGGATGATGGCGCCGAGCACGCAGGTCGCCGGGATCGCGTAGAGTACGGCGCAGATGAGCGCCAGCACGCCGACCAGCCACATCCGATCGAGCGGATAGCCTATCTCGAGCGTCGCCTTCTTTATGGGTTCAATCGCGAGGAGCGTCCCGCCGGCATCGACGATCATGAACGCGATGACCATGCCGCTGAGGATCCAACCGGTTCGATGCATCCCCTGAGTGTTGCCCTGCGCTTCGCTGCTCATGTTCACGCTCCCCGACATAATTTCGTGCCGCAAGCCCGCTAGTGCGGCTCACTCCCACTCGATCGTGGCCGGCGGCTTGCCGGAGATGTCGTAAACGACGCGCGAGATGCCGGCGACCTCGTTGACGATGCGCCGCGAGACCTGGTCGAGGAACTCGTACGGCAGGCGCGCCCAGTGCGCGGTCATGAAATCGACCGTCTCGACCGCACGCAGTGCGATCACGTAATCGTAACGGCGTCCATCGCCCATCACCCCGACCGAGCGCACCGGCAGGAACACCGCGAACGCCTGGCTCACGCGCTCGTAGAGATCGTGACGGCGGAGCTCTTCGATGAAGATGGCATCGGCACGGCGCAGCAGCTCGGCATATTCCTTGCGCACCTCGCCGAGGATGCGTACTCCGAGGCCCGGGCCCGGAAAGGGATGGCGGTAGACCATCTCGCGCGGCAGGCCGAGCTCGATCCCGAGCCGCCGCACCTCGTCCTTGAAGAGCTCGCGCAGCGGCTCGATCAACTCGAGGTGCATCCGCTCGGGCAACCCGCCGACGTTGTGATGCGACTTGATGACGTGCGCCTTGCCGGTGCGCGCGCCGGCGGATTCGATCACGTCCGGGTAGATGGTGCCCTGCGCCAGGAAGCGCACGCCCTTCAGGCGCTGGGCCTCCTCGTCGAACACCTCGATGAAAGTTCGGCCGATGATCTTGCGCTTGGCTTCCGGGTCGGTCACCCCGGTGAGCGCCGCGAGGAAGCGCGCCCCGGCATCGACGCGGATCACGCGCACGCCGAGGTGCTGTGCGAAGGTGCTCATCACCTGATCGGCTTCGCCGAGCCGCAGCAGCCCGTGATCGACGAATACGCACGTGAGCTGATCGCCGATGGCGCGATGCAGGAGCGCGGCCACCACCGAGGAGTCGACTCCACCTGAGAGACCGAGCAGGACCTTGCCGGTCCCGACCTGCGCGCGCACGCGCTCGATCGCATCGGCGAGGATGTTGCCCGTGCTCCACAGGGCATCCGCACCGGCGATCTCGCGCACGAAGCGCTCGAGCAGGCGCGTCCCCTGCGGGGTGTGGGTGACTTCCGGGTGGAACTGCACGCCATGGAAGCGCCGCCGCTCGTCGCTCATCGCGGCGAACGGAATGGTGGCGGTGCTGGCGGTGGCGATGAATCCCGGCGGCAGAGCGTCGACCCGGTCGCCGTGGCTCATCCAGACATCGAGCACGCAGTCACCGGCGGCATTGCGGCGGTCCGCGAGCTGAGCGAGCAGGCGCGAAGCCCCGGTCACCGTGACTTCCGCGTAGCCGAACTCCCGCTCGCTGGAAGCCGTGACGCGACCGCCGAGCTGTTGAGCCATGGTCTGCATGCCGTAGCAGATCCCGAGCACCGGCACGCCGAGCTCGAACACCGCGGCGGGCGCACGCGGCGGGTCGGCGGCGGTGACCGACTCGGGCCCGCCGGAAAGAATCACGCCGCGCGGGGCGAAGGCACGCACCTGCGCGTCACTCATGTCCCAGGGGTGGATCTCGCAGTAGACCCCGAGCTCGCGGATGCGCCGGGCGATCAGCTGCGTGTACTGTGCGCCGAAATCGAGGACCAGGATGCGGTGCGCGTGGATGTCGGCGTGCGCAACGGCCGCGGGGGTGTCGGCTCCAGCTCGGGGAACGCTCGCCATCGAGATCGTTTCACGACACCCGGTAGTTGGGTGCCTCCTTGGTGATACTGACATCGTGCACGTGACTCTCGCGCACGCCGGCGTTCGTGATGCGAACGAACACGGGGCGGGTACGCATGTCGGTGATGTTGCGACTGCCGGTGTAGCCCATGGCCGCCCGCAGGCCGCCGGCGAGCTGGTGGAGGATGGTCACCACGCTCCCCTTGTAGGGCACGCGGCCCTCCACGCCCTCGGGCACGAGCTTCTCGAGCTCCGTGGCGGCGTCCTGGAAGTACCGGTCCGCGGAGCCGTGGCGCTCCGCCATGGCACCGAGCGATCCCATGCCGCGGTAGGACTTGTAGGAGGCGCCCTGGTAGAGCTCCACCTCGCCGGGGGACTCCTCGGTGCCGGCGAACAGTCCGCCGATCATCACCGCGTGCGCACCGGCCGCGATCGCCTTGGCGATGTCGCCGGAGAAGCGGATACCGCCGTCGGAGATCACCGGCACATCTGCGTCCTTGAGTGCCGCGGCGACGTTCGCCACTGCCGAGATCTGCGGTACGCCGACACCGGCGACCACGCGCGTGGTGCAGATCGAGCCCGGACCGATACCGACCTTCACGGCATCGGCACCCGCGTCGGTGAGCGCGCGGGCCGCCTCCGCGGTGGCGATGTTGCCGGCGATCACCTGGCTGTCGGCCCATTTCTCCTTGATGCGTTTCACGGTCTCGATGACACCGCGGGAGTGGCCGTGCGCGGTGTCCACCACCACCAGGTCCACGCCCGCCTCGCGCAGCGCGGCGACCCGCTCGATCGTGTCGGGGGTGGTGCCGACCGCCGCACCGACGCGCAGCCGCCCGCCGTCGTCTTTGCAGGCGCGCGGGAACTCGTTGGCCTTCTGGAAGTCCTTCACGGTGATCATGCCGACCAGCTCGTGCGAGCCATTCACGACCAACAGCTTCTCGATGCGGTGCTTGTGGAGCAGCGCCAGCACCTGTTCCTTCGGGGCGTCCTCGCGCACCGTGACCAGCCGCTCCTGCGGGGTCATGACCGAGGAAACCGCAGCATCGAGCTTGTCCTCGAAGCGCAGGTCGCGGTGCGTCACGATGCCGACCGCCTTGCGACCCACGACCACCGGCACGCCCGAGATGCCGCGCGAGCGCGTCAGGTCGAGCACCTCGCGGATGCTCATGTTCGGGGAAACGGTGATCGGGTCGCGGATCACGCCGCTCTCGAACTTCTTCACGCGGGCGACCTCGCGCGCCTGCGCCTCGATGGTCATGCTCTTGTGGACGATGCCGATGCCGCCTTCCTGGGCGATGGTGATGGCGAGGCGCGCCTCGGTGACCGTGTCCATGGCCGCCGAGAGTAGCGGTACGTTCAGGCGGATGCGGCGGGTGACGCGGGTCGAGAGATCGACCTCACGCGGCAGGATTTCCGAGTAGGCCGGGACCAGCAGGACGTCGTCGAAAGTGAGAGCTTCTTCAAGAATGCGCATGCGCAATTATAGGCGCTTGCGTCACGCCGGTAAACCTCGTACTAAGATGCGCTGATATGTCCGCTGGCTATGAGATCGGTGCGTTTCCCACTCCCACCCGGGACGTCTACAGCGTCTCGCGGCTCAACCGCGAAGTGCGGGTACTGCTCGAGCGTGGCCTCGGTGTGCTGTGGGTGGAGGGGGAGCTGTCGAACTTCTCGCAGCCGCCGTCCGGACATTGGTACTTCTCGCTGAAGGACCGCGATGCGCAGCTGCGCTGCGCCATGTATCGACTGAAGAACTCGCTGGTCGGATTCACGCCGCGCGCGGGAACGCAGCTGCTGGTGCGCGGGCGGATCAGTCTCTACGAGCCCAGGGGCGAGTTCCAGCTCATCGTCGAGCACCTCGAGGAGGCGGGCGTCGGCGCACTGCGCCGTGAGTTCGAGCGGCTGAAGACGCGCCTCGCCGCGGAGGGGCTGTTTGCGCAGGAGCGCAAGCGCGCGCTGCCGCGTTTCCCGCGCCGCATCGGTGTGATCACCTCGCCCTCGGGCGCCGCGCTGCACGACATTCTCAAGATTCTCGCCCGGCGTTATCCGGCGGCCGCGGTGCTTCTCTACCCGACGGCGGTGCAGGGTGCCGCAGCGGTTCCAACACTGGTCGCCGCTCTCGCCACCGCCTCGGCGCGCGCCGAATGCGACGTGCTGATACTCGCGCGTGGCGGCGGCTCGCTGGAAGACCTGTGGGCTTTCAACGATGAGCGCGTGGCGCGCGCCATCCATGCGTGCACGCTGCCCGTGGTGTGCGGAGTCGGCCACGAGATCGACTTCACGATTGCGGACTTCGTCGCCGATGCACGCGCACCGACTCCCTCCGCGGCCGCCGAGCTGGTCGCGCCCGATGGACGCGCGTGTCTCGAGGCATTCGCGCGCACGGCAGAGCGCCTCGAGGCCGGCATGCGCCGCGAGCTGCGGGTCGGGCGGGCACGGCTCGAGGCAGTGGGTCATCGCCTGGCGCGCGCGCACCCCGGCGTGCGGCTGCAGCAGCAGATGCAGCGGCTCGATGACCTGACACAGCGGCTGGCCGGTGCCACTCGCGCCTGCCTGCACCGCGAGGGGCAGCGCCTGGCGGAAGACCGCGTGCGGTTGCAGCAGCACTCGCCGCAGCGCGTGCTCGGGGAGTGGGCGTCGCGCAATCAATCGCTCGAGCTGCGCCTGGCGCGCGCCCTGCGGGAGCTGATCTCGCGCCGCACCGACCGCATCGAGCAGCTGCGCGACCGCCTGGAGCGTGCCGCTCGCCAGCGGGTCACCGCCATTGCACAGCGCCTCGCACTCGCGCAGCGGGCGCTCGATGCCGTGAGCCCGCTCGCGACGCTCGCGCGCGGCTTCGCGATCGTGAAACGTGCCGACGGCACGGTGTTGACCGACGCCGCCACCGTGGCGGTCGGTGAAGAGATCGAGGCGAGTCTCGCCAGCGGCACACTCACGGCGCGAGTGACCGGCAGCAAATGAGATTGCGATTGGCGCTGACATGCGCGCTCACGGCACTCGCCGCAGCGCTGCCCGCCGCGGCGGCCCAGCAGGCGGCTGCGCTCCTGCCGCAGGAGGAGCGCGTACCCGGCGGTGTCGCTCTGCTGCCGGTCGAGGGGCCCGTCGACCACGCCCCGCGCGTGAGCTTCGATGGCCGGCGCGTGCTCGTGGTGCGCGACGGGGATCGCTGGCTCGCCGTAGTCGGCATACCCCTCGGACAAACCGCTGGTCACGCCGCGGTCCGCATCGATCAGGACACGCCGCGGGAGCGGACGATCGATTTCGAGGTCGCCGACAAGCAGTACACCGTGCAACACCTCACCGTTGCCCCGCGCCAGGTGGACCTCTCGCCCGCCGACCTGGCGCGCGTCAATCGCGAGCAGCCGCGTTTGCATGAGGATTACGGCACCTTCTCCGCGCAGGCCCCCGAGACGCTGCGGCTGCTGCAGCCGGTGCCCGGCATCCGCTCGAGCTCGTACGGCATGCGCCGCGTGTTCAACAACGAGCCGCGCAATCCGCACAGCGGCATGGATATCGCCGCCGCGCTCGGTACGCCGATACGCGCCGCGGCCGACGGACGCGTCATCGACACCGGCAACTTCTTCTTCAACGGCAACACGGTGCTGCTCGACCACGGCAGGGGCCTGGTCACCATGTATTGCCACCTGAGCGCGATTGACGTGAAGCGCGGTCAGTACGTGGCGACGGGAACCCCGATCGGCAAGGTTGGATCGACCGGGCGCGTCACCGGGCCGCACCTGCATTTCGGCGTGGCGCTCAATGCCACTTTCGTCGATCCCGCACTCTTCCTGCCACCACCCGCCTCGCCGCCGGCCGAGTCACATGACGGAGTCAACTGAGACGGGCCGCGATGCCGCGTTCATGCGCGTGGCGCTCGGGCAAGCGCTTGCCGCGGCCGCGAGCGGCGAGGTGCCGGTGGGTGCGGTGCTGGTGCGCGGGGAGGAGATCGTCGCCGCCGGCCACAATGCGCCGATCGTGAGCCACGATGCCACCGCGCACGCGGAGATCGCGGTGCTGCGCGCGGCCGGCCGGGCGCTCGGCAGTTACCGCCTGACCGGTACCACGCTCTACGTGACGCTCGAGCCCTGCGTGATGTGCGCCTCGGCCGTGGTGCACGCGCGCGTGCGGCGGCTCGTGTTCGGTGCCTGGGACCCCCGCGCCGGCGGCGCCGGCAGCATCGTCAACGTATTTTCCCTGCCGGGCCTGAATCACCGCGTCGATGTCTTCGGCGGGGTGCTGATGGAGGAGTGCGCGGCGCTGCTGCAGCAGTTCTTCGCGCAGCGCCGCGGCTGAGGCAATCGCGCGGGGGAAGCGGCTGCTCCGCTCAGCTTCCCGGAGCAGGGTTGGCGGACGCTGCGGCGGGCAGCACGGGCGGTGCGGACGCTTGCGCCGCGGTGCTCACTGCGGCGGGCGCGGGCGCGACGGCCGGTGCGCTCTCCCCCGGCTGCCACTCGAGCAGACGCAGGAATCGCTGGATGCGATCGACGAACTGCACCGGCTCCCAGCCGCGGGCGTAACCGTGGCGCGCGCGCGAGTACCAGCGCTCCTGCGCGAGCAGCGGCAGGCGCAGCCGCACATCGGCCCAGGAGTCAGGGTCCTTTCCCTGCGCCTGCGTGAGGATGCGTGCATCCTCGAGGTGACCGAAACCGACGTTGTAGGCGGCGACCGTGAGCCAGGTGCGATCCGGCTCGGGGATACGCTCCGGAACCTTCTCACGCACCTGCGCGAGGTAGCGCGCGCCGGCGTAGATGTTCTGCTCCGCATCCATGCGATCCTTCAATCCCAACGACTGCGCGGTGTCGGCGGTCAGCATCATGACACCGCGTGCACCGTCGTCCGACTGCGCGCGCGGATCCCATTTCGACTCCTGGTAGCCGATCGCTGCCAGCAGTCGCCAGTCGAGGCCGCTCGTGCCCGCGGCCTTCTCGAACCAGGCGCGATAGCGCGGCAGCCGCTCGGCGACGTGCTCCTGAAACTCGCGCGACTCCTCGTACGCGAAGGGGCGCGTGTCGCCCGAGCTCTGCTGCACCAGCTGCGCGAGCCGGCCCGTGGCGCGCAGGTCGCTGAAGAAGGCATTGACGCTCGCGAGCAGTCCCGACGCGTCACGACGCACCATCCACTGCACCGGACGCTCCTCGGGCAGTGCGAACCCGACCTGCACATCCGGGTAGAGGTGACGCGCGAAGGAGAACTCGCGCGCGTCCACGATGGCGTACTGCGCCTCTCCGGAATCGACGTCCTCGACCGGATCCGCGCTGCTCGGCGCGGTCTCCTCCCATTGCAGCTGCGGTGCCATGGTGCTCTTGAGGCGCTGGAGGATGCGCTCCTGGGCGCTGCCAGCGCGAACCGCGAGGTGCGCCGACTCCAGCTGCAGAGTGTCCCGCGGCCGCACGGCGTTGCGCGGATACAGGACGAGCTGCGGAATGCTCGCGTAGGGCTCGGCCGCATCGCCGGCGCGGCTCCATTCCACCGTGTTGGTGAGCGAAGCGGCGGCGATATCGGCGCGCCCGGCGGCGAGCTCGGCCTGCAGCGCGCGCTCGTTGGCGAGCGGGTACATGGTGAGCCGCACTCCGAGCCGCGCGGCGTACGCGCCGGCGAGCTCGAATTCCAGTCCCTCCGTCCCCTGGGCGCCGAGGTAGTAGCAGGTGGGCAGGTTGAGCGTCGCGACGCGCAGTTCGCCGCGGGCGCGGATGGCATCCAACGCCGGTGCCGGCGCAAGCCTGCTGCAGGCACCGATGGCGCTGAGCGCAACGAGCAGCGCGGCGAGCGTCAATGTGCGCATGAACCTCCCCGCGCCGTGCGGGCTTTCCGCTAGAATAGCCGCCCCCTGCACCCTGCGGGACCGCCGGAGAGGTACCGAAGCGGTCATAACGGCGCCGACTCGAAATCGGATGGTCGGGTAAAACCGGCACGTGGGTTCGAATCCCACCCTCTCCGCCATACGCTTCAGAGCCATACGCTTCAGCAATGTCACGGTCCCTCGGACGCGCCGCGGCGCTCAGTTCGACTGTTGCAGGTACGCCGAGGCTACAGCTACCGGCGCAATTTGTCGTCTGACGCAAATTGCTGACATGCCCGGGGGTGTATTGATCTTTTGCTGCGTCGACTCGCGCGCGGCGCCAGCGCGCTGTCGGTCAGGTCGGCTTCTTCAGAGCCTCACGGTACGCCGCGGCGAACGCTTCCACGAAGGTGTGAGGCAGATGATCCGGGGGCATCTCGATGAGATTGCGGTAGAAGGTCGTGAACAACTCCCAGTACTGGGCCTTGTCGGCCGAGCGCGCCTTGCCGCGCCGCGCGGCGCGCTCGAAGCGCGCTTCGAGCTCCGCCGGATCGAGCCGGTCGAGGAACTCGACGAACGCGGCGCGCATCGCCCGCGCGATCGCGCTCTCGTGGAGGCGCGCCGCGGCGACGGTATCGCGCAGCCATTGCACCGAGTCGAGGCGGCGTCCCTCGTGTCGCAGGAACAGCTCCACCGCCAGATCCTCGACCATGGAGTCCCCGAGCGAGGGACGCGGATCGTCCTGCTCGGGCGGCGGCGACTCGATGCGGTAGCGGTTGCGTGTCTCGGCGCGGGTGCGCTCGAGCTCCTTGAATCCCACCAGCGCCTCGCGGAACAGCCGTCCCGCCAGGTGCAGCAGCCGCCCCTGCGCCTCCGCCGGCAGCCGCTCCTGTGCGATGCCCGCGCCGCGGCAGAAGGCGTCGAGGCCGGACTGCACGTCTTCGACCGAGAGGTAGGAGCCGCTGTTCTTCGGCTGACTCACCGCCTCGGCGAGACGCATCAGCGCTGTGCCGATCGGGGCCGCCTCGCCGCCGGCGGCTGCCGCGGGCTCAGCGGGCGGCGTAGCGCCGCCCGGTCGCTGCGTCTGCGCGAGCGCCCGCACTCGCCCGGAGTCGACCGGCTGGCCATAGGCGCTGACCGGCAGAGCCGGCAGATCGATGACCGGCACCAGCAACTCCTCGAGGTTCAGCTTGACGCCGATGTCGCGCTCGGTGGTACGCCCGAGCGTGCGCAGCGCGTGGATACCGGTCGGCACGGCGGCGGGGGCCGATCGCTGCGCATCGCGGTGCCGCTCGAGCGCCGCGATGATGTGGTAGTCCCCGATGCGCAGCACGTCGCCGTTTTCGATCCGGTAGCCGGAAGAGCCGCGCTTGCCGAGCGGCTCCATGTCGTCGTTGACGTAAACCCCGTTGGTGCTCACGTCCTGAAGATAGAAATGCCCCTCGCGGAACTGCACGCGCGCGTGATGCGCGGAGACGTAGCGCTGCGGGTCGGGCAACACCCAGTCGTTGTCGGCCGAGCGGCCGATGGTGCCGCCCTCCACCGAGAAGAGCGCACTGCCGCGCTCAGCCAGCGAACGCCGCTGTTCGCTGACGACCCGCAGCCTGAGCATGGTTCCCCGACTCAAATGAGCGATCCCTCGTGCGACAGCGCGTAAGGCGTTTTCCCCGAGGCGCAACGACGTCCCGGGCGGTGCCCGCCGGACATATAATGGCAGCATCAAACTAGCAGCGACCCATGCGCGAGCCATGGCAACCAGTCACATTTTCCGCATTATGTTCGTGAACCAGGGCAAGGTTTACGAGGTGTACGCCCGGCGCGTCAGCCACGGGGAACTGTTTGGTTTCATCGAGGTGGAGGAGTTGCTGTTCGGCGAGCGCTCCTCGGTGGTGCTCGACCCCTCCGAAGAGCGCATCAAGGGTGAGTTCTCCGGCGTCAAGCGCACCTTCCTGCCGATGCACTCGATCCTGCGCATCGATGAAGTAAAGAAACACGGCACGGCGAAGATCACCGCGCTGGAAAGCGGCGCGGCGGCGAACGTAGCGCAGTTTCCCATGTCGATGTACTCGACTCCGCCGGGTGACAAGAAGTGAGGGGCGCGGGCCCATGCTGCAGCTGACCGGCCCGCCGGCACTCTCCGCGTTCCGCATCGTCAAGCTCCTCGAACGGCTGCGGCTGCTCGAGCCGGCAATCGCGGGGCTCGACGCCCGCTTCATGCACTTCATCGATCTGGCGCACGCGCTTACGGCGAGCGAGCAGGCGATCCTCGCGCAGCTGCTCACCTACGGGCCACGCCTGCCCGAGACCGCGAACACCGGGGGAGGCGAGCGGCTGCTCGTGGTGCCGCGTGCCGGGACGATCTCGCCGTGGTCGAGCAAGGCGACCGACATCGCGCGGGTGTGCGGACTTCCCGCCGTGCGCCGCATCGAGCGCGGCATCCTCTATCGGCTCGAGGCTGCGCCCGCGCTCGGCACGGAGCGGCTGCTGCGGGTGGCA
>Ga0310914_10002510_pt1 | contig 12405 bp, 13 predicted proteins | sample GREbulkMGAN108_FD_203450 | JGI IMG/M metagenome (GOLD analysis project Ga0310914, IMG submission 203450) | Lab enrichment of tropical soil microbial communities from Luquillo Experimental Forest, Puerto Rico - GRE.bulkMG.AN108 | ecosystem: Environmental > Terrestrial > Soil > Tropical forest >...
CGGGAATGGCGGCAGGAAGAACCAGCGTTCGCTCCTGGTGATGAACAGCAACAAGTGGCCGCCCGCCACCAGCTGCAGGAACATCACCGTCTGCAGCTGCTCCCGTGAGGCCGAACAAGACCGAACAAGACCGTAGGCGCCTGAAGTTTCGCGCATACCATCACTCGAAGGGGGATATAAGGGGGATTGGAAACGAACGCGGCTGCTCCCCATATGCTCCCCACGGAAACTGCTCTCAACCACCAACTGAAAGTCCTCCGATGACCGACGAGCAACGACAGAGACTAAAGCAGCAACTTCGTGAGCGTATCGCGCGAACGCCCAAGGGCAGTCGCGAATGGGGGCTGCTCACTGACACCCTCATCCGGCTCACTTATCAACTCCCTGTATCCGACATTCACAAGCTCAATCGCCGCAGGCGCGACGCGTGAGCAGAAGCTCACGGCGTTCACGAAGGGTCCTCCCATGAAGCTCACCGAACCCATGACGCTCACTAGGGACGCCGTCACCAAGCTCGCGCTGCCGGCCGGCAAGCCCGAGCACACCGTCTGGGACGACAAGATCGCCGGCTTCGGCATAAGGCTGCGCGAGCACAGCGCCACTTACTTCTTCCGCTATCGTCACGGCAAGCGTCAACCCCGCATCACCATCGGCGCCGTCTCCGCAATCACCAACGCCAAGGCGCGCGCCAAGGCCGAGGAGCTTTACGCTCGCGCCAAGTTCGCCGAGGACCCCGCCGGCACGCGTACCGAAGCGCGCAAACGGGCGAACGAGACCTTCGCGCTGGCGCTCAAGCCCTACCTCATTCGCAGGCAGGCAGAGATGCGTAAGCGAAGCTTCATCAACCTCAATCGCCACCTGATGAAGCACGCGGCGCCATTGCATCGACTCGAGCTTGCCAAGGCGGCCGAGCGGCGGCGGGTGGCGGAGTTGCTCGCCAAGATCGCCACCGACAGCGGGCCGGTGGAGGCCAATGCCGTCAAGGGCAGCCTGAACAAGTTCTTCAGCTGGGCGATTGGGCAGGGGCTGCTCGACGGCACCGGTATCGACATCGCCCCCACGGTCGCCATGGCCAATCAACCGATCAACGGACCGCGTACGCACGTTCCCACCGAGGCCGAAGTTGTGAAGATATGGGGCGCGCTGGACGATGGCGATTACAGCAGCATCATCAGATTGCTTGTGTTAACGCTGTGCCGGCGCAACGAGATTGGGCATCTGGCCTTTGACGAGGTTGATTTCGATGTCGGCGTGATCAGGCTTCCGGGCGAGCGTACCAAGACCGGTGAAGCGCGCGACGTTCCGATGTCGGCACCGGTGCGGCGCATTCTTCAGGCGCGTCACCAGCAATGGGATGGGCGCCGGACGCTGGTGTTCGGTACCGGCGAGGGTGGCTTTCAGGGGTGGGCGCGCGCCAAGCAGAACCTCGACGCGCGTGCCGGCGTCACAGGGTGGACGCATCACGATCTGAGAAGATTCGGCAGCACCACGATGAACAATGAGGGCATCGCAACGCCCTTCGTCATCGAGGCGGTCCTCGGTCACGCCGTCGGCAACCGCGTTGCGCGCACGTACAACCTAGCGACCTATTCCGAGCAGGTGCGGGCAGCGATGGAATTGTGGGCGGACCGCGTCATGCAGCTGGTCTCGGGCGAGCGTAGGCCCACGAAGGTGCTTGCCTTGCGGCGGCGCAAGGGCGCCTAATCAAGCGGCCGGCGGAGGTGCCCGCCTCCAGCCGGCCAAGCCTCGACATCCGAGTGGTTCAATCCCATGCCAAGGCAACGCGCTTCTAACAGAACTCGCACGTCCCGGCCACGTCGCAGAACCCCATCAAGTCCCGCGCCCGCAACGGAAGCACCGGTCGCGCCCGCACCGCCGCCGGCACCAGCGCCGAAGACGACCGTTGGATTGAAGGCGGAGCCGTTCTCGCTCTCACCGGATTTGGGCCGGCCGGATTTGTTTGAGTATATGCTTCCTGAATTCGTGCGTTTGACACTTGAAGCCGTCGCGCATTTCAAAATCGACGCAAGGGCCGGGCACTATCCTAAGCATGAGGAGTTAGTTAATTACTTTGTGACGCGTCGGCTCTCCGACGGCAGGCTCATCAGTTCGCGTCAGGCCCGGTTTCTAGCGACGTTCTGTCGACCGGTTGATGCGATGAAGGGTGGAAACTCGTGAACCGTGACACCGTGTCACCCTGACACCGTGACACCCTGACACCCTGACACCCTGACACCCTGACACCGTGTCACGGTGAAACGCTTTCACCCTCTTTATCCCCCCTACGCGACGCAAGTTCTCCTCGCCGCGCGCACGCGAAGTCGGTAACTTCCGAACAAAGATGTTTGGAGGTGAACAAATGGCTCGCCCGCGTAAGGCACCGCCGGAGGAGTTGCCCGATGCGCTCGCATTGCGTCGGAGAATTCCTGTCCAGGAGGCGGCCGCGATCCTCGGCATCCACGAGGACACTTTCAGGAAACATTATTCCGGCCTGATCCGAAAAATTGGGCCTCGGCTAGAGCGCGTCGAGCTTGGCGAGGTGTTCGCAATCGGAAAATAGCGGTTTGCTTTTCGGCTGCTCGTCGCGCGGCGGCTCGAAGGGATGTTGCGTGTTGCGCGGCAGGTGCGGCCCGGACCCGGAATGCGAACCCAGGGCCGCTGATCTGGAGAACCTCACGCCGGCTCTGACAAGCCGGACTTATCGTGTCCGGTCGTCTTCGCGACCAACCGGACCCGGTTTTCCCAACACTTGGTCGCACAGCCAGGAGAAGGCCATGCACGGTGTGACTACCACATCTAGATCTACGAACGCCAGCGGCCCCAATTTGCGCAAGTTGCTGCGTGGGAAGCCGCCGCGCATCAGGGCAGTCGCGGCAGCGAAGCTCGTGACCGGCGAGTGGCTCTTCACCCGCCCCCTACCCGCGCAGGCAGCTCGCTTGTGCCGCGTGACCCCAGCCCTCGTTAGCAAGGCGCTTGGCCGCCCGCCCCGGCGTCGGTCCGATCACGAGCTCGACCGCCTTGTGATCCGGCTCGGCGCTGATCGCGTGTTGGCGTCGCTCGACCGCATCACGCGGCCGGTGATCGGGGGTGCGTCGTGACCCCCGTCCAGCATCTAGCTGACCAGCTTGTCCGCGATAGCAGGCTGCGCAGCCTCCTCAGGCAGAAAGGCGAGACGCTCATCGCCATTGCCGACGCCGCCGACTATCTCGCCGACGACCTACGCGAAGACAACTCCTGCCCGTGCCCTGCCTGCAGCGGCCAGGATACCAACGCAGACCGTTAGCCGTGTTTCTCGGCGGCGCTCGCGAGGATGCCGCCGTTCTTTTTGAAAGAGCCGAAGCGACGCACGGGGAGCGAGTCATGGGTCGACTGATTGATCTCATCGGGAAGCGATTTGACCGCTGGGAGGTTCTTGCGATCCATCCGGAGCGCCGTCGCCACGGCAAGGCGGGCAAGGCGATTGCCGTTCTTTGGCGCTGTCGATGCGACTGCGGTGTGGAAGGCATCGTGTACGGAAGCAATCTACGTCAGCGACTTTCAAAAAGCTGTGGCTGCGCTGCGCGTGAGGCGACGAGAAGACGCAACACAACGCACGGTCATGCCGTCCGGGGCCAACACACTCGCGCGTATGAGGCTTGGCAGCATGCAAAACAGCGTTGCTACAACCGGAACAACCAAGACTATTCCAACTACGGCGGTCGCGGCATCGGCATTCATCCAGACTATCGCGACGATTTTTTAGCTTTCTTCGCCGACGTGCTCGATCCGCCGGAGGGCCTGTCGCTTGATCGCATCGACAACAATCGCGGTTATGAGCCGGGCAATCTCCATTGGGCTGACGCCGCGACGCAAGTCCGCAACCGTCGCGCCGAGGGCGTCTTCGATCATTTCGGCGCGCGCCGGGGAGGGACAGCATGACGACGCTCGAACCCGACCGCGACCAGCTTGAAATCTTTGTCGAAGGCACGTTCCGCCATTGCGGCAGCGACGGCGTCGTCAGCTTGCGGGCGTTCTTCGAGAGCGACAGCAGCAAGCCGTTCCGCATCACGAATGTCCCGCTCAAGGGAGGGTTACCATTCCTAATAGAGGCGGTTGAGGACGATGCCCGCCGCGCCGCCAACGACCCCAAGCCCGTCGTGTTCTGCCCGCCGGTTGCCACGTTCGCGCCGACCGGGCGCGCTCGCGAGATAGACCTATTCGAAGCGCCGGTGCTCTCGGTCGAACTCGACCAGCATCCCCGCGACGCCCTCGAACGTCTCGAACATCTGCTCGGCTTTGCGACGCTGGTTGTCCGCTCGGGCGGGGTATGGACCGATCCGGCGACGGGGGAGATCGAGGACAAGTTGCATGCCCATTGGCGGCTGAAGGAACCCGCCCGTGGTGCCGACATCGCCAAGCTCAAACGCGCGCGGCAACTCGCGACCGCAATCGTCGGTGGCGATCCCACCAACGTCCCGGCCTGCCATCCCATCCGATGGCCGGGGTCTTGGCATCGCAAAGCCACGCCTCGCTTGTGCGAGATCATCAATACCGAGCATCTCGATAACGAGCTTGATCTCGACACCGCGCTCGCAGCCCTCGAAGCCGCCGCACCGCAACCCAAGACCAACGGCCAAGGCGGCCCGCAACAATCCGTCAGCCAGCAAAGCGGCAACGACCGTCTCGATTGGAGCGAGGCCTTCGGCAAGATCATCACCGGCAAGGAATTTCATCCGACGCTTGTGCCGCTCGCGGCGAGCCTTGCCGCACGCGGGACCCCTGAAGTGGTAACGCGGGGCGTGCTGCGTGCGCTGCTCGCCAACACTCAGACCAACGATTCCGAACGCTTGCGCCGCCGCGATGTCGAGTTGAGCAAGCTCAAGGACACGGTGCATTCGGGTTACGAGAAATTTGCCGCAACGCCGACAAGCAGTGCTCTTTTTGATCCGTGGCAGGAATTCATCGCGCCGCCTTTCCCGCTCGATATCTTGCCCGGTGCGGCGCACGATTTCGTCGCCACGAAAAGCGTCGCCATGGGCGCAGACCCAGCGGCGCTGGCAATGGCGCAACTCGCCGTCCTCAGCGGTGCAATTCACCATCGCTGCCGCGTCAAGATGATGAAGAACAGCGACTGGTGGGAACACGTCCGCCTGTGGGTGCTCCTGTTCGGACGGTCTTCGTGGCTGAAGTCCCCAATCATGGAGGCCATGTTGCGGCCGATCCGGCGCGCGGAGGCTGACCTGCAGCGCGACTACAAAGCCCGCCTGCAAAGCTGGAAAGCGCAAGACGGCAACAAAGATGAAGAACCAGAACCGCCAGTTCGGCTCCTTGTTGGAGACACCACGACTGAGAAACTCTGCGAGATCATAAGCCGAGCTGATCGCGGGATGCTCTCTGAGCATGATGAGCTAGCCGGATGGATTGCGCGGATGGAGCGCTACCACACGGCCGGAAAAGGCGCGTCGACAGACCGTGCGTTCTACCTGCGGTGCTGGAACGGTGGAGTGTACACATACGACCGGAAGAACAGCGGCGAAATACTCGTGCCCAACGCCTCGCTTTCCATCCTCGGTGGCATCCAACCTCAGCGCCTGGACGAGCTACAAGGCTTAACCTCGGATGGATTGCTGCAACGGTTTGCTGTCGTCCTCATGCAAGCACCAAAAGAGCCGCAGGACATCGACTGCACCGAGGTGACGAAGGCCTATGCCGCGCTCGTTTATGAACTGCTTAAGCTGCCGGGGCAGAGGTTCTATCTCACCGAATCTGCCGCCGACGCAATGGCCGAACTGCAGCACCATCTCCACAGTCTGGAACAGGTTGGCGCGGCGCTCACCGAGGCTTTCGAGGGCCACATTGGCAAGCTCAAGGCCTATGCTGGCGTCTTCACCATCATCCTGCATCTGATCGCCAACCCGAGCGAGGCAATGCGGCTCAGCGCGATAGGTCGTCCGGCGGTGGAGAAGGCCGCGCGCTTGATCAAAGAATTTTTGCTCCCGCATGCTTATGAGTTCTACGGCCGCTGCGAAGGCGAGGGAGAACAGCTACGGACGATAGCGAGCTACGTCCTCGCCAGTGGCCTAAGCCGAATCCGTCTCGCCGATTTCACGACCAACGTACGCTACTGCCGGGGCAAGAAGGTGCTTGAGATCAACCAACAGGTCTCGCCGCTGGTCGCCGGTGACTGGTTGGCCCCGATTGGACCCGGACCGGCATGCCGCGCCTGGACCGTGAACCGCGCCGTCATCGATCAGCAATTTGCTACGCGCATGGCTAGCGAACGTGAAAGCAAGCGCGCGATCACACAACTCCTAGGATCGCGGCGGCAGGCCTAACCAGCTCTGAGGCGGTAAGATATATCGTTGATCTGACAAATCTGTCCGCGTGCGCGTATACAAACATAGAATAGGAACTCTCTCTCTTTTTCTGTCTCTATACGTATGGTCGATTTGCGTCAGATTTGTCAGACAGGGAAAAAGCGCATCGCGCGAGCTATGCAATAAGGGAAAAGGTCGTGATGACGAAGAAGGTGGGAGCCGGGGAGGAAACGGCGCCGAAGCGATTGCGTGATCACCGCTTGGGTGCAAGACGCCTATGTTGACGAGCTTCGAAAGCATCCCCGCCGTAGCTGCAAGGCAGGGGCAATGTTTATCCTCGACAGACTCCCTCGCCGACGATGTGACGGTCTATCGCGTGGTCGTGGAACAAAGGCTCAAACCCGGACGCCAGCATGCGCCTCGATGGTCGCAGGGCCAAGCGCGTGTCGCAATCCGGGCGCGAGCGACGGGAGGCTTCGAATGAGCAAGGGCAAGCAAGGGTCGCGTTCGCGTCGGTTTGACGCGGCCCAAGGTTTCGCCGCGCCACAAGCGGCGCGCGCAGGCTGGCCGGTCGCGGTCTAGCCGGGAGAAGCGGCAGGAGGAGCCGCCGTGGTGGCAGCGACGGCGGAGGAGGCTCGATGGATAGGGAAGCCCTCGTACGCGAGCATAAGCTGCGCGAGCTCATCGCCGAGCTCGACCAAGCGGCTGACCGTCTCATCAGGTGCGCCGGCACGCTCGAACCGGCGAAGGTGCGCGATGAGCTCGGGCGCGTCTCGGTCGCGATTGAGCCAGCCCGCACGCTTCTCGTGGGATCACAGGCCTTCGATTTGGATGAGCTTCTCGGCGTCGAACAGTGGCAGTACGATGAGGCTGCAGCGACGTATCTCACGCAGGTCGATGCTCGCGCGACCGCCAACACTATTCGGAAAGCCGCCGCGTATCTGCACGAGTTGCTCAGGACGCGGTGAGGCGGCCGCCCGGTGGGACGGCGGATGCCGGGGGCCTTATTGAACCGCAGTTTGCCGCGAGCTCGGCACGCTCGCGCTTCCGGTCGCGGCCAGGAGCTGCTCACGGACTAGGCGACACTCGTGCCAGTATCCATACGCCGCGTAGGAGGGCGTCCAGCAACAAGGGCTTTTATCGAGCACCGAGCAGGTTGCCCACCAATGCGGAACCAAATTAAGCAGGCTCGCGAGTCGCTTCTCTTTGGCTTGGAATTCCTCAGTACGCCGCCGTGGAGCGTGCTCAAGCTCGACGAAAAGTTCGAGCACCTCGGCACTGAATGATGGCCGCAGCGTTTTAGCTGTTCGCGCCTTTACCGGCATTTCGGCGGCCCCTGTTGGAGAGCAATCCCGGCGGCCCTATGCGCTCCGAGACTGGCGGCTCGGTGTCGAGGTCGAGTTCTCTGATCAACCTCGCAACGGCCAACCGAGAATCCCGTTCAATGGCCACGGCTGGATGTGGGCGCATGCCGCCCTCGCGCCCGAACACCGTCAATCCTTCCTCTGCGACCCGCTCGCGTGCTTGCTGGTTCCGATCCCAGGCTTCGCACGCAAGCTGCAAGAGTCGCAGGTGGTGCTCCTCCAATCGATAGCGGTCGACCACGGTTCGCCACCACTGCTGGGCGGACGATGAGAGGTGACTAGGCGGTGCGGGCACTTCGTCGACGAGCATTTTGTTAGCCTATTCTCAGTTTTTGAGCGGGGGCAAGGCGCATCAAGGCCGGACCAGCTCCGCGGCCGGAGGTTGCCGGCCTCGCGAAATTTTTCATCGCCCCCCTCGGTACGGCAATGGCGCACGGAGGACTATAGCGCGGGAGAACCGGCCACCCCCCGTACGACGGTCGGCGGACTGTCGCTCTCGATCAAGGCTCATCCGCGCTTCTGCGGTCGGACATCTCGCGAGGTCCGAGAAGTGCCAAAAGAGACATCATGAGAAAGCTTGGCATCTCACTCTCTTCGATGCCCGGCGATTTATAGAAATCTCGGCCACCCGGGGAGCACAGGTTCCTTACACCGGACCCCATAGGGGCATTACGTAACGCCTTGGAGTGATGCAGGATGGGAGCATGAGCAGCAATGCTGAGCGGCAGCGGCGGTGGCGTGCGCGGCGCAACGATTTGGCGCGCAGCCACCCCGACGTGATTGAGCGCGAGCTCGTGCAGGCCGCGGAGCGCAGCGAGGGGATGTCGGACCAGGAGCGCACCGCTTTGGCCGACAAGCTCACGGACATCGCGATGCGGCATCTGTGGCGGTCGCACGAGCTCTCGCGGATAGCGACGAAGGTGCGCACGGGCGGGCGGTAGGCGCGGTGAAAAGCGGATGGTCGTATGAGAAAACATCATCAGGTGCGCGAAGGCCAGATCGTACGGGTCATCGATGGTCCGCTAACTGGTTTTCGGGGCGAAGTGAAGGAAGTAGACGAACAGACCGCCAAAGTGGCCGTTCAGGTATTTGGCCGCGTTACCCCGATGGACTTGGCACTTGGGCAGATCGAATTGGTGCCAGAAAATTCAAACTGAGAGCAATGTCCGCTTTGCCCCACTTCGCGGACTCAAGTCGGACATCTCGCGAGGTCCGAGAAGTGCCATGAGCAGACATCACCCCGTCGGCGCGTGCGAGCAGCGTCGGCGCATCTAGCAGCCGTTGGTGACAATCCGTAGCACGGGTGAGAGCGGCCCGACGATAGGCAGCGGTTATGGCGACAGCTCGCGAGTTTCTGAGTTAGGTGCCATAATTAACACATTGCGTGCCTGATCGGTGCGCGGCGCGGACCGAATCCCCGTGAGCATCGAAGTCATTGCCACGGTTGACGTGTTCCACTGCGATCCACGTCGTGCGAGCTGCATTGTGCGCTGCTGGCGGAATGCAGCTCAGGCCGAGCAAGTTTGATACCGGCTCAGCTTTCCGATCGACGCTCATAACTCTCGTTACTCTCGTTACTCTCGTTACTCTCGTTGGTAAAGGAGAGCGCCATGGCCCAGAACAACTGGACTGCAACGGGTTTCGGCAACTGGCCGCGCGAAGATGGCCAAGGTGGCCACTTCTCTCTCCGTGGCCACCTTCCCTGTTTTAGCCAATCCGGGCCCGCGGCTGGGGCAAGCGGATCGAGACCGCAACGTTGCATTTTTTCGGACAACCAGCGAAGTGTGAAGTAGCTCACACATCTCTTCCAATTCGCCCCTCTAAAGTCCGCCATAGCCACATCTATCTGGAGGTCGGCTAACATCGGCAGTTTAGTCGGAGAAAGGCAACATGATCATCAATCTCGTACTGGATCCGACCACGGCGGCCCTTTTTCCGGGCGGCCTGAACAGCCTGCCAGCAACTTGGCTTAATCCCCTTCTCCAAGCAAAAACGATTCTCCAAAACACACTCACCGATAATATTACCGTCAACATCCGGGTCGGCTATGGCGAAATTACGTTTGATAATGTCAGTCTGACTGTGAGCTCAGGGGGCGAAGGCGGCCCAGAGTTCGGGCCCGTCGTTAATTATTCGAATCTCATCGCAGATCTTAAGGCACACGACCCGACAAATACTGTCGATATGGCGGCCTACAACTCGCTGCCCGCGACTGCCCCAGCCGGCCATGCTCAAATCGAGGTTTCTCGGCCCGAAGCAAAAGCTCTCGGCCTCTTGGCTGCCGATACGACAGTGGACGGGGACGTGGGATTTGCGACTATACAGAACTTGCCGGGTCAGACGTTGTCCGTTGGCCTGGCATTACATGAATTAACCCACGCATTGGGCCGAACGGCTTACCAAGCGACAGGGTTCACCTACAACGGATCACCGATAATTGGCATCGAAGATTTGTTTCGTTTCTCGAGCCAGGGCACATACCAATTCAACAACACCAGTGGGGCCTACCTATCATATGATTTTGGTAAAACAGATTTAGCCAACTTCGACTTCGGCACAGGAAACCACGATCCGGGCGACTTCGTCGGTATAACCCCCGATGACCCGTTTAATGAGAATGTCGGTCTGAGTAACAATCTTTCCCATTTCGACATCAACCTGATGGGCGTGATCGGCTATAAGGTCACCACCTCGGCGCCGTCGCCAAATCCAGCGCCACCTTCCGGCACCACGGCCGACATGATCCTGCGTCACGGCGCCGACGGGAAGTATGAAATCTACGACATCGGGGCCAACAACCTCTTGGCAGCCTACCAGCTAGGTCAGGTCGGAACCGATTGGCGGTTCGTCGGCCTCGGCGGCTTCAATGGCACCGACACAACCGACATGCTGTTGCGCAGCGCCTCCACAGGCGGCTTCGAGGTCTACGACATAACCAACAACAACATCACCAACGCCGCCTTCCTAGGCGCAGTCGGGATGAACTGGCAGGTCATGGGTTTCGGTAACTTCAGCAGCATGCCCGGCGAAAGCGACATGATCCTGCGCAACTCCAACACCGGCGGGGTCGAGGTCTACGACATCACCAACAACCAGATCACTGGCGCGGCCTTCATGGGCGCGGTTGGCTTGAACTGGCAGTTCTCGGGGGTCGGCAATTTCAGCAGCCGCGGCGAAAGCGACATGATCCTGCGCAACTCCAATACCGGTGGATTGGAGGTCTATGACATCGCCAACAACCAGCTCACCGGCGCCGCCTTCATCGGCACGGTCGGTTTGGAATGGCAGTTCTCGGGCGTCGGTAATTTCAGCAGCGTCCCAGGCGAAAGCGATCTGCTGTTGCGCAACGTCAATACCGGCGGGTTGGAAGTCTACGACATTCAGAACAGTCAACTGACCGGCGCCGCCTTCATCGGCGCGGTCGGTTTGGAGTGGCAGTTTGCGGGCATCGCGGCAGCGAATGGGGCGGGCACATCCGATCTTGTGTTGCGCAACGTCAACAGCGGCGCATTCGAGGTGTACGACATCGCCCACAATCAATTGACCGGAGCCGCATCGTTAGGCGCGGTCGGCTTGGATTGGCAGATGGGCGGTTTCGCTGCCGATCCCCCGACCGGCTCCATGGGCAGCTCCGGCTCAACCTCTCAACTCGTGCAAGCGATGGCAGGTTTCGGCGGTGGCAGCGGTGCAGCCGATGGATTGAATACTGCCCCTCTCAGTGCCGAGACATCACAACAGCCGTTGCTGACGACACCGCAGCACGCATGAGGCGGCCCGACGAGAGGCAGCGGCTATGGGATCCCTGAAGGCTCGCCGCTTTCTGAATTAGGTGCTATGATTAATTTATTGCGTGCCTGATCGGTGCGCGGCGCGGAGACCGTGAAACCAATCATCGTGGGCACCAAAGAGCCGGCAATGCGCGATGATGGGGTGCTGAACTGAACGACGGCGAGGGTGAACGACCGAAGGCGCAACGTTCGATAACTAGCAATGAGGTGGCATCATGAGCTTCCACCTGTACACAATCAACGAACTTTATTCGAACGCCGACGGCTCGATCCAGTTCATCGAAATGAGCGTCGGGAATTTCAACGGTCAAGGCTTCTGGGATGGCAATTCCATTTCCGATACTCAGAATGGCGTAACCCATAGCTTTACGTTTCCATCGGACCTTCCAAGTGAGCAAACAGCCAATACCGAGGTACTGATCGCCACCCAGGGATTTGCGAATTTGGGGATTGTGACACCCGATTTTATAATCCCGGCAAATTTCTTGTTCATAAATGGCGGCACATTCAATTACGCCAACGTCGACAGTTGGACGTACAGTCAATTGCCTACTGACGGTTCGAACGCATTGTACCGAAACAGCGGTGTCGCACCGGCTGTGGCAACGGATTTCACGCCGGCCGTGCCGAATACGCCGCCGCCCGCCGGCACCACGGCCGACATGATCCTGCGGGGATCAAACAATTCTTTCGTACCGGGCCAGTACAAGATCTACGACATCGGCAGCAATGCCATCTTGGCAGGCTCTAAGCTCGGCCAGGTCGGAACTGATTGGCAGTTTGCCGGCCTCGGCGGCTTCAATGGCACCGATACCACCGACATGTTGCTACGCAGCGCCTCCACAGGCGGCTTCGAGGTCTACGACATAACCAACAACAACATCACCAACGCCGCCTTCCTAGGCGCAGTCGGGATGAACTGGCAGGTCATGGGTTTCGGTAACTTCAGCAGCATGC
>Ga0310914_10002512_pt1 | contig 12402 bp, 14 predicted proteins | sample GREbulkMGAN108_FD_203450 | JGI IMG/M metagenome (GOLD analysis project Ga0310914, IMG submission 203450) | Lab enrichment of tropical soil microbial communities from Luquillo Experimental Forest, Puerto Rico - GRE.bulkMG.AN108 | ecosystem: Environmental > Terrestrial > Soil > Tropical forest >...
CGCCAAATATTACACCCTGACCGAGCACCTGATCGTGCCCGAAATTCTGGTGTTCTCGCGCCCGACCTGGGACACACTCTCGAAGGACGATCAGGCGCTGATCAAGAAGCTGGCGCGCGAGGGGCAGCTCGAGGAACGCCGGTTGTGGAACGAGAAGGAGCAACAGGCGATCGAAAAGATGAAGGAGGCCGGCATAGAAATCATCACGATATCCGACAAGACGCCGTTTCAGAAGGCGGTGAAGCCAGTCTGGGACAAATACGGCGCCAAGTACGCCGACCTGATCAAGCGCATTCAAGCAGTCGACTGAGAGCTGCGCGACGGCGAGGGTCGACGATGCGGCGCTTTCGCGCTGTAATGGATGGGCTTTATTGGCTCTGCGTGGTGGTCTCCGGATCAGCGCTGGTGCTGATCTCGGCAGTGATCCCGTGGGGGGTTTTTACCCGCTATGTCCTCAATAGCGCCGCCTCCTGGCCTGAGCCTATGGCGATCCTGCTGACGATCGTGCTGACTTTCATCGGCGCTGCGGCGTGCTATCGGGCCGACACACACATGCGCGTGTCGATTTTGGTGCGCGCGATGTCGCGGCCGTGGCGGCGAGCCATCGAACCGCTCGCCGAGGTGTTGGCGGCACTGCTCAGCCTGTTCATGGTGACCTGGGGCGCAAGGCTCGTCGTCGCGACCTGGCACCAATCGATCGCGGAGTTTCCAGCGCTTTCAGTCGGAGTGACCTATCTGCCCATCCCGATTGGCGGTGCGATCACCCTGCTGTTTGTCGTCGAGCGCTTGCTGATCGGACGGCCATCGCAACGCGGCGAACTACATGGTCCCACCGCAGACGACTGACTCCATCCGAGGACGGCGCGGGTGGAAATCCTGATCGTCATCGCCAGCCTGTTTGTCTGCTTTGCCCTCGGAGTTCCGATTGCCTATGCGCTCGGCCTCTCGGCGCTGGCCGGCGCGTATTCGATCGGCATTCCGCTCGAAGCCGTGATGCTTCAGGTTTCGAGCGGGGTGAGCAAATTCGCAATGCTGACAATCCCGTTTTTCGTGCTCGCCGGCGCGATCATGGCCGAGGGCGGCATGGCGCGGCGCCTCGTAGCGTTCGCCAATGCGCTGGTCGGACTCGTCCGCGTTCGCGGCGGGCTATCCGCCGTCAATGTCCTCGCCACGACATTCCTGAGCGGCATTTCGGGCTCGGCGGTAGCCGACACCTCGGCGATCGGCTCGGTGATGATCCCGCAGATGGAAAAAACCGGTTACCCGCGCGTCTTTGCCACCAATGTCACGATCAGCGCTTCAGTCCAGGCGCTGCTCGTTCCACCGAGCCACAATGCTGTGATCTATTCGCTTGCTACCGGCGGGACGATTTCGATCATCAGCCTGTTTATGGCCGGGGTCGCCCCAGGCCTGTTGCTGGGGGCCTCGCTAATCGTCCTCTGCCTCGTAATTGCCTATCGTGACAGCCATCCGCGCGGTGAAACCGTGGCATTGCGCGAAGCGCTGAAGATCGCAATCGATGCGCTCTGGGGATTGGTGACGTTGGCGATAATCCTGGGCGGCATATTGGGCGGCGTGTTCACGGCGATCGAGGCGGGGGCGGTCGCCTGTCTCTGGGCCTTCTTCGTCACGATGTTCATCTACCGCGACTACCGCTGGCGCGAGCTGCCACAGCTGGTTCACCGAACGATGCGCACGGTCGCGATGGTGATGACCTTGATCGCCTTCGCTTCGAGCGTCGGCTATGTGATGGCGCTGATGCAGGTGCCGGCACGGGTCACGGCGGTGCTGCTGACCCTGTCGAGCGACAAGAACGTAATCCTGTTATTGATCAATGTTCTGCTTCTTGTGCTCGGCTGTTTGTTGGACATGGCGCCGTCCATCCTGATCTGCACCCCGATCCTGCTTCCGGTGGTCGTCAAATTCGGCGTCGATCCGGTGCATTTCGGTATGATCATGCTGTTGAACCTCGGCATCGGATTGTGCCATCCGCCGGTCGGCGCGATCCTGTTCGTCGGCTGCGCCGTCGGTCGGGTGACGATCGAACAGGTGGTGCGCGAAATCTGGCCGTTCTACGCGGTCATGTTCATCGTGCTAATGCTCGTCACCTACATTCCGTCAATTTCGCTGTGGCTGCCGCGTCTGCTGTCATTATGACACCCATGGCCTTGCTGCGGGCTCTCATGCATTTCCTTAACTCGCGGAATCTGCTCAATCATAGTTAACAAATCAGATATAAATTGCAACCTGGATAGAATTGTTGCAATATGTTGGTTGCATCGTTACGTCCCCCAACGATGCACATTCGCCTGTCGGACCGGCACGCCGGCAAGGCGGCAGAAGCCCCGGTCGTCCCCCGGCCGGGGCTTTTCTGCAAGTTAATCGGACACAATCTGACCTCAGCCGGCGCAGTCTCGGTTAAAGACTTTTTCCATAGGAAGCTCGTAATCGCACTCGAGCGGCATGTCCTGAGGACTGACGGTTTCGGTTGCGGCTCATTCCGCCATTGAAACAAGCTGAGGGTGCAAGGGGTTTCGATCGACGTGCACGCTCGAAAACGGGCATAATTGAGCCTAGCGCGGGACGCGACATCAAAGGACACGAATTTGACCGCTACGGAACCATCTGTCGCCTATCGCGAGCCGGGCCAGGGTGGGGCTAGCCCGCCGGGTTTCGATCCCGGTCGCCCGCTTCCTTCTGCTTTGCTCTACCGGCCCTGTGATCCGGCCGAGTTGCCGTTCGACCGAGTCGACGAGCTCGAGGATCTCCTGGAGCCGATCGGTCAAGACCGCGCGGTCGAGGCGCTGCAGTTCGCCGTCGCGATGCGGCGTAAGGGGTACAACGTCTACGCGCTTGGCGCCGGCGGTACCGGCAAGCACACGATCGTCCGGGATCTCTTGAAGCGCCGGGCCGAAAGCGCACCGACACCGCCCGACTGGTGCTACGTCAACAATTTCGCCGACCCACAGAAACCTCGCCGCCTGCAGCTACCGCCCGGGCGCGGCAATGGGTTGCGCGAGGCAATGAAACGACTCATCGAGGAGTTGCGTGCCACCTTGCCGGCGGCCTTCGAACGCGACGACTACCGAGCACGGCGCGACGTGATTGATCAGCAGGTCAAGGGCCGCAACGAGCAAGCCTTTGGCGAGCTGCAGCGGCGTGCTGAGCAAAAAGGCATCACCATGCTGCGCACGCCGATGGGACTGGCACTGGCACCGCGGCGCGACGGCAAGGTGCTCACACCCGAGTTGTTCGACGCACTGCCAGAGGCGGAGCGCGAACACATCCAGCACGACCTTGAGGAGGCACAGGGCGAGCTCGAAGCAGTAATGCAGCAGGTGCCGCAGTGGGAGCGCGAGCACCGGGAGGCGGTTCGCGAGCTCAATCGTAATACCACTGGCGCGGCGATAGCGCTGATGATGGACGAGCTGCGTGCCGGCTATTGCGACTTTCCCGATGTCGTCCAGCATCTTGATGCGGTCGAACAAGACATCAAGGAAAATGCCGACGATTTTCTGACCCCGGCGCAACCGCCGCAGGCGACGCCGATGCCGGTCTCGGTCGAGGAAGCTACGACCGAGGCGCGTTTCCGGCGGTACCAGGTCAACGTTATTGTCGACAATGGCGGCCACCACGGCGCTCCTGTGATATACGAGGACAACCCAACCCATCAGACTTTAGTCGGCAGGGTCGAGTACATCGCTCGCTTCGGCGCCCTCGTCACCGACTTCAATCTGCTGACACCGGGCGCGCTGCATCGCGCCAATGGTGGCTATCTGATGCTCGACGCTCAGCGGCTGCTCGCAGGTAATTTAGGCTGGGCATCGTTGAAGCGCGCGCTCAATGCCGGCGAGATCCGCATCGAAACGCTGGAGCAGCTGCTGAGCATGGCAAGCACAGTTTCGCTGCAGCCCGAGCCGATCCCCCTAGACGTCAAAGTCGTCCTGCTCGGTTCTTCATTGCTTTATTACCTCCTCAGCGGAGCCGACGACGATTTCAAGGAACTCTTCAAGATAGCTGCGGATTTCGACGACCGTGTCGAGCGCACACCGGAAACGACCCTACTCTATGCGCGCTTCATCGCCAGTGTGATGCGCCGCGAGAAGCTCCTGCCATTCGACCGTGGTGCAGTGGCACGGGTTATTGAACGGGCCGCACGGTTCGTAGGCGATGCCGATCGGCTGTCCGCCGGGTTGCGCGAGATCGTCGATCTCTTGCAGGAGGCCGATCAGCTGGCAGCCGGCAGCGGCAAGACCACCGTCACGGCAGCAGAGGTGCAAAACGCTATTGATGCGCAGTTCCGCCGCGGCGATCGGATCTATCGCCGCTTGCAGGAGGAGATCGGCCGCAAGACCATCCGCATCGAGACCGATGGCGAACAAATCGGCCAGGTCAACGGCCTCTCGGTGATGACCCTCGGCGGTCTTTCATTTGGGAACCCGAGCCGGATTACCGCTCGCGTCCGGCTGGGACGCGGCGAGGTCGTCGATATCGAGCGCGAAGTCGAGCTCGGCGGCCCACTGCATTCCAAGGGCGTTCTGATCCTCAGCGGCTTTCTCGGCGGGCGTTTTGGCGGCACCCGGCCTCTTTCACTCAACGCCAGCCTCGTTTTCGAGCAATCCTATGGCGGGGTCGACGGCGATAGCGCCTCCGCCGCCGAGCTCTTCGCCCTGTTGTCGGCGCTTGCCGAAGTGCCGATCAGCCAGTCCTTCGCCGTGACGGGCTCAGTAGATCAGCTCGGTCAGATCCAGGCGATCGGCGGCGTCAACGAAAAGATTGAGGGGTTTTTCGACGCGTGCCGGATTACCGGCTTTACTGGGCGGCAAGGCGTGGTCATTCCAGCGAGCAATCTTAAGCACCTGATGCTGCGCCAGGACGTTGTTACCGCAGCAGCCGAGGACCGGTTCCGCATCTTCCGAATCGAGACGGTCGATCAGGGTCTAACTTTGCTGACAGGTCTTCCTGCCGGCGAGCCCGATAGGAATGGAAATTACCCGGCGGGCACCATCAACCACCGTATTGCTGCGCGGCTCGACGCGTTCGCCGCCAAAGCCGCCGAGCTGGCCCGCAATACCGCCAGTGCCCAGAGCCGCGCATGACGCAGGAAATCAAACGCGTCATCGTTCAGTTAGACGCCGCATCGGAAACCGGCACCGCGATCGACACGGCGGCGCGCTTGGCGGCGCGCTGGCGCGTCTCGTTGCACGGAGTCTTCATTGAAGACCAGGAGCTGATCGGTCTCGCGGGCCTGCCCTTCGCGCGCCAGGTCACCCTAGGCGCCGGGCTCGTGCCTCTGACCAAAGAGCATGTGGAGGAACACTTACGTGCCTTCGCCGAGCGAGTGCGACGCGACCTTGTCGCGGCAGCCGACCGGCATGATGTCAAGTGGTCATTCGAGATTGTGCGCGGCCCGCTCACCCCTGGCACGCTTGGCGGCGAGCACGACTTTGTTGTCGCCGGCGCAGAGAGCCGACCGATTGGTGGCCATTTTCGCATCGCGTCCCGCTCATGGTCGTGGATGACCGTCATCGCGCGACCGTTTCTGTTGGCAAAACGTGAATGGGAAACCGGAGGATCAGTCTTGACCCTGCTGCGGCGTCGCGATGCCCAATCTGCGCGCACGCTGGACATTGCCGCACAAATCGCCGGCTTTCGCGGTGGCACTTTGACAGTAGCTGGAGCTCCTGGTCTCGCCGGGTCAGAGGATTTCACCGCGTGGGTTTTGGAGCTTCTCGAAGGGCATTCATTGAGCCTTCAGTCCGAGCCCGCGGCGACCGAGCCGGCCGCGTTGCGGCAACGCATCAATGAGCTCGACTGCCGGCTGCTGGTTCTCGAAGCAGGCGAGCAGGACGGCCAACCGGATCAGCTACGCGAACTCGTCGAGCAGCTCGCCTGCGACGTTCTGATCATACACTGAAAGAGAGGTCCGGCGAGCCGAGCTTATCCGCAGATGCTCAGCATCAAGCTTTGGATCGAACGCGTTGTCCTGAAATGACGGGTTTGAATTGGGGATTGCGTGCTACGCAGGCTCCCGCCAATCTGTTGTAACGACCCGCACGTAAATTAAGGCGGCAAGCGTTATGCATTCCTCCACGTTGATCTGACCCTTGCCGGTGTCTCGAGCGGCGATCAGTGTGGCTGCGGCTTGCACGCATGCAGCCTTCATGGCGCTTTTCTCGTCGGAGGTCATGTGTCATATCTCCCACTCAGCGTCGCCCCAGCAGCGAAACCGAGCGCGCTAATGCGCTCGTGATACCGGAGAGGGATTGCTGAATGATTAGTAGAGTGGCCGACCAACCAAATGGGTCGACCTTTGGCGACGCACTGCCCGCTCGATCACGCAATCGTTTCAGAATTTGTTAATCACCGTCACCGAAGATTGTTCGCTGAGTTCTTTAGGCAGGTAGCAATGCGCGCGCTGATCCTAGCGTTTGTCGGCGGCATCGCCTTGGCGTCTCCCACACAGGCAGCCCCTTTCGCGCTCAAGCCGTCTGTGATCGGGCTTGCCTTGGCACCGCTTGTCGAACGGGCAGCTCAGGACTGCGGGTGGGGTTGGCACCGGACACGCTGGCGCGACCAATGGGGTAATTGGCATTGGGGTGACTGCGTTCCGGACGGAGGCCCCCACGGCGGCTGGGGCGAGGGGTCATACTATTCCTACCCAGGTTGGCGTGCTGCGCCCCCTCGGTGGGGTTGGAGTAATCCGTAGCAGCCAAGATAACGGGCGCCGAACCTCGGCTCACCTGGTCGGCCGGCCATCCCAGAGGGCAGCGGGCACAGCCCTCAGGGCAATCGAACTCGCTGCCATTGACCGAATGTGGCGAGGCGGAACTGACACGCAGCTCAGGAATTTCGCTCGCCGGCATGTAGGCCTGCCGACTGTCTCGCCGGTCACCCCCTCACTCGGTAGGGGCCGTCGTGTCGGAGCATTCACAGATGACTGTCGATCAGCCGGCGGATCGTAGCGCCCCCGCGTGATGAAAGCGGCTAAGGAAGGCTCGGGTCCGCGGATTAGCCGGGCGCACCAGGACCTCCTCGGCCGGCCCGTGCTCGGCGATCGCCCCAGCGTCCATGAACAGGACATGGTCGGCGATGTCGCGAGCAAAAGCGATCTCGTGCGTCACGACGATCATCGTGGTGCCGTCTTCGCCGAGCTGTCGCATGACGGCAAGCACCTCGCCGACGAGCTCCGGATCGAGCGCCGAGGTGACCTCATCGAACAGGATTACCTCGGGTTCCATGGCAAGCGCGCGGGCGATGGCGACGCGCTGCCCCTGCCCGCCCGAAAGCTGCGCCGGGTAGCTCTGTTCCTTGCCGGCGAGACCGACTTTGGCGAGGAGACCGCGAGCTAGCTCTGCCGCGGCGCGACGGTCCATGCGTTTCACCGTGATGGGGCCCTCCATGACGTTCTGCAGTGCCGTCATGTGCGGGAACAGCTCGAAGTGCTGGAACACCATGCCGATGCGCGAGCGGTACGCGGCGAGCTTGCGGCCGGCAAGGACTGCTCCGCCGTCGCCGAAGCTGATCCGCTGTGCGCCGATGCGAATGGTCCCCGAGGTTGGTTCCTCGAGCAGATGAACGCAGCGCAGCAAAGTCGATTTACCGCATCCGCTCGGCCCGATCAGTACGACCACCTCTCCTTTGGTAACGCCGAGGGAAACACCGCGCACAGCCCGCACAGGGCCGTAATTCTTGACCAGGTCGGTGACCTCGATCATCGGGCGGTGCGGTTTGTCCTCACCGATCAACCCGCGTCTCCAGCCTTTTCGCGAACAACGTCAGCGGGTACAGCATCATGAAATAAATGGCCGCCGCAGCCGTGTAGACCTCGAGGGGGCGATAGGTCTCGGCGGTGACGATCGAGCTCGTATACATCAGGTCGGGCACCGCGACGACGTAAAGAAGCGCGGTATTCTTCAGCTGGGTGATCGATTGGTTGACGAGCGGTGGGACCATCCGGCGCACGGCCTGCGGCAGTACGATACGCCGCATCAGCTGGGAATAGGTCATGCCAAGCGCGCGCCCCGCCTGCCATTGGCCGCGGCCGATTGACATCACACCGGCACGGAAGATCTCGGTACAAAATGCACCCATGTAGAGTGTCAAGCCCAGCCCTGCCGCCAGCCAGGCCGGTAGCGAGAAATTCAGCAGGATAGGCAGCGCATAGTAAAACCACACAATCTGTATCAGGAGCGGGGTGCACCGGAATATTTCGACATAGGCCTCAAGCGGCAAGGTGAGCCAGCGCCTTTGGCTGAGCAATGCGAGGCCACAGAAGACGCCGATGACGATGCCGCATGCGACCGTCGCCACCGAATAGAGGAGTGTTATGCCGATCCCGTGCCACCAGCGGTCGGTATCGGCTAGGACCATCGCCAAGTCCCAGTGATAATGCATTTAGCGCGTCCTTCGGTGCGGTCGGGAGCAGGGGGCCTGCCGTCGCTGCGGTCGCTTGCTCAGAACCGGACGTTCTCAGGGATGCTCGTCGCGCCGGCATTCTCGAGATACTTCTTTATGCGAGCCTCCGTATAGCCGAGTAAATTGTTCCACTCGGCCCAAGCCTGCACAAACTTTTGGAGGGTGTTGTTGTCCTCGCGCCGTAAGCCGGCGTAGGAAGGCAGATAAACGGTTGGCGTCGGCAGCACAAAGTCGCCGAGATCCGGGTTGCGGTTCTTCGCGACGAGGGCGCCGAAAACGGCCGTGACCATCGCATCGGCACGTCCCGAGGTAACGGCGAGCGCGGTAGAGGCGACATCGTTCAGCTCGATGCGGGTTGCCTTTGGCGCTACCTTTTGCAGAATCACGACATCGGCCGAACCCAGCATCGCCGCGATCTTGACCTCCGGTTTGTTGTAATCCTCCCAGCTGCTGGCCTTGAAGCCGCTGTGATTGACAGCGTACCAGTAGAGGTTATAGGCGGGACCTGCGAAGTCGATCACCAATGCCCGTTTCGGCGTAGCTTGCAGCCCGAACTGCAGGTCGGTCTTGTTAGACTGCAGGTCGAGGACGCACGTCGCCCAGGTCGTTTCCACAGGAACGGCTTCGACACCCATCTCCTTGGCCATGTCCTCGACCATCTCGACCAAGAACCCCGTCCACTTGCCGCTCGTCTTGTCGCGATACCAGTTGGGCGGGTAGTCGATCGCTCCGTATCTGAGCTGGCCGGTGCGTTTAATCTGATCCCAGGTCGATTCTGCATTGGCGGGCGCCGTCGCCGCCATTACAGCAGCCGCGATCGCGGCCACGATCGACACGAGCGAAAATGTGCCTCGCATACGCCCTCCATTTCGTGATTGGTTCTTTCGAACCCTCGGCAATCCTAACGAACATCGTATCCTTCGAGGCGAACGCTGCAAGATTTCTGCTGCGGCGACTTCCGCCAGCGTGCAGCATCATCGGGATCGCGCCCGCTCGACTGGGGCGTGAGGGGGAGCACGAGAATGGTCGATGTGGATCGCAGCCAGGCCGACGGCCGCCAGACGATTTACGGTGCCGCGGTCGGCTTCCGGATGCTCGAGGCCCGTAACCTCAAACGGGGGGCACTCTCATGGCGGGCGAAGTGTTTGTTGAGCGGGTGGCGACCCTTATCTTGCGGTGGGCGCAGGAGTGAGGTTGGTTGCTTCACTTGTGATCCCCGGCGAGAACCCGGCGGTGGGTTGACTGAGAGAGGATATTCACCCCTCGCACTCCATTGACGTGGCAACCCGTAGCCGCGAGAGTTTGAGGTCCGGCGTAACCGGCGAGGGCGCACCATGTTGAAGGCGATACGAAAATTCGTCCTGGAAAGAAGCAGAGATATTCGGCAGCGGCCACAGGAGGTTGTCGAGGAACACACCCCTAGCCATCCATCCGGCGAATCCGATGTTGTACTGGAAGTTGCCGCGCCTCAATCCGAGGAACCATCCGAAATGCCGGTTCGCGGCAAGGTGAAATGGTTCAACTCCGCTAAGAGGTTCGGATTCGTTGAGCTTTCGGACGGGTCCGGGGACGTCTTCCTGCACACCTCGGTGCTGTCACGGTTCGGCGTCAGCACCGTTCAACCTGGTGAGACCCTCGACATGCGGGTGGCTCCAGGGGAGCGGGGTCTTGTCGTTACCGAAGTTCTCGGAGTGGACACCAGCACGGCGGTCACGCTCAAGCGCCCTCGAACCAGTTTTCCTTCCCCATACGACCGACCGGTCTCGGAGGCGAGTGTTGAGGAGACGGGTACAGTAAAGTGGTACAGTGCCGCCAAGGGGTTCGGCTTCATCGCACGGGACGGCGGCGGGAAGGACGTTTTCGTGCACGCCTCGGCGCTACAGCGGGCGGGTATCGTGGGCCTCAATGAGGGACAACGCGTCGTTGTTGGCATAGTCGAGGGTCGAAAGGGACCGGAAGCCGGCTCTATACGGCTGACTTAGTCTCGTCGAGTCGGCCAAAAAATCTGCGCTCAAATGGCGGAAGAGGAGTCCGCCAAATTTGGATCTAATTCCAAGTTATTTCAGAGATGTAGCGATTGGTCTGTTTATACCCACTCTCGTACCCATCTTCGTGCGCCAAATTGCTGCGAATGAATGGCGGACATTATGTCGCAGGTATCCGTTCGCAAGCTCATCGCGAACGACAGCAAAGTCCCGTGGGCCCCTGTCCCTTCGCGAAATCGAGTCTCCATAGATTTCGGCGCGGGCATATGTCGCGCTTGTTGGCGCGCGGAGAGCGCGGTTCACGCGCGCGGTGCGTTACGGCCCGCCCAGCTACAAGCCCCTGCGCCGATATTAGCCACTCGCCTCATGCCTGGTCAAATGACAGGCTCTCCGCTCAAACGACAACGCAAGCTCGGTGTCCACGCTGAAGACGGCGGCGTTATCGCCTCCCCGCGGCTCCCTCATCCTAGAGCCGGCCTTTCCGTGCACAGGGGCGCGCGCTCGGGCCGGCTGAGAAGCTGAGCGGCTGTCCGCATGTCGCTCGATGACCTCTACGAGATCACGTCGTGGAAGCCCATCACTGAACTCGACCCAGTTCGCCTATCGGTACGCGTGCAAGTGACGCGCGTCGTCTTCACGATCTGCCTCAAGGCCCTGCTCAATGGCAGGCTCGGCGGCGAGGCTGCCCGCGAGCGCGACCGAGATCGCGTCATCGCAAATCTCGCACGCGAGTTTTTCGTCGGGGGACGCCGCCCGTAGACAGCTGAGGGAAAGTTCGGTCCACACGCCGAGCCTCGCGAGAAAATTGTGGTGCCTTACGCTGGCCTACTTTCGGAAATCATTGGCCAAAAACCACGTTCCTCGAAATCGTCCTTAATACACCACTAAGTTGAGCGATCGCGGGAGCGATTGTGTCATAGGGGGTAACGAAAGACGGATACCATCTCTTGTACAACATTCGCAACCGTATGCGGCCTTGAAATGGGTCGATGTCGCGGTACTCTTCGCGACCGCCGCCGCGATCTTCGGTGCGCCGACCTTGGCGTTGCTGTTCACCGTGCCGGAGTCAGTGACCTGAGGCCTTAAAACTCGTCCAGATTTGAGTAATGTCCGACCCGAGTAGGGGGACGGACGATGAAGCGTAGCCGGTTCAGTGAAGAGCGGACTATCGCGATCCTGCGGGAGCAGAGGCAGGGGGCGAAGACGGTTGAGGTATGCCGCAAGCACGGCGTCAGCGACGCGACCTTTTACAAATGGAAAGCCAAGTACGGTGGGATGGAGGTTTCTGACGCCCGGCGGCTGAAGGCGCTCGAGGACGAGAACACTAAGCTGAAGAAGCTGTTGGCCGAGGCTATGCTCGACATTGCGATGTTGCGGGATATGGCCGCAAGAAAATGGTGATCCCGCCGCCAGACGAGAAGCCGCCGCTCACCTTCACCAGGTCGCCAGCGGCGGGCATGCCAGGCGATCGGTGCCGACCGCAGCTCGGTCCGCTATCGCTGCCGGCGGCCGGACGATGTGGCCATACGGGTCCGCTTGCGTGAGATCGCAGCGGTACGGCGGCGCTTTGGCTATCGTCGCCTGCACATCCTGCTGCAGCGAGAAGGTTTCACTCTGAACCATAAAAAGCTGCGCCGCATCTACGCCAAGGAACGGCTTCAGGTTCGCCGTCGCGGCAGTCGCAAGCGGGCGCTCGGCACCAGGGAGCCGCTGACCCTGCCGCAGAATCCAAACCAGCGCTGGTCGATGGGTTTTTCTGCATGATCAGTTCAGCGATGGCCGTCGTTTTCCGCATCCTCGGCATCGTCGACGATTTCACCCGCGGGTGCCTGGCGCTGGTGGCGGACACCTCGCTATCCGGCCGGCGGGTGGGGCGCCAGCTCGATGCGATCATTGCCGACCGCGGTAAACCCGCTGCTTGTGTGTCCGACAACGGCACCGAGCTGACCAGCACGGCGATCCTGCGCTGGTCTCAGGACAGCCGTGTTAAATGGCACTA
>Ga0310914_10002521_pt1 | contig 12390 bp, 10 predicted proteins | sample GREbulkMGAN108_FD_203450 | JGI IMG/M metagenome (GOLD analysis project Ga0310914, IMG submission 203450) | Lab enrichment of tropical soil microbial communities from Luquillo Experimental Forest, Puerto Rico - GRE.bulkMG.AN108 | ecosystem: Environmental > Terrestrial > Soil > Tropical forest >...
TCTCCTCGAGCGTGCCGCGCTGGGCCGCCTTGGCGCGGACCTCGCGACCCTTGCGCTGACGGTAGCCGGCGATTTCACGGGCGCGGGCTTCATCCTCGACCGCCACGAAGTCGTCACCGGCGGCGGGCGCGCCGTCCAGGCCCAGCACCTCGACCGGGGTCGACGGGCCGGCTTCCTCGACGCGGTTGCCCTTGTCGTCGATCAGCGCACGCACCTTGCCCCACTCGGCGCCGGCGACGAACACGTCGCCCACCTTGAGGGTACCCTTCTGGACCAGCACGGTAGCCACCGGGCCACGGCCCTTTTCCATCTTGGCTTCGACCACGGCGCCCTGGGCGGCGCGACCGGGATTGGCCTTGAGGTCAAGGATTTCGGCCTGGAGGAGGATGGCCTCCTCCAGCTTGTCCAGGTTCATGCGCTTCTTGGCCGACACCTCGACGGCCAGCACGTCGCCGCCCAGCTCCTCGGTCACCAGTTCGTGCTGCAGCAGCTCCTGGCGGACGCGCTCCGGGTTGGCGTCGGGCTTGTCGATCTTGTTGATGGCGACGATCAGCGGCACGCCGGCCGCCTTGGCGTGGCGGATGGCTTCCACGGTCTGCGGCATGATGCCGTCGTCGGCCGCCACCACCAGCACCACGAGGTCGGTCACCTTGGCGCCGCGGGCGCGCATGGCGGTGAAGGCTTCGTGGCCGGGGGTGTCGATGAAGGTGATCTTGGAGCCCGAGGCCAGAGTGACCTGATAGGCGCCGATGTGCTGGGTGATGCCGCCGGCTTCGCCCGACACCACGTCGGTTTCGCGCAACGCGTCCAACAGCGAGGTCTTGCCGTGGTCGACGTGGCCCATGATGGTGACCACCGGCGGACGCGAGGTCAGCTCGGTGTCGGTATCGGTATCGCCTTCCAGGCCCACCAGCACGTCGGCATCGGACACGCGCTTGAAGTTGTGGCCGAACTCGGCCACCACCAGCTCGGCGGTGTCGGCGTCGATGGTCTGGTTGATGGTGGCCATCACGCCCATGCGCATCAGCGTCTTGATGACGTCGCCGCCGCGCTCGGCCATGCGGTTGGCCAGTTCCTGGACGGTCAGGCTTTCGGGGATGACGACGTCGCGGATGACCTTCTCGGCCCCCTTCTGTAGGTTCTTCAGGCGCTCGCGCTCACGGGCGCGCTTGACGGCGGCCAGCGAACGACCGCGCTCGCCGCGATCATCATCGGTCAAAGCGTCGGTGATGGTCAGCTTGCCGGTGCGGCGACGCGGTTCGGTGCGCTTGACCGGCGCCGGCTTGTGGGCGGCGGCCTTCTTGCGAGCGATCTCCTCCTCGTCCTCGTCGCCAGCGGCACGGGGGGCGGGGGCCGGAGTGCCGGACGGCACGGTGGTCCGCACGGGCGGCACCGGGCCGGGCGGCGCGGTCATGCGCGGACCCTGGCGCGGCGGCATGTTTTCGGGCGGCGGCGCGGTCATGCGCGGGCCGGGGCGGGGCTCGGCCGGCTGGACCGGAGCGGCGGCGACGGGCGCGGCCGGCTGGACCGGAGCGACGGGAGCAGCCGGGGCAGGAGCGGACTCGGCCGGGGCGGCGGCCTCCTCGACGACCTCAGCCTCCTCGGCGGCGCGGCGCTCGGCCTCTTCGGCGGCGCGGGCCTGTTCCTCGCGGTGGCGCACCTCGTCCTCGGCGCGCAGGCGGGCTTCCTCTTCGGCGCGGATGCGCGCTTCCTCGGCGGCCTTCTTGGCGGCTTCCAGGGCGGCGGAGCGGGCATTGCGCTCGTGCGGGGTCAAGTCGTGGGCGTTGACCGCCTGCTGCAGCAGCTCGACGTTGGCGACCGCCTTGGCCAGCTCGGCCTCGGCCTGGCCGGCGCCTTCGCGCACCTCGTGCATGGCGCCACCGGCGGCGGAGAAGGTGCGCTTCTTGCGCACTTCGACGGTCACCACCTTCGAGCGGCCGTGCGAAAAGCTCTGGCGAACTTGGCCAGCCTCGACCGTCTTCTTCAGCTCGAGCTTGCCCGGCTGGGACAGCTTCAACGGCGCCTTGCGCTCCTGATCCTTCGAATCGCTCATGTACTTAACTTCGTCTCTTTCGCGGGATGGCCGGGCAAAAAGCCAGGCCTGTTCACTCTCAACCTCGTTCCGGCGCCGTCCCGTTTCCGGATGCCGACACCAAGCCCTGGCGGAAGCCGGCCAGCAGCGTGGCTTCCTCCACCAGCCGGCGGGCCAGCCCACCCGGGGCCAAGGCCACATGTACCGCCTGGTCGCGACCGAAGGGAGCGCCCAACTCGACCGCGTCGAACAATTCAACCACGGGAATGCTGCTCGCCAAAGCGCGCATCTTGCCTTTCCCGTCCTCGGCGGCGTCGCGGGCTTCCACCAGCACCGCCGCACGCTTGGCCTTCAGCTCGGCCTTAACCTTCTCGAACCCGCACACCGCCTGACCGGCCCGGCGTGCCAGCGAGATGGCGTCGAGACAGCGCCGCCGCAACAACCCCTCCAGCCGCTCGGCCAGATCATCCGGCGTCACCACCTGGCGGCGTGCCGCCTTGGCGAACAGACGCTTGGCCACGGCCGTATTTACCACATCGCGCCGTGGGCTCAACCAGATTCCCCGGCCGGGCAGCCGGCGTTCCAGGTCGGGCACCACCTCGCCCGAGGGCGAAACCACGAACCTCAGCAGCTCGCCCTTGGGACGGACCTGGCCGGTGGCGATGCACCGCCGTTCAGGTCCGCCGGGCTGTTCCGCCTCGGCCCAATCCTCGTCCATGACCCCAGGGCTCCTTTCGCCCTTAGGCCTGGGCCTCGCCGTCGAACCAGTGCGCACGCGCCGCCATGATCACGGCGTTGGCCTGGTCCTCGGTCATCTCATCCTTGCCGACGATGTCGATCAGCTCGTCGGAAGCGAGATCGCCCAGATCGTCCAGGGTCTTGATGCCGCGGTGGCCCAGCTTGACCAGCATGTTGGGCGACAGGCCCTCGATGGCGACCAGCGCGTCCTCGACGCCCAGGTCCTTACGCATGGCGTCGTAGCGCTCGTCCTGTTCGGCCAGGAAGGCGCGGGCACGCTGCTGCAGTTCGTTGGCGACGTCCTCGTCGAACCCCTCGATGCCGGAAAGGTCCTCGAGCGGCACGAAGCCCACTTCTTCGACGGTGGAGAAACCCTCGGTCACCAGCAGATGGGCAATGACGTCGTCCACGTCCAGGGCGTCGATGAACATTTTCGAGCGCGAGCGGAATTCCTCGTTGCGGCGCTCGGATTCCTCGGCCTCGGTCATGATATCGATGGACCAGCCGGTCAGCTGCGAGGCCAGGCGCACGTTCTGGCCGCGGCGGCCGATGGCGAGGCTCAGCTGATCGTCGGGCACCACCACTTCCATGGCGTGGTTCTCGTCGTCCAGCACCACCTTGGTCACCTCGGCCGGGGCCAGGGCATTGACCACGAAGGTGGCGTATTCGCCCGACCACGGGATGATGTCGATCTTCTCGCCCTGCAGTTCGGCGACCACCGCCTGGACGCGGGAACCGCGCATACCGACGCAGGCACCCACCGGGTCGATTGAGGAATCGTGGCTGATCACCGCGATCTTGGCGCGCGAACCGGGGTCGCGGGCCACCGCCTTGAGCTCGATGATGCCGTCGTAGATCTCGGGCACTTCCTGGGCGAACAGCTTCGCCATGAAGGTGGGATGGGTGCGCGACAGGAAGATCTGCGGGCCGCGCGGCTCCTGGCGGACGTCGTAGATGTAGGCGCGCACGCGGTCGCCGGTGCGGAAGGTCTCGCGCGGGATCAGCTCGTCGCGGCGCAGCAGCGCCTCGGCACGGCCGAGATCGACGATGACGTTACCGAATTCGACGCGCTTGACCAGGCCGTTGCTGATCTCGCCGACGCGGTCCTTGTACTCGTTGAACTGGCGCTGGCGCTCGGCGTCGCGCACCTTCTGGACAATGACCTGCTTGGCGGTCTGCGCAGCGATACGGCCGAAATCGATGGGCGGCAGCGGATCGACCAGGAAATCGCCCACCTTGGCGTCGGCGTTCTTCTTCAGCGCCTTGGCCAGCGGCAGCTGGGTCGCCTCGTTCTCGACCTCTTCCACGATTTCGATGTAGCGGGCCAGCTGGATTTCGCCGGTCTTGCGATCGATGTGGGCGCGGATGTCATGCTCGTGGCCGTACTTGGAGCGGCCGGCCTTTTGGATGGCCTGCTCCATGGCTTCCAGCACCTCGTCGCGGTCGATGCCCTTGTCGCGGGCCACCGCGTCGGCGACCTGCAGCAATTCGGGGCGGGGGAGCGCAGCGATTCGTTCCATGGTGTCTTTATCCCTGGCCTTCCGGCCCTTTGGTCACGGCGTCGATGAGGGCGTCGGTCAACACCAGCCGGGCCGACTTGATGTCGACCGGCGGGATGGCGACCTCGCCCGCCTCGGTGAGCAGGCGCACCTGCCCGTCCTCGGCCAAACCCAGCAGCGTGCCGCGGAAGCGCTTGCGGCCGTCGACGGCCACCAGCGATTCCACCTTGGCCTCATGCCCCGCCCAGGTCTCGTAATCCTTGGGGCGGGTCAGCGGCCGGTCGATGCCCGGCGAGCTGACTTCCAGCACATAGCCACCCTGGATGGGGTCTTCCACATCCAGCACCGCAGAAAGCGAACGGCTGATGTCGGCGCAATCGTCCACCGTCATCGCCGCGCCATCCTTGCGTTCGGCCATGATCTGCAACGTCGGCCGGGTCTTGCCCTGGAACAGGACGCGCACCAGCTCGTAGCCCTGGCTGTCAAGCGACGGGGCGATCAATGCTTCCAAACGCTGCTGAAGGTCCATTCCTTCGATGCCTTGCGACCTAAAGGGTCCTAAAAAAACAAAAAAGTGGGCCAACGGCCCACCCTTACAACCCCCTCCTCCTGCAAATGCGCTTCTTGGAGGGGAAGCAAGAATGTGTCTGGGCGGGACCTTAAGCGCAAATCAACGCCGAGGCAAGGGAGAAACCGCCCTCTCTCGCTTGCGGGAGGGGAGACCGGATTAGCGCGCCTTGCGCCTGAAGCGGAAAAACACCGGCGCGTTTTCCGCCAGGCACTTCAGCTCGTAGCGGGTCGGCGGCCAGTCCTGCGGCAGTTCGGTGCGGTCGCGGGTGACCTGGATTTCCTCGAAATCCGGGTGCGCCCGCAATTGCTCGGCGGCCCACTCCTGATAGATGGGATCGTCCGAGGCGACGCGCAGTTCGCCGCCGTCCACCAGTAGGCGGGCGAGGCTGTCCAGGTTCTCGCGGCCGATGAAGCGGCGCTCGGCGTGGCGCTTCTTGGGCCAGGGATCGGGGAACAGCACGAAGACGCGGTCGATGCTGGCTGGGGCCAAGGCCGGGAACAGCTGGCGGACGTCTTCGGGGAAGATGCGGACGTTGTCGATATCGGTCCCGTGGAGGTGACCGAGCAGGCTGGCGATACCGTTCTTGAACGGCTCGGAGCCGATGATGCCGGCCTCGGGGTGCAGGCGAGCCTGCGCCACCACGTGCTCGCCACCGCCGAACCCCACCTCGAGCCACACCCGCTCCACCTCGCGGGGGAACAGGGCCTTGGCGTCGAGAGAGGTCCCCGGCTCCGGCACAGTGACCGTTAGCCGGGGCAACAGGGTCTCGATCAGGCCGAGGGCGGTACGGCGCAGGCGTTTGCCGCTGCGCCGACCATAGAAGCGCGGGCGCTCAGGCGCCGGCACGATCTTGCCCTCGTTGCCCATCGGAACGCGCGCCCCTTAGAACGCGCGCTTGAGCTGGTCCACCAGGTCCAGCTTCTCCCACGAGAAGCCGCCGTCCGCATCCGGGTTGCGGCCGAAATGGCCGTAGGCGGCGGTGCGGGCGTAGATGGGCTTGTTAAGGGCCAGGTGGGTGCGGATGCCGCGGGGCGACAGGTCCATCAGCTGCTGCAGCACGTCGGACAGCTTGTCCTCGCACACCTGGCCGGTGCCGTAGGTGTCCACGTAGACCGACAGCGGCTTGGACACGCCGATGGCGTAGGACAGCTGGATGACGCACTTCTCGGCCAGGCCGGCGCCGACCACGTTCTTGGCCAGGTAGCGGGCGGCATAGGCGGCCGAGCGGTCCACCTTGGTCGGGTCCTTGCCCGAGAAGGCACCGCCGCCGTGCGGCGCGGCACCGCCGTAGGTGTCGACGATGATCTTACGGCCGGTGAGGCCGCAATCGCCGTCGGGACCGCCGATGACGAAGCGGCCGGTGGGGTTGACGTAGAAGGTGGGCTCGTCGCACATCCAGCCCTTGGGCAGCACGTCGAGCACGTGCGGACGCACGATCTCGCGCACGTCGGCCTGGGACAGCGAGGCGTCATGCTGGGTCGAGACCACCACCGAGGTGGCGCGCACCGGCTTGCCGTCGCGGTATTCCAGGGTGACCTGGGACTTGGAATCCGGACCCAGCAGCGGCTGGGCGCCCGAGTGGCGGGCCTCGGCTAGGCTCTTCAGGATCTCGTGGGCATAGAAGATCGGCGCCGGCATGAGCACGGGGGTCTCGTTGCAGGCGTAGCCGAACATGATGCCTTGGTCACCGGCGCCCTCGTCCTTTTCGCCGGCGGCGTCCACGCCCACGGCGATGTCGGCCGACTGCGAGTGCACGTGGCACTGTACCTGGGCGTTCTTCCAGTGGAAGCCGTCTTGCTCGTAGCCGATGTCCTTGACCGCGTGACGGGCGATGTCTTCCATCAAGGCGGGGGTGATCGAGGCAGGGCCGCGCACTTCGCCGGCCAGCACGATCAGGTTGGTGGTGCACAGGGTCTCGACGGCGACGCGGGCATGGGGATCCGCGGCCAGGAAGGCGTCGACGACGGCATCGGAGATACGGTCGGACACCTTGTCGGGATGACCTTCGGACACCGACTCGGACGTGAACAGGTAATTCTTCTTAGCCACGCTTGGGCCCTCCTAGTTCCAAATTCGGACCAGGGGCATCAATGGTTCGCAGTGCCATCGTGATGCACCCACTTAGCCGGTGTTTTACGTGGCGGCAAGCGGTCACAAATCTCCACGGGATCGGCTGAATGCGACACGCATTCGGGCTCTCCAGGGCAGTTCTTGTGGCAGGGCGGGAATACTCCCGTCAAGTCCCAAGGTTGTGGCAAAGCTTTTTTGCCCAAGGCAAAATGAGGAAGCCGGCCGGATGGCGGGCTTCCCCATCAGTCGAACGGGCCCGCACACGCCTTAGCGGTTCGAGGCCTCGGCGGCATCGGCAAGCGCCTTGGCCAACTCGTAGACACGCTTGCGCACCTGCGGGTCGACGATGCGGTAGTAGGCGCGCACCAGCTCCAGCGTCTCGCGCTTGGCCATGGGGTCATGGTCGAAGTGGGCCGGCGGCTCCTCCAGCTCGCCGACGCCGGCGATAAGAGCGGGGCTCTGCGTCTTCAACTCTTCATTCATGTCGTCGAAGAAAAAGCTGACCGGCACATCCAGCACGCGCGACAGATCGAACAGGCGCGAGGCGCCGACGCGGTTGGCGCCGCGCTCGTACTTCTGCACCTGCTGGAACGTCAAACCCAAGGCCTCGCCCAGCTTTTCCTGGCTCATGCCGAGCAGGGTGCGGCGCAGGCGGACACGCGCGCCCACATGCACGTCGATGGGGTTCGGCTTGCCCGACGGGGTGCGGCCCCGGCTGCTGCCCTTGCGAGTGGCGACCTTTTGGTTACGCGGAGTTTGAGCCATGGGGGGGGTGCCCAGCCTTCTAATTTGCGAATCGACGGCAACAGCCGCGCGACAAATTATGCCGGGGCTGTATACAAGTCAATCGAGCGGAGAAAGTGTTCCCATCTTTGGGATAAACACCCTCATCCAAAGTGCCTTAGGCGCCACCCTAGGATAAGTCCAAAAAAGGCGCCCGCCAGCGCCAGGACCAGCGGCACGGCATTGCCGAAGCGGGCGAAAAGCGTGCGCGGAAGGGCCTGTGGCAGCGGCGAATCCACAACTCCGCGGCGAGTCAGCCCGAGGCTGGCGATCTCACGGCCAAGCCCGTCGAACACCGCCGAGATGCCCGAATTGGCGGCGCGGACCACAGGAAGACCTTCCTCTATCGCCCGCATGCGGCCGGCCGCTAAGTGTTGATAGGGGCCGGCGGAATTGCCAAACCAGGCGTCGTTGGTGACAACGAGCAGCCAGCCCGGCCGCGTTTGATGGCGCCCGACAACCTCGGCGGGAAAAACTGATTCGTAACAGATCAAAGGGCCCACCGGCGGTAGGCCCGGCAGGTCCAAAGTCCTCAACGACTCGCCGGCGGAAAAGTCGGCGCCGCCGCTTTGGGAAATTTTGTCCAGCGGCAGAAAGGCGCGGAGCGGCACGTATTCGCCGAAGGGAACCAGATGGACCTTGTCGTAGATGCCCAGCACCTGGGCAGCGCCGTCGATGGCCATCAGGCTGTTCCACACCCGGAAGGGAAGGACGCCTTGGGGGGTGACACGCGGCGCCCCGGTCAGCACCATGCCGCCGGGCGGCGCCGCCGAGGCCACCAGGGCGCGGTGGCCGGGGTCCATGTCGAGCACGAAGGGGGCGGCGGTTTCCGGCCACACCACATGGGTAACATTCTCCCAGCCGGGCGCCTTGCTGAGATCCACGTGCTCGAGCAGCTGGGCCTCGCGCAAGTCGTCGCGCCACATGTGGCGCTGGGCAATGGCGGCCTGCACCAGGCGCAGGCGCACGTTGGGCACCATGGTGGTCTCGGCCCCCAGCCGCACCGTCCCATAACCCGCCGCACCGGCCAGCAGCACCACGGCGGCGGCGGACGCCGCCAGCCGCGCCCGCAGCGGGGAGAAGTCCACCAGCACCGCCGGCAGGCAGAACACCAGCACGGTGAACAGCGACAGGCCGAACACTCCCACCAGCGAGCCCAACTGCAGTACCGCCGGCACCGCGTCCCACACCGAGCCCAGCGGGTTCCAGGGGAAACCGGTGAACGCCCACGAGCGCACCCACTCCATCAGGGTCCAGGTGGCGGCCAGCATGAATACGCGGCCGACGCCCGACACGCGGGACAACCGGACCATGAGGGTGGCGGTGGCGAGGAAGCAAGCCAAGACGCCGGACAGGCCAATTGTGGCGAACGGAATCATCCAGCCGAACTTGACCGGATCGATAAGCAGGGCGTTGGCGATCCAGTACAGCCCGGCGGTGAACCAGCCCAGCCCCCACCACCAGCCGGCCCCGAAGGCGGCGCGGCGATCCTCGGAGGCATCCAGCATCCACAACAGGCCGGGCAGCGCGATCAACAGCACCGGCACCAGACCCACCGGCGGCAAGGCCAGGGCGCCCAGAGCGCCCAGCAGCACCAGGGCGAAGCGGCGGCGCCAGCCGGTCAGGCCGGTCAGACGACCGGCGGCGGAGCCGAACCAGCCCCAGGCGGCTGGCGATGAGCGTTCCAGGACCAGGGCGGCGGGCTCCATCAGGCGGTCTCGGGGGCGGGTTGCGGCATCCCCTTGCGCACGCGCAGCCATTTGATGCGGCGCGGATCGGCGTCCACTACTTCGAATTCCAATCCCGAAGGGTGCCCGATCAGTTCGCCGCGCGACGGCACCCGGCCGGCGATGAAGAAGACCAGTCCACCCAGGGTATCCACGTCGTCGCGCTCCTCCTCGGTCAGCACCGGACCAACCACCTCCTCGAACTCCTCGATGGGAGTGCGGGCATCGGCCTCGATCACCCCGTCGGGGCGCACCACCATGTCGGGTTCCACCGCACGGTCGTGCTCGTCCTCGATCTCGCCGACGATCTGCTCCACCAGATCCTCGATGGTCACCAGACCGTCGATGCCGCCGTATTCGTCCACCACCAGCGCCATATGGGTACGCTTCAAGCGCATCTCCAGCAGCAGGTCCATCACCCGCATGGCCGGCGAGACGAACAGCACCCGGCGCACCAGGCGCTGCAACTGGAACGGCTTATCCACCCGGACGGCGGCCAGGATGTCCTTGATGTGAACCATGCCGATGACGTCATCCAGGCTGCCGCGATAGACCGGCAGGCGGGAATGGCCGCACTTGGTGAACAATTCGGTCAGTTCGTCGAGCACCGTGGTGGCATCGACGCCGACGATATCGGCGCGCGGCACCATGACGTCGTAGGCGCATTGGCCGCGCAGGTGCAGGATGTTGCCCAGCAGCACCCGTTCCTGCTCGTCGATGGGGATGCCGGCGTCGTCGCGATCTTCGATCAGCTCTTCCAGCGCCTCGCGCACCGTCTCGCTGCCCTTGGAGCGGCGCAGCAGGCGCAGCCAGCCACGGATGGTGTCCAGCAGCGAGTCGTCGCTGGTGCTCCCGGCGTCGCGGGAGATCTTCACCTGATGGTGATGGGCCCCGTTCTCGCGGGCCACGATGCCGGCCTCGGCCGACATCTTCTGAATCCCGGCTGCGCCGGGGGTGGGACTATGGGGTTCGCTCATGGTCCTCATCGCCCTCCTTCGGCGATGTCTGGCTGGGCATACGGATCGGCGATGCCCTGTCCGGCCAGGATGGCGGTCTCGAGGGCTTCCATTTCCTCCGCCTCGGCCTCGTCCTCCTCGTGATCATAACCCAACAGGTGCAGAACGCCATGCACCACCAGATGGGAGAGATGATCGCGCAGAGGTTTACCCAATTCGTCAGCCTCGGCCCGGCAGGTCTCGAAGGCCAGGATGACGTCGCCCAGCAACAGCGGGGCACCGGGCACGCGCGGCGCCTCGTCGTCGTCCAGCGCGGCGAAAGACAGCACGTTGGTGGGCTTGTCCTTGCCGCGCCAGTCCCGGTTCAGGCCGTGCACGGTGGCGTCGTCGGCCAGCACCACGCTGATCTCCAGCGGATCGTCGCCCAGGTCGCAATCGGCCCCGGCCAGCGCCGCCAGGGCCAGACGCTCGACCACCTCTTCCGCGTCGGCCACGGCCTGGACCCAGGCCGGCTCGTCCACCGACACGGCGATGACGGTCTCGTTCATTTGCCTTCGGACGCCTTCTTCTCGCGCTCGGCACGGTCATAGGCGCGCACGATGCGGGTGACCAGGTCGTGGCGCACCACGTCCCGGTCGGTGAAATTGATGAACGACACGCCTTCCATGCGGTCGAGAATGTCGATGGCATCGCGGAGTCCCGAGCGCTGGCCCGGCGGCAGGTCGACCTGGGACAGATCGCCGGTGATGACCATGCGCGAGCCCTCGCCCATGCGGGTGAGGAACATCTTCATCTGCACCGAGGTGGTGTTCTGCGCCTCGTCCAGGATGATGAACGAGTTGGCCAGCGTACGGCCGCGCATGAAAGCCAGCGGCGCCACCTCGATCTCGCCGGCGGTGAGCTTCTTCACCACCTGATCGCCCGGCAGCATGTCGTAAAGCGCGTCATAGAGCGGCCGCAGGTAGGGGTCGACCTTCTCCTTCAGGTCACCGGGCAGGAAGCCCAGGCGCTCACCCGCTTCCACCGCCGGGCGGGACAGGATCAGGCGGTCCACCTCGCCGGCCAGCATCATGGATACCGCCTTAGCTACCGCCAGGTAGGTCTTGCCGGTGCCGGCCGGCCCCAGTCCGAACACCAGCGGCGAGTTCTGCAGCGCCGCCAGATAGCTGGCCTGGGTGGGAGTGCGCGGGGCGATGTGGCGTTTGCGGGTGCGCAGCACCAGGTCGTCCGCCAGGTCGGGGGCGTGATGGGTCATTCGGATGGCGGCATCGATGTCGGCGGTCTCAAGATGGCCCTGGCGGCGGGCAAGATCGTAGAGCGCATCCAGCACCTGCCCGGCCTCGTCTGCGGATTCGGGCGAGCCCGACACTGCGACGGCATTGCCGCGCGCGTTCAGGGCGACGCCCAGGTGGCGCTCGATGCGCTCCAGATTGACGTTGTGGGGGCCGAACAGCACCTGAGCCAGGGCGTTGTCCTGGAATTCGCAAAGCAGCGTGGTCTGGGGTGACCTGGGCTCGCTCAAGCGCGCATCCTCTCCGGGGTGACCAGTTCGGCCTTCAGGGAGTTGGGGTGCACCTCAAGAACGCGCACCTCGGCCACCTGGTGAAGCAGCGAACCGGCATTGTCAACGTGCACCGCCTGCATGTAGGGCGAACGGCCGACCAGCTGGCCGGGGCGACGGCCGGGGCGGTCGAGCAGCACCTTCATCACGCGGCCCACCGAGGCCTCGTTGAACTGACGGGTCTGCTCCCACAACAGGGCCTGCAATTCGGCCAGGCGGGCCTCCTTCACCGGCTCGGGCACCTGGTTCGGCATGGCGGCCGCCGGGGTGCCGGGGCGGGCGGAATACTTGAACGAGTAGGTGTTGACGAAGCCGACCTCGCGCACCAGCGCCATGGTGTCGGCGAAGTCCGCATCCGTCTCGCCGGGGAAGCCGACGATGAAGTCGGACGACAGCGCCAAGTCGGGCCGCGCCGCCTTCAGACGCTCCACCAGCTTGAGATAGAACACCCGG
>Ga0310914_10002532_pt1 | contig 12374 bp, 19 predicted proteins | sample GREbulkMGAN108_FD_203450 | JGI IMG/M metagenome (GOLD analysis project Ga0310914, IMG submission 203450) | Lab enrichment of tropical soil microbial communities from Luquillo Experimental Forest, Puerto Rico - GRE.bulkMG.AN108 | ecosystem: Environmental > Terrestrial > Soil > Tropical forest >...
CGCTTGGGATGGGAACCCTGCCCAGTGCTTGAGGCGCCTGAAGCGCTCCTCCTCGGCCGCGGCAAGGAGCACGCCGTCGCGCACGAGCGCCGCCGCAGAATCGCCGTGGAAGGCGTTGAGCCCGAGAATGATCATGATTCAAAGGATAAGCTTTGAGCAGGAATAAAATAACAAGCAAAAATTCCCCGGGGCTGACAACGTCCTTTTCAGATTTGCCAATAGCCCCAGAGCCTTACGCCTACTCAACCAACCTTAGGTCAAGACGAAACCGGTTTTCTACTCATGCGAGCATTCAGACCAAAACGACCAAGCCTCTCCCACTTATGCACGAATTCGACCAGCCGTCTCCTGCGGGTTGATTGGAAGCGTCCGCGCCCGGCCAAGGGCGGCCAAACATAACCCAGAGAATTCATTCCAAAAGCGGATCGCCGGCACCGGAAGGCCCATGATGAGCGGGGCCGGTGGGGTTCCGGGGGCCGAGCGGTCCGCATCCAAGCATGGCATTGGTGGTGAGGATCTTTGCAGCCAGTCCGGAAACGGGACAGGTTGACCTTAGCCGTCGTGCCCGGTCATGGGGCAGCAGCAACACCCCTCTTGAAGATGGTCCTAGTCGATACTATGATATGATATTAGCAAACCTTAAGATCAATGATGCTCTGCGATGCAGTCGCTCACGCGAGATGAATTCCTGCAAGTTCTAACGCTTACCAGCGGCACCTTCGATCAGTTGCAGCACGCCGGCCATGTGTCACTCGCCTTCGGAACGCCGGTGCCAGCGACGCCGGGGAGGTACGTCGATCTCGACCTTGTAGCGATGGCGGTCAATTTGGGGCTCGCGCAGTGGCTCGGGCGGAAGATCTCAACCGCCATCGTGGCGGGGTTCTTCCACCAGTGGGCGGCGGCGGTTGGTTACGCCGAGGCGAAGCCCACCCAGGATTTCTTCATGGCGGTCGGTGGAGTTGGCTGGGACGGCGCAGCAAAAAATCCCAAACTCTTCGTCGTTACCAACGGAACGCTGGATCAGATCACCGGCGATTTCCGCGATATGGAAGACCTTGTTGGCTACTTCACGATCAACATTAGCGACATTATACGGCGGCTGCGGAGAAATGCGCAGGCGGTTGGAATCGATCTGACACGCCCCTTCTTCCTTCCGCCGGATGATCCTCGGTTCGATCAAATCCTTACCCAGGTCAAACGCGAACGCGACGCACGCATTGCGCGGTTGCGGCGCGACAAGAAGAGGTTAGCCCTCGCCAAGCGGCAGCGCCGCGGCGGGCTGCAGAAGATCGATGAGCTGCCGCGAGCCAAGGAGGTGCACTATCCGCCTGTCATGCGAGAGATTTTTGCCGCGACCGCAATGACGCGCTGAGCGCGCGATCGCAGCTAGCAACGTACCGGGAGCTCTCCCCTTGGGATCTCAGGCTGCGGAATCGAGGCAACCCCAACGTAAAGGTCATGCCATGAACGCTAAAGGAAACGGTCTGTTGAAGCGGCTCACTCGCGGGTCGCAACCCAACCGGCGTCGCCTAACAGGGCCGCGTTTCTCCAAGGAGAACCAGCCGAAGCGGGGGCGGGGGCGACCGAAGGACGCGCGCAATTATTACACCCGCGACCTGCAGGAGGCGACCACCAATGCGGTAAACCGCTACGGCGAGGACGGGCGCGGCAAGAACGGGATGGAGGGTTTCGTGTTCAGGATGTGCTCGCAAAACCCGGAAAAAGTGCTCGATCTACTGCGCGCGTTCCTGCCGCGGCAGGTCACGGTCGAGCAGCGACCGAAACGATATCAAAGCGTAGACGAGATTCACAAGGAGTTGGCGCGGTACGGCATCCATATCACCCAGCCGGCGCTGCCGAACTACAAAGGCCCGGAGATCGAGCTCGATGTCGAAGAGATTACAGACGCCGCCAAGGACGAAACTGACGGCGGCTGAGTACGTCGCCAAGCATATTGAGATGCGGGCAGCGCAGGCGCGCGAAAGCTTTTACTGGTTTCGCCGGTTGATTCGGCCGCAGATGCTCACCGGCTGGTGGACCGATAACATCGAGGCCGGGTTGCAGAAGTTCTATGAGGATTTCATGGCCGGGCGGCGGCCGAAGCTGGCGATGGGGGCGCCCCCGCAGCATGGGAAGAGCCTGGCAGCCACGGATTTCACGGCCTGGGTGGCGGGGAAAAACCCGGATCGGAAAACTATCTTCGGCAGCTACTCGGATGAGCTGGGGATGCGCACCAACCTGGACGTGCAGCGCATCATTAAGAGTCCAAACTTTCAGCTGGCGTTCCCGCACATGCAGATCGATCAGCCCGGTTGGGTATGCAACAGCGAGCTGATCGAATACGTCGGGCATGCCGGCTCGTTTCGCAACACCACGGTCAGGGGCGCGGTCAATGGGCTGGAACTTCACCTGGGCATCATTGATGATCCCGTGAAGGGGAGACAGGAGGCGTACTCCAAGCCGGAACGCGACCGGACCTGGGGCTGGTTTACTGATGACTTTCTATCGAGGTTTGCAAAGGATAGCGCGATGCTGATCATCATGACGCGCTGGCATGTGGATGACCTGCTGGGGCGCTACATTGATCGCATGGAAGGGATACGCGTGCTGTCCTACCCGGCGATCGCCGAGAACGACACGCAGTATCGCAAGGCCGGAGAGGCGCTATTTCCGGAACTCAAGCCGCTGGAGTTTCTGGAAGAGCGGCGCAAGATCCTGAGCCATGCCAGCTGGCAAGCGCAGTATCAGCAGCACCCGATCGTGGTTGGGGGCGGGGTGATCCCTATCGAGAAGCTCAGGGTCATGCCATTTTTCGACAGAAGCCAGGTCCAGCGTTCGGTCAGATACATTGACAAGGCAGGCACGCAGGACGGTGGCGCCTGGACTGCCTGTGTGCTGATGCACCGGATGCGGGATCGGACCTATGTAATAGGCCATGTCGCGCGTGGCCAGTGGGGGGTGCTGGAACGCGAGCAGAAGATAAAGACGCTGGTCGAGGCTGATGCGCGGCTGTTCGGGAATTATGAGGTCGGTATCGAGCAGGAGCCGGGCAGCGGCGGCAAGGAATCGGCGCAGGCGACGGTGCGCAATCTAGCGGGCAAGCGCGTGTTCGTCGATAAGGTGACGGGCTCCAAGGAAACCCGCGCCGAGCCGTTTGTTGCGCAATGCCAGAACGACAATGTGCGGCTGGTCGCCGGTGACTGGGTTCATGCTTTCCTCGATGAGGCCGAAGCGTGGCCGGCGAGCAAGTACAAGGACCAGATCGATGCCTGCTCCGGCGCCTTCAACCGCCTGGCGCAGGGGTATGGGTACGACACCACGTATGCGGGCTTTTGAGATTGAGATGCAAAACGGCCGCACTGGCTTAGGCCAGCTCGACGAGCTCAGGTTCCACGTCAGCGGCCTTAGCGGCGTTAAGCCGGACCGATGCGCCGCTCCCTACTGGGTGGGCGGGGCAAGGCGGCAGGCGCTCCGCCCTCCTCAAAGAACGCAACGATGCATGCCACTAGGATGGAGCGAACCATCGTAGTCGACCGCAAGCATGTTGGCAAAAAATTAACCGGAGGCGACGGAATCGGGTTGTGATTTCATTTGAAGATAATTTGGTCATGAGGCGTAAACTACGCAGAGCGTTTCATTGGCATCCGTGCACGGGCTCAGGTAGAGGATGCTGACCAATGGGCGCACTCACTTCTAGGCAGCATTTAGCTGAGCAGCTCGTGGCCTTCATTCGCCGACATGGTGGCCACACCATAAATCCGCTGCCATTAGGGGACTGCGAGAATCTGCGCTTCGAGGTTTGTCTGTCGGACAAGAGCTTGGTAAACAAGCTTCAAAGATTTGGGTTTGATCTTCATCTATTGAGCTACTCCAAACGCCTTGACCCCTGGGCGGCGACCGAGATCATCGGGGTCGGCAACCCACAACAGCTTCGTCAACAGCCTGCCGTAGTTGACATCTGTATTTATGAAGTTGAATTGCCGGTTATCGCCGAAGTCACGGAATGACCGCAGCTGTGCGGCCGGACTATTATCAATTGAAGGAATTGCTAACGACACTTGTTGAAGATTGCTGCACCATAACCTTCGCACATTGCGATAAATTCTATTTTCATCCTGTTGTTTAAGTCGATCTTAGACGCGCTCGAGTAATTTGGCGCTCAGCGAGGGACAGGGCCTCGCATGAAAAATCAGAGAGAGGCGTCATGTTGAAGACTATGGTTGTCAATACGGATCGCGCTGATCGCCAACAGCGCACGGAGCAGATGCAGCCGCACTACCTCAAAGCTGTCATGCTGGTAGAGCGGCTGCATCGGCGCCTGCTCGACGTTATCAAGGATGAATTCGATCGCCGCGGCCGCGCCGATGTTAATCCCGTGCAAGCATCCTTGCTACATAACATCGGCGAGCAGGAGCTGAGCGCGAGCGAGCTACATTCGCGTGGGTATTATCTGGGTTCAAACGTCTCCTACAACCTCAAGAAGCTCACCGAGGTTGGCTTTATCGACCACCAGCGCTCCAGCTTCGATCGGCGTTCGGTGCGCATCAAGCTGACCAGTAAAGGTCGCGAGGTATGCAACATCGTTGATGCGCTCTACCAAAAGCATGTACGCACGGTCGAGCAGGTCGGCGGCCTGTGTCTTGATGAGATGGTTACGCTTAACAAGTCGCTACACCGGCTTGAGCGTTTCTGGACTGACCAGATTCTGTATCGGCTGTGATCGGCGCTGGCGTTGGGCGAACTCGCTGATGTTTTCGGCAATGGGCAGCGTTGTTTTCAATGCTGCCCAATCGCGAGCGATCGCCTCTTTGGGGTCCACCAGCCTGAGGCCTTGCTGACTAGCGACTGCCGCGACGTATTTATGCTGCCCGACGAGATCGTGCACCGCGTGGTGACACTTGCGATGCCTCGCCGTTATGCTATCAATATCAATAGCACAGATACTCATATGTCGCGGGATAGACAAATTTATGGGACAAGTGTTAGTTCGCGGTCTCGACGATCACGTGATCGAAAGCCTGAAGACAAAGGCTGCGCTCAAAGGGCGCTCGCTCGAGCAGGAATTACGTGATGTTCTTACGGCCGCGGCGCCTCTGACCGCGGAGGAGAAGATCGCGCTCTTCCGTAAGATACGGGCGAAATCCCCATCCCTGAAGAATTTCGATATTGGTGCTGCGATACGCGCTGGTCGCGATGACGAATTCCCCCCATGACTCTCGTGGTCGATGCCAGCGTCGCGGTTCACTGGTTTATCGATGTGCTGGCCTCGGAAAGGGCCTATCGACTGATCGCGAGCCCGGATCGCCTTATTGCCCCTGACCTTGTGATGGCGGAAATTGCGAGCGCGCTGTGGAAAGCCGTGCGGTTTGCCCAGCGCCGGCGACAGCAGCCGAAGCCATGGTCGCGGCCGGAGCGGCTTTTCACGAGCTCGTTTCAGCTCGCATGCTCGCCGATCGCGCGATCACGCTCGACCTGCGCCATCCCGTCTATGACTGCTTCTATCTCGCTTTGGCGGAGGCACGCGGCAGCCGGTCGGTGACGGCGGACGACTGTTTGTTGCGGGTTTGCGCGCGTACGCCGTTCGCCAAGCTGGTACGGTCATTGTGATTCGCGCATTGGCAGGCTCTCCCGTCGTAATGAGGCAAAGATGAACGACGCAGGCTAATAGTCCGTTCTACCACCGGACCGACAAGCGGGGGGCTTGACGCTTGCCGGAAGAACCGAATACTCGGGCATAAAGACAAACCCGATATTTGCGATGACCATCGCCCTGTACTCAATCCTCGCGCGCGCAGACTGAACATCGACCCGCTCCCCGTCGCGCTCAAGCTCTGGACAGCCCGGCACGACGGACGCACTTAAATTTAACTGCACTATGATCTGGCGACGGTCTGGTCCAGTGCATGCATCAGCTTTCAATCTTGTGCGCGGTGGCTCGACGAGTCGCACGGACTGGCTGCGCGCCGCCGCCCCCGCGCTGATCATCATGTTGAAAGCAGAACCCAATTCCAGACAACTTTAATGAGGTTGGACAGCGTTCGCCTCCTTGGGAATCGGATATATTCGAGATTCTCGATATTCAACCTGGATGGGACAAGCCGAGCCGAAAGGATTTTTCCCGTGACCTTGCAACCGTTATCTGATTCCGAGTTCGATAGATTGAGCGACATTCTCGGGCGCCTCGGTGACAAACGCGCAATGAATCTGGAACAGCTCGATGGTTTTTTAGCTGCCGTGATCTGCAGTCCTGACGACATTCCACAGAGTGAGTACGCACAGGAGATTTGGGGTTGCGATATTTGGAGCGAGGACGGCTTCACCTCTGATCCCTTACTGCAAGACGCCATGTCCCTCATTATCCGACATCAAGATGCCATATCATACACCTTGCGATCGGGTGAGGTCTTTACACCTTTGCTGCTCGAAGATGAGCACGGTATAGCCCGCGCTAACGATTGGGCCATGGGATTCCTGCGCGGAATGGAGCTGCGTAGAAAGAAATGGGCTTCGCTCTTAAACGACGACCAAAATGCCGGCTCGCTCGTGCCGATATTTGCTCTGGCACATGAATGCGACCCTGACCCTGAAATGCGCCCTTATAAGGAGCCTCCCAGTGCAGAACAACGGGATAAGCTGATTGTTGGCGCAGCTGCGGGGGTGATGAGGATCTACCACTACTTCGAGACGCAGCGCTTAATTACAAAACCGTTATTCGGTGACACTACCTACCGCCGCGTCGAGCCGAAAGTCGGTCGTAATGAACTCTGCCTTTGTGGATCAGGAAAGAAATTCAAACGGTGCTGCGGCAAAGCCACTCTTCATTGAAGGGCTCGGTGTGGTACGCATGACGCACGGCGCGGCCGGCCATTCGTCATCGAGATTTGGCCGGCCTGACCAGACAAAGACCGCGCACTCGATATTGGATAGTGCAGTAAGATAGGGGTAGGGAGATCCGATTATCTCGTCTCCCCCTCCCTCCGAACCGGACGTGCGGATCTCCCGCATCCGGCTCTCCAGTTGGTGGTCTTACCTGCGAGAGGACTGGCGGACCAAGGCATGGGCTTCTTGCAAGCTAAAAAGCCCAAGCTCAGCAAAGAAGGCATTAGGCCAGCGTTGATGATCGGCGCCGTGCACTTTGGCAATTCCCCTCTGGCCGAGCCGTTTGCGCAGGAGGCTTCGTAGCCGCCGGCGTATCCAGCCGTCCATCGGTTTGAATGTCCTGCGATGGCTGTGCTTGAAGTACTCGAACCAGCCTCGCAGCGTGCGGTTGATGTCCGTGATGATCGTGGGCAAGCTGTGCCCCGAGGTCCGCTTGGTCTTGGCGCGGATCGTGTCTTTGAACTTCATCAGGCTCTTCTTGCGTGGCCAGCGATGGCCCGCCTCGAAGTGATAGCCGAGGAAGTCGAAGCCCTCTTCCTGCGCGTTGACCAGCCGCGTCTTGGTCGGATGCAGCTTAAGTCCGGTCTCGGCCGTCCATTGTTGTATCTCGGCAAGAGCGTCGGCCGCGTCCTGCGGGCTACGACATAACACCACGAAGTCGTCTGCGTAGCGCACCATCTCGAAACCGCGTGCGGCCATGCGATGGTCGAGCGGATCGAGGTAGATGTTGCTCAGCAGCGGGCTCACCACAGCGCCCTGCGGTGTGCCCTCTTCCGGTGTCCATTCTCGGTCGCCGTCCAGCACGCCCTGTTCGAGAAAGCTTTCGACCAGCGCCAGAATTCGACCGTCCAACACCTTCTTGCCGACCAAGGCGAGAAGGCGATCTTTCGGAATGGTGTCGAAGTAGCTCTTCAGATCGGCATCGACGACATGGATGTACCCGGCCTTGAGCAGCCCTTCCACCCGCCGCAGCGCGTCCTTGCACCCTCGTCCGGGGCGAAAGCCATAACTGTGCGCGGCAAAGTCCCGCTCGAAGATCAGCGCCGTCTGCACCAAACGGTCGCGGACCGTGGGGATTCCCAGCGGACGCTTCCCCTGAGTTCCCGGCTCACCTCTTCCCCCTGCTCGACCAGGTCGAGCAATTGCCCAAGCGTGTTCTTCGCCTCGAAGGCGCCCACTTGACGCAAACCGTCCTCCTCAATCTAAGCTTAGTCTGGCTTAATACGGGTCGATGTCAATAACTTGACGAACGAACATCCCGATCGTCCGAGCCCCAGATGTGCCATCAATCGCCGATGCTTTTGCTGGTGTCAGAGTGACAGGCGGCCGGCATCCACCCTCGATTCACTGCTCGCAGCACAGCGAAAGTACACCGGATGACGTTAGCAACACCCAATGTCGCCGATGTTGCCGGCTTAGGCGCCGATGTGCTCAATAACTGACAGGAAAGCGCCATGAATGTTCGATTCAAGATGACCAACAAAGGCGAGGTTGCTATCCTTCCTCGCAAGGAGTACGAAGCACTTGCCGCTAAGGCACGGGAGGCCGACGAAGATATCGGCACTGCGCGCCTAGTGGCGCGCGCTCGCAAAGAGATTGCTGCTGGTATCCCACTCATTCCGAAATAAATTGTTGACAGAATTATTGCCGGTGAAAACGCACTGCGCCTAATTCGCAAATGGCGCGGTAAGTCGCAACTCTATGTCTCGTCCAAGACTGACCTCGGACAGGGTTACATTTCCGATCTGGAAAGCGGACGGAGAAAGGGTACAACCGCAGTTTTGAAAAAAATTGCGGATGTACTCAAGGTTCCACTTGATCTCATCGCATAGGGCACCCGCGGCTTCCACGGCATAGGGCAGGGGCAGATCGTCAGCACCCTTCTGCGCTCTTTGTTGCGCAACCGCACCGCGGCCGCTGGCGGGACCAGCGCGGTATCCGCCGGTCGGCTGACGCATGCTTGGTCCTCAGCTGCAGCACGAGGGGGGAAGCCGATTGGGGGGCTGGGATTGGAATCGGACGAAGCCCTTGACGGATGTCCAAAAATGGACATATCGTACGAAAACAGACCGAGATTCCATGCCCGCCCGCCGAGCTTCCCGTAACCCCCGCCCCGGTGGTCCGCGGATCGTGGATGCGAGCCGCTTCCAACCGCGTCGGCGTCGTCAACTCTCGGGCCCCGGACTGCGCACCTTCCTGAACATCGCGGACGAGTGGCAGCTCTCTGAGCAGGAGCGACTCCGTGTCCTCGGGTTCCCCGCTCGATCGACTTTTCACGGCTGGGTTGCCAAGGTTCGCCAAAGGACGGACATTACGCTCTCCGTCGACGAGCTGATCCGGATCTCGGCGGTGCTTGGCATCTATAAGGCGCTGAAGATCGTCTTCCCGCGTGAGGAAGATGCCGTCCGCTGGTTGCGGGCACCGAACGCTGGGCCAGCGTTCGGTGGTCAGGCTCCGCTGGCGCTGATCACGTCGGGGACCCAGGATGCACTGATGCTGGTGCGCCGCTATCTCGACGCCTGGCGCGGCGGCACATTCGGCGCGCCGGTACCCGGCTTCGATGACGCCGTTGCGCCGCTGTCTGATGCGGATCTGGCGTTCGTCTGATGGCAACTGCTGCCGTCGCGGACCCTACGTTTCGACTGATCCCTTCGCGATTCCCGCCGATCGCCGCGTTCGAAACGGTGTCCTCCGCGGATGACCTTGCCGCGGTGATGGAACTGGAGGGCTGGACCAACGATCGGCTCGTGGAAGAGCGGCTTGCCCGGCTGCCGCGCGACCATTGGGTCTACGGGTCGCCGAATGCCAGCATCGTGATGGCGAGTTTTCTGCACGCGGCGCCGACCGGATTGCGCTTCAACGGCCCGGAGCTCGGCGCGTGGTACGCTTGCGAGGCGATCAATACTGCGATCATCGAGATCTCTCATCATCTGCGTCGTGAGGCCTACCGCTCTGGAATGCGCGAAATGCGCAGCCAATACCGAACCTACACGGCGACCCTCGACGGCCGCTACGAGGACATTCGGGGGCTGCAGGCGGCGCGGCCGAACCTCTATGCCGCAGCCGATTACTCCGCGTCGCGGGTCTTCGGCGAACGCATTCGGCGCGCGGGCGACGGGATCGTCTACGACAGCCTGCGCCACGTCGGCGGCGTCAACGTTGTTGCCTATCGGCCGCGGAAGATCCGCAACGTGACCCAGCGCGACCACTACGAGCTGACGGTGCCGATCGCGGACAGGATCGTCGTGCGGCGCCTGGCGGCTTGAGACCGGTGCATGCATCAATCGTCAGACCACTGGAAGCAAGCCTTGTGGTGATGCGATAGCGCTCGTCGATCGACCAGCGGCATGTCCCCGCCTTGGCACCGGACTCCCGGGCCAACATCGTCGTCCTCGTCGATGAAAATCACGCCGGCGATGAGCCGATTCAGCGTCTCGCGGACTTCTTTTTCCGGTAATTCTCCGGCACCTCATCATCGGGCTGCGGAGTCTCGCCGCTACGACGTCTCATCAAAACGATCAAAGGCGCGAAAATCAGCGCGAACAGCACGCTCAGCAAAATAATCCGCCGTCTTAAGCGCCGCGAGCTTTTTCGCGACCGCACTGACGATGAACTGATTGAGCGTTGTGCCATCTTCGCGAGCAACCTCCTCGATTGCTCTTTTGAGAAGCCGGCAAACGGAGGGCATAATTACTGCTGGTTCTCATTTCATGATTTCTGCCGGGGTAAGGACTGCGATCGCAAATTCGCTCGCGACGCCAGCGAAATCGCGAGTGTTGAACGTCGTGATCGCGTCGGCCCGTAGCTTCGAGCACCATGTCGTCGTCCGCGTCCCTAATTCTTGGCCGAGACGCAGCCCGTGAAGACACAGGAGCTCACGGCTCAAGATCGCAAGCACGAGCCATGATTCGCTCAGCTATGCCCAGAGCGCCGTGGAAGCCGATCGGCCGATTTGGGACGAAGACTTATATGCGGCCGAGGTAAAAAAATCTCCCGAAGGCCTACGAGTTCCTTCAGCTTTGCACTATATTTCGAACATGGACATTCAAAATGCTCTTGCCACTCTGCGCCATCATGAGAATGCCTTGCGCTCGCGCGGCGTGGCGCACGCCGCTGTATTCGGCTCTGTTGCGCGTGGCGAGAACCGCCCGGATAGCGATCTCGATATATTAGTAGAATTCGAGCCCTGGGCCGAAGGGACAATCTATGAGTATATTCGCTTTAAAGAGTACGTCGCTAGTCTTTTCCAAGAACCAGTTGACGTTATAGATCGCGCAGCGCTTAAGCCTCATTTACGTGCGCCTTCGGCACGCGATGCCGTCTATGCCTTCTGAGAAGGAAAACACGGCGCTGCGCGACATTCTCTTCCAGATTAGCGCGGCCGAGCGCTTTGCGCGTGGCCAAACGTTTGAAAGTCTGCGCGATGACCTCATGAGGCTCTATGCTATTATCCGCGCTCTTGAGATCATCTCCGAAGCATCGCGGCGCTTGTCGGACGAGTTGAAAGCACGCTACCCGGATATTGCGTGGCGGGAAATGGCTGCAGCTGGCAACTTCTATCGCCACAACTACGAAGACGTGACGCCACGGCGAGTTTGGAAGACTTTGCAACAAGATTTGCCGCCACTGCGAGCTGTCATCGAGCAAGAGCTTGGTACAAGCTCTGAGTAATCCCAATCTTGAAGGTCCCTGCGGCAGTCCTGCTGCGCGACCGCCAATCGAGGGTGGCAAGCGGAAGGGTGCGCCAGACCAGCGTCGCCGAACTGTCGAGCACGAGACTCAGGCGCGGCCATCGTCCCGGTTGGTTTTTCCACTCGGACCAGTCGAAGGGGCCGAACTTGCGCTGCTCGGCGCGCTCGCGGATTCTTTGGATGGCGGCGCGGGCTTGCTCGCGGTTGCTAATGGGCCGCGCAGGCGCCAAGCGCGTCGACCAGGTCGAGCAATTCCCAAGCGTGTTCTTCGCCTCGAACGCGCCCACCTGACGCAAACCATCCTCCATAAGCTAGCTTTGTCCTGTCTAGGTTATAATTAGACGCCCTGACCATCCCGATGTCCTCCAGATGTGCCGGGCTGTCGGCTGCCCGCGCGAGAGGTCTGGAGGCGCCACGGCAGATGGACTGGTCGCTGGCGGGACCATTGCCGATCCCCCTCATGCTGCTGCCTCTGATCAAAAGCGCGGTATCTGCCGGCTCGGGCCGATGCGTGCTGGGTCCCTCAGATGCAGCACGAGGGGAAGCCAGATTGGGAGAGGGCTGGGATCGGACTCGGCCCGAAGCCTCTTGACGGATGTCCAACTCGCGGACTTCTTTTTGCGGTAATTCTCCGGCACCTGATCATCGAGCTGCGGAGCCTCGCCGCTACGACGTCTCATCAAACGATCAACCGCGCGAAAATCAGGGCGAACAGCACGCTTAGCCCCCTTGATTTTACCCTCGTCTGACATATTTTGCAGGCATGTCTGACAGGATGGATCCATGGCTGCTTGCACGAGCACT
>Ga0310914_10002533_pt1 | contig 12372 bp, 10 predicted proteins | sample GREbulkMGAN108_FD_203450 | JGI IMG/M metagenome (GOLD analysis project Ga0310914, IMG submission 203450) | Lab enrichment of tropical soil microbial communities from Luquillo Experimental Forest, Puerto Rico - GRE.bulkMG.AN108 | ecosystem: Environmental > Terrestrial > Soil > Tropical forest >...
GTCCGTCTCTCGAACTCCGCCCGTTCATGGATGGTTGCTGTCTGCTCTCGGGAACAGCTGATGATCAGGGCTGTCCGGTCGCTCATTTTCTTTGTATATCTCATGATATAACCGCTTGCAAGCCCTGTCTTTTGTCAGTTTCCTACACCGAGTTGACCGTACCTGCGCAGGAATTACTCTTGCCTGAAAACGCAAACACAGTTTGCGGCTTCTTACCGATGACTTCAAAGGCAAAATCCACCACGGGAATAGCAAACTGCCTGATTAAAGCGTTACGGTTCAACGACTTTCCGGGACCGGACGAATGCATGTCCTGATTTGGGTGAGCCGCGAATGCCCATGCGGAGTAATATCGAGGTGGCTTGAGATGTTTGCCTTGCACGAATGCGACCGGGTGGAGGCAGTCATTTCGAAAAGCCATGTGTATCTCTGATTTCGTGGCCCTAAGGCTTGCCCTGGGTCTGAGGTACTGCAGGACGGCGAGGTTGGCGAGTTGCCCGGTTAAACGCCATCGTCGTGTCACTCTTGCAGGCGAAGCACTTTCCATGGCTGAAGAGTACGTTGAAGGGGCGCCGAGAGACCTTTTCTGCAATGTCTCGCAATCTGCTAAACGCCTCCTCCTTGAGATCCGCCAACTCAACGAAAATTCAGGGATCGCCTTCCATCGAACGGGGCAAGTCTTTTAGGATTTCGAGAGTTTTGTTCTGTCGCCGTCCTTGTTGTGGAGTCGAAGGGAAAAACAGGCTTGGTTGAGGTGTTTGAGCCATTATGATAGGCGCGAAATGCTAAACGATGCGGACCTTAACCGTTGCCTTTCAAGCAGCCCTTAACCGCGAACTCTCGACAGCCGTTGGTCTCCGAACAGTACGCCGGCCGCATTAATCAAAATACTGTTTCGTCGCTGAGCAACTCCGCCGATTCGTCGATGGAATGGGGCGATTCCGTTCTGCAGATCCGTCGCCAATTCGCGATAGATCTCCCGCCGCGCGTAAGGCGCTAGTTCGTTGCGACGGCATAGCGCATCTTGTATAGGATTCCCGAGCTGCGGCGTCAACGCTCGGCGGAGACGCATCGCGATTGCGGGATGATCCATGAAGGAGTTGTACTTCTGCCGCGTCCAGGCGCAGCAAGGGGCGGATGGCTTACGTTCCTCTCGGCTATTGAGACTGTACTAGCGGCATCTGCGATGACACCTGCAGTTCCATCATCATCGCAATGCGCCGGTCTAATTGGAAAAAAGTTGCGGACTTCTTTCCATCCAGTACTTTGGACACAACGGGCACGTACTTCTGCCGCAACTGTGCTGTTGCAATGTCCGCATCCAACCACTGCCGGACAAACGACAAGCACTGCTCGTTCGTCAGTTTCCCCCAATTATCAGCATAGTCTTGAATCAGGCCGAACTTCTTGTCGTTGATCGCAATCAACTCAGAAACGTACTGGTCGTAGACCGGCCAGAACTTTGTCGCTTCCGTGTCCGTCAGGCTCAAGTTCGTCGCAACTAACTGTTTTCTCTGGGAACGCAGGTCTTTCCGAAGCAGATCTAAGTCTTTGGTGCTGATCACGTGCTGAGCGCCCTCTTGTGGCGGAGTTGTCTGAACATTCGCCTGCGTGCCCCAGGACATCAAGGTTCCCACCATCGGGACTAGGATCATCAGTTTTCTCACTTGCCCTCCTTCATGCGAGCAAGCAGACCGAGCATTGCTCGTAGATGTTCATCCGAGGGTAGGTGCGGGAATGTGCGTCGGGCCACTGAGAAAACTTACAGCGGGCCACAGGCGACGCCCTGGTCAGCCCTGGTAAACGGGAACGTTAAGCCCAAGGCGCCCTGCCAGAGTGGGCTCGGCCACCCTGCATTACTCGCTGAGCTCGGAGGGGCCTTGCGGCTTGGAACTTAACGGTCCCGGTCTCGCACGCGGCACCACCCTGCATAGAAACCGGGACCGATGAACTCCAGGCGAATACGAGGCGAATACCTCTTCGAGGACCACGTGACGCAATCACTCAAGCCAGCAAGATGGCGTGAGGCAGGAATCCAACTTCGTACCTGCTACCAGATGCGGCAAAGATTCTGGGGAACCACGCTTTTCCCGGAATCAGCAGGGCTGCGACCGGTTGGGCAAGAGCGCCAAGGGGGATTTTCATTGTTCCTAGATCAAATTCGAAAACCGGGACCCCAGCCACCACCGCTCTCGCGGGTGAGGTTGGGGGCTCGGCTGGACTTCACTTTCAAACTTCCGAGGGGTGGGGCAAGTCCCCTCCAAACGTGATTAACTGGCTTCCCGGGGCGAAACCCAAACTGCCACGATGGGAGGCAGCTGCACCCTTGCCCAGCAACGGTAATTTTGGCCTAGAAAGTGGTCGGACACAATGACCACTTGCAGCCATATCGGTATAACCACTATATTTCGCGAATGAGAAAGGTAGCGAGCGGATTCTCACCGCTGATCGCCGTCGACCGGAGGAGCAGCAAACCTCTGCACAAGCAAGTCTACGAAGCCTTTTGCGCCGCCATTGTCGGCCGCAACCTGCGCGCAGGCCAAAGAGTCCCATCGAGCCGCGCCCTCGCCGTGGAGTTGCGCATATCGCGTATTCCGGTGCTCGGCGCCTATTCCCAGCTTCTTGCCGAGGGTTATTTTGAGGCGCGATCCGGCTCAGGGACATTCGTTTCGGGTTCTCTTCCCGACCAAAGGATGTCACTCGACCGTGGTAACCACATCGCGCAAACGATTCGACCTGGGCGTCGCTTGGTTTCGAGGCGATCGGCGCTTCTCCCTTCTTACAAACCCGCCCCGTGGACAAATAAGTGGGGAGCCTTCATTGTCGGCCAACTGGCGTTCGAGCATTTTCCCTTCCAAGTATGGTCAAGCCTCGTGAACCGGCACGTTCGCAACATCCGCGTTACCTCACTTCATTATGGCGACCCGATGGGTTCCGAGAGCTTTCGCGATACGGTTGCCGCCTACCTAAGAACCACGCGTGCGGTGCGTTGCAATGCGGGTCAGATCATGATCGTGAGCGGTTCTCAGCAGGCTCTGGATCTGTGTGCCCGCGTCTTGCTCGATCCGGGGGACCAGGTGTGGATCGAAGAACCCGGCTACTGGTTAGCGCGGCACGTCTTCAGCATGGCCGGTTGCCGGCTTGTGCCTGTTCCTGTAGATGAGGAGGGATTGGGCGTCGCCGCAGGCATAAAGCGCTCTCGAAGAGCGCGCGCCGTTTTTGTTACGCCCTCCCATCAGTTTCCCCTTGGCGTCACCATGGGCGCATCCCGGCGGCTCCAATTGCTCGACTGGGCCTGTAGCACGGGTTCCTGGATTATCGAAGACGATTACGACAACGAGTACCGATACGAGAGCATGCCCATCGCGTCTCTCCAGGGACTCGATCGCCATTCACGCGTTATCTACATCGGAACGTTCAGCAAGACCTTGTTCCCTTCCCTGCGTCTCGGTTACATCGTGATTCCTCCTGACCTCGTGGACCGATTCCTTGCGGCCCGGGAAGCGATGGATGTTTATCCGCCGCATCTCTATCAGGCAGTGCTTCAAGATTTCATCGGTGAGGGGCATTTTGCGCGTCACATTCGAAGAACACGCCCAATCTACAGCGAACGCAGGAACGTACTCGTTGAGTCTCTGCGACGAGAGTTCGGCACCAGTATCGAAGTTCTGGGAGCGGAGGCCGGCATGCAACTCGTCGCGGCGCTACCGAAAGGGCTACGCGACCGGTCCGTGTCCAAACAAGCGGCACGCCACGACCTTTGGCTCTGGCCTCTTTCTAGTTGCTATCTTGAGAAAGCCCTTCGCCAGGGGCTGATCTTGGGATTCGGGAGCACTACGCCAGAGGAGATTCCGAAATCCGTCCGGCGGCTGCGGACCATAATCGAGTCGCAATAAGGCCAACGCGAGGGTAGGGACAAGACGCCCTCCCGGTCTTGATCTTTGAAGTTTGCTGGGGGCTTACGACCTGACAACTCGCTTCCCGCACGCAAGTAACCGGTGAGCGTTTACTCGGGACTTACGCGACCCTCGCATTTGCTTGCATTTGCTATCCTGGCTAGCTGTAACATGTCGAAAAGACTATCATCCGAAATCCTGTCCTATTACAGGGAGACACCCGAACGCGACCGACTGCAGACCGGCGTATTCCAGCTGGAGTTCTTTCGAACAAAAGAGTTAATCGACCGCTGGCTCTCGAGGCCACCCGCTGTCGTGTTGGATGTGGGCGGGGGGCCGGGAGCGTATGCGTCCTGGCTTGCCGGACGCGGCTATGAGGTTCAGCTTGTGGATCCGGTTCCAGAGCTGGTTGAACAAGCTCGCCAGCTAGATGGGCGAATTGCTAGCTGCAGTGTTGGAGATGCGCGCGCGTTGAATCAAAAAGACCAATCTGCAGATTGTGTACTTCTCCTCGGCCCTTTGTATCACCTCGTCGACTCGAGCGAACGTCAGAGCGCACTTAGAGAGGCATATAGGGTGCTGGTGCCGGGAGGCCTACTGTTTGCCGCCGCCATTTCTCGTTTTGCTTCGGCACTCGACGGTTTGGCACGAGATTTTCTCGCAGACCCGGCGTTTGTCAAAATCGTGGAGCGTGATTTGGCTACGGGCCTCCATGAGAACGTCACCGGGAAGGCCGAATATTTCACAACCGCACACTTTCATCGGCCTGAAGAGTTGGAGGAGGAAGTCACGGCGGCGGACTTTTCGGTTCTGCAGGTGGTCGGTCTTGAAGGACCGGGTTGGTTGTTTGAAAACTTTGAGCAGCGGTGGCGTGACTCCCGTTGTCGTGAGGACATGTTGCGCGTCGCCAGAGCGCTCGAAGCAGAGCGCTCAATTCGGGGCATCAGCGCCCATCTCCTGGCAGTCGCGCGACGTCCGCAATAGCCCGGCAGCCTCGAGCGGGCACGCTCACCTGTGACGCGAACCAGACATGGTGAGGCTCACTTCTCCGGCAAGCCTGAATCGGAACTTAGGCGATTAGTTCCGAGTGGCCATCCAGGACGCGTTCTGAGAATGCTAGAGCGATAGGTCGGTCGCGTGAACAGGGTACAATTCCGGCAGGGCTTTGTTAGCAGCATTGGATCTGTGATCCCGAACCATCCAAGTGCTCTGCCTGGAGGATTTCGCCGATGAAGTTTTTGCTGCTTTCTCTTTGCGCACTTCTAACCTTGTCCTTGTCGCTCGAGCTGATTGCCATGCCGACGCCCACCGTTCCCGATCGTCAAATTGCCATCACCATTGACGATCTCCCCGCAGCTGCTTCCAGCTCCATGACTGGCGCGGCCATTGTTCAAATGACGGCGAAGCTGCTGGCCGCGCTTCAACAGGAAAGAGTGCCCGCAGTCGGATTCGTAAACGAAAGGAAGCTCTACCACAAATGGGGAGAAGTGGACGAACGAATCGGCGCCCTCAATCAATGGTTGGACGCCGGTTTCGAACTGGGCAATCATACGTTTGGCCACACCTCGCTGAATCAGATGGGATTGAGAGATTTTGAAGAGTCCGTGATTCAAGGCGAAACCGTCACGCGATTGCTGATGGCGCAGCATGGAAAAAAATTGCGTTACTTCCGGCACCCCTATCTGGACACGGGCCGCGATTTGCAGACGCGCCGCGAGGTGGAAGCGTTTCTGGTGTCGCGCGGATACCGCATTGCGCCGGTCACGATGGACGCGTGGGACTGGAACTTCGCGAGCGTCTACGATGATGCGAAAAGGCGCGACGACAAGGCGCTGCAGCAGGAGGTGGTAAGCAACTATCTCTCCTACCACACAGCCGTGTTCGACTATTTCGAAAAGCTGTCTAAGGACTTACTCGGGTACGAGCCAAAGCAGATCCTGCTGCTGCATGCGAACAATCTGGAGGCCGACCATATCCGTGAGCTGATCGAGCTATTGCGCAAGCGCGGCTACCGTTTCATTATGCTTGAGGAAGCTCTGAGCGACGATGCTTACGGCTTGCCCGACACTTATGTCGGCGAAGAAGGCTGCGGCTGGATCGAGCACTGGGCGATTACAAGGGGCAGGCCACCGCAGGGCGCCCCGGTTTTTCCCGAGGCCATCGGAGAACGCGCCAAATTGTTGCCTCACCCACAGCCATGAAATTCAAGGTCTTGCATGAACCGGTTGCAAGGCACTCGTCCTGCGGTTCTTCTTTTCGCGTCTTTTCGTGGCAGCGCTATCTGAGATAGGTCGCCAAGAACTCCCGCAGGTCGCTTTCCCAGATCCTCCAACCTTCCCTTCCAAAAATCATGTGCCCGGGCGGAGCCCCTCCGGCATCCTGGGGTATGAACGCGGGGTACACAATGAGCTTCGCGGTCGCCCCGTGCGCCTTCACCTCATGCACCACCGCTTTCACAGATTCCGTCGTGCGATCGTTCTGCGCGACCATTCCTAGCAGCGGAATCCGAATCTTCCCCGCTGCTTCCCTCAGCGCCTGCTGCATCGCAGGACTTTGATCCCACGTGAGCGCCGCGCCTGCCTGATCCACTACCACCCCAAACGTCGAAGACCGGCTCGCGGCAAACACGCTGACAATTCCCCCGATCGACCAGCCCATCACCGCCATTCGCTTCGTGTCTGCGTAGGGCAGCATCTTGACGAACTCCACCACCGCCAGCACATCGTCGGTGTCTTCCCGCACATGCGCCACGAATCGTGGGCCACGATCCTCCCCGATCGCTTCGCCAAAGCTCGGACCATCCGACCTCCCGTAGCCGCGCCGCTCCGGTACAATCACGACGTAGCCGCTGTGCTTCAGCACCTCCCCCACATAAACAAACGGCCGCTCTTCACGTTCGTGCCCCGCTCGCGACCCGTGGTTGTAAATCACTACTGGAAACGGTCCCGTGCCTTCCGGCCTGTAAACGTACGCCTCAATTTTTAATTTTCCGCTGGGGTAAAACGTCGTCTCGTAGCTCCGCCCTTGTCCGTCTGTCTGCTCGTCCGGTGACCCGCGCGCCACCAAGACGCCGCAAACAATTACACACGCCGCAAATTTTAAAATCCGCCATCGGAGCACCCGCATGATTGATCCCTTCCCTGCACATGTCCGCCGACAAACTTGAGACGATATCACGAATGCAGCAACCCAAAGAATTCGCCGAGTGCGCCCGCGTCTGCGGATAGCTCGTTTTCCAGCCAAGTGGATTACTTCCGGATTGCCGTCATTCGGCAAGTTGGATTCGTTCGCCCAATGGCGTTCCGCAGGCCGACTTCGCAGGGCAAATTACATAGAGGCTCCAGGATCAGCCAACCTCCGGTGTCAAGATGGATGGCTGAAAAAGCCAAGGAATTCCACTTGCGTGGGCATGCCGTTTATGTTTATATCCGCAGAATTCCCGGCCGGCGCACTCGGGAGGTCCCAAATGGCAGACGTTACCCTCCGCCCGATGACCTTGGGCCAGGTTCTCGATACTACGTTCAGCCTGTACAAAAGGAATTTTTGGCTCTTTGCCGGCATCACCGCTTTGCCTTTCCTGCTTGTCCTCCTTTTTCAGATCATCGTCGCCGCAGTGGATAGCCCGATCGGGCGCGCCGGCCAATCTACCGCAATCTCCACGAATCTTATCGGACGCGTGGTAGCAGGCGCCGCGATTGGAGTCATTTTTTATCTCGTGATCCTGGGTTACACGCAGGCAGCTACCATTTTTGCTGTTTCCGATCTCTACCTTGCCCGGAGCGCAACCGTGCGAGGATCTTTTGGAAAAGTGGGCCCAAAAATTCTCAGAATTATGCTGATCTTCTTCATTGCAATCATCGCGGGTATCCTCGCGATTTTCGTGGTTAGCCTGGCCGTTGGGATCCTCGTCGGCATATTTAGAAGTCCACTGTTGATTTTCCCTGCGCTCATCGTGTTGGCAGTGCCGGTATTAATCGTCTTCTGTCGCCTGGCCCTGTGGATCCCTTCGGCCATGCTGGAAAATGTGGGGGCGGTAAGCTCGTTCCAAAGGAGCATGCATCTGACACAGGGGTACGCCTTACAGATTTTTCTTATTTATTTGCTGGTCGGTGCTCTGACGTACGCGGCGATTCTCATTTTTCAACTGCCGTTCTTCGCAATTGCCGCGAAAGCAGCCGCAGCGCATCAGGCCCTTCCCTTCGGGATAGCACTACTTCAGCATCTCGGAGGATTTGTCTCTAACGTTCTCGTCGGCCCGATCGGAACGATTGCTATCTCGCTGATGTATTACAATCTGCGCGTGCGCAAAGAAGCCTTCGACATCCAGCATTTGATGAATTCCCTGCAAGCCACTCCATCCTCGGGCGCAGCTGCGACAATGTAATGAGAATGCGGCGGCCCGGGCGTTCCAGTTCGCAGCGAATCCTTTGTCTAGCCATTTTCGCCTGTGCGGCAGGCTTGCCGTGCTCACCGGCGAACCTTCGCTCCGCGCAAGAGCCACCCGCCAATTCTCTTCCAGAACTGACCCTCGAACAGTACCGCGATGAACTGGATCGCTTTGCCCGCGCGATTCAGCAGCCCTACGAGATGAGGCGGCTTCAAGATTCGCTTCCGCCAGTCTGGATTGTCCAAACCGGAGAGAAGCGCCTCGAGGTGCCCACGCAAGCTATTTCTTCACAGTTAAGGGAATTGCAGCTGCACGCAAGGGATCACGACGCTGCCGCGCGCGAACTGCGATCGCTCCTGAACGGGATGAAGGAAGAAGCCGAGAAAATGGGGCGCTCCCAGGGAAGCGCTTCTCCGGCAAAGGCCCAGGCCAGCTTGGAAGAAATTCTAAGTCGGAAGGAGTTTCAAAGCGCCCGCGGACCTAGCGGTGCGGAAATCCTTATGGCCCGAATCAACCGGTGGCTCGTCGAAAAGCTCGCCCGCCTTCTCTCGAGGCTGCACCTTGGTGCAAGGACCGGCAACATCATTGCGTGGAGCGTCATCGCCCTGGCCTTCCTCGCCCTGTGTTACATGTCGTGGAAATGGGTCATCGGCTGGAAGCCTGTCGAAGCAGCAAAACCAGCGGCTCCCTCCGCGCCAAGTGACGCGCGGCAATGGACACACGAAGCGCTGGCAGCGGCGGAGCGCGGCGACTATCGCGCGGCACTGCATTCCGCTTATTGGGGCGCCATCGCCCGGCTCGAAGATCTCGGGCGGTTGAGCCGTGACCGCGCGCGCACTCCCCGCGAGTCCTTGCGGCTGCTCGAAAGCCAGCCCGGCGACCATCGCCTGCTGCATGCCTTGACGGGAATTTTCGAGCGCGTCTGGTACGGCTACCGCGCCGCTTCCCAAGCAGACTGGGCGGGAGCGAAAGAACTGTTGGAGAAAATAGGATGCCTAGGGGCCTCGACAGCGCCGACCGCAAACTCTTGATTGGCGCCGGCATCTTGCTGGTCGGGCTGATCCTTGTTTCCGCGTTGATTTCTCCCGCAAGAAATAGCGGGGGAGCCAGTTTTCCGTCGAGCTATTCGACTGCCTGGGACGGCGCGAAGGCGGCATTTCTTTTGCTTCAGGAATCGGGCTACCGGGTGGAGCGGTGGGAGCTTTCGCCGAATGATCTTGACGAGGATTCGGCTCGGGAAGTCCTGATCTTAGCCGAGCCGTTGCTTCCACCCACAAGCGACGAGAAAGCACGAATCCAGGGTTTCCTTCGGCACGGCGGGCGTGTGGTAGCCACTGGCTTTAGCGCCGCGTCCCTTTTGCCGGAGGCCGAGCGCTTTGCCCCGGCTGACGAGTACGAAGATAAAGTGCAGTTTCCGGCGCTCTTGCCTTCACCTCTGATCGAGCATGCTCCCGAAATCAGCATGGTACCTCCGAAAGACTGGAAAACTGCGAGAGCCTCGCACCTTGTTATCTACGGCAACAAGGACACGGCGGCGGTGCTCACCTATCGCGTGGGAGCAGGGCAGGTTATCTGGTGGGGTTCCGATACGCCCTTGATCAACGGCGGAATCAGCGATCCGGGCAATCTCGCACTGTTCCTGAATTCTGTCGCTCCTTCGCATGACAAGCGAATTCTGTGGGACGAATATTTTCATGGCGCACGCGGCTCGGTATGGGCCTATTTTGCGAAGACGCCTCTTCCGTGGGGCATGCTGCAGGTGGGATTGGCTTTCCTGGCGATTGTGGCCACATATTCCCGGCGAAATGGGCCGATTCGAATGCCCGCAAAGGTTTCGCGACTCTCGCCGCTCGAATTTGTCGAGACGCTCGGAGATTTGTATTCTTCAGCGCATGCGGGGTCCACCGCGGTTCAGATCATGTTTCAGCGCTTGCGGTTTTTGCTGACCCGCCAGCTCGGGCTTTCCGTCAACCTCCCCGCCGCGGAATTGGCGAGCAGCACGAGCCAGGAGCTAGGTTGGAAGGAAGAAGCTCTGCGTAAAACCTTCGTGCAGGCGGAGCAGGCCGCCACAAGCCTCCAGCTCGACGATCGCGAATCCCTTGCCCTGGCTCAGGAACTCTTCGACTATATAGCGCGCCTGGAACCCGGTCGTTCGAAAAAGACGTGAGGCAAACGGAATGAGTACCGCAAACGAATTGGCGACGCACGTGCGATGCCAGATGGAGAAAGTGATCGTCGGCCAGCGCGAAGCGCTCGACCAGCTTTTTCTGGTGCTGCTCGTCGGCGGGCACGCGCTCGTTGAGGGCGTACCAGGGCTGGCGAAGACGCTCGCCGTAAAGGTGCTCGCGCAGATTTTTCGGCTGAAGTTCCAGCGCGTGCAGTGCACCCCGGACCTGATGCCCGCAGACATTCTCGGCGCCAACGTCTTCAACCTCTCCAGCAGCGCGTTTACTTTGCACCGCGGGCCCATCTTCACCGACCTACTCCTGGTCGACGAGATCAACCGCACGCCACCGCGTACGCAATCCGCCCTCCTGGAGGCAATGGAAGAACGCCAGGTCACCATCGACGGAACCGGTCACGACCTTTCGCGGTTCTTCACCGTCTTTTCCACCCAGAATCCTGTCGAGTTCGAAGGCACCTATCCTTTGCCGGAAGCGCAACTCGACCGCTTCCTCGTTAAGATCCGCATTGCCTATCCCGCTGCGGACCACGAAGCGCAGATTCTGCAAAACGTGCAGAACGGTTTCGACGCCAGAGAACTCCAAAAGATACAGTTTGAAGCCGCTAGCGAAGAAATGCTTCTCACCGCCCGCGCCGAAGCAGCCGCGGTAAAAGTGGAACCGGCACTGTTCAACTACATCGTCTCTCTCGCTGCACGCACGCGAAACTGGCCAGCCGTGAGTCTGGGCGCGAGTCCGCGCGCCGCCGTAAATCTGATGCTCTTCGCCAAGGGCGTGGCCGCCGCCGAAGGGCGCAACTATTTGATTCCCGACGACATCAAATTGGCCGCGCTGCCCATCCTCCGTCACCGCATGATTCTGAAGCCCGAGGCGGATCTCGAAGGAATCACCGCCGACCAGGTGGTTCGCGAAGTGATTAAAGCTGTCGAAGTTCCCCGATGAGTTCTGCTGCGCACCTTGTCCCTCCGGCGATCGGCTCGCGCGGAAAAACCTCCAGCCGCTTCCCCGCTGCTTTCGGCAGGCGTTTCTTTCTGCTTCTGCTGATCGGCTTGGTTTGGTTGGGGCCGGGCTGGTCCGATTCCCGCTATCTTCTCGCCATGCTTGCCTGGGACGCGGCGCTCATGCTTGCCTGGTCGTGGGATTTTGCGGGGCTTCCAAAACCTGAGCAATTGGAAATCCGCCGCGCTTGGACTTCGCCGCTGCAGCTTCTTGTGGAAACGAAGGTCACGCTGGAAGTACAGAATCGCGGAAATTGCTTTATTGAAGTCGAAATTCTCGACGACGTTGCGCGCCAACTTCGCACGGACGTCCCCAAAATGAACATCACCATTCCCGCAGGCGCCCAAAGCGCGGCGGAGTACAACGTCTGCCCGCGCGAACGCGGCGACGCAACTCTAGGAACCGTATCTTTCCGGTATCAAAGCGGTTTGCATCTGGCCGAGCGCTGGGCCTCGGCAGCGATGAAGCAAACCGTCCGGATTTATCCGGACCTGGAGGAATCCAAGCGCGACACCATCTACCTGATTCGCTCGAAGCAGGTGGCTCTGGAAAAAAGGCTCGCGCTCCAGCGAGGGCAGGGCCGCGAATTCGAAAGCTTGCGCGAATACCGCAAATCCGATGAATTGCGCGACGTCTGCTGGACCGCCAGCGCGCGCCGCGGCAAACTGATCAGCAAGTCTTACCAGGTCGAGCGCAGCCAGACGGTCTGGCTGGTCCTCGATACCGGGCGATTGCTGCGCGCACGCGTTCTCGGACTCAGCAAGCTGGATTACGCCATCGCGTCGGCGCTCTCGGTAGCGCAGGTCGCACTGTACTCTGGCGATCGCGTGGCCATGCTGGCGTACGGGCGCCGCGTACAGCAGCGATTGACTCCGGGACGGGGCCCGAGCCACTTGCGTGCGTTGCT
>Ga0310914_10002542_pt1 | contig 12353 bp, 10 predicted proteins | sample GREbulkMGAN108_FD_203450 | JGI IMG/M metagenome (GOLD analysis project Ga0310914, IMG submission 203450) | Lab enrichment of tropical soil microbial communities from Luquillo Experimental Forest, Puerto Rico - GRE.bulkMG.AN108 | ecosystem: Environmental > Terrestrial > Soil > Tropical forest >...
CATGTCATCCGGGAAGCGATCGTCGCTTCGCTTGCCCGTTCCTATCACGATTAACTCACACTTAAGGTTACGCACCCGGTTTACGGCAAATTTTCTCGACCCTTCTGATGAGCCAAGCAATTCTATTCGTGATCGGGCCATCGTCGCCCCGGCCTGATTGAGGAGCCCTGACGCGATACGGACCCGCGCCAGGGCTCTTCGGGGCATTTTTCGCCATCAACGCATGGACGACGCCACAACGCACCCGCGCGGCCCGAGCCCGATTTCGCAGTCTTTCCGCATTCGCTTCCGCTTCCGCAAGCCGGGCACGTTCAAGGAAGGCATGCTCGACCCCATTGCCGGCTCGCTGACTGCAACGTTTCTCACGACAGACACAAACACGGACAAAACGATGTGGTCGGAAGCGTACGACCTGCAATGCAAGCCAATGCAGCGGATGTTTTAGGTTGTTGGAGCCGCTGATCCTCACCCGGGTGAATTCGCCGCTGAAAGACCTGGTGAAAGCCGCGTGTGCCAACCCAGGCAAGCTCAACCTCGGCGCCCTCAATCCCGGCAGCACGCAGCATCTCGCGGCAGAACTCTTCAAGAGTGTCACCGGTAGGAAATCGTCAGTTGGAACGGGATTTCGGCCCCAGCCAAAACCCCACAGCCGGTAATCCATGCGCGCACCAAGGCCATCAACGACGTTCTGCCGATGCCTGGCGTGCAGCAAAAGGCGCAGCCGCTGTGATTGATCATGCGCGGCAGCACGCCCGACGAAATGACCGCGCGCCTGAAAGCGGACATCGCCAAATGGGCAGACGTGATTGAAAAGGCCAGTATCCCGAAGAGGGACTGATATTCGAGCGCTTAGCCCAAGCTTAGCGATTATCCGTAATTTGTCACCTCGATGCACCCGGTGCGAGTGCCGGCTTTCCGTGATTACGGCTGCTATCGTATCGAATCAGCAGCGGACTTAACGGGGACGCAAGCTTCGAGGGCGCAATCGACCCCCAACCAGACATCTATCGGACGGCGAGAATAAACAGGCGCGGAAACCTTAGCATTACCTTGCCGTCGAGACGTTCTGGATAGGCGAGCTTGATCTCATCGGTATACTTCACAAGGAACCTCTCGCGCACCCTCTCGCTCAGCGGCGCAAGGAACGGTCGCATTCCCGAGCCCTTGAACCATTCGACGACACCCTCGTGGTTTTCGATGACGTGATTGTAGTGGGTGTGCCAGATATCGATGTGGCTGCACAGCGGACGCAGCAGATCGTAATAGTCTTCCGGACTCGGCAAGTCGTTGCGCTGCGCGTTGGTCCGCCCGAGAAGGGCCGTGACCTTCTCCATCAGCATGAGCGCAGGTTCCTTGGTGTTGTCCGGCATCTGCACGGCGAGCACACCGCCGGACGGCAGCGAGCCGAGCAACCGAGCGAGCACTTTCGGATGGTCCGGCACCCAGTGGAACACGGCGTTGCCGAACAGCAGATCGGTTGCTGGCTCCGGTATCCAGGTCGCAAGATCGCCCTGGACGAACGTGCAGCGCGGCAATCGCTCGCGGGCCTGTCGCAACATGCCCGGCGATGAGTCGATTCCGACGACTTGCGCCCCGGGAAACCGTTCGATCAACAGCTCGGTGGAATTGCCCGGCCCGCAACCGAGATCGACGATGCGCCGTGGCGCCCGCAAGGAAACTTTGCGATGGTGCTCGCGCTGCCCCGCACGCATATGCTCGCTCGGCGCGCAAACAAGGCCATGTCCTTGAGAGCACTCGCGGGCGAAACGTTCATCGTCTATCGGCGACACAATGGTCCCGGGCTCTACGATGCCATCCTGTCGGCCTGCAATGCCGCTGGCTTTAGCCCGCGCGTCGGCCAGGAAGCGCCACGGATCGTATCGACGCTCAATCTCGTTGCCGCCGGACTTGGAATTTCGGTTGTCCCAGAATCATTGCAGCGCATGCGGATGGATGGTGTCGTGTTCCGTCGCATTGGCGGTGTTGCGCGGCCGAAGGCTCCGCTCTATCTCGCTTCTCGGCGCGGCGAGACCTCCGCGGCGGCTCGCAGGTTCCTGGGGTTGGTCAAGCAATCCGGGGGCAACGTCGATACCGTGTCCGCCTGATGCCCTGGTAATTCTCGCACACAGCTTCATGCGATGGTATGTCCGCTGCAGGTTCACCGCCGCCATCTCACAATTTAGTCTAATGCGCCATAAGGACCGGCAATGTCGCGTTGCCTAGAATGTAGCGGGTGGTGCCCCCAAAGACGAGCTGCCGCAGCCGGCTCTGGGTGTAAGCCCCCTTTATCAGGAGGTCACAGCCCAACGCGTTCGCGTGCGCCAGAACCGCCTCGCCGGTGAGGCGGCCATTGAGACCCACGGTTAACGGTTTTGCCGCAACTCCGTTCAACAGCAAATAGCGGCATAGTTGCTGAGCGGTCGGTCCGGGTACTGCTGCTCCGCCTTCGACCGTCAATACGACGACACGGCTGGCCCGCTTGAGGATGGGCATCGCGAAAGCTGTGGTGCGCGCCTGCTCGGTGCTGCAATTCCATGCAATCAAGACATTCTTGCCCATATCGGGTCGCGGTGATGGCGGTGCGATCAAGACAGGTCGACCGCTTTCGAACAGGGCAGCTTCAAGGGTGGCCATCCGCGAGCCCTTCGGATCGCGACCGGGTCTACCCAAGACAATGACATCGAAGACCCGGCCATAGCTGCCGACAAAACGATCGCTTTCGGGCGTATCTTCCAACCAATCGCTCGACAAGGTTGTTGTCTGACCGCCATGCGGCACGCCATGCTCTTGCATGAAGCCGTCAAAAAGGCCGCGGGTACGTTCCGCAGCTCCGGCAATGTCCTGCTCTGATGGCGGCATGGGCGCGCTGCTGCCATCGGCCATTGCGTAGGCGGCAGGGATTGCAACGTGCAAGGCAAAGCCTTCGATGTAGCTGTCAAACTTGCGCGCGAGAAGGAGCGCAGTTTCCAAAGTCGATGTCATGAGATCGTGTTGCTCGACTGGAACAAGAATGGTTTTGAAGCTCATCGCGCTCTCCCTTCGATTGCGTGCCTAAGCGCTCCGCGATGCGCGCCCGCAATTCCAAAAATCGGCCTCGGGCGGACAATTCACGCGCATGTTTGGGCGGCGCGCGCAGGCACGATGCAAATTCTGATAGACCGCAAAGAAGAAGGTCTGTTAATAGTGCGATGCTTGCCGACGGCATAATCGCTGCCGATTCGCCAACAGAGACTTCGGCACGTCCCGTCTTCAGGCAGCTGGTGACAGGGTACAGGAACTCGCCTGCCTGCAAAAGGGGCTCTGACCTGCCCAGGGCAGGCGCCGTTCCGTGGGACCGATCATGAGCGATCTGGGCCGCTTGAGAATCTGGGACGATCCGGCGATCCGAGGGTCGCTTGCATGGTACCTTGCGGTTGCTGAGAATCGGCGCCCGGCCAAGTTTCGCATTGCGGCGACCGTTGCCACATGCCTTGATCCTGCGGCGAGCAGCGAAGACGCTTTGTGGGCCGAGCTTGACCGACTCACCCCGATCTTTCTGGAGTGCTGGCGGGCGATCCGAGCGGGCGCGCCGTTGCCTTCGGCGGCGGAGGGTCCAAGCCTGCTGGAGCTCAACCGCGAGCTTGCCTACCGGATGCTCTCTCACTGCAATTTCTGCCCCTGGGACTGCCGCGTCGACCGGATGGCGGGCACCAAGCTCGGCGCCTGCAAGCTGTCCTCGGGCTCGCGGGTGAGCTCACACTTCCATCACACCGGGGAGGAGCTGTTCTACCGCGGCACGCAAGGCTCGGGCACGATCTTCTTCACCTCCTGCAACATGCGCTGCGCCTTCTGCCAGAACGGCGATATCAGCACCGACAAGGACAACGGCGAGGAGACGGACCCGCGCACGCTGGCGGCGATGGCGTGGATGTTGCGCCGCGAGGGCTGCCACAACATCAACTGGGTCGGTGGCGAGGTCGTCATCCACCTGCACGCCATCGTCGACGCCATCGCGCTCTTGGGCCGCGACTTCACGCCCACGCAGGCGGATCTCAGGCGGGCGCGCAGGACCAAGGCGGACCGCTTCTTCTTCTTTGATGAGCCGCCGGATGCGACCGCATACGACGGCAGATTCAATGCGCCGATGCTCTGGAACAGCAACTTCTTCATTACGCCCGAGAGCATGAAGATCCGCGTCTGCTCATCGACGTCTGGCTGCCCGATTTCAAGTTTGGGCCCGGCCGCTGCGCCATGACGCTGGCGAAGACGCCATGGTACTGGGAAACCGTGACCCGCAACATTGCGCTCATCGCGCAGTGGGGCGAGGACTTCTCGATTCGGCACCTCGTGATGCCCAATCACGTGGAGTGTTGCACCTATCCGGTTCTGGAATGGATCGCCGAGAACGTGCCGTCGGTGCCCGTGAACGTCATGGCCCAGTTCCGTCCCGACAATTTCTGCGATCCGTCGACTCCCAAGTACCGCGACAAGCATGCGGAGATCGCGCGAGCGCCGACGCGCATGGAGCTGGGCAAGTCCTGGCAACGCGCGCGCGTGCTGGGGCTCAATTTCGAAGCCACGACATTCGAGCGAAGTCGTCCGTTCGGGATGACGGCGATGATTTAGACTAAGACTGGCTCTGACGATTGGGCGCGCGCAGTCGGACGATTGTTCGCAAGCGCGCTCCCGGTTCTTCTTAGAGTTTTTTCACTTGACTAACTAGGACCATACCACGCCTAAATCGCGCGGTTTGCGACTGCTTCGGGCTCGCCGAGCAGCCTGATGAGGTTTCAGCGCTGCTTCGCCTGCATGAGCGGAGCAGCCACCGGAACGTCCACAACTCTCGGCAGCCGGATCGTGAAGGTCGATCCGCGGCCGAGCTTGCTCTCGACCGTGATGTCACCGCCCATCATCTGGCAGAAGCGCCTGCTGATCGCGAGCCCAAGGCCGGTGCCGCCGTACTTGCGGGTGGTGGAAGCGTCGGCCTGGGAGAATTCCTGGAACAGCTTGCCCATCTGCTCCGGAGTCATGCCGATGCCGGTGTCGGCGACCGCAATGGTGACCCAGTCGCGGCCGCCCTGCTGTCCTTGCCGCGCGTCGACGGTGATGGTGCCGCGCTCCGTGAACTTGTTGGCGTTGCTCATCAGGTTCAGCAGCACGTGCCGCAGCCGCATCTGGTCGGCATGCAGCGTCCCGCTTGCCGCGTCACAGTGAACCGCGACCTGATTGCTGTTCTTTGCCGCCAGCGGCTCGATAGTCTTGACCACGTCGGCAATCAATGGCGGGAGGGGGAAGCTTTCCAGCTGCAGCTCCATGCGGCCGGCCTCGATCTTGGAGAGGTCGAGGATGTCATTGATCAGCGCAAGAAGATGGCGTCCCGCGCCGAGCACGCGATCGAGCGGCTCGAGATCCTGCTTTGCCGCCTCCGCATCCTCGCGCAGCATCTCGCTCACCCCGATGATGGCGTTGAGCGGCGTGCGCAGCTCGTGGCTCATGTTGGCGAGGAACTGCGACTTGTGCTGGCTCGCTTCCGCGAGCTGGCGGCTCTTGTCCTGGATTTCGTCGAACAGACGCACGTTCTCGATCGCGATCACCGCCTGGTCAGCAAAGGTCGATACTAGCTCGATCTGCTTGTCCGTGAATGGCCGTACCGGGTTGCGCATCAGAGCGAGCACGCCGATCGCCATGCCCTCGCGCAGCATCGGCACTGCAACGATGGTGCGGAAGTTGCCAAGTGCCGGACCGGCGAACGTGTATTCCGGATCAGAGCCTACATCCGGGATATGAACCACCGTGCCCTCCAGCAGTGCGCGTCCGGTCGCGGTCCCGCGGGCGAGCGGGATCGGATGCCGGTGCATGAATCGCATGAACTCGCCAGAGTGCTCGTAGCCGGCGGCAAACCGCAGCAGATCGCGGTCGGGGCGCATAATGGCGCCCATATCCGCCTCGCAAAGCTGGGCGGCCGATTGGACCAGCGTGTCAAGTACCGTCTGCAGGTCAAAGGTCGAGCGGCTGATGACCTTGAGCACGTCCGCGGTGGCGGTCTGCTGCTGCAAAGATTCGCGCAGCTCATTGAGGAGGCGCGTATTCTCGATGGCGATGACGGCCTGGCTGGCAAAATTGGTGAGCAACGCGATCTGCGTGTCTGTAAATGGACGCACTTCCTGACGATAGATGACGATCATTCCAATCAGCTCATTGTCCTTGAGCATCGGCACGCCGACAAAGGTCCGGATCCCACCAAGCTCGACGGCCTCGACGACCGCCGGGTGGCGTTCGGCATAAGGTTGTGTCGCTGCCAGATCGGCGACGTGGACCGTCTGCCTGGTTTCAATTGCCTCGCTAAGACCGCTGCCGGGCGGGGGGTGGAGCGGACCGCGTCGGCGCACCTCGTCAAAGGCCGGCGGCAGATCGTGCGACGCGACGACGCGAAGTCCGTCGCCTTCGTAGAGAAAAAGATTGCCAAATTTGGCCTTACAGAGCCGTACTGCGTTTGCCAGCATGGCTTCAAATACCGGCGCCAACTCGCCGGGCGAGCTTGAAATTACGCCCAGCACCTCAACGGTAGCGGTCTGCTGCGCAAGCGATTCGCGCAACTCGTTGAGCAGCCGCGCATTCTCGATGGCGATGACGGCCTGGGCGGCGAAGCTCTTGAGCAACGCCACCTGTTTGCCATCGAACGGGATCGCCTCGCCGTGCGCAGTAGCAATCGCACCGACGGTCTTTCCGTTGCGAATCATCGGCGCGATCATCATCGAGTTGTAATTGAATGCTTGGGCGAGCCGCTCCGTCTCCGGCGTGGACTCGGCGTTGCCGATAAGTGGCGTCAGCTGGATCAGCTTGCCGGTGCGCAGAACCTGGCCGGTCAGCGTGGCGTAGTTGACCGGCTGAGGAAACGCGCTGACAAAGTGCTGCTCGAAGTCCGGGTGGCCTTTGAGCGCTGCCAGCTCAAGCATCTCGCCGCGCAACAGGAACACCGCCGTGAACTCTGTGCGGAAAAGCCGCAGCACATTGCGCACAATGGCGTCAAATACGGGCTTGGCATCGTGTGCTGAGCTGCTAAGGGATGCGAGAATCTCGGCAGTGGCGGTCTGCTGCTCCAGCGCCTCGGCAAGATGCTTTTGCGCGTCGGTGAGCTCGTGGTTTCGTCGGTCGAGTTGCTTTTGCAGGTCGGCTGCCGAGGAACCGCGACGGCGCGAAGCCGTTGGCACTTTCCGGCGTTTGAGCTTCGGTGTCTTGCGGCGGTGCGTTGTCATCTCAGCTTGCCGCAGCGGGCATCGGTTTGGGCTCCTTCGGAGGTGCCAAAACCCGCTTGCCCACAAACGTCCTAATGAACGAGGCTGGGTTCGTAAAACCTCCCTAGATCAGTCCCGCCATCAAGGTCTCCATCCCGCTTGAGAATAGCCAAATAGTTTTCGATCCCGCTACCTTCGACCGCTCCTACCCGGTCAAAGGCATGTAGCTTGAGGAAATAATCATACGTGTCAGCCACGTCCCTGGGATCGGACTTGAGGTAGGAAATCAGAATCGAAATCGCCTCGTCCCGATTGGCTCGGTCATAGAACCAGTCGACGCCCTTTGCATACGCAGCGAGGAAGCGCCTGATCGCGGCTTTGTTATTTTGCGCCCAATTCAAGTTGACCGAATAAGTAGAAAACGGAAAATTCTTCGTATAATCTGCTGACAGCCCCAAACTGGTGTAGCCGTCGCGAAGCGCCAGGAAATTGAACGGCGGAAACAGGATTGTCGCCGCAACCGAGCCGCTCGTCAGAGCGGAGAAACGGGCAGCGGTTGAGCCAGCAAATACGTAGTCATACTCGCCGAGGCCAAGCCCGTTCGCCCTTGCCATGTCCTCGAAATAAAGCCGCGTGATATCTTTCGCGCCACCAATCATAACGGTCTTCTGGCGCAAGTCAGCCCACGATTTCACCGATCGCGCTCCGACCACCTCGTAGGGCGAAACGCCCACCCCAATGCGCACAAGGCGGGTGGGCGCGCCCTTGTCGGCTGCCCGCAATGAGTCCGCGAGTCCCGTGGTTCCGAGATTGAGTGAGCCGGCCGCAACCTGCTGCATCACGGCTGCGCTCGATTGAGCGCCCACCCATTCAAGGGCGAACTTCTCCTGCTCAAGAAAACCTTTTTTCTCGGCAATATAGAACGGCCACTCCAACGTATTGCCGCCGCCTACGGTACCGATGCTGATCGTGATGGCCTGGGCGAGCGCCTGCGAGGCAACGACAACCGAAAGCACGACTGCGACAATACCGCACCTGACAAGCGACATGATGACACCCCGCACTGCTGTGGCAATTGGTTGAGGGCTCATGATGTGATTACAGCAGGGTTTTGCCCCTTACGGAACGGGGTTCAACCCTGTTTCGCGCGGCAGCAATCCATCAGACCAAATGTCCGCTTTGGCCGGCTGCGGACATGCTGAGGTGCAAGACCGGTACTTGACCATACCGATCATTGGTTGAGATTGTCACAAGGCAGGCAGTGGTACCGCTTTGAGCGCATAGAACTCGACCGTCTCGGCTCGCCCCCTGACCAGCGCCTGCTGCGGTCCGTGTCCGACGAGGTCGAGTCCAGCTGCCTGTGCAGCGGCGCGCGATACGATCAGCACGCACTCGTAGTCCTTGGTGAGGCTTTCGAGCCGCGCGGTGGTGTTCACCGTGTCACCGATGGCAGTGACGAGCTGTGAGCCCGGCGGTCCCATGGCGCCTACGATGGCCTCGCCGAAATGAATGCCGATGCCGATGCGCAAAGGCTCTTTCAGATCGGCCCTGAGCCAGGGCATTGAGCCGATCGAGGCGGGTAAGCATTTCACGCGCCCCACGCAACGCCTGCGCCACACCGATCGCGGGTTCGGGCGCATCGAGCCCGTAGAGCGCCATCAGGCCATCGCCGGTGAAATTGGAATAGTGCCCGCCGGTGGCGGCGAGCGCCCTGGTCATCTCGTTGAAGAACTGGTTGAGGATGAAGAGGACGTCGTAGGGCATCCGCGTCTCGCCGAGCTTTGTGGAGCCGCGCAAGTCAACGAACACGACCGTGACCCGGCGCTCGCTTCCCTCCATGCCGCCGCGCACGAGGCCATCGGTCGCGCTGGCATCTGCCGCAAGCAGCGGCGTTACCGAAATATCCGTCCTGGGGCGCAGCTGGCAGGCGAGACGCACACCCGCGTCGCGCCAATGCGTGCAAGCGCTGCCGCTTCCAGTCCGGCAGGGGCGGGCAACCGGTCCTGCCGGCTGAGCACGCGGATGCGGCAGGTGGTGCAACGGGCACGGCCACCGCATACCGAAGCGTGCGGGATGCCGTTTGCGCGCAGGGTTTCCAGCACCGTCGTGCCGGGCAGCACCGCCATTGTGCGTCCATTGGCGTGGGTCAATTGCGGGGGCCTGTTCATGCGGTAGACCACGCCGCGCACGCCGCGCCCGGCAAAGGGCAGCAGAATAAGGCCGGCATAGATGCTCAGCCCGACGAAGGCCATATGCCAGACCTGCGCGATCGTCGTCCGTGTTTCACGCGCATCGGCGAATACGCTGGCGACGAAGCCGGGAGTTTGCGCCTCGCGCCGCACCTGGTTTCCGCCGGCGACGTAGCGTGCAAGCGCGAGCGAGGGGATCAGCACGCCGAGCGCCCCCAGGGCCGGCCGCCACGCCGGATACCATCGCTTCGTACGCAGCCAGAAATGCAGACCGACGCAGGCGTGCGTCCAAACCGTCAGCACGGCGGCAAATTGCAGGTAGACCAGCCACGGCGTGGCGACCCACTGAAGGATTAGGACCGAATGATAGGCGCTCGCAGTGCCGAGGAACCGGTCCGAAATCTTCGTGCCCACGATGTGCAGCATGAGTAATGGCGGTATCGAAAGTCCAAGCGAAAGCTGCGCCAGCTCCCAGGCCGGCAGCCGCAGATGCCGGCGGACGTAGACCGACCAAAGGGCATTGAGAACGTGAGCGGCAAGGGCGGTGGCCAGCAGGTAAGTACCGATTTCGGTTCGCCAGAACGACATAAGGTTGTCGAGCGCCTGCTGGGCGACCGGCACGGATACGATCAAAGCAATATGGCTGGCGAGGTGGCAGAGCACGAACGAGAGCAGGACCAGCGCACTCAGGAGCCGGGCACGCGCGCGAACGAGCTGTGCGACCGCAACCAAATGCGCGGCACGAGCCGATTTTGGCGTCGCCACCTCGCCGGATGCCAACGCAGCCATCGTCATCACGAGAGAACCCTTTCCGTCCTCCTGATGGAGACCGTGTTCGGGCCTCGTTTATTCCGATGTTTCCGCCGGGATGGGTCGCAAAGGGCCTATGCCGCTTTTGTTGGTTCCGGAACAGGCGAGCACTAAAGCCCATAGGGCCATTTTACGCGGCATGCTGGCTCCTTCCGGATCATTCTGTCGGCATTCAACGGCCGTTGATCGAATCAATTCAGCATACCCGCTTTGCGCAATCCTTCCTTGAGGTGCTCGCGTTGGCGAAGGTAGCTCGGATCGGTCAATTGCAGAGGCACGGGTGTCGAGCTTCGGAAGCTGGCCACGGTCGTACTGGGATGGAAACGGTGATATTGGGAGAGGGCAGCCCGCACTTCCTCCTCGCGACCGCTCAGCCGCGACACCATGGAAGGCGAGACAGCGCGGGCCGCAAAGCCGCGATCGCTTCTTCGTGCCGCGCAAGTAGGATGAGTGCTTGGCCTTTGCTCGCATCGCCAAAATGGTAGACCAAGGATCAGAGAGGTTCGACCTCGCCGCCCGTAATCTTCACCCTGTCGCCGTTGAACTTTCTCACAATGAAACCGTCGAACCGCTCGTTGTAGGTGCGGCTATAGTCCCGCAACAGCCCGAGTGCCTGTTGCTCGCCGACGAACAGGCCGCGGACACTGTCGGAGCGGTAATGGACTCCGGCAGCATCGCGGCCAAGCGCGATATTGCTGGCCAGTTTGTCGATCTCATTGCCGAGGGTGAGAGCAGTGCCCCGCCAGAGCTCCCGCGCTGAGCCGTCTGCTGTGACCTCCACTGGGTGCGGCAGAACGTAATTGGTATTGAAGAACGCTTTGAGGATCGTGGCGCAAGCGCCTGCATTGCAGGCATGTGCCGCTGGGTAGGACGGGTGCGTTGGACATCCTTCCGGGAAGGCGACAGGCAGCAGGCGAGTCCCATGCTGCAACCGCACCCGCGCAACAGCATCACACCGGAGGATGTCGTCGTGGAGGTCGTAGTGTCGCCGCCCAGCGGAATGGGTCTCGACCCGACCTGCGAAGCATTCCGGACGAAGCCGGCGATGGACAAGCCATTTGTGGAAGTAGGCGCCCTTTTGTCCGAGCAGCGATGCCTGTGCGACCAACGACAGGACGTTCTTGCCACCCAGCGTGATGTCGCCGAACTGCGTCCGGGAGTCGCGATATGGATTGGTCGGCGAAAGTGCGTCCTTGCCCAAAGCGAGCATAATCAGCGCCGCGTTCATGTAGGACTGAAAGCTGAAGTCGCGATGGACGTACTCGGCGAGCTCGCAAGCGCTACAGATGAAACGGGGCGTCGCATCAAACGCGAGCCTCGACCGCGGCCTAGCGCCGCGCTGGCAGGCAAGCCATTCAGCGTAGTCTGTGAGGAAGTTCTGCCCGCGGCTGGGCACGGTGTAGCGTTGCTCGATTCTCTTGATTCCGTAGGGGATGTCGAGCCACAGGAACTGGCTGAGGTAGGGGCCGACCAGATCGCCGGACGTTTCGCCACGGAACACCGTCGCTGGTGTCCACTTGGACCCTGCGCCGGAGGTGAGCGATTCGGTGAAAGTGTTCATGTCCGCGATGGCGGCTCCAATGAGCACGTTCGTTTCATATTCGCGGAACGGAACGTCGCGAGTTAGCGCTAGCCAGTAAACCTCCGCCATCTCGGTTGCCATGAGGGCGCTGGAAAAGGTCGGAGGCGGGTCGAGGCTGGTCGCAGCACTGTCGAGGCCGACCAAATCGAAAGCGTACGTTGCTTGCGGATCGTTCAGATCGGTTTCGGCATTGCCGTCGCGCGGGATCACCTCGAATCCGTTGGAATCGCCGCTGGACAGGACCGACACAAAGGCAGCGAAGGCCTCGGGATCAACCTCGCCGGCGTCGTTGTGGGGCAGGGTCTTAGCAAAGCTCGCGCGCTTGTCGGGGTAACGCGCTTCGTCGCCATTGGACCGGTGCAACGGCTCCTGTTCGTCGAGATACCCCTGTGCCGCTGCCTGACGGACGCGGAAGGCCGCCATCTGTCGTGCTGACCGGCCGCCCGGCGCGGGGTTGGCTGCGTTCGCAATACTCGGACGGAGCGCGGCACTGCTTCAGCTGGCAGCGGCGACCAAGCTGGCTCTGGCGCTCTCTTTGAACAGGCCACGGCGCGAGAC
>Ga0310914_10002543_pt1 | contig 12353 bp, 9 predicted proteins | sample GREbulkMGAN108_FD_203450 | JGI IMG/M metagenome (GOLD analysis project Ga0310914, IMG submission 203450) | Lab enrichment of tropical soil microbial communities from Luquillo Experimental Forest, Puerto Rico - GRE.bulkMG.AN108 | ecosystem: Environmental > Terrestrial > Soil > Tropical forest >...
AGTCCCTGGTCTTCGCTATACGCATAATGAATTCTGGAGTGGGCGCCACCGTGACCCATACAACTGACCAGCAGAGCGCTCAGGCGATCGGATTCCTGAACCACATCGATGTGCCAGGCATGCCTGGGCGCCACCAGTCCGGCTAACTTACAGAGTTCCGGCTCACTCCATTCGAGCCCGTTCTGACTCGAGCGGCGCACAAGCGCGCACCCTCCATCGCCGATTTCGACTGTCCACATCAAGAACCGATGTCCCGTCTGGATTACTGCTGGGGATAACAACAGCCGCCCGGTGTTATCGCTCAGTACTTCAACCGGAACTGACCATCGCACGCCGTCCGTGCTCTTCATCAGAAAGATTCTGTTCTCACTAGGATTTTTGCTGCGCATCGTCTGGCGGTAAAAAAGCCATAGATAATTGAGATGAAACAGAATGTCGGGGTCGGAATGGTGATCGCCCAGTGTTTCGGGCGTGGGCACCACGGGATTTGTCAGGCCGCGTGGCACAGCCCAATTTATGCCATTGTCACTAACAAAAATCTCGGGATTTTCATACCGGTCATTGCGGTCTGGGTAGGGAGTACACGCCATCCAATAGGTCCACTTGCCCTCGCCGAAGCCCTCTCGGATGTACGCGACATCCGGGTGTGTGACTTCTCCCGACCCATCCGACGTTTCTAGATTCAAAAGAAGCGGCCGATGTAAAACGCCCGCGGTGTCTTTCAATCTCCGGTAGGGAGTGGAAGGTTCAGGGGTGCGAAGATACGCGGGTCGCATTCCAAAGCGAGAAAGAGTCTTGAACAGTACGCCGCGCGCACTGAGGTCATGCCGAAAGGAGAGCGCTATAAACAGCAGAGCGCAAACGAGCAAGGCAGCTAGCACAAGGATGATACTAAGCGCCATTCGGCATTTTCCTTCTAGTACTTGTTGAAGGTAACAATCTCGGAATAAAGATTGTCTACCCTGCCCAACGCCGCTTCTTTCCATTTGTACTGGCGTTTTCTCTTTGCTCTGACAAAAATCTTTGAAACCTGGTTCGGGAGCAGACGTGCGTCGTAGCGGAGGGCAAAGAACCTGCGCCTCAAAAGGTTGTTTCTCAAAAACCGAAAATTCCGCACGAACACGTCAGGATTGCTGACGTAGCACAAATTCAGCCACTTCCCAGCAATGAGCGGTACCTTGCGCAGGGGCGATGTCGTTGCAATAACATAACAATATTTCCCGGAGTCTTGCTCTTTGATCAGCAAGTGCTCGCAGTCAAGCGTCACATGATCCCTATGAATTCTGCGGTCTTGCTCGTCAAGGCAGCCCGCGATGCGCCGCTTGTCAAAGAGCACCAGCGTCTCTCTCGACATGCGAGGCAGCGGAAGGATTTGAGGTGTTATCGGAACAGAGATCTGTTCCTCATCGAGCAGCTGGAAACCAAGCCTCTCGAGCACCGTTACCGTAAGGTCGCCGGGCGAGAGCGCGGTGAACAAGATGTCGTTCATCTTCAGCATCGGTTTGAGAATGGTCAAGGCAAGCATTCGCTGCCGTTGTTCTTCAACGACGTACCAGGTATTCATGTTGCAACAAATTTGAGATCGGCCATCGATAACCCGTTCGGAAAAAATGGTGCCCACGAAAGCCAGAATCTCTTCTCCTTCCGTAATCACATACCCGTACGGGTATGCGGGCAATTTCCATGAGTAATTGAAGAGCCCGTCCCATCCATTTGCGTCTCGAAAGCCTTCGCGATCCGCAAGGAAGTTCTTCACCGCGCCGATCATGCCTTCGTGGACTTCGCGAATCTCCATGGCTTCTCGCGGGCGATTCTTAGCTGGTGCTTGGCGTGCGCGGGCCCGTTGCCGTTAGGCCAAAACGGTTCCAGAACAGGTACCAGAACCGGCCGTATGCCCGCAATTCCGCGGTGGAGGGCACCAAGAGCGTTTTCCATGTTGTTTTCAGACTGCGCTGAAGAACGGCCAACAGGTAAACCCCTGATCCGAGGTAGGCCATTGAGGAGGCGAGCGCCGCACCTTCTATGCCCCAGCGGGGGATTAGGAGGAAATCGAGAATGAGCGTAAGCACCAGTCCGATGACCGCGGAAATAGGGAGATGATTTATCAATCCGCGGGCGCTCAAGTCGGCGGCGGTGACCTTACCAAGAGCCAACGCGACCGTTCCCGGGAGAATCCACCATACGACGGGAACGCTTGGCGCGAAGCGAGCGCCAAAGATCATGGGGATGGCTATGGGGCTGGCGATGCCGATGACCAGAGCACCAGCCGTGGTGAGCAGAGCGACCTGCCGCAAGATCAAGCACGTAAAGTCTTCGGCTCCTGAACCAACGGTTCGCGCGGTACGCGGGAACAAGGCCACGGCCACGATGGCGGGAAGCTGCCAGAGGGCTTCAGAGATAATCACCCCCAGGGAATAGAGGCCGACATGTGAAGCGTCTAGGAAATAGTTCACCACGAAAACGTCCAGGCGATAGCTGAAGAAAGAGGCCAGCGTTCCGGCCTGTCCGCGAATGCCAAACAGTATGGTGGGAACAAGCTGCGACTGTGCCCGCAGGATTTGCCAGGCGTTTCGAAAGAAACGCCGGAGAGCCAAAATCGCCATCGCGACAGCAAAGGAGAGCCCGATAAGGTAGCCGATGACGGCCGTTTCGGCGCGGCGGCCCATGAACAGAATAACTGCCAAGAACCCCAACAGTGCTGCAGAACGATTTACTAGTGCGACCAACGAACGAAGGTAAAAGCGCTCCTCGCCCACCAGCATGGCCATCAATACGCTAAATAGGACGGCCGTCGGGATCGACCATAGAACAAGAGAACCCAATTCCGGCGTTATGCCCTTTAGGAAAGGGGGATGAACCTTCCAGAACAACACTGCCCACGTGGAGGCGGCCAAAACGCAGCCGATCACCACCCACATCATCACCGCTGGAAACCAAGACAAGTAGTCTCCACGGAATTTGGAAATCCAGACAACAACGACCACTTCGCTGCCGAGACTGCCGACCATTGCTCCAACCGCGATGGACATCAGACACAGGCTGATCAATCCTCGAGGGGCGGGTCCGAGCAGGCGGGCAAAGCATATCTCGGTGATGGCGGCGATGGCGATACACCCGAACTGGCCCCCCGCTATCGTCAACAGGTTGGAAATGAAGCTCGGCGCACTCTTGGGAGGGTGGCAAGGGGGCTCATTTCCGGAGAAGCTGAGTTCAACTTGCGCCTGCATTTCTTTGATCCTCATGAAAACCGCACCTGCGATCTAGGCCCCAGGCAGACATGCCGAAAGGTTCCGCAGGCGAATCGGCGTATGAAAAAAGAAAACCTATACGAGGCCCATTCTCCGATTGAGAATAAATGGTTTCAATATCATTAAAAACTTACGAATCTCCATCAGACTGTTTCGAAGTTACAGGCGTCTCAGATGCGCGACTTATTTCAAGAAACTTTAATAATTGGTTTATTTAGCCGCGAAACCGCTGCCATACCTTTCAACAGCTATGGGCAGACTCCGAAGGTGCAGTAAAACCAAATCGCAAGAGGGGTACGCGCTTCTTGTGGTGATATTCTTTGTGGCGCTGCTAGCAATTTCAGTCATCGTTGCGACGCCAAACTTGATTCTTCATGATCGTAGAGAAAAAGAAAAAGAAATGATTTGGCGCGGCAAGCAGTATGTCCGGGGTATCCGTTTGTACTACCAGAAGACGGGTCATTTGCCGACGCGGCTGGAGGACTTGTACCAGCCCAAAACCGGCATCCGTTTTATGCGCCAGGCCTACAAGGATCCGATGAATACAGTTGACGGGTCATGGCGTCTGATTTACAGCGGATCGAGTGAGCAAATCATGGGAAGCGCGGAACCGCAACCAACGCCTTCGGGTGAAGGTGTGTCCACGACGAGGCTGATGGCCAGCCCCCTCTCCGCGCCTACTTATTCCGCAAAAAATCCCCTTACCTTGGCTAACCCTGCAATTGGCTCTCAGGGCGCCATGAACAATCCCGGCGGCTCAGCTTTGTCTTCGACAAATGAAAGCCTGTCTGCGGGCTCGCAAGCAATGCCTTCCTCGAGTGATGCCCCAGCGACTTCATCGCCGCTCGATTCTAGCTCGCCCTTCCCATCCAGACCCATAATCGGGGTGGCAAGTAAGATCGACAGAAGTTCCATCATGCGGCTGGACGGGGCGGATAACTACCTGCAGTTCAAATTCATCTGGAAGGTGGTAACCGCGAACCCGTCTACGGTGACTCCCAATCCCTAGCACGCCGGGCCCCTCGCGGCACTCAAGTACCCGGACAAACGCGCTCTATTGCAGATCAATCTCTCGGCTAAAGGTCTGCAACAGATCGCAGCCGTCCCACACGGTACTGAAATTCAAGGCTGAACCGATAGGCACAATCCGATCCACAGCCCGCTTTGGAAGCGAGAGGGCCAGGTTTCGAATTTCTTCGCGTGCGAATCCAAAATACGAGAGGGTTTGATCTTTTTCGGTCAAAAGCTGCGGCAAACCCTCCAACCGTGGGATTTCAGCCTCGAAGAATAAACCTCCGCCGCATTCGAGGTTCCGGAAATCTGGTGCTGCTATGGGCGCGAGGTGAATCCTGCTAACGCTCCCGGTCGGGTTCGGCTCAATACCATCGGCCATTTCCAACCCGGCCGAAACAAACGCGGTCACCAATTTGTTGATGCCTACGATTTCGGGATACTGAATCGACCGGCGGTTAATCTCTTCGTGGACTGCCGGCCAAAATAGCTGTTTGGCGAAATCGCAACTAGATTTTTCGCCGACCCACACAACCAGTCTAGGCGACGAACACGCCATCTGGTCGAACCAATAGGCATCATTGGAAAAACGCTCCGCTAACTGGCGTAGCTGGCTTTCATCAACGGAACGAATGTCATCCGCGTTGATCACCGCCAGCGAAAAGCGCGAAGCAAACACGACCTCAATGCCGAGAGGATTCATGGGAATCGCCCGTAGTCGCCGCACGGTCTCGTCTCCGCCCCACAGGACCCGCACTTGACAACATTGCGAAAGTTGCTCGGTGATTTCGTGGGCGTGATCATAGGCTATTACGAGGCTCCTGAGCATGATGGGGCGGAATTTCGGTTGCTCGATGACGAGATTAATCTTGGCGAGAAGGGCCGTGACTTCTTCTCCTCTGCGCTGCGAAAGTCGCACGATGTTTGCGTTGCCTACGAGCATCGACAGAAACCAGGAATACAGAAAAATGGAATCGACGTTCGATGGCGCGAAGTGCAATGCGATCCCTCGTGCCAGCGACAAACGGCCCGCTCGTCGCTCGTTGAACGCTCCGTGCAGCTTCGCAATATGCCCCTTGCGCATCCAATGGGCCACCGCCGCCATCTGTGGCATGCGGGACATAACGCCGTCCAAGAGGACGCTTTTGGAAACGGCGTCAACAAATTCGACGACAAGCGGATCAAAGGGCGGCAACGTGGCCGTTTCGATCAGCAGCTGCAATTGCCGCTCATGATCCGGGGCCGACGTAGGTACGAGCACGTTGATCATGATGATGTCTGATAGGTATCACTACAGCCGCGGAGTTCGGCGGTCGACAATCGGCCGAGGACTGAAAAGTGGCTGCCCCTGCGGCCACATCGGCAGCCATCGCTGCCATGGACGACGCCTAGGTCTTCTGTGAGCAAAACATGTCCTGGATAGCTACGTGGAATTGTGCTCATGCTCTCGATTAAACCAGGAACGCCGTGCGGCTGCACATCCAGGGTTCGGGGGTGGCGCACAAGGACCTCGGAATAATCTGCGGCGTGGAAGTAGCCCTCTTCGCACTCCATGAAGATGGAACCGGTTTGCTCCACCATTCCGTAGTAATTATGGACGGAACGGATGCCCAAGGTGTGGTGTAGGCGCTGCTTGAACTCCAAATTCGAAACTTTGCTCTCTTCCAGCTTTTTCCAGCCGCCTCCGTGGATCAGAATGCTATCACCGAAGTCCAGCTTGCGGCCAGAATGGTCCGCAGCGAGCAACAGATGCTGCCAGAGAATAAAAGTGAAACCGAACAACAGAATCTTTTCGCCCTGATGGCGAGCGATAAACGAGTCGAGGGCTTGCCAATCTGGTTGCATCGTTTCCGAAAGGAGCGCATAAGTTTGATCAGCACCGAATTGAGAAAAGCCCAGAATACCAGCGCCGCGAGCGGAGAACGAGCTTCTGTCTTTCACGACACCCGGGTGATCAAGAATGATCATAGGCAGGCGCTTGGCGCCCACGAAGGAACGTACGATCCGCACGAGCGCGTGAGCTTGGCTGGTAGCCGTATCTTTGTCCAGGAAAATCCGGGAAGGACGCTGAGCGCTGGTGCCGCTCGAGCTAAGGGTTTTGATGATTAACTCGGAGGGTTGGCTACGCAACTCCATTTCCTTAAACAGCCTCACGGGGAGCGCGGGCAGGTCTGCGAGACGACCAAATTTGGTTTTACCGTGAAAAGCAGCACACAAAATTCTGCGATAAGCGGGGCACCGTTGGGCGTGGAAAGCGGTCAAGTCGTTCATCTCCTCGAGGATGCGAGCCGTTTTCTCAACAGAATCTTCGGCATAGGGATTCTCGCGGTAAACCGATACCGTGGATTCTGCCCTCATCTGGAAGACTCCAGCCTTGCCAGGGATTGATAGTCGATCTTGCTGTTCGGAAAACGGGGAAGCACATCAACTTTGACAATGCGAAACGCGCTCGGGTGGATCTTGAAAAGCTGCTCCAAGATCCCGGCGACTTGATGTTCTCGGTCCCGACGCTGCAGTGCGACAACGATGTGATCGTCGGTTCCAAAGCAGGCCAGAGCTCCACACCCATGCCGCCCAAGGATCTCTTCCATTTCGTCCAGACTGAACCTCTTGCCAAAGACCTTCAAGAACCGCTTCAGTCGACCGGTAATGTAGTAAAAGCCCTCCTCATCACGTCTGGCGAGATCACCCGTCCGCAGTTGACCTCCGAGTTCATCCGCTTTACCAAGATCGCTGCGGGTCTCGGCGTAACCGAGCATCACATTCGGACCCCTATACAACAGCTCCCCCGTATCCGCATCGAGGGAAAGTGTACCGCCCGGAATAGCCACTCCTATGGAACCAGGTTTATCCTGCAGGTGCGCGGGCGGAACATACGCAATGCGCGCGGTAGCCTCCGTCTGGCCGTACATCACGAAAAATTGCCAGCCCCGCCGAAAGCACAACCGTTCGAGTTGGCTCACGCGATCGGCGGAGAGGTGCCCTCCTGCTTGTGTTAGCAGCCTGAGTCCCGGCAGATCCTTTTCGAGCATGCGCATGCTTAACATCACTTCGTAATGATAAGGAACACCCGCGATAGAGGATGCCCGTTGCGCGCTCACAAAATCCCAGTAGTCCCGCTGAAGAAAGCCGCCGTTGGTAACGAGCAGCCGGCCGCCAGCGAGCAGGTGCGTGTTCACAATAGATAAGCCGTACGAATAGGACATCGGGAGAGATGTCAATCCCCGGTCTTCAGGCGAGAGTTGAAGGTAGGAAATGATCGATTCGGCGTTCGCTTGCAGATTCTTGAGGGACAACCGCACAAGCTTGGGGCTTCCAGTGGATCCGGAAGTGGGCAAAAGGAGAGCCAAATCAGGCGCAAGAGGCAGATCGCAGGGGGCCGCGTCCCTGCGATACAGGAATCCGAACGGAGACTCCGCTTCTGCATAGCCGGCGACTGACCTCTGGCACGGGGTAAACACGAAGTCCGGTTTGTAGGTTTCCAGCAACGAATCGAAGAGTTCCGGCTGCAATTCGGTGTCAAGCAAACACGCTACGTGCCCACTGCGTAGGGCCCCCAAATAAGCGGCCAAACACTCGGCCCCATTGCGGCAAAGCAGGAAGCTCAAGGTTCTTCTTCCATACCACGCAAGAGCATCTGCAAGCCCGTCGCTCTGAAGGGCAAGCGCTTTGTAGTTCACCAAGCGATTGTCTGGTAAAACGACCGCAGTCGCAGCGGAGGGATGATTCAGATTCCAGAAGCCTACAGCCACATGCCACCGTCAACGCCGAGTACTTGCCCCGTCACATAAGAAGTGTAGTCGGAGGCGAGCATGCAGATTACCTGCGCAACCTCCTCGGGCTGCCCCAGCCTTCCCATTTTGATCGAGCGAAGGAGCTCCAACTTCTTGGGCTCAGGAATGTTGGCAATCATGTCGGTGGCAATGACGCCCGGGGCAATGGCGTTGACGCGGATTCCATACGGAGCGAGTTCGCGTGCCGCAGATTTTGTGACCCCGATGACCCCGGCTTTGCTTGCCCCGTACACCACCTGGCCTTCGTTTCCGGAGCGTCCGATGATCGAAGCAATGTTAATGATACTGCCGGATTTCGAGGCCATCATGATTCGAGCGGCAAACTGAAGAATCTGAATCAACGGGACAAGGTTCGTTTGCAGCACTTCCGAGATCTGCTTGCTAGAGATCATCCCAATCATCGCGTCGCGCAAAATTCCAGCGTTGTTCACGAGGAAATCAAGTTGTCTGGTGTATTCGTGAACATCGCGAAAAGCCGCTTTGAGAGCGGTTTCGTCCGACAAGTCGCATACGATAATCTTGGGCTGGACTCCTCCTTCCTTCTCAACCCTGCGGGCCGTCTCTTCCAACCTTTCCTGCGAGCGCGCCAAGAGGATCAGGCGCGCACCATGACGGGTGGCTTCGATTGCCGCCGCCCTTCCAATCCCGCGGGATGCACCGGTGATCCAACCGACGCGGCCGCGCAGGAGCATCAGAACTGCACTCCATACTTCCGAAGAATTTCGCGTGCCTTAGGGTAGGAGGACAAATCGAGTACGTCATCGGTGTCCAGCATGATGTCGAAGGTCGAGAGTGGCTATAAGCGCCATGTGTGCGACGGAATCCCAGCCTGGTGTGCTTGCGTACAGCAAGGTCTCGTTGACGCTTTTCTCGGACATGTTCAAGGCATTTGCAAATGCCCGGCGCAACTTCAGTTCGCTCTCCGATTCGATCAGGTTCTGTTCTTGCATGGCGGAGCCTCCCGCTTGGTTCGACACAATCAAAGGTTGTAATCTCTGAGGTCCACTGAAAAACCTGCAACGCCGCGCTAATGCGAGACGGTGTTCAGCAGCACTGCACTAAGGGTCGACGAAGATTACGCCGGTGAATGGGGGAAGCGACCCAATGCCGGAGACTGGCGGCTGCGCAATGGCGACGAATTGGTTGGGAGCGATCATGTAGAAGGTTCCCTGGTACGAGGTCCCAGAAGCAAAATCGCCGACTAGAGGACCCTGGAAGCTTATGAGTCCATGCCCGTTGGCAAGATCAGTCGAAGTGAGAAAAGCGATTTTCCCAGTAAAGCTCGCATCGCTAAGTTTGCCGCCCTGCGTAGCGATGGAAGTGAGATCGCCAACCGCCTGATAGCTGCCAGGCTTACCTGTCCCGACAGCAGTCGGGCTCGCGAAGTTCATGCTTAATACTGCGTTTGGTACTAACGGGGTCGAGGAAGCGCCAAATCCGCCAACCAAATTTCCCGAGATGTCAGAAAGCTGGAAAGGAGCACCGGTCTGAGGCAGAGTCGTCCCCGATAACGCGCGGTTGGTAATGAAATTCGCGGGTGGGCCGCCCGATGTGGAGATGTCCTCTTCGACGAAGAAGCCTTTGCCGGTATCGTAGAGATACCATGCGCCAGCGTCCATGAAGTTGGTGGCGAACCCGTTCGGTGCGGACAGGGCGGCGCGCCCAGTGGCGGGGTCAAACGTGACCGTGCCATCCGCCCCCTCCCCGATGAGGAATTGTCCCAGATCGTTGATGTCAAACTTAACGTTGAAGCTGTTGCCCCCCGACACCGTGAGAACTCCAACGATAACAACGGGGTAGATGGGGTTCGGTGTCTGGTATGGATAGGCATCGAAGCCCGTGAGTTGTATCACGTTCACGCCGTTTACGCTGCCCGCGGTGAGGGCATTTTGGCTTCTCGCCTCTCCCGCAAAGTTGGTGGCGAAGGCTGCACCTTTGTCGATCTCAATCAGGAAGAAATGCTTGCCATCAACAATGTAATAAGCGTAGTTAACGGTTTTTCCCTGCACGGTCATGTTGAGGGTGCCTCGGCCAACAGCATCCGGGGCAGTTTGCAAGTCCGGACTCAAGGGCTGCGCGACGAATACGGGTGTCAGATTGGCCTGAAAGCTTTGATCGATCAGCCCGCCGGTAACCCCGCTCGCACCGAGGACAAGCTGCCCGGCAGCAATGGTGCGCCCTCCGAAGGGAGAATCCGAATTAACACCAAAGGCATAGCTTCCCGCAGGCTTTGTGGACAGCGCGGTGGTGTCTTGCAACTCGACGACACCGGAAGCCAGAAAATCTCCTTGGTCCAACTCGATCATTCGTCCGTGAGTTCCGTCGGCGGACATAATGCAGCGAAACCCAGGGGACACGCCCGACGGATAGCGATAGCTAGTCAGGGTTATCACGGCTTCAATTATGCCGTTCGGAAGGATGTTCACGGTGTAAGCGCCCGTTTGCGGCGTCGTTACGTTTGTGACGCCACCGTAATTGTTTACGTCAAATTCTACGTTCGTGATGTTGCCATTCCCGTCCGCCGTGAAGGTACCGGCAAACGCCAAGGGGCTCTGAGCGGCCTGCACGGGCGGAGCCGCGAGATCAGCGTTGTCGTATCCACGCAAGAGGAACGCATACGTTCCCTTAAAAAAGATAGTGGTGTTCTGAATCGTGAAGCCAAAAGAGTCGGTGGCCGAGCTATTGTCAACGGCAGTAGCCGTAATGGTTGGATTGATATTGGCTCCGGAAGGAAAGGTGGTGGGCGGTGTATAGACGATCGAGGTGTTGGATGCGCCAGGAGACAGGGTGCCGCACGCCGGAGAGCAATCGCTCCCCCCGGCGGTCAGCGTCCAACTGGCTCCAGAGTTGGACGGATCATTTGTAACCGTCGCGTTCACGGTTACGGGGGCTGCACCAATCAGGATGGAAGAAAACTTATTGGTGATCTGAATCGCCGCCGGAGGATAGACGGTGAAAATAAATGCATATTGTTGTGTGGTTTCGGAAACGGAGCGCGCTATGATCGTGGCCTGTTGATTCAAGGCTATATTCGCCGGTGGCGTGTATGTCGCGCTGAAGCTCGGAGAGCCCTGGGCCGACAAAGTGCCACAGGCCGGCGCACAAGCGACGTTCGTGTTCGTTAAAGCCCAGTTCACCCCTGCTTGTGCTTTATCATAAGAGACCGTGGCGTGCAGAGTGGTAGGGTTCTTGCCGACTTGAGCGTAAGTAAAAGGGTTGGTCACCACAACCACAACATCCAGCGGCGATTCCAGGCCGCCTCCACACCCAAGGAGACTTACGGCAAGTGCGGTGCCGAAAAACAGAGCCCTCAAACGGAGCATGAAGATTTCGATGTCTCCTAGCATTGGAACCTGATTCACGGCTTCACTGAACCTGGTCGGAAACGCAGGTTGGTCAGCCCTAAAGTAACGGACAATTGTGAATGGAAGGAAACGTGTGTGCGAATGTTTGGCGACTCACGGGTAAAAGTTGCGTGTAGCCGTCATTGGCGCCCAGAGTCTAACATGAACTTCCGTTCGGAGAGTTACGACGCTATTCGCTCACTTAACCTGAATCCTACGTGAAAAGTAGCCGACAAGCTCCCCTCATGGGTGCAAGGGCAAGATCGCTTTGTCGGTGGCTCCGGCGACAAATTTCCGGGTTTTCTCGAGCCCCGTGACGCCGGTTCAAGCTAAGGCCCCTCTCAGCGAATCGAAAGTAAATAGACAGTGACTGCAGTGTTCTAAGCTAAGGACGACGGTCTCTATCGCGAGCCGTCGTCTCGGGAGAACCGCCCCAAGAAGGTTTTCATCAACAGGATTTCAACAACGGCTGTGCTGTTCGATTTATTGATGGGGCATAAATCGTCAGTTCATCGAATCGCAACACTTGCGATGACAAACTGAGCAAACAATCTTCTCGTCAGAGGTGATCCTCGTGAGATCGAAAGTAGTAGTGTTCCTGGGCTTGCTCTCCCTCTTGGTGGGCTGCGTGATCCCGGCACGCGGTCAGGCACCGGATACTGCCCAGGGAAAGAAAGGAAGCCTCATTGGAACAGCACTGGACCCGTCCGGTGCGGTTGTCCCGGGCGCGGTGGTTACGTCCCTAGACAGCGCGGGACAAAAGCAAACGGCGACCACTGACGAGAAGGGCGAATATCGGATCGATGGGCTGGATCCCGGGGTGTACAAGCTCGTTGCGGTAGCACCGGGATTTCAGGATTTGACGGTGGAAAATGTCACCGTTAAAGCTGGAGAGCCCTTGCGCGTGGATCTGAAACTCGTTCCGGCCTCTGCCGCCACTGAGAAAGTCAACGTTA
>Ga0310914_10002549_pt1 | contig 12338 bp, 15 predicted proteins | sample GREbulkMGAN108_FD_203450 | JGI IMG/M metagenome (GOLD analysis project Ga0310914, IMG submission 203450) | Lab enrichment of tropical soil microbial communities from Luquillo Experimental Forest, Puerto Rico - GRE.bulkMG.AN108 | ecosystem: Environmental > Terrestrial > Soil > Tropical forest >...
GCCGCCGGGAACTTGGACCTGGAGAGAATTCCTCGGCCCGCAGCCTGCCTCGGCGCCGACCTTACCGCTCGATGCCGAAGCGCCCGCGCTCATACTCTACACCTCGGGAACCACCGGGAAGCCGAAAGGCACGGTGCACACCCACGCTGGTACTCTCGCGCAAACCGGAAAAGAGATCTGGCTCGGGTTCGACCACAAGCCCGAGGATCGCTTCTTCTGGCTCTCCGACATCGGCTGGATGATGGGACCGTGGTCCATCCTCGGCAATCATTTGTTCGGCGGCACGATTTTCATGTACGACGGCGCCCCCGACTTTCCAACACCAATGCGGCTGTGGGAGATGATTGAGCGGCACCAGCTCACGACCTTCGGCATTTCACCAACCGCCATCCGGATGCTGAGCAAACACTCGCATGTGCTGCCCCCCATGGAATCGCTGCGCCTGCTCGGTTCGTCTGGCGAGCCCTGGGATGAAGCGGCGTGGCTGTGGTATTTCGAGCGTGTGGGCCGGCGGCGTTGCCCCATCATCAACATTTCGGGCGGAACCGAAATCATTGGATGCTTCCTGTTCCCACTGCCCATCCAGCCGCTGAAACCCTGTTCGCTGGGCGGTCCGGCGCCGGGCATGGCGGCAGAGGTCTTCGACGAAAACGGCGCGCCGGTGCGTCTGAAAAAGGGATATCTGGTGTGCACGCGGCCCGCGCCTTCCATGACACGCGGCATCTGGAACGATCCCCAGCGCTATGTCGAAACCTATTGGTCGCGATTTCCCGGAACTTGGTATCACGGCGACTGGGCCAGCGTGGATGAAGACGGCCATTGGTTCCTGCACGGAAGGGCGGATGAATCGATGAATGTCGCAGGCCGCAAGGTAGGTCCGGCAGAAGTGGAAGAAGCCATGATGCAGCACCCGGGAGTGGCCGAGGCGGCCGTGATCGGGGTGCCCGATGAGTTGAAGGGCGAAGCCATCGTGGGCTACGCGGTCGCCCGCCCGGGGACTCCGGTCGACGGATCCGCCGTGTGCTCGACCGTAGCGGATGTGATGGGCGCGGCGTTTCGGCCGCGTGAGGTCCTCATTGTAGCGGAGCTTCCGAAGACCCAGAGCGGCAAGATTGTGCGGCGCCTCATTCGGCAGAAATATCTGGGCGAGCCACTGAGCGACATTTCCACCGTCGCCAACCCCTGGGCCTTGGACACGATCTAATCACGCCACGCGACGCGCGTGCACAATAAAGCGGCGCGGGGCGGAGCCGAGGTACCAGAACGGATAACAGGTGACGAGGGTCAGGTCGCGGCCTGGCGCGGGCGAGAGAACTCCTATGTCACGCGGCCCTACAATCTCGACATCGCTCACGGCGAAGCGGGAGACGCCGCGTGGCGTCCGCAGCGTGACGACATCGTCGCGGCGGATCGCACGGAGAGGGCGGAAGAAAGTATCGCGGTGGGCGGCGATGGCGATATTGCCGTCCCCCGGGGACAAAGCGGTCCCCGGAATGTGGCCGGCCCCGAAGCTCAATATGCGCGCATCGTCGCCTTCCCGCACCATCACTGAAAGGTGGAGACGCGGAACGCTCAGCTCACCCAGCACATCGCCCGGATGGAGCGTGGCAAGCGGCGCGGCCGGCCGCGCCGCCCGAATCTGGATCCTGGGCGGGCGGCTTAGCCATTCTCGGGCGCGCTGCTGCGCTGCCGACGCCTCGTAGCAAACCCATGCGAACCATCCGAAAACGGCAGCGCCCCCCAACAGCAGGGCGCTGCCGATCCAGGCGGACCATCCCCATTTCCCCATGAGGACGATTCCCGTCAAGCCTGCGTGCTGCGGCGCAGACCTAAACGCAGAATGCCCGCTCCAACCGCCAGCAGGAACAACCCGATCGCCACTTCCAGCGGGAGATTGCTAGCAGTCTTCGGCAGCTCGCCCGGTTTAGCGGCCGACGGCTCGGGGGCGAACGTAGCTGGGGGCCGATTTTGGGCGAGCGTCACCGGTAGCGGTTTCGGCTCCGGCTGGGCCACTTCCGGCTTCGACGTCGGAGTGTTTGTAGCCGCCGCCTTCGTCGCGGCAGAGCCGGTCGCCGCCGCCTTCGACGCGCGCGTCACCGGCGTCGTCGGTCGGGTATTTTTAGCGACTTGGAGGGTCTGCCCCTTCGGATAAAGGAACTGCCAGCCATAGTTGTCACCAGGGTAAAACCAGCTATGGACGGCCTCGGGAGTGTTCCTGTGGCGCTCCTCGAAGGTCACCTCGGTCTTCACCGGTGTGGCGACACGGTAGTCCGGGATCGCCATCGTGGTCGTGACCAGATGGTCCATTCCCTTCTTGTCCTCGGAAAAAATCTGGACTACGTTGCGGTCCGCCGACGAGTCGGCTAACTGGAAAACATACGTGCCGGGAGTGAGCACGTGTCCAGGAACTTCCACAGGTTGATTGAACTTCAGTATAGTTTTTTTGTTCCACGCGTCGGCCTGCGCGGACGCGGCCAGATAGCCGAACGCCGCCAGCCCCACGCTCACGCAGGCCGTCTGCAATGTGATCTTCATAACACTTGCTCCTCACTCTTAAATTTCATATCGTCCTTCGTGCGATTCCAGAATACGGGCACCTCGGCACCGAGTCCATCCCCCCGCATTTCACAAGATCCTTTCTTTTTTGCGATTCCAGAATACCGTTGTGGCGGCCTTGAGCCCATCCCCTGACGCCGGGAGAGGCGGCCGTCCGCCGAGCGGGTAGAGAGCGGGGGGGAACTTCCCGGAGTTAGGAGATCACGCCCTTGCGGACCGCGTACAAAATCAGTTCGGGCACGCTGTGGAGGTTCAGTTTCTCCATCAGGTTGCCGCGGTGGGTTTCGACGGTGTAGAGGCTGATCTCGAGCGATGCGGCCATTTCTTTATTGCTCTTGCCCTCGGCGATAAGCTGCAGGATTTCGCGCTCGCGGGGCGTGAGTAGGTCATAGCTGTCTTCGAGGTCACGATCGCGGATCTGGCTCATGTAATTCTCGAGCAGCATCTGGCCGATCGCGGGGCTGAAGAAAGACTTGCCCTGACTGACGGACTTGACGGCGGCGATCAGATCGGAAGTTTCTGGAGGTCGATCTGTCGCTGGGCCACCGCCGAGACGTTCCTGTCGGCAAGATAATCGCGAATATCGCTGGCCGATTCCGAAAGCGCGAAGCGGATGCCGTCGAGCAGTTCGTCCCTCTGTTGGTAGGTGGCGCGCAGGCGGTTGCCCTCCCCTTCGATGACGCCCACCACTCGCGACCCTTCCCACGCCATGAGTAGGACGATCGCGAGCAAGCCGCCCAAGCCCACCTACAGCAGCGCGCGGCTGGACTTGAGCGACGCGGGCCGACGTCAGAGCTGGGAGGGCCGCTCGCCTAGCTGGAGTATTCACATTCCGAATGACGGCGACGTATTTGGTGGGGTCCGCCGTTTGCGGGAGATCTTGGCCACAAGTAGAGAAGATCACTCGGGGTGCTCAGTACTGGCGTCGACTGGAGTGCGAGATGGGTCCGGCTTTTCGGCAAAATTCACAGCGCGACGAAAGATCCCGCTGCGCTTCTTCGACGGGCCAAGATGGCTGAGCCAGCGCGCCAAAGTTGCTCCGTGGATCTCGGCAACCAGACCTCGCCCCATCCCGGGAGGATGTAAGGCGAGCTTCCTACTTTCTGGTGCCAGTCGCCCGGCTGGGCGTTGATTTGTCGTCACGGTTAGCGTTAACCACGGGATTGATTCGGAATCGCGTTCGTGATCCCTGCAAGCAATCCATCGGGATCACAATATTCACTTCACCGACTTCGGGATCGGAACCCCCTACCGTCGGGGGAGGCTGCGCAGAAACTCCCCCGCCACTTGCGCCGCCGGATGATGCTCGCCATCCACTTCGTAATTAAGCCTCCGCATCGTTCGATCCGGCAGGCGGTCGGAGAGTTCTCGGAGCGCATCACCTAGGCCCGGATACCGCGCGAGCGTGGCTCGACGAACGACCGCAGCACACTGGTAAGGCGGGAAGTAGCTGCGGTCGTCCTCTAGCACCGCGACATCGCGCACGGCGATCAGGCCGTCTGTGGAGTTGGCCGCAATCATATCCACCTTGCGGCCATCGAGCGCAGAATAGAGCAGGCCCAGATCCATCGTGACAGGATCGCCGCTCAGTCGGAGGTTGTAGGTTTTGAGCATGCCGTCAAGCCCGTCCGGACGCTGGCGAAACTCGTATCCCACGCCCAAACGCCAGGAGTGCGATTTTGCTGCCTCCGAGAGCGTCGTCAGCTTTTCACCGCGCCGGACGATTATGGCGAACGTGTTATTAAAGCCAAACGGGGGAATCCAGTCGAGTTGCCATTGGTGGCGGTAGGCGTCGCGCACCGCTTCGAACACGGCTTGGGGATCTCGCCGCCCGGGTTGCTTCAAGACCGTGGTGAGCGCGGTGCCCGTGTACTCTGGGTAAACATCGATCGCGCCCGCCACCAAGGCCTCGTGCGCCAGCAGCGTGCCTCCGAGATCGAGCTTACGCTCGACTGGGACGCCCAGGCGCCGCTCGATCTGCTGCGCTAGAATCTCGCCCAACAACACTTGCTCGGTGAAGTTTTTCGAGCCGACCACGATAGGCGTCTGCCGCGAGCAGCCCGCCAGACAGACACCCAGCAGCAGCGCACTCAGACGCGCGAAAATTTTCGCTCGATCCATTCCAATCCTTCATCAGCGACCAACGCCATCGCCGCGGCGGGGATGGCTCCGGCCAGAATCATGGCCGTGTTCACACTGGCGATGCCCTCAAAGATAAAGACCCCCAGCCCGCCGGCTCCGATGGCGGCGGCGATGGTAGCGGTCCCGATCGTGGTGACCGTCGCGATGCGCAGCCCCGCCAGAACGGCCGGCAGCGCCAGGGGCAGCTCCACTTGCCAGAGAACCTGCTGCGGCGTCATGCCCATGGCCACCGCTGCTTCCCGCACTGCCGGGTCGACTCCGGTAATCCCCACCACGGTGTTGCGCACGATCGGCAGCAGCGCGTATAGGCAGAGCGCGGTGATTGCGGTATGCGGGCCGATGCCGCCCAGAAACGGCAGCGGCAGCAGAAAACCGAACAACGCCAGGCTGGGCACGGTCTCGATGACGCTGGCGAAACCCAGCAGGCTACGCCGCAGGCCGGGCCGGCGCGTCAGCAGCACTCCTCCGGGAATCGCGACCGCCGACGCCACCGTGATCGCAATCACGACCAGCCACAAATGCTGGAAGGAGAGGGTGAGCATTTCACGCGCGAGAAATGGACTCATTCGTTCTTCCTCCCCCATCCAGGCTCGCTAGAAATGCCCGCGACTCTTCGGTGGCGCCGGAAAGAAATTCTCCGGGCGTGGCGACGAGATCGACAGTCCCATCTTTGATCAGGACGATCCGGGAGGCCAGCATCAGCGCTTCCCGGACGTCGTGCGTGACGAATAGCGCGGCCTTGTGGAAGTGGGCGCGCAACTCAAGAAAGTGTCGTTGCAGCTCGAAGCGGGTGATCGGATCGAGCGCGCCGAATGGTTCGTCGAACAGCAGCAGAGGCGGATCGGCCGCCAGCGCGCGGGCGATTCCGACACGCTGCTTTTGGCCGCCCGACAGCCCGCGGGGATACCTCGCCCCGAATTCGTGTGGCGGCAGGCCCACCGCGTCCAGCACCAGGTTCACCCGCTTTTCCAGAGCATCGGCCGCCCAACCATCCAGCTTCGGAACCAGACCCGCATTGGCCGCCACGGTCCAGTGCGGAAACAGGCCGAAGTCCTGAATCACATAACCGATCGCGCGGCGCATGCGGAACGGATCCCACTCCGCGGCCGGACGCCCTTGGAATACGATCTCGCCTCTGCTCGCCGGAATCAGGCCATTGACGCACTTGAGCAGAGTGGTCTTGCCGCAGCCGCTCCGGCCAAGCAGCACCACCGTTTCGCCCGCCTCGATGGTCAGCTTGATGTCGTGGAGAACCTCCCGTTCCGCGATCCGGCACGAGAGGTTGCGAATGTCCAGGACGGCCGGTGGCGGAGTCACGGCAAGTGAGCGGTAGGGCGGATTGCATCCGCCCTACCGAGAGGAGATGGTCAAGCAGCCGAAATCATCTTGTGCGGATCAATCACGAATTTCTTGGCCGCGCCCTTGTCAAAGTCCTTGTAGCCTTGCGGCGCCTGGTCGAGTGAAATCGTCGTGACGTTGACGGCCTTGGCAATCTGAATCTTGTTGTGCAGAATCGCCATCATCAGGCCGCGGTGATACTTCATCACGGGGCATTGCCCCGTGGTGAAGAACAGTGACTTCGCCCAGCCGAGACCAATGCGGATGCTGAGATTGCCGGTTTTAGCCGCTGTGTCGACGCCGCCCGGATCGTCGGTCACATACAGGCCCGGTACGCCCACCGCGCCGCCGGCGCGTGTGATCATCATGACCGAGTTCAGCACGGTCGCGGGCCGTTCGACGCTCGCATCGTGGCCATGGCCACGCGCTTCAAAGCCCACGCAGTCGACCGCCGCGTCCACTTCCGGGGTGCCGAGAATCTGCGCGATCTGGTCGCCGAGCGAGCCTTCTTTGCGGAGATCGATGGTCTCGCATCCGAAGCTTTTGGCCTGGGCCAGTCTCTCCGGGATCATGTCGCCTACGATCACCACCGCGGCGCCCAATAAGTGGCAGGAGGCCGCGCAGGCGAGGCCCACCGGGCCCGCGCCGGCCACGTAGACCGTCGAACCGGTGGTCACACCGGCGGTCACAGCGCCATGGTATCCGGTCGGGAAGATGTCCGACAGCAGGGTCAGATCACGGATCTTGGCGAGCGCCTGGTCGCGATTCGGAATCTTCAGCAGGTTGAAATCGGCGTAGGGGCACATTACGTATTCTGCCTGGCCGCCCACCCAGCCGCCCATGTCCACATAGCCGTACGCCGCGCCCGGACGCGCCGGATTCACGTTCAGGCAAATGCCGGTCTTGCCTTCCTTGCAGTTCCGGCAACGCCCGCAAGCGATGTTGAATGGCACCGACACGATGTCGCCCACGTTCAGGTACTCGACGTCTTTTCCCTTTTCGATGATCTCGCCGGTGATCTCGTGGCCCAGGATGAGTCCAGCGGGGGCGGTGGTGCGTCCACGAACCATGTGCTGATCGCTGCCGCATATGTTCGTGGACACGATTTTCAGAATCACTCCATGTTCACATTTCCGGTTTCCCAAAGTGAGCTTCGGAAAGTCGATGGATTGAACCTCGACTTTGCCGGGGCTCATATACGCAACTCCACGGTTGGATGCCATTGCTGCTCTCCTCCAAAACTTGCGGTTAGTCCAGGTAACGGGGCCGGAATCCGTCCGGCCTCACTCACGCCAGTATACCCTTGTATCACAAACATTCAGGCATGAGCCCCGGCGTCTGCCGGCGTCTGTAGTCGTACACACACAGTTTGGCTACGGCGCCCATTTCTTTTTCCACTCGAGCTCCCGGCGCTCGGCTTGGGCGACCTGCTCAGGGCTCATCGTTCGGGCGAAGCCATCCCGCTCGGCCAAACATTGCTCCCGCAGCGCACCCCGTGCGCGAAAAGCAGCCAGGTCCATCCACAGGTAGGCCTCCACATCGTCTGCCGGTACACCCCGCCCAGTGGCATAGGCTTGGGCGAGTTCGTGAAGAGCCGGCGCGTAAGCCCGCTCGGCGGCCTTCGGGTACCATCGAAGGGCTTCAACAAGATCTTGGGCGGGCCGCGGTGGTTCGCGTACAGATCGGCCAGGGCCATCTGCGCCATAGGCAGGCCGCGCTCGGCCGCCTGGCGATACCAGCGCGCCGCCTCGGCGGTATCGCGGGCGACGCCCTGCCCTTCTTCGTACATCACGCCCAGGTTGAAATTGAGCATCGATAATCCCGCGCCGGGCGGCTTTGCGATACCATCGAGCGGCTTGGGCATGGTCGAGCGGTACGCCCTGGCCGATGTCGTCGAGCGCGCCCAAGTTGAACTCCGCTTCCAGATCGCCCTGGCGGGCCGCCTTGCGGTACCAGCGGGCCGCTTCGACATGGTCCTCGGGCACTGCTTGTCCGCTGTCGTAGAGAAAGCCAAGGGCGTTTTCGGCGGCTGCGTATCCTCGCTCGGCGGCCTTGCGGTACCAGCGTACGGCCTCGCCCTCGTCCTAGCGAACACCCCGGCCTTCCAAATACATCTTGCCCAGCGTATACTCAGCCCGAGCGTCGCCCCGATCGGCTCGTTTCTCGAACGTTTTGAGCGACTCGCTAGCTGGGGGTTCGGTGGGGTGCCGGTAACCAACGCACGCCCAGGACCAGCCCCAAGGTGCCCACGGGTCTCTCATCCAAGCCCTTTAGAGGTTCGCGTCGGGCTCGAGGCTGCGCCAGAGATACCAGCTCGCCACCGTGCGGTAGGGGCGCCACGGCTCCGACAGCGTCTCCATTTCAGCCGGTTTGGGCAGCTCTAGGAGGCCATACGCCTTGCGAATCGCGTTGCGAATTCCCAAGTCGCCGGTGGGCAGCACGTTCGGCCGGCGCAGGGCGAAGATCAGGAACATGTGGGCCGTCCACACCCCGATGCCCTTCACCTCGGTCAGCCGCTCGATCACCGCCTCATCGGGAAGCCTGGCCAGTTCCTCGAACGCCAGGCGGCCATCGCGCGTGTGACGCGCCAGATCCCGGATATAGGCCGTCTTCTGGCCCGACAACCCTAACGTACGCATCCGTACGGGACGAAGCTTCAAAATGCCTTCTGGCGTCAGTCTCCCGCCCGCCGCGTCCGTGACACGGCCGAAGATGACGCCGGCAACCCGCCCGCTCAATTGCTGGTAAACGATCGACTTCACCAGTGTTTCAAAATCGGGATCCCGGAACTGGATCTGGTACGCTCCGACCTGGTCGATAATCGCCCGCATCACCGGATCGGCCTTGCGCAGGTGGACAATCGCTTCCTTCATCGTGAAACAATGGATGGTGGGGACACGTCCCCCTTATTTTACGGGATTATGAGACTTCCGATGACATTGGCACTGGCTGGGACTTTACTGGCGCAGGCCCCATCCAAGAGCCCTCCATCCAAAAACCCCCCGGCACCGGCTCCTGCCCAAGAGGTGCCCGCGCCCATCACCGTAGACGTAGACGTCGTCAGCATTCTGGCCTCGGTCCGTAACAAGCACGGCGGCCTGGTAGCCAACCTCGAAAAGAATGACTTCACCATTCTCGAAGACGGCAAGCCGCAGATTATCAAGTACTTCACGCGGGAAACGGACCTGCCCCTCACCATTGGCCTGCTAGTCGATGTCAGCCGCAGCCAGGAAAACCTGATCGGCATCGAGCGTGACGCCGCCTCGCAGTTCTTCTCCAAGGTCCTGCGCAAGAAAGACGAGGCGTTCCTGATCAGTTTTGGCGAGGAAGCCGAGCTGTTACAGGATTACACCGGCAGCCCACGCCTGCTCGAGGCCGCGTTGAAGCAACTCCGGGTCAGCTCCGGTGTCACCGGCCTGCACCCGGGTCCGGTCCCCGGGGCCGGCGATCCGCGCGGCACCGTCCTGTACGACGCGATTTACCTGGCGGCGTCGGAAAAGCTCAAAACGGAGGTGGGACGCAAGGTGATTGTGGTCATCACCGACGGTGTGGATCAGGGCAGCCGCCTGACGCGCGGCCAAGCCATCGAAGCCGCGCAGAAAGCCGATGCCGTCATCTACAGCATTGACTACGAGGACCCCGCTTTCTACAGCCACTTCGGCGGGTTCGGCGGCAACGGGGAAGGCGAACTCCGCCGCATGTCGGATGAAAGTGGGGGCCGGGTTTACAAGGTAGACCGCAAGCACCCGCTCGACCAGGTCTTTCAGGAACTGCAGGAGGAGATGCGCAGCCAGTATGCCATCGGGTACACGCCGACCAACGACACCAAGGACGGTACCTATCGGCGCCTGGAAATCCGCCTCGCCAGCAAGGATCTGAAGGCCCAAGCACGCAAGGGCTACTTCGCCATCAAGCCCGAGTCTCGGTAGCAGGGAGACTCCGCTCGATGAAATAGGTTTCCACGGCCTGGCGAAGGGGCGGAAAGGGGGCTATCCCGGCCTGCTCCATTTTGGCGTTGGATAGCGCCGAAGCCTTGGGTCGGCGCGCAACGGTACGAAACTCTCGCTCGTTGGTGGCCTGGAGCGGAGGCGTCATCTTGGCGACCTCGAAGATCATGCGAGCGAACTCGAACCAGGAAATCGGCGTACCCCCACCCACGTGAAAAACACCCCAGAGCTTGCGTTCCACCAGGTCGAGGGTGCGGGCCGCGAGCCAAGGCGCAAAGGTGGGACAGGCGCTGTGATCCTCGACCACGCGGATCGGCTGGCCAGACGCCGCCAACCGCAGCATGAGTTCCACGAAGTTGCCCCGCCCGGTGTTACGCCCAGCCGGTCCAAATACCCCGGAAGTGCGCACGATCAGCGGTTGTTCCAGGTAGGCGCCGGCATACAATTCACCCGTCAGCTTGGAAACGGCATAAGCCCCCAAAGGGTGCGTGGGATCTTCTTCGACATACTGCCGTCCGGCTTGTCCATCAAACACGTAGTCGGTCGAAAAGTGGACGAAGCGGGCATCGATCTGGCGGCAGACCAGCGCCAGGTTCCGAACCGCCAGCGCATTCACCTCCCAGGCCGCCCGGGGCTCGTTTTCGGCGACGTCTACATGGTTGTAAGCCGCAGAATTGAAAACTACTTCCGCATCGGAACGCGCGAGCGCCCGTTCCACCGCGCCGAAATCGGTAATATCCACCATCGAACGCGTCCAGGCGGCCACCGAGTACCCCCGCGACCGGAGTTCGCGCACCAGCTCTACGCCGAGTTGTCCGGAGGCTCCGAACACTACCGCTTGCCGCCTCATGGGGCACAGCATAACGCACATGGAACCGGCCTGTCAGCGGACCCTATTGGCGTACTCTTCACCACAGGCGTCCGGCGTTACTGTGTAACGTGCGGCGAGGCGCCCGCGTTATCCTAACCACGAGAGATTTGGAGGGTGCGTGATTATGATGAGGGTTTTGCACCGGAATCTCATGCGCGGACCGATCGCCCAAGGAGCCGCCATTGTGCTTTTTTGGGGGCTGCTGATGGTCCTAACCGTGTCCGTATGGCACGGCCTGGGCACCCTGCCTTTCTAGGTACACCTGTTCGCGGCGCCGCGGCTCACCCTAGCACTAAGACAACCGCCCTACCAATGGTGTCCGAACACAAAGGCAACGACCGCTACCGTCAGCGCTAAAAAGACTGCGGCGATGAGGCGCTTTGAAGCCGGCGCCAATCGCCCCTTCCGGGCGATCCCGTTGGAGTCCAGCAGCGACTGCATGAGACGTTTCTGTCCAGAACCGGGCAGGTTGCGCATCGCCTTGGCGATCTCCTGACGGCCCCTTCGGTCGGCGATGAGGATGGTGGCGGAATTGGAACTGTTGGTGGACTTCAGCAGGCGGTTGCGGAGCGGGCCCGGAATTTCCTCCACCGACCGGTAGATGCGTTCCGCGCCGTCCGCCGAGATCAGCACCGTCGAGCTCTGGAAGACTCCCGAGCCGCCGTCGGGTCGGGGCTCTCCGCAGTGCGGACACTTCGGCTCGTCCTCGTCGAAATCCTTCCGGCAGCGGTTGCAGGTCATCCTGTGACCACACGAGGCAGCTTGGGCATTTCGATGCCCGCCTCATTGCTTACATTCTCCAACACGACCTGGATGAACCCCAAGGCCGCCTTGGACAGGGCCTTGTCTTTCCGGTAGATCAAACCCAGGCGCCGCATCATCGGTTCGGGTGCGAGCGGGATCCCCTTCAGCTTCCCGGCCGCCACTTCTTCCCGGCAATTTGAGACAGCCAGGAATGACAGCCCGAGGCCGGCCATGACGAACCGCTTCATCATCTCGGTCGAATCCAGCTCCATGGAGATCAGAATCTGGTCTTCCACGATTTCCAGCCATTCGTTCAGCCGGGTGCGCGTCTTGCCTTGTTTAGGGAGCAGCAGGAAGTCTTCCACCAAGTCCTGCGGGGTGACGCTCTTCTTCTCAGCCAGGCGATGACGGGCGGGCACGATCAGCCGGATTTCGTCGTGGTGAATGCTGACCACCTGGAGGCGTTTTTCTTCGACCGGCAGCTGCGTCAGGCCGAAATCAGCGGTGTTTTCCATCACTGCGTCCACCACGCGCGCGCCGTAGGAGCGGTCGACCTGCAGCTGCACCTGAGGAAACAGCTGCCGGTATTGCGAAAAGACTTTCGGCAGCACGTAAATACAGGTGGCCTCGTTGGCTGCGATCACCACCTCCCCGCGAGGGTTATGCTCTAGCTCCGCAATGGCATCCTGGGCGCGCTTGCGCAGCTCGCGCATCTGCTCGGCGTATTCGGCGAAGATATG
>Ga0310914_10002552_pt1 | contig 12335 bp, 12 predicted proteins | sample GREbulkMGAN108_FD_203450 | JGI IMG/M metagenome (GOLD analysis project Ga0310914, IMG submission 203450) | Lab enrichment of tropical soil microbial communities from Luquillo Experimental Forest, Puerto Rico - GRE.bulkMG.AN108 | ecosystem: Environmental > Terrestrial > Soil > Tropical forest >...
TGATCGCTGCCGCTGCGCCCGCATGAGTCTCCCATTGAATCTCGAATTGGCTTTGCCGAGCCGCGACCATTTTCGCGCCTTCGAGCCATGGCCCGCCCCACTCGACGCCGATGAGGGTTTCGGCGCCGGCCGCGCGACGGATAAAGGGTTGCGAGGTGAAAAGCGCGGTGGCACCGAGCGCGGTGCCCGCCAGAAACTTCCGCTTCGATAATCCACCCATGTATTCCTCTTTGTTGTCGCTCTAGCAGCGTTGTCGCCCTAGTAGCCTTTCCAAGTTGTCCGTCAGAGAATGGCGGGCATCCGGTCGCCCCGCCGCAACGCACGAAAAGCCTAGCGCAGCGTTTCAGGGCGGTCGAGTCGTGCCCTAACGCGGGCGCCGCCCCGCGATGTTCACGCGTCGATTTCATAACTTCAGGAGCGTGCCCTAATATCCGAGGTCGAGATTGATGGTGCGCGGCATGGGTTGACCTCGAAAAAAGGCAGCGAGGTTTTCGGTGCCTATGTCGATGACACGATCGATAATCCCGGGTGAGGCCACGCCGGCCCGATTTCCGGAGGCCACCACGGTCGGAAGTCTTTGTAATCCCGTGCGCGAAGGAATAGGGTAGTGATACGTGGCGGGCAGTGAATGGGTGTAGTGCCACCACACTTCCGATCCGAAGCCGGCGAGGCGATCTGCCTTGAGCGCTTCGTAGAGCGCCATTTCCTGAACTAGATTGCCCCGCGCGACGTTGACTAGAACCGCCGTCGGCTTCATCGCCGCGATGGCGTCGGCATTCATGAAGCCCGTCGTTTCCTCTGTGATCGGCGTGGCGAGGATGACGAAGTCGGCTTGGGCCAGCACATTGTGCAGATCGTGCATGCCGTAGACGGCATCCACGTGCTCGCCGCCCTTTTCGGGGTGACGTCTAATTCCGACGACCCGCATGTCAAATGCGCGCGCTCGCTTTGCAATGGCCGTTCCGATGCTGCCGAGGCCGATGACCGCGAGGGTCTTGCCCTCGAGCATCATGCCTCGGTGCTCCGGGCGCAGGCGATCCTGGGGCTCCCAGTGCGCCTGCAAGACCGAATTGTGATTGACGACGATGCGCTTGGCCACCGCAAGCAGCAATGCCATCGCCTGTTCGGCCACTGAAATCGCGTTGGCGCCGCGAACATTAGCGACCTGGATGCCGCGCTGCTTCAACATCGCGAAATCCAGTTCGTCGCATCCCGCATGGAGCCAGATCAACGCTTTTAAGGACTTGGCGCGGCCGAATCCTCCTGCCGGCATCACCCAGCCCATGACCGCGTCCGCATCGGCGAGTTCATCGCCGAGATCACGCAACGAGCATTCCAGCCTTGACAGGTTAGGTCGGCTCTTGGGTGCGAAAACCCGGGCGTCCTTCGGTAATTTGGCGCGCACTCGCTCCAGCTCTGCGTCGGTTGCGAAGAAAGTGAGTACCGCTTTCACGTGAGGCCTCCTTGCTCAGACCGCTCGGCTTGACGGGCGAGTTCTCAATCTCATACCGTATATTTCCTACAAAAAAGTCGACGACTTCATGCAAGAATAGCATTGGCTCTTGGAAACCGGACCCTCGCAGGATGAGGATGAAGTCCATGATCAGTTTGCCAAAGTTCAATCAAGCATCGAGCAACCGGACAGGTCCGGTCTCACGCTGCCGGACAATCGCATTTGGTGCGGCCTCGGCGGTGGCCATCCTACTGTCGAACAGTCCGCTCACGATGGCCGATGAAGCATGCTCGCAGATGCAAGTGTTGCTGGCCATCGCGCCCAATCACCGTGAAGACGTGATGGCGTACATTGCGCCGCGTCTCAAACAAAAGCTCGGAGTCGATATCGTCGCGGAAGCTGTAGGGTCTGTTGTCATGCGCGATCAGATCGCCGCACAGGGCAGCAATCCGCGAATCACGATCGCGCACTGGGACGTGCCAATCGGTATTGACGTGTGCGACAAGGGCGGCTGCGCTCCGATCGATTTTAATCGCGCGCCGAACCTCAAGGCGCTGCCCGACTGGGCTTTTTCCAAGAACGCGGCTGGACAGCCCGTTGTGCTCACCGCCGGTGTTGTCGGCGTCGGCATTCTTTACAACGAAGACGAGCTGAAGAAGCACAATATCGCTCCGCCCCAATCTTGGAGCGATCTCACGCGCGCCGAATATAGTGGCCGCCTCGGCATTACCGCGCCGCAAAGCTCGATGGGCACCGCCGCGCTGGTGATGCTCGCGAAAATCAACGGCGGAGGCGAAACCAAGATCGAGCCCGGCTTCGACGCCACCAAAGCGATCCTGCCGAAGAATACTGTGTTCACCTGGTCGTCGGAGATGTCCAACCTGTTCCAGCTCGGAGATCTCTGGCTTGCCGTCAACAGCAACAATATCGCGCCAGCGCTGCGCGCGAAGGGATTGCCGATCTATTTCGTCTTGCCAACGGAGGGGTCACCAACTGTGAACACCGGCATTTCGTTGATCAAGGGAGCGCCCTGCGAGGCAGCAGCCTACGAATATCTTAATCTTTATTTCAGCGACGAATTCCAGGCTCTGAGAATGGCGTCGGGCACCGCAAGCCCGTTGCGCTCATCCTACAAACTGCTGACGCCGCAACAGCAGTCCGAGCTTGGCATCGGTCCCGATGATCTCGACAAATTTATCTCCCTTGACTGGAGGGCGATCAACGAGGCCCGCCCGGCTTGGCTCGAGCGATGGGCGCGGGAAATGCATTAGGCGTTGTTGACGGCCGGGATCCGGCAATCGCGCCTGCGCGTGGAGCTGATTGGTATGGGCGACAGTAAGGCCGGCCACTAGGGAACGGACTCCTGACGGTGCGAGCCACAGCGAACCCGGTTCTTCGGTTCGACAGGGTATCGAAGGCCTTCCAGGGCCAGATCGTGCTGAACGATCTCACGCTGGAAATGCAGCAGGGGGAATTTCTTACGCTGCTCGGCCCGTCGGGTTGCGGCAAGACGACCTCGCTCAATCTTGTCGCCGGGCTCATCAAGCCGGATGCAGGCACGATCTTTCTGCGCGGCAAGGCGGTCGATGCACTGCCGCCGCGGCGACGCGGTCTCGGGCTGGTGTTTCAGTCCTGGGCGCTATTCCCGCACATGAATGTGTTCGACAATATCGGCTTCGGGCTGAAGATTCGCTCCGCGCCGTCCGCCGAAATCCGCAAGCGGGTCGGGGAAATGCTCGATCTCGTGCGCCTTCCAGGCGTGGCGGAAAAATTCCCATCGCAGCTTTCGGGCGGCATGCAGCAGCGTGTCGCTTTGGCACGTGCACTGGTGACCCGGCCCGACCTGCTGCTCTTGGACGAGCCGCTCTCCAATCTCGACGCGGCGCTACGCAAGGAGATGCAGATTGAGTTGCGCCGCATCCATTCGGAATTGCGGGTCAGCACGCTGTTGGTGACGCACAGTCAGGAGGAGGCGCTGGTGATGTCGGATCGCATTGCGGTCATGCGCTCCGGCATCATTCAATGCATCGACACACCGCAGCGTGTCTATAACCAGCCGCCGACTCGCTTCGTTTGCACATTTGTCGGGGAAGCGAACATTTTTAAATGCCGGGTCGACGAGGTCGCGCAAGGGGAGGCGAAGCTTAGTTGCGGTACCCTGAAAATCATCGTCGAGGCGCAGCCGGGAATCGTCGCGGGTCAGACGGTCGTGGCGGCAATCCGGCCGGAAAACGTTATGCTGGCACTCGGCAGCGGCAGCAATGAAGCCGTGATCATGGACGCCGTGTTCAAGGGGAACAATATTTCCTATTCGGCGGTCGCGGGCGGCGAGATCCTCAACATCGTCACGCCGCCGCCCGGGGATGGGTGCGCTTTTGCCAAGGGTGACAGGGTCCTGCTGACATTCCCGAAAAGCAAAGTCATTTTGCTCGAAGCGGAGCGATTGGATGCCTAGGCTGGCGCCGCAGGCGATCTCGCTCGCATTGCTCGTGCCGATCCTACTGCTGCTCATTTTCTTTTTCTTGTTCCCATTGGCGTACCTACTGCATCTTAGCGCCCTCGCACAGCAGCCGACGCTGCAAAATCCTTTGCCGGAACTTTCATTCGTCAATTACGCCAAAATTCTGCAGGATTCCTTCTACCTCTCGATGTCGTTGAATTCGGTCTTGGTCGGACTGAGCACGACCTTCTTGACCGTTGCGATTGCATATCCTGTCGCCTTCTACATCACGCGGATCAGTGGTTGGGAACGCACCCTGATATCGGTCGCCTGCCTACTGCCGATTTTTGTCAATGTCATTGTCAGCATCCTGGGCTGGTACATTCTGCTGCTGCCTTTCGGCGTCGTTCAACAGGCGCTTGCCGGATTGGGGATCGTTAGCGGACCACTGCAACTTTTACGAACCTTCCCAGCGCTGGTGGCGGTCCTGGTTTATGAGCATCTTCCGTTCGCCGTACTCATCCTTGTCTCCAGCCTGCAGGCCATCCCCGCCGACAAGATCAACGCCGCGCGCGTGCTGGGCGCCGGTGTTCCGCGGATCGTTTTCAGCCTGATCATCCCCCTGACAATGCCGGGCCTCGTAGCGTGCGTCATTCTGGTGTTTTCGCTCAGCGCTTCCTCGTACTTGGCGCCGATCCTGATCGGTGGGCAAAGAACCCCCGTGCTTCCGCTCGCAATCTTCAGCTATGGCACTGAGCTGCAGAACTGGCCGTTGGCCGCAGCCCTTTCCTTCGTCCTCCTGGTGCTTGTTGTCACGATTTCCTACGGCTTTGCATCGGCCATGAATCGCATCGCCAAGCGCGGGCAATGGGAGTTCGTTTGATGGTTGGACTGCGGATCTTCGTCTATGCCGTCATTGCGCTGATGCTGCTGCCGGTTCTAATCACATTCCCGGTTGCGCTCACGGCGACATCGAGAATTTCATTTCCACCGGCCGGCCTGAGCCTGCGCTGGTTTGCCTCGATCCTGACGGATCAAGTGTTGCTGCAGTCGATCGCGCGCAGCTTCTGGCTGGCGTTGACCGTCGCCGTACTTTCGATCGCCATCGCGCTGCCTTGCGCCTTCGCCGCCCAGCGCGGGCGGGTCCGGTACCGGAATGTTCTCGAAACTCTCATCACCAGCCCCCGAATGATCCCCCAAATCGTATTGGTGCTCGCCTTACTGGTTTATTTCGAGCCCATCGGACTGGCGCAGAAATTCGCCGGCTTGGTGATTGCGCATTTGGTGGTCACGATCCCATTTGCGTTCCGCACGCTGTTGGTGAGTGTGGCGACATTGGACCGACGCCTCGAGGCAAGCAGCAATGTCCTCGGCGCAACACCACTGCAGACCTTTCGCCTGATTGTGCTGCCGCAACTGAAGACCGGCATGATCGCTTCATTCATCTTCACATTCATCTTGTCGTTCAACAACGTGACGTTGGCGTTGTTTCTGTCAGGGATCGGTCAACGGACCTTGCCAGTGGAAATGTTCACCAGGATGAATGTGGCCGGAATGACGCCAGTCATCCCGGCGATCTCGTTCGTTCTCTCAGTGCTTGGCGTGATGCTGTTTGTGGTTTTGGACCGCACGATCGGGGTCTATCGCTTCCTTGCCGCCCGCGAATGAGCCTCAGATCTTAGGGTGTCCCATTAGCTTCGAGCGCATACCCCAGATTTTCTTTTCGTCAGCCATGGCGACAGTTCCTCGCGGAAGTTAAAACCACAGAGAACATTGTTGGATGTCTGTACAGGCACTGCCGGCGCAAACCTTGCTAACAGCGCAAATTACACCCTACAATTAAATACAGACAAGCGCGGGGGATGCGACCGCAGATTCCGCGCGCGGTAGGCTCGCGTGAGACAACGCATTATCGTGCGGCGATTGGGTAAACGGAGCTGCACGTGAGCAGTGCGGAAATTCCGTCGGATCCGGTGCTCGCGAGCGGGATGAAACGCCGCAGAAAGTTTTTGTCGTACAATTTGATTGTGCTGCTATTGCCGGGCATCGTGCTGCTCGTTTTGTTGCTGTTGCTCCCGCTCGCGAACATCGTCGTCGAAAGCTTTCGACAGTATGTGCCCGGCAAGGTCGGTGGCTCGTTCGACGCGCCATTTACTTTGGCCAACTACGTTGCGCTCTTCCATCCCGTCTATATCAATTATCTGACAACGATGTTGTGGTGCGCGAGCATCGCAACGCTTACTGCGCTCGTCATGAGTTACCCGATCGCTTACCTCATTGCGCGCACCAAATCGCACACGATCCGTATTGCAGTGATCGGGCTTTTGGTGGGTCTGTTATTTCTCAGCGCGCTGGTTCGCGTCTATTCGCTCGAACTGTCCTTCGGTTCGGTAGGGCTTGGCCGCACAATTGCGACACTGATGGGCATTTCGTCCAACAGCAGCTCTTATGCAATCTTTCTGGTGATCATTGGGCTCATACATCACAGCATTCCACTGGCGGCGCTATTGATGACGAGCACGATCCAGAACATCAATCCAAGACTGGTCGAGGCGAGCCAGGCGCTCGGCGCCCCACTGTGGCGGGCGCATCTATCGGTGACGCTCCCGCTGAGCATGCCCGGTGTGCTGTCGGCGTTTCTTGTCTGTTACACGATCAACCTGAGCGCCTTCGTCGTCCCGATGATTCTGGGGAAGGGCAAAATTCAGTTCCTTTCGAACCTCGTCTATGATCGTTACGCAGAACTGGCGAACTTCCCTAGCGGTTCGGCAATTGCGATGCAGCTCCTCGTTGTCACGCTAGTCATCACCTACGGCATCGGATGGGTATTGCGGCGTTGGACCCGCGAGGGCGCAGGCGCATGACGCGGTTGGTAGACGATTTCTGGAAAATGGCCGCGCTTGGATTGCTCGCGGTGACGTTGGTTTTTTTGATCGGCCCACTGATCGTCGCAGTCTCGATGTCCCTTGATGCGCGGGGATACCTCGCGCCGTTTCCGCCGAAGTCGTTGTCGTTGCGCTGGTATGCGGCGTTCTTCGGCAATGAAGTCTTTATCTTCGGTCTGCGCAACAGCCTTATCCTCGGCTTTTCAGCGACCCTGATCTCGGCGGCGGCCGGTACCTTGGCCGCGTTGGCTCTGGTCAATCACGATTTTCGTGGCAAGCCATTGCTATCGGCACTGTTTCTGTCGCCGTTGATCTTCCCGGCCGTGGTCGTCGGTCTGGCGCTGCTCATCTTTTTTTCCCGTCTTGGAATCTTCAACGGCTTCTTCCGTCTGCTTTGTGCGCATGTTGTGGTCACGATCCCATTCACGGTCCGTGCCGCGCTTGCGAGCCTTGCCGGGATCCGGCGTTCCTACGTCGAGGCCGCCATGAGTCTGGGTGCGAACGAGCGTCAGGCCTTCTGGGACATTACCTTTCCGCTGGCGAAAACCGGGATTTTCGCCGGTTGTATCTTCGCCTTTGCCTATTCGCTCGACGACGTTGCAGTCAGTCTTTTCCTCTATGACACCAATAGCACGACTTTGCCGGTGGCGTTGGTCGGCCATATGCGGGCCGACTTCGATCTGAGCGTTGCCGCCGCTGCGACCTTTCTGGCGCTTATCACGGTTCTGCTGATCGTCATCCTTGATCGCATCGTCGGGCTTGATCGCGTGGTCGGTCAGGGGCTCTACCGCTAGCGGAGACCATCCCGTGCATGTCCTCGAGCTCCACAACGTGTCAAAGCGCTTCGGCGAAGCTCAAGCCGTCGACAATATCTCGTTCTCGGTTGGAAAGGGCGGCATCCTCGCATTGCTCGGGCCCAGCGGCTGCGGGAAGACGACGACCCTTCGTCTGATCGCGGGATTTGAAACGCCGGACAGGGGCGATCTCCTGATCGAGGGTCAAGACATATCGGGCAAACGGCCCTATGAGCGCAATGTCGGGCTGCTGTTTCAGGACTACGCGCTATTCCCGCACATGACGGTCGCCGAGAATATTGCCTACGGTCTGCGCTTTCGCGGCCTTAATTCGCGGGACGCCAAAGCCCGGACCGAGGAGATGCTCGGCCTGGTCAAGCTCTCCGGCTACGCGTCACGCCGGCCGTCACAACTCAGCGGCGGCGAGCAACAGCGCATTGCGCTGGCCAGAGCCCTTGCGATCAATCCGAAGCTGGTGCTCCTCGATGAGCCCCTTTCGGCGCTTGACGCGAAATTGCGTCAGGAATTGCGGACCGAGATCAAGGACATTTTGACCCGCGTGGGAGCGACCACCATCATCGTCACCCATGATCAGGAAGAGGCATTCGGCATCGCCGAGCGCGTTATCGTGATGAATCGCGGGGTCATTGTGCAGGAGGGCTCGCCGGCGGAAATCTATCTGTCGCCGAGCAACCGTTTTGTCGCGGAATTCATCGGGCGCTCGAACTTGCTTGAGGGCCAAATTTCGCGCATCGACTCCAACTGCGCACGGTTTATCGGTGATGGTGTTGAGCTCGTGGTTCCGGCTGCCCGTTTCAGCACAGAGGTGGTCTGGGCGTGCATCCGGCCGGAGCGCATCGCCGTCCAGAACGTGTCATCGAAAAATAGCAATATGCAGGCCTACGAAAACGAGCTTGAAGGCGTCGTCATTGATTGCGCGCCGCTTGCCGCCGACCTACATCTACTAGTCGGCCTCAAGTCCGGGCAGCGGATCGCGGTGGTGGAGAAGAACGTCGGTCAACCGGCACACGCACGCGGTTCTGCCGTCCGTTTGTGTTTCAACGCCGATGATTGCGTGATCGTTACTTCCTGACAAAAGTGGGAGGGAAAACGCCATGATGCAGAAAGCTGCGGAGCCGCGCCGACTAGGGCTTCTTGTTCCAGCTTCCGACATGGTCAGCGAGGTCGACTTCCACAATCATCTGCCGCCATCGGCCGTATTTTATACCGCGCGTCTTCATCAGCCGCAGGATTCGGGAATTGGCACCGCGGCAAACTACCAGGGGCTCGTCGACTCGGCGCCGGATGCGGCCAAAAGCGTGGCTTTGGCAAATCCCGAATTGCTGGTCTATTCCTGCACCAGCGGTAGCTTCTTCAAGGGGCCGAACTGGCACCGGGAATTGTCGGATCTGCTCGAGAAGGCCTCCGGCATTCCTGCCGTCACGACGTCAACCGCGGTGATCACTGCCCTTGCGGCGCTTAGGGCGCGCACGGTTTTCCTGGCCTCGCCATACCCCGATTCGGTCAATCAAGCCGAAGCCGATTTTCTCAAATCGCACGGCTTCCAGATCACTGCGGTGCTCAATTTTGGTTGCACCAAGAGTCAGGAAATCTATCGGATCTCTCCGGAAGATATCGTCAAAGCCGTAGTTGCGCGACGCAGTGAAATTAAGCGCAACGATGTGCTGTTCTTGACCTGCACCGGCTTGCGCGCAGTCGATGCTGTGGAAACTTTAGAGCGCGAGCTCGACCTGCCGGTGATCACGTCGAATTCGTCCGCGTTGTGGCTGGCGATGACGCGACTGGGCGTAGATACGACGAAGACCTATTTGGGACGCTTGTTCCGTCTGTCGCCGAAAGGCGAGTTGCAAAAGACCGCGTGAATTGCGCCCTAACTCCGCAACGGCACGCGAGTATGCGCTCAAGCGAAAGCGTGAATCACATGTTGATATTGAAGGCTGGCCCGAGCCTGTCCATTGACGATTGGTGATGGATCTCGAGCTTGACGGCAAGATCGCGCTGGTGACCGCAGCGACCGAAGGTCTTGGTCTTGCCTGCGCGGCTCGGCTTGCCAGGGCCGGGTGCGCTGTCGCCATTTGCGGTCGGCGTGACCAGGCACTGGCCGCTGCCCGCGCCAAGCTCAGCGCCGCCAACGCCCGGGGTGTGCTGGCAACGCGGGCGGACATTGCCGATCGTCGGTCGGTCGAGCAGCTTGTCGCCGAGGTCCGTGAACGATTTGGCCGAATCGATATCCTCGTCGTCAATTCGGGGCACATCGCCTATGGCGGTGTTGAGGACTTGAGCGAAGATCAGTGGAACGAAGCCTACCAACTCTTGCTGATGAGCGCGGTGCGGCTGACCCGCCTGGTGGTTCCCATCATGCGGGCGAACAAGGGCGGCGATATCATCTTTTTGAGCTCGGCGACCGTGCGTGAGCCGCCGCCGCATCTCCTTCTGTCGACCGTCATGCGGCTGGGTGTCCTCGGGCTATCGAAGACCTTGGCCCGCGCGCTGGCGCCGGAGAATATCCGCGTCAACCTCGTGGCACCCGGCTATTTCCACACTGGACGCGTTCGCGAACGGATCGAGACGCTGATGAAGACCGAAGGGCTTTCCAAAGAAGCGGCGACGGCGCGCATTGCCGGCAACATTCCGGCGGGCCGGATCGGCACGGCTGAAGAATTCGCCGAACTCGTTGCGTTTGTCGCGAGCCGAAAGGCCGGCTTCATGATCGGCAATACGATCGCGATCGATGGAGCCGCAACGCATGGTTTTTTTTTAGCCGGGCATGAACGTGCACACAAGCATTCGTCTGTATGCCGCCGACCTGCATTATCCGCGCATCCTGCAAGTTCACACCGCCACCTCCGGCCTGATCGCCTTTCTTTCGGCGCGCTATCTGGAGATCGAGCGTTCGGATGGATTCCGTGGCGTTGGCGAGGTGCGCGCCAACATCTCGTACCTCTCCAAGTTGCCCGAGTCGGCTGTGGATTCGGCCATTCAGGACCTTTGCCGGCGACTGCCATGGTCTGCCGAGCCCGAAGACATTCTTGCCGCCGCGCAGACCTTCCTGGTGCAAGTGCCGAAGGTCGCCAGCGCTGCAGTGGAGAATGCCGTGCTGGAAGGCATCGCGCGCCGCGCCGGCATCTGCGTCGCCAATTATTTTGGCGGCAACTGGCAGGCTGCGGTGCCGACAAATCAATGCCTGTTCTGGGGCCCGGATGAAAGCTTCGACCAGTTGACGCTACGATTCCTGTCTGAAGGCTTCTGGCAGATCAAGATGCGGATCGCCGTGGGCTCTTTCGCGACGGATCTGGCGCGACTTGAGCGGCTGCGCGAGCGGGCCGGACCGTCAATCGCGATTGCGGTGGATGCAAATGGCGCCTGGAGCGGCGACGAAGCGATCAGCCGATTGCAGGCGCTCGAACGGTTCAATCTGTCCTACGTCGAGCAACCCACGCCGGCCGGTGACTGGGACGCCTTCGCCCGAGCCTTACAGAGCTCCTCGGTCCCGCTGATGCTCGACGAAGGATTGGCGGAGGAGGGTGATATCGATCGTCTCGCCGGTGTGGGGCCGCCGGCCCTTGCCCATCTCAAAATCGTGAAGCTTGGTGGACCCAGTGCTGTCGCACGCGCGATCCGGCGGCTGCGTGATGCCGGTGTCGGGGTGATGATCGGTCAGATGAACGAGGGCGCCATGGCGACGGCGATCACCGCGCATTGCGTCATGGCCATGAAGCCCGAATTTGCCGAGCTTTATGGCTGCTATGGGCTGCTCGACGACGTCACGCCGGGCGTAACCTACGCCAATGGGGCGATTCTCATTCCGAACGGTATTGGTATCGGCGTCATGTTCGAGAAAAACCGCTGCGCCAAAGTCTGGACTATGCAATTTTCGAGTTGATTGCGTCTCGCCATGCGCCCTGTCTGCCTGATCGTGCAGCCGATTCATCCTGCCGGCGTTCGGCGTCTGCATGATGCGGGCTTGACGCCGCGGCTTGCCGCCAGCGCGGATATGGCCACGGTCGCTCATGAACTCGGTGACGCGACGGCAGTGATCACGCGCAGCGCCGGATTGACGGCGGCGGCCATGGACGCGGCACCAAGGCTGAGAGTGATCGGCTCGCACGGGATCGGCGTCGACGCCATCGCGGTCGATCGCGCAACGGCCCTGGGCATTCCAGTGGTCAATACGCCGGAAGGCAATCGCGGCGCCGTCGCCGAGCACACGATTGCCTTGATGCTTGGCGTCGTCAAGCGTCTGGTACAGGCGGATGCGGCGACGCGCGCCGGAAATTTCGAGTTCAAATATAAAAATCCGACTACGGACATTTCGGGGAAAGTACTCGGGCTTATCGGTTTTGGCGGGATCGGCCGGCGTGTTGCCAAAATGGCGAAGCAAGGCTTCGCCATGGACGTCCTGATCTTGAGCGACACCACAAGCCGCGCTGAGATTGAGGCGCTCGGATATCGCGCGGCGGGGTCGCTCGATGCGCTGTTGGCCGAGGCCGATATTGTGAGCCTGCATCGGATATCGACGCCAAATTCGCGGCGGCTGATCGGAGAACGCGAGCTGGCGCTGATGAAACCGACTGCTGTTCTCATCAATACGGCACGGGGAGCATTGGTCGACGAGGCGGCGCTCGCCGCCGCGCTCAAGGGCTTCAAGATTGCGGGTGCAGGCCTCGACGTTTTCGAAAGCGAGCACATGGCGTCCGATCATCCCTTGCTGACTCTGCCGAATGTCGTGTTAAGCCCGCACT
>Ga0310914_10002556_pt1 | contig 12331 bp, 8 predicted proteins | sample GREbulkMGAN108_FD_203450 | JGI IMG/M metagenome (GOLD analysis project Ga0310914, IMG submission 203450) | Lab enrichment of tropical soil microbial communities from Luquillo Experimental Forest, Puerto Rico - GRE.bulkMG.AN108 | ecosystem: Environmental > Terrestrial > Soil > Tropical forest >...
GTTCCGCTGGCGTTTCCCTCATCCGCTCTGCTATTGTTGTCCGGCAACGATTTTTCGGGATATTTTGGCCGCTCTTTTTGGCCGGCTCCGAGCGGTGACGGGACAATCGCCGCATGACGGGATACGGGCTCATAACCAGCACTCGGAAACCCGCCGCCCGAGCGATCGCGACCGCATCGTAACAACCGGGCCCCGCCGTCCACAACACCTTCTACCTCCAGCGTCATCTAATCTCCCGATCAACCTTGCGAAAGTTCAGAGCTGAAGCGGTGGGCACTGGCAGGCTGCGGTCGTCGAGGCTTGAACGGAATTCAGCCCGTGCCCCTTCCTGACCGCCGCCCGGCAACGTGACAAAGCCGAGCGGGAATGCGGGGAGCCGCTCGCCGTCAATCAGGCCCGGTTCATCCTTTTGCTAACCTGTCGAGCCCCCGCGATGCGCGATCGGCGATGTCAGTCGTTGGGGACTTTGTTTCCCAAAGGACCCGAGTGCCGCGCTGCCGATTCGCCAAGCACTAGCGGGTCCTTCGCCGGAGTGCTCGGTCCACTACTTTTGCTAGGTCACGCCGACGCAGAGGATGGCTACGCCCTTCCCGACGACCCCATACGCGACAAACGCGCGTTAACCGGGACTGGGAGCTTCAATTTCGCAATATTCAGCTGGCGGCTCACGGCGTAACTGCGCGGCTTACCGTCGAAAATCGCCGATCCAGGGTATCAGGGGTTTAGGGAAACCGCCTCGCTATATGCGCCTACCAGCTCGCGCCAATCCTCGGCATAGATGCGAAGCGCCTCCTCGGTGATCGACCGCGCCCGTGCAAGTTCTCCGATGCGCCCCGCTGCGATCGGGAGAGGTTCCTCCGCGGGGATTACGCTCCAGTGAAATCGGTACGCCCCTTCGACGCGGGTGTCCCTGATGATCCCACGGGCGCTCGAAACGGGATCAACAATCACCTGAGCGCTTGGGCTGAGCACGCGCCACTTTGTCGTGCGACGCTTTATCCCACTCACTTTTTATCCCGCCAACCACTCAATGTGGCAAGCCTAGGGGTGCCTGACGCATAACCGCAATCGCCCGCTTTATTCTGAACCAGGTGAGCAACTCTTCCCGGTCGCCGCGCCTAAGCATCCGATCTGCAGATATTGCGGCCTCAAGTTCGGCATCGCCCCCATGCTCGTGCATCATCAAGTGGGCGGCACGGAAGATGTCTAAATCCGAGAGCATCACGTTACCTTGAGAAATCAAAACAAGATGCAGGCGAAAGGTCGTTTGGTGAGAGGGCCCAATGTGAAATATCAGGATGGATCTCTGGACGAAACTCGAACAGACGCTACCATTTACCGTTGGGCACTCTCACCGCTAAGCAACTTACACACGAGCTGCTTGGAAACCAAATAAATTCGTAGTAAATGCCGTCAACCATGTGGATCTGATCGCCGGCATGAGTGTTAGTTCGCCTATCTCGCTACTTTTGTGAGCCTGCCGTTAACCGTTGCTCCGCCGCGCCCGTAGAGCGGACCCAACGCTCCTGCTGATTCCATGCTCGGCGGCAGGCCAAGCCAAGGATGCATCGACTCCTTCCAGATCGAGTCGCTGGGTGGTGGAAATGCCGATGTGTCGAACGCACCCACCGCGACTCCACAGACCACTGGGTTGCGGTCCCCTTCCCAATAAAGGGTGGTGCCGCAATTTGGGCAAAAGTGAAATCGAATGCGGTAGCCGCTGTCGGCGTCGCGCTCTACGGGCCATCCGCAGCTTTCGGAACAGGAACCCGCCAATAGCACCAGCGGCAACCAGGACGAGGAGAGCGGGCACGAGGCCGTCCTTCAGAAAGCCGATTACGATATCGACCACGAGCGCCATCAGGAACGCCAATACCGGACTCAACAGAACGGCAGCCGCGATCAACCCACGAAGGCCCCAGTTGGACGCCCGCTGAAGTCTCATGCCGAGCACGTCGCCTGACCGCATCTTCGCGGGGTAGGAAATTGACGGTGCGATCTCCGATGCCACCACATTCCTCGAAATTGCCGACGCCGACGAACTTCGTCATCGACTTGTTCAGCGTCGCTAAGTGCATCGAATAGAACGCTGGGTAGATCACCAGACACGCCACAGCCACAATCAGCGGCAAAGCCATCCAAAACGCGATTGTCGACTTACGGCGCGCGAATTTGTGCAGCGAGAGCGGTCTGCATGGCCATCGTTTGCAAGGAATGGTCAAAGCCGTCCTGGTGACATCTGCGCGCAAAATATCCTTCGCCTTCCAGTCGAGATCGCCTCTCCTCAGGGCCAGAGCAATCGCCGAAGCCTCGCGCGATCAATCGAGATTCCGGGATATGTGCTATCGCGACATGGGGTCAATACGTGCGACCACGTATACGAAGAACCTCTGATGCCGGCTCAACGGCATTCACCCGGACCAGGTGATCAGCGAAGCACAATTCGCTGATTTCATCGACACCTGCCGCCACCTCGAACGGTATCGAGCGTGCTAATACAGATGATAATTGGGCTCACGATCTCGCCCCAACCGACCCAAACCGATGCCGGGCAATAGCGGCCCAGTCTGGGCGTGAGCCGCATGCTTAAGATCCGCCAGGGTGCCCGTCCCGTAACAAGCCCTCGCTGAGACCACTCCGATCTAATGCGCAGGGACGCTGGCTGTCTGTCAACGATCCAATAACCAACTTGAGTGCCGTGGCTCAACGCCATCGTCTGCGGCTCCGTCGCAGTTACGCGCGATGGGCGGCGCTGTGGCAAGGGCGAGGCGATTGCGAAGGATCGGGCAGTCCGGGCGCCGCCACCCGGTCCGGATGTCCCTGCCCTCGGCTACGGGCTGTCCTATTGCGTCAGCTGTCGGGAAGACTACCCGTTCGCGACGCAGGCGGACCTCGCCGCGGCAGGCAGGCAGGCGTTTCCGGAGATGAGTACCGCGCCGGCGCGTCGATCGACCTCGTACACGACCGTGCGGACCTCGCGCAGAAGGTCAGGGTGCCGATGCTGGTGTTGTGGGGAATGCGTAGCGGGCAGGGAAGCGGCTATGACGTCCTCAAGGTGTGGCGCGACCACGCCGACGACATGCGCGGCCTCGGCATCGATAGCGGGCACTTCATCCCAGAGGAGCAGCCGGACGGCGTCTATGCGGCGCTGAAGGAGTTCTTCAGCGTCTAACCCAGCTTCGCCTTCACGACCGCGGCCCATGCATATTATGGGTGCTTCAAACAGGGGCGGCCCGTCGGATCTCGAAGGCCCGTGATGAGGAACACGCTGGTCGCAGCCCCACCACCTCCACTGGCTTGCCGGTCGAGGATCAGGTTCGCAAGGAATGGGATCCTCGCAAAGGTGGGCTTCCCACATTTTTACCGCACGGGATGACGAACATCTCGCGATTACGCAAGCAACCACTGGAAGCCAGTGTGCCGACGAATATCGGCGCTACGGGCGAGATCGACATCGTCGTCTGCGCGACGATCGCTTACTCCTCGGAGAAGCCAGACCATCCGGTCGAGCATCTGCTGGAAGGTAATTCCGACCCCGGCGCCACGCGGTGGATCACGGACGATTACTAGTTCGCCGTTCTGATCACCTGTCTTTCGCCGCCTACGGCGTCTGGCGACGGGACGCCGTGAAAACGTGCGGCGTAGGAAACCAGACGATCACATCAGCAGTCAAGAGGACGGGCATGGGGCGGAGCGCGATGGTCACCATCGGGGCGAACCACGATTGCGTCGGCTCTGATGGAAGGCCGGACATGGCCGACCAGCATATCAAGTGATGGTCAGGGCACCGTCCTCCGACCGCCAATCCTCGCTGGCCCGACCTTGGTCCAGCAATATACGTGTTGGCACGTATTGATGATGGCTCCCCCAAAGAGGGCGAGGTTATTTAGCTACGCGGGACTGGTCATGTCGGGCAGCAGCACCTGGTCAGAAGCAGATGCGAGATGTGAGTTTGCCGCGGACTAAGACCGCGGCCGGCAAGTTGCCGCCGCCCGACACCAAGCGCTGGACCGCGCGGCGCAAGGCCTCGGTCGTCGAAGCGGTACACAGCGGCATCATCACAATCGAGGAAGTTTGTCGCTGTTATACCCTCTCGGTCGCCGCCGTACCGTACAGGCTAATTGGATCTTCGCTGATGCACGTCCGCCGATGTGATGCGGTCAAAACTGATCGATCTGCAAAAGCGAGGAGGATGGATATGCCCGGAATGCGTTATGTGTTGCCCATTTTTCTTGCACAATTGAAATCCTGCCGAGAGGTGTAAGGGATGCCAGATCAAATCTTTGTCTCGATAGCTGTGTCTAGTCCTGAGCTGCTGGCCAAGTTGCCTGGCGCCCTGACCGCTGGAAAGCGCATGGCCAAATGGGCGACCGACAACAACTACTATGTCGTCGCTATTGATGATTCGGCCGGACTGGTCACAAAAGCGCTCCTGCGCAAAAAGCTGCTTACCGCCATCGACGAGGTGCAGAGCCAAGCGGCGCTTCGCCGCCTCGTCCTTTTCTTTGCAGGACATGGCGCGATTAAGGGCGTTAACGAGCCTTACTGGCTGCTTTCGAACTGGTGGACCGAAACCGAGGAAGCCATTGATCTCATTAGCTTCCAGAGAATGCTCCGCTACTATCGACCGAAGCAGGTGGCGCTAATCGGAGACGCCTGCCAGGTCCTGCACAAGGATTTTATGGAAGTGAAGGGGAGCTCCATACTGCCACGCAGAGATGAGCAACCTTCTAAATTCGAGCTCGATCAGTTTTTCGCCGCGGATGCCGGTGAGCAGGCGTTCATGATCAAGGCCGTAGGTTCGAACGAGGCATACTGCATTTTCACAGAGGTGCTGCTCGATGCGCTCGAGGGAGATGCGAAGGAAGCCTTCGACCCCTCGACCAAAGGTGAACTCGTGGTGACCAGCGGGTCGCTGACCAGCTACATCGCGGCGCAAATTCCGCTCGAAGCGGGGCGCCATCATCTGACTATGAGCCCGCTGCCGCAGCCGGGCTTCTATACCGATACAACGTATGTTCGCTTCCCGGGCAGTTGGCTCGCCCACCGAGAGCCCAAACCGGACGACAGACGATCGACGCCACGAGCAGCCTTCGCCGAAACGCTGAAGACAGAGTCCATTATCATCGAGAATGAGCGGCTTGAGAAATTGCGTTCAGATAAGGAGCAGAAGGCGGCGAACATCAAAGTCGAGCTCGCCGGATCCGAGGTACCCACGCATTTCGAAAGCGGCTGCGGCCTGAGTGTCGCCGGAGCGTGGGTGAAATCCATAACACAGGCCAAAGGCTGGACCGAGGCGGATTATACCCATCCGGGCTGGTTCCGAGTTAATGTGGGCGGTGCCTATCCTGGCCGGGACTGGGCCGATCTGCTTGTTGAACTGAACACCGGCCAAAGTGCATATGTCTGTGCAGTCTACAATTTCATAGCAGCTCTGCAGGCGCATGGGTCGGGCGAAATCAACCTGTTGAACCGATCGCTGGGGCCGCCCAGCGGGAACGAGGACTTCGTCCGAGATGTTCTAGCTCGCCTGAGCGCCGGTCTGCTTAACGCCACCGCCATTGTCGACATCGCCGCCCAGGCGCGGCGGGGAAAGCATATCGATTTCATTCTGGGTTGCCTTGCTGCTTACCTGTATGACTCGATCGGGGACTTGGACGGGATAAGATCGATCGCCTACTTCTTCACGAAGCGGGATCAGATCGTACCGCTCGATATCGCGCTCCTTTCCGGTGGCCTGATCCGCCAAAACGATAAGGGGCAAATGACAGTCGACATTCCCGCCACCACCGAGAGGCAAGCCCGCACCGCTGTCGAGCGTGCCCACCGCTCCACGCACCAAGCGACTCCGCTGGTGAAAGGCGCTGAGATTGGCGGACGGGCGCCCTGGCTGCGGAGCGGATGGCGCGCAATCGACACCGCAAATATTGATGAGAGCGCATGGACTTGGCGGGAAGAGGCCCTCGGCATCATCCCCCACCTCGAGCGAGGGGAGTTCAGTGCCGTGAACGGACAGGGCGCCGAGGCGCTACGCAATTTGCTCGGCGCGCACTCCGCCGAGCAACTACGCTCCAACGAAGCACTATGGGACGACTATGAACTACGCGCCGCCGAGGAGCAAGAAGACGCCAAAGAGCAACAACGCGCCAACAAAGTAGGTTAGCACGCGCAGCCGAGCGAGGTAGCACGTTATGAAACTGGTCCTCGTCCATGGCATCAATCAGCAGGGTAAGAGTTCCGCTCTGATCGAGAAACAATGGCTCGAGGCGCTTCGAGCAGGGGCCGGAGCCGACCCGGTGTGGCCCTATTCTAAAGTTTCGACAATCGACGCTACGGAGTCTTCATCAACTCCATCCATGTTGAGATTGCCGACACGATCCGCGACTTTGAACAGAAGCGGTCTGTTCCTGATTGAGGACCTGGCGTTCGCGATCATCAACTTCGCACGGCGCCATGCCCCGTTCTGAGAAGATGAATGGGCGGGCATGTATAGATCCGAATTGGCAAGTTCCGGCCGAGAGATTTGCGGAGGCTGCAGCGGAGGTGTTCGACGGAATCATGCAGCTAACAGACAATGCGGGCGCTACGGATGAGCATCGCGCGCTCAATTATCTCACTGTGCGCTATCCGGCGTTCTATGCGGCAGTGGCCGATGCTCACGGTCGTAATCCATCGCTGACCGCGGTCGCGTGCGTCCGTCAACATTGAGCGGTGTGCGCAATATCGTCGGTGTCATCATCTCGTTTACCAATCGAGCGACCGACGTGGTCGAAAAGCAATACCTGAGGGTAGACGTCACCGGGGAGTTTCCATTTCTTGTCACCAAGCTGTCGCCATACTACGACCGATAAGCCTGAGGGATGTGTGTTCCAAGGAGGATGCAAGAATGATGACGCCTGGATTCAGTGCCGAGACGTCGCTGCATCGGTCGAGTTTGGCTTACTACCAGCTCGCCTTGCTGCAGGCTCCTGGCCCCAACCCGTGCGACTGGCCCAGGATAGTTGCACCTGCACGTCGCCGGATTGTACCTGGTGGTGTCCTCCCCCGGATCCTTGCGCTGGCCTTAGGGGCTGTGCACTAAGGCGTTGCATCTGCACGCACGAACCGGGTTGCAGACTAGTTGCCGACACCCGCCCGCCATGCTTTTTTCATTGCTTTTGCCCCTAACGCTTCACCGCAATGTGCAAGCAAATCTTGTACAACGTGCGGCAACACATTCACGCGGTCTTGCCGAAGAATTAAACCTGAAAAGGGAGGTGTGAAGTGAACATGCCTGGATTTGCAGCAGAAATCATCGCTTGGCCCGCCCACGGGCATGTACATCGGAAAGCCCGTTCACTCCTGGTCCAGTAGGAGCTTCGCCGCGAGCATCATGTCTATCAGTCCTCAACAGTTGTCTGTAGTTGGAACCTCTGCTGGGAGTGATTGCTTTGGCTCACTACGCCAATGCATAGCGGACCACTGTATTGACGTTGATATTACCCCGAGGCAGAGAATATTATGCATCAGAGCTTGCGGGCAACGGACCGTGTGCGGCCCTTGCCGCTTTAACGCTGGCACTGGCATTTATGAGCGCGAGTGCCGCAGGAGCTTTGTTACAAGTCAAGGAGGTTTTGCTGATGTGTTCTGCACGGAACCGTGCTCTTTGTGATCTGTGGTAGTGCGCATCGCGACGGGCGGATGTATCTGTGGCGCGCCATCGATGACGAGGGCGAGGTTCTCGACATGCTGGTTCAACGCCGACGCGACACTCGGTCGGCGTTGCGGCCGATGCGCAAGCTGCTCAAGAAGCAAGGCTTCGTGCCGAAAATTATCGTCACCGACAAGCTGCGCTCCTACGCCGGCGCGGTCTGCGACTGACCTGTCGCCATGAGCAGGGGCTGCGGCAAAACAACAGGGCAGTGAATTCGCATCAGCCAGTCCGACGACGCGAGCGCAAGCTGCAGCGGTTCAAGTCAGCTCGCTCCGCACAGCGCTTCCTCAGCATGCGCGGTGCGGTCCACAACACCTTCAACTTTCGACGCCACCTCATCTCCCGATCCGCCCTGAGGATCTTCCGAGCCGAAGCAGCTGCAGAGTGGCAAGATGCCGTCGCAGTGGCGTGACGCATGGCGAGCCTCGGCTTTCGATGCATGCCTGATAGAGTTGCCGTGACAAAGCCTCCGGTCCGCCATTGTTTAGCAAGTGCGTAGAATTCTACGCGAAATTGCCCGCATCGTAATCCTCAGAACCCATTAGCCTGAGCTGGAGTAAACCGGGACCGTAACGGTCTTGTCATCGCCTCCGAACGTTTCGAGAATCCACGCTTTGATGTCGTCCCAGTGGTACCAGAGCGCCGATTCGCCAAATGCGCCGATTCCCGCATACAGCACCGGATACGCGGTGGCGGAGGCGATCTGCTGTACGACGTTCCCCACGCCCTGTCCAATCGAATGCATCACCGGCCCGGTGCTGTAGCTCTGGAACAGAGGCGCACCCGTGGCTGGATCGACACCCTGCGCGGTGCCGGTGGACGCGGCGTCGGTGATCGCGCTCTTGATCGCGTTGGGGTCGTACTTCACCCATCCCGCGAGTCCGCCCAAAACGGCGCCGACCAAGAATCCGATGGCCATCTGCTTGAGGATGTCCTCGGCACTGCCCTTGCCTCCGCCGTAGCCGATGATGGCGCCGTTGCCAGCGCCGACAACGGCTCCTTCGGCCGCTCCCGCAAGGATCGAGCCCCACACGCCGGAGATTCCCGCGGCGCCGACCGCAGCGCCCGCGGCAAACCCCGCGGCTCCGGCTGCTCCGCCCACAATCGCGCCCAGCAAGAATCCGTCTTCCAGGTTGCCGTGCGCCGACCAGGCCGCGAACGTTCCTACTCCCGCGCCGAGCGCCGAGCCGATTGACGCGGCCAGCAAAATCCCGAACGCGAACCCCGCGCCGCCAGTGAACACTCCGACGACGATCGTCGCCACCACCAGCGCCGCGATGATGAGCGCGCCCAGCAACCATTTCCACCAGGTTCCGTTGTCGTCCACATGGCGCACCGGGTTGTTGCCCGCATATACATAAAGGTTGAGCCCCAGCGGCGTCGCCAGCGCCTTTTCCGGATTCAGCAGCAGGAACGGATCCGGACTGATGAAGCGTCCGAGCGCCGGATCGTAATAACGCGAAGCGCAGAACACCAACCCGATTTCCTGGTCGAATTCGCGTGAGAGCAGCGCGTGGTCGCTTTGCGAAGCACCTGTCGTAAACGCCACGGTGCCGAAGGGCAGGTAACCCGTCTCTTTCACGATGGCGCCCGCGCTGTTGGTGATCAGCACGATGTTACCCAGGTGATCCGGATGCAGAAACACCGTCTGCCCGCCGCTCTCTTCGGCAACGCGGCGCGATTGGTGCAGGGTGTAGCGCCGTGCGACGCCATCGCGCAGCTCGAAGACGTTGTCGATGTAAATGGATTCGGAGGTGCCTCCCCCCGTGATCACTTGCTTGCGAACCCGCTCGCCGGAGTAACCGTAGGTGAAGCGGACGATGGTTCCGTCGTCCTTCTGCACTTCGATCAGCCGGCCGCGCGAATCGAACGTGCGGTTCTGGTGAGGGACGGAGACCATGCAGCCGTTCTGGTCGTAGCCGAAGAGGGGAACGCCGGCGTTGCCCGAAATACGATTGCCGCCGGGCTCGAGAAAGATGCTCGCCATGCCGGCTTCGTCGTTCCTGCTAAAGTTGCCCGACGCATCGTATTGATAGGTGCGTGAAAGGGCCGCGCCATCCAGCATCGCGTCGACGCGTGTCAACTGATCCACGGCATCGTATCTAAAGGTTCGCGAGAATACGTGATGTCCCGCCGTGGTGACGTTATCGGTGATCGAAAGCGGGTTGCCCACCGCGTCGTGCGCATACGTAACGTCGTAGTACGGCTGCGGACTGGCGGGGCCAGTAGTTCGCGCACCGGTCATGTAGAAGGTAGCGGGGTCAAAATCGTACTGCTCAGTCACACCGTTGGCGAATTGCGCCTCAATCACCTGCCCGTGCGCATTCCAGCGGAATTGGTTGACGATGCCCGGAATCGAATCCGGAAGGCTGCGGCCGTTGAAGGTATAGTTGACGATGGACCCGTCCGGACGCGCGACCGACGTCTGCCGCTCCATCGAATCGTAAGTGAACGTGAGTGTGAAGTCCGTGAGCCCCGCGAGCGTGTTCGCCGCGCGCGTCTTCTGCTCCACCTGTCCGCGTGCGGTGTAGCTGAAGCGAACTTCGCCCGCTTCGTCTTCCACTTTGGTAAGGCGCCCCACCAGGTTGTTGCCCGCTCCGGCATCGTAGGTGTAACGCTCCACGATCACGCCGTTGTCGCGAACGGTGGTTGTGCGGCGCAGCTCGTCAAAGGCGAACGAAACCACTTGACCCTTGGCGTCCACGCGCGAAACAAGATCGCCGCGGGCATCGTAGGTCACCAGCCGCTTGCCCGCGTCGGCGTGCACCACCGCGACCTTGCGGCCCACCAGATCGTAGGTGTAGCTCGCGGTCTTGATCCCTCTCGGATTGGTGACGCTGACGATTCTGCCCAGCGCGTCGAGCTCATAGCGCGTGGTCAGCAACACAGCGCCTGTATTCGTTTCCGTCACAGCGAGCAGGCGCCCGCGCGCGTCGTATTCCTCGATGCGCGGCGTATCGAAGTGCCCGTTGGCCACGTTCGTAGGACTCGCATCGGTATCGGAAACGTCGAAGCGCCGAATTCGCCCGAGCTCATACACCACGCGCGACACGCGTCCGTCGGGCGTTGTCGTTTCGATGATGCGTCCCAGCGGATCGTGCCGGAAGTGATAAAGCTGCGCGTCGCCCAGGCCCTCACCCGGCACATACGCGGCGCCCACGGTGAGCCTAGGAACAGATCTAGCCGCTTCCCAACCGCGCGCGTTGTAGCGCCGCGACCCATCGGAAAGCACCTGCCCGCCTTCCGCCGCGGAGCGAAGCTGGATGCGCTTGCTAATGCCGTCGAAGTATTCGGTGGAATCGAGAGTGCCCGCCCCATCGCGAATGTGGGTGCGGATCGCGGCAGGCTGCGCGGCATGCAGATATTCGAAGCTCATTGTCGGCAAGGCGTCGGAGTCGCCCGGCTTGAACATGCGCAGCAGGCGGCGCGAAGAATCGAAGCGGTACTCCGTCTGGTGGCGGTTCGGATCGGAAATGCGCACGATCTCCTGCGCGCGGATATCGTACGTGGAATCGAACACGTGACCGAGCGGGTCGCTCACCGAGGTAGGAAAGATGCCGTTGGCATCCATGGTGATATGACCCGTGTTGCCGAAGCCGTCCTGCTGCGCGACGATGTTGCCGCACGCATCGAAGCTCTGGCGGACGCTGTCAGCCGCCCAGCCCTGTCCTCCGCCATCGGCCGACACCTGGTGGTAGCCGAGCGCGAGGAAATTAGGCAGCGCGGCGCCGTAAATCGCCGTGGCCTGCGCATCGGTCAGCACCAATTCTTCGCGACGGCTCAGGTTGCCGTTTACCACCTGCCCAAGCGCGACGCCCGTGAACGCCGGGCCATCGTAAAAATAGCGATGCTGCCGCAGCAGCGTGCCCGCGCCGTCCGTTTCCACCAGCTCCACCGGCAGATTGAGAATCCAGCGGACGGTATCGGCCGTGTAGCGATAGCGGCTGATCAGTTTCTGCTGCGCACCGCCCGCGTCCCAGGTTTGCTCTTTGCGCGTGATGTTGCCGAGATCATCATAGGTGACCTCGGTTTTATCGCTCAGCGCAGCGGCTTCGCCTTCGTGGGACAAAACCGTTGCGGACTTAATCTTGGGGAAGAGGACCCGCTTGCCGTTCGTTGCCAAGGCAAGCTGCTTGACTCCGTAATCGTCATCCTCGCGGCGGAAGGGAATCGTGAAGCTGCCGTCGGGTGCGGGCCCGAACACTTCCATCTTGTAAAGGCGCCCCTTGAGCGCTGCGCGCTCTTCGGCGGATGCGCCGGGGGTAATCCCGCTGCGGCCCTGATGGAACGAGGACACCGTCATGGTCGAAGGACTGTCCGCTCCGCCGTGCTCAATCACCTCGACGCGGCCGAAGCCGCGGAACTCGCGCTCCTCTCCGTCGAAATGGCCGTCGTAATAACGCATCGTGCGCGTAGTAACGGCGCCGGAAACGGCATCGTGCTGCGTAATCGCGGAGACGGTCTGCACTGGAAACGGCAGCGCCGATTTCCAGGGCGTCCCGCGCGAGGCCGCTTCCACGGCGTGGCGCGTCGAAGGACGATACTCGATCTCCGTGATCGCGCCGATTCCGTTATCGATGCGATTCAGCAAATACGGGCGCACCGTTCCCGCACAGCCCAGGTATTTGTAATTGTGCG
>Ga0310914_10002557_pt1 | contig 12329 bp, 10 predicted proteins | sample GREbulkMGAN108_FD_203450 | JGI IMG/M metagenome (GOLD analysis project Ga0310914, IMG submission 203450) | Lab enrichment of tropical soil microbial communities from Luquillo Experimental Forest, Puerto Rico - GRE.bulkMG.AN108 | ecosystem: Environmental > Terrestrial > Soil > Tropical forest >...
CACGCCGTCGTCTCCCCGGGTTGCCCGACGGAGACACTAGTACAGCGCTTCCGAAATCCCGAGCGTCTGGTTTGAGCGCAGCTGGCGATCGTTAAAATAACGCCAGCTGATCGCCCTTTTGCGGTGGCGGCGTGAATCGGCTGGCATCGAGCTTTTGTGTGGTTCGCTCGTTAAAACCCAGTCTGCGGCACGCGCGCTCAAAGCGCAACCGCAAGACATCCGCATAGGCACCGCTGCCGGTCATCCGCTTCGACCAGGTTGAATCGTAAAGCCGGCCGCCGTGGGTCTGCGCGACGAGCGAGAGAACATGGGCCGCCTTGGCGGGGAAATGCGTCTCCAGCCACTCCTTGAACAGATCCTTCAATTCGAGCGGTAGGCGGAGTAGCGTATAGGCGGCAGAGGTGGCACCTGCCGTGCGCGCCCGTTCGAGGATCCGCTCCATCTCGCTGTCGTTGAGTGCGGGGATCATCGGCGCGCTCATGACACCGGCCGGCACCCCCGCGGCAACGAGCGCCGCTATAGTTTCGAAACGGCGCTCGGGGGCGGCCGCGCGCGGCTCCATGACCCGCGCAAGTCCCCGGTCGAGCGTCGTCACCGATATCGCTGCCATTGCCAGCTTGTCCCGTGCCATCTCGCCCAGAATGTCGACATCGCGCTGGATCAGCGCTGATTTGGTGACGATCGTGACGGGATGGCGAAAGTCGCGCAGCACTTCGAGGATCGCCCGGGTGATCCCGAGCTTGCGTTCGACCGGCTGGTAGGGGTCGGTATTGCTGCCGAGCGCGATCGGGCGGCAGGAATAGCCCTTCTTGCGTAGTTCCGCAGCGAGCAATTTCGCGGCCTGCGGTTTATAAAACAGCCGGCTCTCGAAATCCAGACCGGGTGACAGACCGAGATAGGCATGGCTCGGCCGCGCATAGCAGTAGATGCAGCCATGCTCGCACCCGCGATAGGGGTTTATCGAGCGGTCGAAGCCGATGTCCGGCGAGTCATTGCGGGCGATGATCGTGCGCGTCGAGTCGACGCTGAGGGTCGTGGCCAACGGCGCCGGTTCCGCGTCAGCGAGACCCCAGCCGTCGTCGAACGCCACACGCTGCTCGGCTTCGAATCGTCCACTGACGTTGCTCGCGGCACCCCGTCCCTTGCGCTGCCTGAGGGCGACCGGCATATCCATACCCGGCATGATGCCGCGGTTATGGGAACATTACAAGAACGATTTTCAATTTCGGCCGTCATCCCGACATTTAACGCGGCCGGGACATTATCGGCCACATTGGACGCTTTGTGCGGTTCCGCGATGGTCCGCGAGATCATCATTGCCGATGGCCGCTCATCGGACGAAACCCTCGCCTGCGCCGGCTCGGCAGGTGCTCGGATCGTCGCGGCACCGCGCGGGCGCGGCGTCCAGCTCGCTGCCGGTGCAGCCGCGGCATCCGGCGACTGGTTGCTATTTTTGCATGCCGATTGCCGACCCGAGCCCGGCTGGGAAAATGCGGTAGACGAGTTCCTCGCGGCACCCGAAGCAGAGAGCCGAGCCGGTTACTTTGATTTGGCGCTCGACGATCCGGGGCCGGTTGCCCGGCGGCTGGAACGCATTGTCGCCTGGCGCTGCCGGGTTCTCGCGCTCCCCTATGGGGATCAAGGCTTGCTGATCGCCCGCAGCCTCTACGAGACGGTCGGCGGCTTTGCGCCGCTGCCGTTGATGGAGGACGTCGAGTTCGTGCGCCGGCTCGGGCGGCGGCGCCTGGCGCGCATCGGGGCGCGCTGTATCGCTTCGGCGCGGCGCTATCGGCATGAGGGCTATTTCGGCCGCCCATTGCGCAACCTGGTGTGTCTCTCGCTCTATTTCGCCGGCGTCCCGCCCGGCCGCATTGTTCGGCTATACGGCTGATGCGACACCATCTCGTGCTGTTTGTGCGCGCACCACAGTTGGGGCGTGGGAAGCGCCGTCTCGCGCGCGCGATCGGCGATGTCGCGACGGTGCGCTTCGAACGCGTGATGATCGCGCTTCTTCTTCGCCGCCTCGCCGGAGATCGGCGCTGGCGGCTGTGCATTGCGGTGACACCTAACACGGCGTGCTGTCATGCGCGGCACTGGCGGCCAGGTGTGGCGGTTACCGGCCAAGGCGGCGGCGATCTCGGCGCTCGCATGCGCCGCGCGCTCGCGGCCAACCCGCCGGGACCATTGGTGCTCGTCGGCGGCGACATACCCTCACTCGCCGCCCGTCACGTCGCCGCCGCCTTCCGTCTGCTCGGCGGCCACGATCTGGTCTTCGGGCCCGCAGAGGACGGCGGGTTCTGGCTTGTCGGCGCGCGCCGCGCACCGCGTCTGCCGCCGCTCTTCCAACGGGTGCGATGGTCGAGCCCTCACGCGCTCGCAGACACGCTCGCCGGGCTGCCGCGATGGGTTTCGGTCGGTTTTGTCGACCGGCTCGAAGACGTCGATGACGGTGAGGCTTATCGCCGGCTCATGCCGCGCCGCGGCTTCTGACTTATTTCTTGAGATGCTCCTGCAGCCGAGGCATCAGCTCGACGAAGTTGCACGGGCGGAAGCGGTTGTCGAGCTGGTGCACGAGGATGCCCTCCCAGGCGTCGCGGCAGGCGCTGGGCGATCCCGGCAGCGCGAAGAGGTAAGTACCGCCTGCGACCCCGGCCGTCGCCCGACTCTGGATCGTCGAGGTCCCGACCTTGTCATAGCTGAGCCAGCGGAAGAGCTCGCCGAACCCGGCGATTTCCTTCTCGTAGACGCTGTGGAAGGCCTCTGGTGTCACATCGCGCCCGGTGACCCCGGTGCCGCCCGTCGAGATTACGATGTCGATCGTCGGATCGGCGATCCACGCCCTCAGCTGAGCGACGATCTCGTCCTGCTCGTCGCGGACGATGCGCCGCGCGGCGATATGGTGGCCGGCGGTCGTGGCGAGATCGGCAAGTGTGTTGCCGGAGCGGTCCTGCGCCGCGTTGCGGGTATCCGAGACCGTCAGCAACGCTATGTTGACGGGCAGGAAGGGACGGGTTTCATCGAGCCGCGGCATAAGGGTCGTCTCCCATGGGGGGTCGCCTCCTCGGTGCGAGCGCGTCAGAATAATCCCGCCGAGCCCAAGCGGCCAGACTGGATGCGGCAGTCGGGATTGAAGATAGAGAGGATTGAGCCATGGACATCGCCGGCGGCGAAAAGTTCGACGTGATCGTTGTCGGGGCCGGCAATGCTGCGACCTGTGCGGCGCTCTCGGCGCGCGAAGCGGGGGCGGAGGTGCTGATGCTGGAAGTCGCCCCGGAAAAGGCGCGCGGTGGCAATTCCTGCTTCACCGGCGGTGCCTTCCGCGTCGTCTATCACGGCGGGTCGGACCTCGCTCGCCTGATACCCGACATGAACGAGACAGAGCTCAGGGACGTCGATTTCGGGACCTATACCGAGGAAGAATATTTCGACGATATGGGCCGGCTGACCCAGTATCGCTGCGACCCCGACCTGACCGAGATCCTGATCCGGCGGAGCTTTGAGACCGCGGTGTGGATGCGCGAGAAGGGGGTGCGGTTTCAGCTCGGGCTCGGCCGCCAAGCCTTTCGGGTCGACGGCAAGTTTAAGTTCTGGGGCGGGCTCGCCTGCCACATCTGGGGCGGCGGCAAGGAGCTGATGAAGGCCTTGCATGGGCGCGCCGCGCGCGAGGGCATCACCGTCCTTTACGAGACACCGGCGGTCGGCCTGTTGCAGGGCGATAGCGGCGTCGAAGGGGTGCGGGTACGGCATCAGGGCCATATCCGTGACATCCGCGCCGACGCGGTGATCCTCGCTTGCGGCGGGTTCGAGGCCAATGCCGAGATGCGGGCGCGCTATCTCGGGCCGAACTGGGACTTGGCCAAGGTGCGCGGCTCGCGCTTCAACACCGGGCAGGGGTTGAAGATGGCGCTCGATCTGGGTGCGGCGGTCGCCGGGCACTGGTCGGGCGCGCACGCCGTCGCCTGGGATCTGAACGCCCCGCCCTTTGGCGACCTCGATGTCGGCGACCGCTTTCAGAAGCACAACTACCCGTTCGGCATCGTCGTCAACGCCAAGGGCGAGCGGTTTCTCGACGAAGGGCTCGACTTCCACAGCTACACTTACGCCAAATACGGCGGCGAGATCCTGAACCAGCCCGGCATGTTCGCCTGGCAAATCTTCGACCAGAAGGTCGTCCATCTGTTGCGCGAGGAATACCGCATCCCGCGCATCACCAAGGAGAAGGCCAATAGCTTCGAGGATTTGGCCGGAAAGCTCGAAGGTGTCGATGCGCGCCGGTTTCTGGAGACGGTGCAGGCCTTCAACGCGGCGCCGCGGCCCGAGGTGCCGTTCAACCCCAACATCCGCGACGGGCTGGCGACCGGTGGCCTGGTGGTCGACAAGACCAATTGGGCCCAGCGCCTCGATCAACCGCCCTACGAGGCCTATGCCGTGACGACCGGCATCACTTTCACCTTTGGCGGGCTCAAGATCACCAACGAGGCTCAGGTCGAGGATACGACCGGCCACCCGATCCCTGGACTATATGCCGCCGGCGAGATCGTCGGCGGGCTCTACTACCACAATTACGCGAGCGGCACCGGGCTGATGGCGGGTGCGGTCTTCGGCCGCCTCGCCGGCAGAAATGCGGCGGCGCTGGCCAAGGGACCGTGAGGCGCCAAATGTACTTGACGGCGTCTCGACGCCGGGTGTTGACGCTCGGGGCAGGGCTCGCCGCGTCGGCCTGGCTGCCCGCTCGTGGCAAAGCGCAAACCGGCACATCGGGGTTGATCGCACGACAGATCCCACATTCAGGCGAGAGCTTGCCGGTGGTCGGGCTCGGCACCTCCCAGGTCTTCGAGGTCGGGGACGATCCGGCGCGCCGGCAGGCATGCGCCGAAGTGGTGAAGACACTGGTGGCAGGCGGCGGCAAACTGATCGACACAGCACCCTCCTACGGAAACGCAGAGAGCGTCGTCGGTGACCTGCTCGCCGCAACCGAACTGAGAGGTCGGGTTTTTCTTGCGACCAAGCTCGAAGACTACGACCGCGACACCGGTGCCGCTCAGCTGCACGCTTCGTTGAAACGGCTCCGCACCGACCGGGTCGATTTGATGCAGCTCCACAATGTCGGCGATCCCCGCCAGGATTTGGCGATGCTGCGCGAATGGAAGTCGCAGGGTTTCTGCCGGTATATCGGCATCACCACGTCCTTCGGTGGTGACTTCGATGCTGTCGAAGCCGTGCTCCGGCGCCACAAACCGGATTTTCTTCAGGTCAATTACTCGCTCGCCGATCGCGCGGCCGAGAAGCGCGTGATCCCGGCCGCGGCCGAGGTCGGCGCGGCGGTGCTGACCGATCTGCCGTTCGCCCGCAATCGGCTTTTCGGCGCGGTGCGCGGGCAAAAGCTGCCCGAATGGGCCGGGGATTTCGAGGCGACGAGCTGGGCGCAGTTCTTCCTTAAATATCTCCTTGGCAACCAGGCGGTGACCGCGGTGATCCCCGGAACCAGCAATGCCCAGCATATGGCGGACAATCTCGGGGCCGGCAGGGGGCGTCTCCCCGATGCAGCGCAGCGAGCGCGGATGGTCGCGTTCTTCGAGGCGCTCCGCTAAGCCGGCACCCGCGGCACCGCGCCGATGGCATCGCGACGATGCACATTTCCGCCGTCGACAGCGGAGAAAATTTTTTCAGCCTCTGAAAAGGGCCCTCTCACCATTCAGAATACGTTTCTTATCAGCCGTTTGGATACAATTTGGTGAGCCAGCCAGCAGCCGAATTTCGGGGCCGCAAAAACGCCATTGGCAGCGGACCGGCAGGCGAATTCAGCAGCCGACCTCTGAGGGGGTCGGCCGACCTCCAAAAGGGCGGTAGGATGAACGAGGCCGTATGAGCCAGATGCCTGATAACCCGGCCGGGCTGCTTGCCGCGCTCGATCGCGGCGAGTCGCTTCCCGCCTGCTGGTACACCGATCCCGCGATCACCGAGCTGGAGATCGCGCGTGTCTTCCGCAACGCCTGGAACTACATCGGTCCGCTCAGCGAACTGAAGAACCTCGGCGACTACATCACCGGCTATGCCGGCAGGGTCCCGGTGGTCGTCATTCGCAACGAGACGGGCCTCGCCGGTTTTGTCAATGTCTGCCGGCACCGCCGCCACGAGGTTATGAAAGGCCGCGGCAATGCCAAGGTCATGCAATGCGGCTATCACGCCTGGACCTACGATTTGACCGGGCGCCTGAAAGGGGCGCCGCGCTCGGCGAGCGAGCCGAACTTTCGGCTTGAGAATTTCCCGTTACTGCCGCTCAGGGTCGAGGCGCTGGGTCCCTTCGTCTTTGTCAATTTCGACCCCGACGCGCCGCCGCTGCACGCCTATTTCGGCCCGGTGCTCGATATCATCGCCGGCAGCGGCGTCAACCTCGACACCCTCGAGCTCTACGAGCGCGAGGATTGGCGGTCGCATTCGAACTGGAAGACGATGCTCGAGAATTATCTCGAATGCTATCACTGCGCGGTCGCGCATCCGAGCTTCAGCGCGGCGATCGATGTGCGGCAGGAAAATTACAATCTGACGACGCATGGCTGGTTTTTGAGCCAAATCGGCCAGGTGCGCCCATCCGCACTCGAAGGCAGAAGCCAGGTCAAGATCTATGATGTCGGCGGCGAGGTCGCGCAGTCGCAATACCACCTGCTGTGGCCGAACATGACGATCAACATCAACCCGGGCTTCCCCAATCTGTCGATCGACGTGTGGAACCCGGACGGAGCGAACGCGACTAAGGGGTTTTCCGAACAATATTTCGCGCCCGGTGTCAGCGTAGAATTCGCGAAGGAGCTGATCGCTTTCAATAAGGAGGTCGGCGCTGAGGACGATGTGCTCACCGACTCGGTGCAGCGCGGGCTATTGGGCGGTCTACCCGAGCGCGGCCGGTTTCTGACCAACAGCGAGCACCTCGTCATCCATTTCCAAAAGCTGATCGTCAATGCCGTGACCGGTGAGCCGGCGGCGTTGACGCCCTCCGGCGCAGTCGCCCTACCGCCAGTCTCGCGCACGATCCCATTGCTCCCCGACGCGTCCGTCGTCCCCGACAACGAGCGCAACGCCTATGTCGAGCTAGAAATCTTCAAGGTCGAACCCGAGAGCGAGATCATCAGCTCGTTCTATATGCGCCGCGCCGATGGCAAACCTCTCGATCCGTGGGTGCCCGGGCAATTCCTGCCGATCCGCGTCACAATCCCAGGCGAGCCGCGGCCGGCTTTGCGCACCTACACGTTGTCGACGACGCCGAACCCGGATTATTACCGGCTGTCGATCCGCCGCGGGGACGAGAATTCGCTGGTCTCCCGTTTTCTTCACGCTAATGGGAGACCCGGGTTGCGCATCGAAGCGATGACGCCGCGCGGCAAGTTCATTCTGATCTCGGAGAGCGAGCGCCCGGTGGTCTTCGTCTCCGGCGGTGTCGGCATCACGCCGATGATCGCAATGGCCACCCATATCGTCGAGGAGGGGCGCCGCACTGGCAAACCTCGCCCGGTCTGGTTCATCCACGGCACCAGCAACGGGCGTGTGCACGCCTTCGGCAAGCACGTCAAAGAGCTTGCCGGTCAGCATCCGGCGATGAAGGTCCATATCCGCTACAGCCAGCCCGGCAGTACCGACCAGCTCGGCATCACCCATGACAGCGAGGGCCGCATCACGATCGATGTGCTCAAAGAGCTGTTGCCGCTGAACGACTACGATTTCTATCTCTGTGGGCCGCCGCCGTTCATGCAGTCGCTCTATGACGGATTGACCGGGATCGGCGTGCGCCGCGAGCGCATCCATTACGAGTCGTTCGGCTCCGGGACGGCGCTAAAGCCGGAGCTCCATCCGGAGATCCCGGCGCGGATCAGCGCGTCGGACGACGGCTCGGTGCCGATCCGCTTCGCCAAATCGGGGATCACCGCGGAATGGTCGCGCGACAAGGGCAGCCTGCTCGAATTTGCCGAAGCGGTCGGGCTGGCGCCCGTTTTCGGTTGCCGCTCGGGCATCTGCGGTACCTGCGCCACCCGGATCACCAGCGGCGCCGTCGACTATATCGAGGAGCCATTGGCGCCGCGCGGCGAGGGCCAGGTGCTGCTGTGCTGCTCGGTCCCCGCCGCCGCAGCGCTAGTCCCGGCCTGGTGCTCGACCTACAGGGGAATAGATCCATCGAAACGGCGCCGAAATGGGGCAACAGCCTCGCGGTCCGTCTATCTGCCTCTGTAATCGACCCGCCCGGATTAAAAGAGGGCAACGAAATCGAAATCCATGTTGCCGATGAGCGCGATTTCGGCGTGTCGCGTAAGCCCCTGCGCGAGGAGTTGCTAAACGTGCTCGATGGCCGGCTCCGCATGGTCAATCCGTTTCATGCTCCATAACGTTGCAGCATAACGCGACCGGCTTCTCAGCACGCCCGCATTGGCTCGCGGATAACGGGCGCGCCGCGATGTGTGACAAGGGGCTTTATCCCGACAATGATCTGGTTAGCCGATCGACTTCGTGCGCCGGGTCACGCTGCAGCCCAACAACATGGTCCATAAGGCCAAGGTCGAGAAGATCGGTTGCGGGCGCGCGATGCTATAGAGACAGTTCGGAAATTAACGAGGAATATCCCGTATCTTTTGTAAACCGTCGTCCTCTGGCGGTTCATATGGCTCTATGTAGTAATAGAATCTGCTCGGCTCTGGGCGAAATCCTAAAATTTGAGCAACGCGTCTCGTTTGCTCGTCGTCTAATGGATATTCCCCCAAGCCATCGTCTTGCGGTTGAAAGCCAGCGATTTCCTTTACTTCATTGAGGACACTGGGAGGAACTGGCAGATTTCCCTTCATCTGCTCTGTCGTTCGATCGTAAGTCACAACGCGATAGATCATCTCATGGCTCCACATGCCGCGCTGGGTCGGCTGGCCCTACTTGCCTAGCATCCCAGGGATCGAAGTCGCCGAGATGTCTCCGGCCGGAAGCATCATACACCTCTACCGTATTATGTAGGTAGTCGCGCTCAATGATCGTGCCGTCTGCTGTCTTCCATCTGCTCCTGCGTTGCCGCTCGTCGCCGCCGATTTCGGCTCGCGCAGCACGATACAGCTGGCGGTTACCTTGTACCTTTTCAGCGTCGCCGGCGGCCAATTGCTACACGGCCCGGTCTCCGACAAGTTCGGACGACGGTCGACCCTGTTGGTCTCGCTTGGTCTCTACGTCGCGGCAACCGCGGTCGCCGGCTGGGCGGCGGGCATTACGACCCTGCTGATCGCGCGGATCGGGCAGGCGGTGGGTGGCTGCGGCGGATTGGTGCTGGGTCGCGCGATCGTCCGTGACAGCGCCGCCGCCGGGCAGGCCGCCTCGCGCATGGCCTTGCTAACCATGGTGCAAAGCCTCGCACCCGGTATCGGCCCCGCCGTCGGCGGGTTCCTCGGCGCATGGTTCGGGTGGCGCTCGATCTTTGCCGCGTTGGTGGTGCTCGGTGTCGTGACATTCGGCGGCGTCTGCTGGCATTACCAGAGACGGCGGCCTCGCGCGGCATCGCCGGCTCGGGTCGCATGCTCGGCAGCTATCTGGCCCTGCTGCGTTCCCGCTCCTTTCGCGGCTACATGTTCGGCGGCGCCTTTACCAGCACCAGCTTCTACGCCTCTCTGACGGCTTCGCCGTTCATCTTCACGCAAATGCTGCATCGTCCCGCGACCAAGGTCGGGCTCTACTACCTGGTGGTAATGAGCGGCGTTCCGATCGGCAGCTTCGCGGTGAGCCGGCTGGCGCCCCGGGTGCGCCTGACCCTGCTGCTGCGTGTGACGAGCGCCATTGCCGTCTTGGGCGCGCTCCTGTTCTTTGTCGCCGCGGCAAGCGGCATGCTCAACCTCGCGACCGTGCTCTTGCCGATGATCCTTTTCAGTCGGAGTCGGCGCCTCCGGCCCGGTTGCGATCACCAATGCCATCAGCAGCGACCCGCAGATGATCGGAGCCGCTTCGGGCCTCTACGGCTTTATGCAGATGGCCAATGGCGCACTGTGCACGTTGATGGTCGGCTTCTTCCCGGCCAACCCCGCTTTATCCGCCGCCAGCGTTCTTTTGGCCCGGCATCCTGCTCGGCCAATACTTTTTTCTATGCGCCGCCCGGACGCGGTCCGGCGCCGGTGGCTGACCTGGGGGATCGGGTCTGCGGCCGCTTTGGGCGGGGCCGCGCCGGGCTCGATCAAGTTTGCACTACGAACAGAGCCTATCGGGGCATCTCGGAAGTATCTTCCCTTCTCCTATACTTGCTTGCTACTGCGCCGGCCGAACCACCCCAGGCCGATAGGCGCGCTGCCGAGCAAGGTCAGCGAGGCCGGCTCGGGGACCGGCTGTAACGGGGTTTCGCCGACGTATCCTAGCCGACTAGGCGCCGCCTGCGGCGAAGGCGGCGACCGAGGCGAAGAGCTGCGCCACGGGTTTGCGTGCGAGACCCCGCGTGACAAAGACCAGCCGCGATCGCCGGTCGTCATCCGGCCAGTCTTCGAGCTCGACCGGCGGGTGGGCGACGTGCTGGACGAAGTGGACGACGACCGGCCCGCGGCATTCGGCAAGCGCAACGAATCCCTTGACGCGTAAGAGATCGGGCCCGCGCAAGCTCATCAGCACCGCCATCGCCTGCTCGAAGCTCGGCCATGTGAGCGGCTCGTCGAAGATCAGCGAGAAGCTTTCGAGCCCATGCGTGTGGTCGGCCTCGCCGAGGTCGAAATTCCGCCGGACAGCAACCGGCTCGTCCAGAAGGAAGGACGGCTCGATCTCGCCATGTCCGGCGATGCCGACCGGGGCGAGGTTGAGCGTGGCGATCCGTTTGACCAAACGCTCGGCGGCACCGGCATCGGCGAGATCGCTCTTGGTCACAACAATGCGGTCGGCTAGCGCCACCTGTTTTCTCGCCTCGGGCATACGCTCGAAGTTGGTTTCGCCGGCGACGGCATCGACAACGCAAACCAGCGCCTGCAGATGGAATTCGCGGCCGAGCGCGCGGTCGGTGGCGAAGGTCTGCAATATTGGGCCGGGGTCGGCGAGACCGGACGTCTCGATAATCACCCGCACAAAGCTCGGTACCGCGCCGCGCGCCCGGTCGGCGAACAGGGCCCGCAGGGTTTCCTGTAGATCGCTACGGACGTTGCAGCAGAGACAGCCATTGCCGAGCAATACCGTCGCATCACTGCTCGACCGCAGCAACGCGTGGTCGATGCCGATTTCGCCATACTCGTTGACGACGACCGCGGTGCCCCCACCCTCTGGCTTGTCGAGCAACGCGCGGATCAGGGTTGTCTTGCCGGAGCCGAGAAAACCAGTCACCGCGACGACTGGCAGCCGCGCGCCGCGGGGGCGCTTCTGACGCCGCCCGAAAAGCGACGCGTCCCTGCCGCCGAAAAGCGCTTCGGGTCTCGTCTCAGAACTCCATTTCGAGCGTGTAGAGCCCGCCGACATGGCGGTCGACCGTATAGACGATCTGCCGCTCGTCGACGAATACGTCGTTGATCTGGATCGCACCACTCGGCGCTCGCGCCGGCGGCTCGGGGACAAAATATCCGACCTCGGCCGGCTGGTAGGGGTTCGAGGTGTCATAGGCGCGCAGCCCGCCGTTGAAATATGTTGCCAGGACGATGCGATCGGATTTCCAGGCGTTCGGCTTGGGTAGATTCTCATAGAGATTGTGGGCGCCGTAGCGGGCACCGCGCCGCATGAAGCTCTCGAGCGGCGGCAACGGGCAGGTCGATATCGGTACCGGATTGGTCTCGGCGCGCGCGTCGACGATCCAGACCAGCTTGGGCCAGTCGGCACCCTCGGTCCGCGTGCACTCGTCGCTGACGATCAAGAGGTTGCGGTCGAAGAACGGGACGACCGTGTGGGTAAAGCCAAAATAGGGCGGGTGGTAATCCCACCGAGAGACCATCTTCGGGTGCGCCATGTCGGAAATGTCGAGGATCACCAAGCCGCCATCGATATAGCCGAGATAGGCGCGGTCCGGGCGCTCGGGATAGACATTGGTGTTGTGGGGGCGGAAGCCGGTGTCGGCGTTTTCCGGATGGCGCACCGGCGGTGGCTCGTTGTCGCCTTGTTTTGTTCCGGGCAGCCACCAGCGGCCGACTTCGACCGGCTTCGACGGGTTTTTGACGTCGATGATCCGGTAGAATTGGTCATCCTTCGGATGGGTCGGCACAAAATCGGCAGAGCCGGAACTCATATGGATATGTTCGCCGTCGGCGAACCACAGCTGGTGGACGCCGCGCGAATTCGGCCCCGAGCAGTCGAAAAAGGTGATCGAGCGCGGGTTCTCCGGCACCGAGATGTCAAACAGCTCAAATCCGGCGGGTTGC
>Ga0310914_10002565_pt1 | contig 12321 bp, 14 predicted proteins | sample GREbulkMGAN108_FD_203450 | JGI IMG/M metagenome (GOLD analysis project Ga0310914, IMG submission 203450) | Lab enrichment of tropical soil microbial communities from Luquillo Experimental Forest, Puerto Rico - GRE.bulkMG.AN108 | ecosystem: Environmental > Terrestrial > Soil > Tropical forest >...
AGGATATCGGCCGGCGCATCTCGAACCTGCGGACCGAGATGGAGGGCATTGGCGCATCGATGCATTTGGGCACCGAAGCCATTGCCAAGGGGCGTCACGCCATGGAAGAGATGGGCGACCGCATGAGTGGTATCGGCCAACTGGTGCGCGAGACGACGACTCGCATGGCCGACGTCTCGGCGATTCTGACCCAGCAGACGGCGGCGTCGAAAGAAATTTCCGACGGCATCCAGCATGTGGCAAGTCAGGCTGCCGACAATGTCAAAGCGATTGATCTCAGCTCGGGTGCTCTGGACAGTGTCGAGAAGCAGGTGTCGCATCTGCTGGAGCTGATGTCCGCCGACAATTCGCCCGAGCGCACGCTCTTGATGGCCAAGGTCGATCATGTGATGTGGCGGCGTAAATTGATCGATATGCTGGCCGGGCGCGGCGATCTGGTGGCCGAAGGCGCTGCCGATGAAACCACCTGCCGTCTGGGGCGCTGGATGCATGGCCCGGCGGCGCAGCTCTATACCGACAAGGCGGCCTTCCGAGATATGCAGGAGCCGCATCGGGTGGTGCATCAGGCCGGTCTGGCCGCCATTCGCGCTCATAAGGAAAACCGTATCCTCGAGGCCGAGCAACTGTTCGCCCAGATGGATCAGGCTTCGGTTCAGGTGCTGGCCTGCCTGGATCGGTTGGTGGCTGGGGCGGCGTAATCATCCCGCCTCTTTCCATCAGTGTATGGCCGTGCCATATAAGCGGCCATGAGTGATGTGACCGTCTTCGACCGCGCCCAAGTGCGCCGTCAGCGCGACCGCGCCGCCCTTCGGCTGGCCGAGCATGATTTCCTGTTCCAAGAGGTGGCCGAGCGGGTCTCGGATCGTCTGCTGGATATGGCCCGCACCTTCCCGATGGCGCTGGACCTCGGCTGCCATGGCGGCGAGCTGTCGCGGGTGCTGAAGGAGCGGGGCGGCATCGAGACCTTGGTTCGGTCCGACCTGTCGCCCCTTATGGCGGCCAAGGCAGGAGCCGGCAGCGGTCTGGCCCTGGCGGCGGACGAGGAATTCCTGCCCTTCGCGCCGCAAAGCTTCGATCTGGTGATCAGCAATCTGTCGCTGCATTGGGTGAACGACCTGCCGGGCGCTTTGCTGCAAATCCGCCATTGCCTGAAGGAAGACGGCCTGTTCGTCGGCGCCATGCTGGGCGGCGAGACCCTGTGGGAACTTCGCCAATGCCTGATGGAGGCCGAGATGGAGGAGACCGGCGGAGCCCGTCCGCGCGTCTCGCCCTTCGCCGATCTGCGCGATCTGGGCGGGCTGTTGCAGCGGGCCGGCTTTTCGCTCCCGGTGGTGGACAGCGACGAGATCACCGTCACCTATGGCGATGTGATGCGCCTGTTCGCCGATCTGCGCGGCATGGGCGAGGGCAATGCGGTGATGGCGCGGGCCAAGGGCTTTACCCGCCGCTCGACCCTGTTCCGCGCCATGGCGCTTTATGAGCAGCGCTTCAAGGACGAGAGTGGCCGTCTGCCGGCCTCATTCCAGATTATGACCATGACCGCCTGGCGGCCCCATGTTTCGCAGCAGAAACCCTTGGCGCCCGGCTCGGGCCGCGTCAATCTGGCCGAGGCGCTGAACGGCGGCGAGAGCGTCTGCGGGGAGATGGACCCGTGAAGCTTCCCGGTCCGCTGACCCGCGCCCGGCTGATCAAGCGCTATAAGCGCTTCCTGGCCGATATGGTGCTGGAGGACGGCACGGAAGTCACCGCCCATGTCGCCAATTCCGGGGCGATGACCGGGCTGAATGCGCCGGGCATCGAGGTTTGGCTGTCTTACTCCGACAACCCGAAGCGCAAGCTGGCCTGGAGCTGGGAACTGGCCCATGTGGACGGCGGGTTGGTGGGCATCAACACCAGTCATCCGAACGCCATCGCCGCCGAGGCGATCCAGGCCGGGCAGATTCCCGAACTGACGGGCTATGGTTCGCTGCGCCGGGAAGTGGCCTATGGGAAAAATTCCCGCATCGACATCCTGTTGGAAGATGCAAACCATCCCAAATGCTATGTCGAGATCAAGAATGTGCATCTGAAGCGCGGCCCGGCGGCGGAATTCCCCGATGCGGTGACCGCCCGGGGCGCCAAACATCTGGCCGAGCTGTCGGATATGGTGGCCGAGGGACATCGCGCGGTGATGCTGTTTCTGGTACAGCGAAGCGATTGCAGTTACTTTAGTCCGGCAGCGGACATCGATCCCACCTATGCCCAGGCCTTGCAGCGGGCAGTGGCGGCGGGGGTCGAGGTTTTGTGTTATTCCTGCGCCATCAGCCTGGAGGAGATCACGGTGGATCAGCCGCTTCCCCTTCGCCTGACGGCCCTTTGAGCGACGAATGGAAAGAGAAACGATGAGCAGCCACGACGCCAACCGCATTACCCTGCACGGCCCCGAAGACTTCGAGGGCATGCGCAAGGCCGGGCGACTGGCGGCGGAATGCCTGGATTTCATCGGGCCCCATGTGGTGCCCGGCGTCACCACCGGCGAATTGGACCGGCTTTGCGCCCAGTTCATCGCCGAGCGTGGCGGCGTGTCGGCTCCTCTGGGCTATCGCGGCTATCCCAAATCCATCTGTACCTCGATTAATCATGTGGTCTGCCATGGCATCCCCGGCGACAAGAAGCTGGAGGAAGGCGACATCCTGAACATCGACGTCACCCCGATCCTGGATGGCTGGTACGGCGATTCATCGCGCATGTATTACGTCGGCAAGGTGGGGGTGAAGGCCCGCAAGCTGTGCGACGCGACCTATGAATCGCTGATGCGCGCCATCAAGCTGGTCAAGCCGGGTGCGACCCTGGGCGATATCGGTCATGCCATTCAGTCTTATGTCGAGCCCATGCGTTTTTCGGTGGTGCGCGACTTCTGCGGCCATGGTCTGGGCCGGGTGTTCCACGAGGCTCCGAACGTCATGCATTACGGCAAGCCGGGCCAGGGGCTGGTGCTGAAGGAAGGCATGTTCTTCACCATCGAGCCGATGATCAATGCCGGGCGCTTCGAGACCAAGATCCTGGCCGACGGCTGGACGGCGGTGACCAAGGACAAGAGCCTGTCGGCGCAGTTCGAACATTCCATCGGCGTGACGGCGGATGGCTGCGAAATCTTCACCCTGTCGCCCGCCGGCCTCGATTACCCCAGGGCGTGATGGCCGACGAAGCCGAAAAGCCGGAAAAACATTACCAGGGCCACCGCCAGCGGCTGCGCGAACGCTTTCTGTCGGGCGGTCCTGACGCTTTGCCGGATTACGAGCTGCTGGAACTGCTGCTGTTCGCCGCCATTCCCCAGCGCGACGTCAAGCCGCTGGCGAAGTCTTTGCTGGCACATTTCGGCAGTTTCAATCAGGTGCTGACCGCCACGCCCGAGGCACTGATGGCGGTCGAGGGCATCAAAGAGAACTCGGCCACCTATCTGAAGGTTGTCCAGGCTGCGGCCCAGCGATTGGCGCGGCAAGAGGTGCTGAACCGTCCGGTGCTGTCTTCCTGGGACAAGCTGCTGGACTATTGCCACATCGCCTTGGCGCATAACGATATCGAGCAGTTCCATCTGCTGTTCCTGGACCGCAAGAATGTGCTGATCGCCGACGAGGCGCAGCAGCGCGGCACGGTGGATCATACGCCGGTCTATCCGCGCGAGGTGGTCAAACGGGCTCTGGAGCTGAACGCCACCGCCATCATCATGGTGCATAACCATCCTTCGGGCGATCCCACGCCCAGCCGCCCGGATATCGAAATGACCAAAATGGTCCGCGACGCCGCCAAGGCGGTGGGTATCGTGCTGCATGATCATCTGGTGATCGGCAAAAAGGGCCATGCCAGCTTCAAATCGCTGGGGCTGCTGTAGTTTTTCAACACGAAGGCACGAAGGAACGGAAGGAAGACGAAGGAAAAAACTTCGTGATCCTTTGTCTCTTCGTGCCTTCGTGTTGAAGCTTACCCGGCCTTTCGTCGGAACAGAGCCGGGCGCTGTGGCACCCCTGCCTTAACGGCAGATTGTCCCGAAACTCTTCCCCAATCCTGGCAAAATTGCCATAGTGCGGCTCGGACATGTCAGAGGCGCACGCTTCGGCATTGGACGAATCCACCACATATGGTATTAGCACCCGTTTACCGACAATAGGGCTTCGGCAGCAAATGGCTGGTCATTCTCAGTTTAAGAACATCATGCATCGCAAGGGCGCGCAGGATGCCAAGCGCGCCAAGGTTTTCACCAAGCTGATCCGCGAGTTGACGGTCGCGGCCAAGACGGGTCTGCCTGACCCGGCGGCCAATCCGCGCCTGCGTGCGGCGATCCTGGCGGCCCGTGAGCAGAACATGCCCAAGGACACCATCGATCGCGCCATCAAGCGAGGCGCCGGCGGCGAAGACGGCTCCAACTTCGACGAAGTCCGCTACGAGGGTTACGGCCCCGGTTCGGTGGCCGTCATCGTCGAGGCGCTGACCGACAACCGCAACCGCACTGCCTCGGAAGTGCGCTCGGCCTTCAGCAAGGCCGGCGGCAATATGGGTGAATCCAACTCGGTCAGCTTCATGTTCGACCGCGTCGGCGCCATCCATTATCCGCTGTCCGCCGCCGGTGCCGACGATATGTTCGAGGCCGCTCTGGAAGCCGGTGCCGACAATGTGGAATCCGACGAGGAAGGCCACGACGTCACCTGCGCTCCCGACGATCTGAACGCCGTGCGCGAAGCCTTGGAGGCCAAGTTCGGCACGCCGGCCAGCGCCCGTCTGGACTGGCGTCCGCAGACCCTGGTGCCGATCACCGACGAGCAGCAGGCTCAGTCGCTGATGAAGTTCCTGGATGTGCTGGAAGACAATGACGACGTTCAGCGCGTGCAGGCTAACTTCGACATCGCTCCGGAAATCCTGGAGAAGCTGGCCTGATCTTCAGACCAGCTTTCGCCGGGCCCGCTTCTTTCCAGCGCCCATTGCGGGCGCAGCCAAGGTCGCGGATGCGACCGCCCGGCGAGGGACAATGAGGGAGGCCATGCCAATGGCCTCCCGGTAAGCAAAGGGCTGTTATGAGGGTACTGGGTCTCGATCCCGGATTGCGCGTCACCGGCTGGGGCGTGATCGATACCGAGGGCAACCGGCTTCGCTGGGTTGCCGACGGGGTCGTGCGTTCGGACGAGACCTTGTCCCTGGGCGAACGTCTGGCCCAGCTGCATCGGGGGGTTCAGGCGGTGATCGCCGAATGGACCCCTGATGAGGCGGCGGTCGAGCAGACCTTCGTCAACCAGAACCCGGCCTCGACCCTGAAGCTGGGGCAGGCGAGGGGGGCCGTGCTGGTCGCCGCCTCGCTGGCCGGTCTGCCGGTCGCCGAATATGCGCCCACCCAGGTCAAGCAGGCTTTGGTGGGAACCGGCCGCGCCGCCAAGGATCAGGTCGAGGTGATGGTGCGCCGCCTGCTGCCGGGCTGCGAAGCCAAGACGGCGGATGCCGCCGATGCTTTGGCGGTGGCGGTTTGCCATACCCATAACCGGGGCACCGCCTCGAAGCTGTCTCAGGCCTTGGGAGCGCGGGCATGATCGCGAAGCTGAAGGGGCTGGTCGACAGCCAGGGCGACGACTGGGCGGTGATCGATGTTTCCGGCGTCGGCTATCTGACCTTCTGCTCGGCCAAGACCCTGTCGCGTCTTCCCAAGGCAGGCGAGGCGGCGGCTTTGTTGATCGAAACCCATGTGCGCGAAGATCATATCCATCTCTACGGCTTCATTGATGCCGTGGAAAAGGAATGGTTCCGCCTGCTGCTGACCGTGCAGGGCGTGGGCAGCAAAGTGGCGCTGGCCATCCTGTCGGTGCTGACCCCCGAAGAGATTTCCCGCGCCATCGCCGCCGGCGACAAGGCGATGATCAGCCGCGCCAATGGCGTCGGGCCGAAGCTGGCGGTGCGCCTGCTGACCGAGTTGAAGGACAAGGCGGCGGGCATCGCCCTGACGCCGTTCTCTCCCACCGCAACCGCCGGAGCCGCTCCTTTGGAGTCCGGTCCGCTGGAAGACGCCATCTCGGCGCTGGTCAATCTCGGCTATCGCCGGGTGGAAGCCCATGCCGCCGTACTGAAGGCCTCGGAAGGATTGGGAGCCGAGGCGACCAGCTCGGCGCTGATTTCCGCCGGTCTCAAGCAGCTGGGTAAGGAGCTGCTGCGATGACCTCGCGCGTGGTGCAGCCGGAAGCTTCGCCCGGCGACTTCGAGGCCTCGTTCCGCCCGCAGGTGCTGGGCGACTTCATCGGCCAGAAGGATGTGCGGGAAAATCTGTCGATCTTCATCGCCGCCGCCCGGTCTCGGGGCGAGGCGCTGGATCACACCCTGTTCTTCGGCCCCCCCGGTCTGGGCAAGACCACCCTGGCGCAGATTGTGGCGCGGGAATTGGGGGTGGGCTTTCGCGCCACCTCGGGTCCGATCATCGCCAAGGCCGGCGATCTGGCGGCGCTGCTGACCAATCTGGAGCCCCGCGACGTTTTATTCATTGATGAGATTCATCGCCTTAATCCTGCCATAGAGGAAGTGCTCTATCCGGCTATGGAGGATTTTCAGCTGGACCTCATCATAGGGGAGGGGCCTTCGGCTCGCTCCGTCCGTATCGATCTGCCGCCCTTTACCTTGGTAGGGGCCACCACCCGCTCGGGGCTGTTGACCACGCCCTTGCGGGAACGCTTCGGCATTCCCTTGCGCATGAATTTCTATAACCCCGAAGAGCTGGAACTGATCGTCAGCCGAGGTGCGCGCGTGCTGGGCTGCCCGATGACCCGTGACGGCGCCATGGAAATCGCCCGGCGTGCCCGCGGCACCCCTCGCGTCGCCGGTCGTCTGCTGCGCCGGGTACGCGACTTTGCCGTGGTGGCGGAAACCTTGCCGGTGGATGCCAAGATCGCCGATGCCGGGCTGTCGCGTCTGGGTGTCGATCAGATGGGACTGGACGGCATGGACCGCCGCTATCTGGGCTGCATCGCCGAGAATTACGGCGGCGGGCCGGTGGGCGTCGAGACCCTGGCCGCCGCTCTGTCGGAACAGCGCGACACCATCGAGGAAGTGATCGAGCCCTACCTTTTGCAGCAGGGGCTGATCCAGCGCACGCCGCGCGGCCGTATGCTGACTGCCGCCGGCTTCCGCCATCTGGGACTGACGCCGGTGCGCCGGCCCGAGCAGTTTGATCTGCTGAGCGATGTCGAGGGAGACGATCTGGATGACTGACCTGACCGGTATTTGGCAAGAGCGCGAGCATGTGATGCCGATGCGCGTCTATTACGCCGAGACCGATGCCGGCGGCGTGGTCTATCACGCCAGCTATCTGAACTTCGCCGAGCGCGCCCGCACCGAGATGACCCGCCTGCTGGGCCTGGATCAGGTGGCCTTGCGCGACGAGCATGATCTGCTGTTCGCCGTGCGCAGCTGCGAGATCGATTTCCTGCGCCCGGCGCGGCTCGATGATCTGCTGACCGTGCGCTCCAAGCTGGTGCATCTGGGCGGGGCCAGCATGCATGTCGTTCAATCCATCCTGCGTGGGGAAGAGGAGCTGGTGAAGCTCTTGGTCCGGCTGGTCTGCATGACCGGCGAGGCCAAGGCCGCCCGCATTCCGCAAGACCTGCGCGATCGCCTTCAAGACTATCTTACTCAAGAGACGGAATAGACCCATGGATCCGGTTCAAACCACTGCCCTGGCGGGAGCCGCCGCCTCGACCGACCTGTCGATGTGGGGCCTGTTCATCCAGGCCGACCCCATCGTCAAGGCGGTGATGATCGCCCTGGCCGCCGCGTCGTTCTGGTGCTGGGCCATCATCTTCGACAAGTGGCTGCGCCTGCGCAATCTGTTCGCCCGCGCCGACCAGTTCGAGGAAAGCTTCTGGTCCGGCGGCTCGCTGGAAGAGCTGTATGACCGCATCGGCGCCCGTCCGCTGGACCCGATGTCCTCGATCTTCGTCGCCGCCATGCGCGAATGGCGCCGCTCCGCCGCCAAGGGTCTGGCCGACCGCGAGGCGGTGCGCCTGTCGCTGCCGCAGCGTATCGACCGCGTCATGCAGGTGACCATGGGCCGAGAGATGGAACAGCTGGAAGCCCGCATGGGCTTCCTGGCCTCGGTGGGTTCGACCGCTCCGTTCATCGGCCTGTTCGGTACGGTGTGGGGCATCATGAACAGCTTCCACCATATCGGCGAAACCAAGAACACCAGCCTGGCCGTGGTCGCCCCCGGCATCGCCGAGGCGCTGTTCGCTACCGCCCTGGGTCTGGTGGCCGCCATTCCGGCGGTGCTGGCTTATAACAAGCTGTCGAGCGACGTCGATCGCTATTCCAAGCGTCTGGAGGCCTTTGCCGGCGAGTTCGGCGCCATCCTGTCGCGTCAGCTGGAAGAGAAGGCTTAACGCCATGGGCGCGTCCCTCGGAGGCGGCCGCGGCGGCCGCGGCAGTCATCGCCGCCACCGCCCCATGGCCGACATCAACGTCACGCCGATGGTGGACGTCATGCTGGTGCTGCTGGTCATCTTCATGGTGACCGCGCCCCTCTTGACCGCCGGCGTGCCGCTGGAACTGCCCAAGACCAACGCCGGTCAGCTGAAGGGCGACGACAAGCCGGTCAGCGTCTCGATCAAGCAGGACGGCACCCTCTGGCTGCAGGAGACCAAGGTCGAGATCGACGAGCTGGCGCCGAAGCTGAAGGCGATCACCGCCGAAAAGCCAGACACCACCATCTTCGTGCGCGGCGACGGTCAGGTGAATTATGGCCGCATGGCCGAGGTTCTCTCGACCCTGTCCACCGCCGGCTTCACCAAGCTGTCGCTGGTGACCCAGCCCGGCGCCGACGGCAAGAAGGGACGCTAGGCTTCCGTCATGGCTGCACCTCGCATGGCTCCTCCGTCTCGCAGGCCGGCGTCACCGCCGGAAACGCCGCCGCGTGCGCCCTCGCCGCGAGGGCCGTCAACGCGGGGCTTCGCCCGTCGCCTGTCGATCTATGATGACGAGCATCAGATGCGCCAGGGCATGGTGGCGTCCTGTATCTTCCATGCTGTGGTGATCTTGCTGGCGGTGTTTGGTCTGCCGCAGATCATGCCGGACCCGCCGCAGGTGGAAGACGCCGTGATCGTGGAACTGGCTCCCGTCGCCGAAAAGACCAACGCGCCGCCCAAGCAGCAGGCCCAGCCCAAGGCCGAGGACAAGCCCGCCGAGCCGGAAAAGCAGGACACCCCGCCGGTGCCCGAGCCGAAGCCGGAACCGCCGCAGCCGAAGCCCGAGCCGCCTCCGCCGCCTCCGCCGCCGGCTCCCCCGCCGCCGCCGACCCCGACTCCGCCGCCGCCGAAACCCGAGCCGCCGAAGCCGGAACCTGCCCCTGCGCCCGCGCCCAAGCCCGAGCCGCCTAAGCCGCCGCCGCCGCCGAAGCCCGAGCCGCCCAAGGAGCAGCCGAAGAAGAAAGACGATTTCGACGCCATGATGAATTCGGCGTTGAACACGCTCGCCAAGCCGAAACCGCAGACCAGCTCGCCAGCTCCGGCACCGCAGCCGCAGAACACGCCGGCGGCGTCGAAGGTGACGTCCAACTCGTCGAACTGGGACCCGACTCAGCCGATTACCGCCAGCGAGAAGGACTTCATCGCCTCGCATTATAACCGCTGCTGGGACTTCGACGCCGGCGCCAAGGGCGCTTCGTCGATGATCATCAACATGCGTGTTAAGCTGAATGCGGATGGCAGCGTGATGAGTGCCGAGATCGACAAGAATGCACGTTATTATTCGGAAAGCGGCTATCAGGCCGCGGCCGACCGTGCGCGGCGCGACATCCTGAATTGCGACAAGCTGCAGATTCCGGCTGGGAAGTATGACTCCTTCAAAGAGTTCAACCTGACCTTCGATCCCCGGAACAAGGGGCTGTGAGACCGATGGCTGGACATCAATCTGCGGCGATCCATGACGCCTTCAAAGAATTCACCCTGACCTTCGCTCCAAGGAACTTGGCACGATGAAAAAGACGCTCATCAAACTGGTGGGATCGCTTCTGCTGGCAATGACGGCTCTGCCGATGCTGGCTTCGGCGGAAATTCCGACCATTGTCCTGAATGATCCCAATCGCAAGCCGCTGCCCATCGCCGTGACCGACTTCGTCGGCGGCGGTGCGGGAGATGCCCAGACCGGGATGCAGATTTCCAGCGTCATCGCGGCGGATCTGGAGCGTTCGGGCCTGTTCCGCCCCATCGACAAGAAGGCCTTCATCCAGACCCCGGAATCGCTGCAGGTGCAGCCCCGTTTCGGCGACTGGAGGGTGATCAATGCCGAGGCGCTGGTCAGCGGCAAGGCCGAACTGACCCAGGACGGCCATCTGCGCGTTGAGTTCCGTCTGTGGGACGTGGGCGGCGAGCAGGCGGTGATCGGACAGGCCTATAACGCCTCGCCCCAGGGCTGGCGTCGTATCTCGCATATGATCGCCGACGCCATCTATAAGCGTCTGACCGGCGAAGACGGCTATTTCGACACTCAGATCGTTTATGTGGCGGAATCCGGCCCGGCCCAGAAGCGCGTCAAGCGTCTGGCCATCATGGATCAGGACGGCGAGAACCATCGCTTCCTGACCGACGGTTCCGATCTGGTGCTGACCCCGCGCTTCTCGCCGAACCAGCGCGAGATCACCTATATGTCCTATTATCGCGACAATCCGCGCGTCTATGTCCTGCATCTGGACAATGGCCGGCGCGAGGTGCTGGGCGATTTCCCGGGCATGACCTTTGCTCCGCGCTTCTCGCCCGACGGCAACAAGGTGATCATGAGCCTGGCGCAGAACGGCAGCACCAACATCTATGAGATGGACCTGCGCACCCGCCACACCGCGCGCATCACCAGCACGCCTTACATCGACACCTCGCCCAGCTATTCGCCGGACGGGGCTCAGATCACCTTCAATTCCGACCGTTCCGGCAACCAGCAGCTTTATGTGATGGATGCCGACGGCTCGAACCCGCACCGCATCAGCCATGGCGAAGGCCGCTATGCTACGCCGGTCTGGTCGCCGCGCGGAGACCTGATCGCTTTCACCAAATGGACAGGCGGCACATTTTACATAGGTGTCATGCGCCCTGATGGCAGCGGCGAGCGTTTGCTCACCCAAGGCTTCCTGGTCGAGGCTCCGACATGGGCTCCGAATGGCCGCGTTTTGGCCTTTTGGAAGCAGGATCGCACGGATTCCAACGGTCGCGGCGGTACCACCAAGCTTTATACGATTGACCTAACGGGATTCAACGAACGGCAGGCGGTTACGCCGCTTGATGCTTCCGATCCTGCTTGGTCCCCCTTGATTCCCTAGAAGTTCGCAAGTATATTGCGTCGCCGAAAGGGAATTCACACGGCTATGTCGGTGTGATACACCTGTTGGTGTGTTACACCGATGTACGAATGAAGGGCGTCACCGAAGCAGCGGGAGACGCCCTTTCCGCCAAGTTCCGTTCCACATGATTCTTTTGATCCCGTCTGAAGGGGGAGAGATTTAAATGAAGATCCGTATCCTGACCATGGTTGCCGCTGTCGCTATGCTGGCCGCTTGCTCCGACGACGCCACCACCGGCGCCGCTCAGACCAGCAACGGCACTGGCACCCAGGCTGCCAAGCCCGCCGGCATCGTCCCCGGCTCGCAGGCTGACTTCGTTGCCAACGTCGGCGACCGCGTCTTCTTCGGCTTCGACAAGTCGGACCTGGCTCCGGAAGCCCGTCAGCAGCTGACCGCTTGGGTTGCCTTCCTGAAGAAGTACCCCCAGGACAACCTGACCGTCGAAGGTCATGCTGACGAGCGCGGCACCCGCGAGTACAACATCGCCCTGGGCGAGAAGCGTGCTAACTCCGTCAAGGAGTTCCTGGTTGCTCAGGGCGTGCAGGCTTCGCGTCTGAAGACCGTCTCCTACGGTAAGGAGCGTCCGGCTGTTCTCGGTTCGAACGAGACCGCTTGGGCTCAGAACCGTCGCGGCGTCGGCGTGGTCTCTCAGTAATCAGACTTCGGTCTGATCACTAAGATCTAAATTGGGGCGTCTGCCGGAAACGGCAGACGCCCTGATTGTTTTTGCGCCCCTGTTGCTTGTGGACGCCTTGATTTTTCTTTGCGTCCCGCCGATAACCGTTCCACGAAATGCATGTCATCGTCGTGAAAGGCGTCCTTCCAGATGAGACCGATCCTGTCCGTCACTTCCTTTGCCGCCGTTCTGCTGGCTTTCTGCCTGAGCGCCACTGCCGCTTCGGCCCAGGAGACCCGCGGCCTGTCCGACCGTCTGGACCGGCTGGAGCGTGATCTGAATACTCTTCAGTCACAGGTTTATCGCGGCGGCGGCG
>Ga0310914_10002567_pt1 | contig 12311 bp, 13 predicted proteins | sample GREbulkMGAN108_FD_203450 | JGI IMG/M metagenome (GOLD analysis project Ga0310914, IMG submission 203450) | Lab enrichment of tropical soil microbial communities from Luquillo Experimental Forest, Puerto Rico - GRE.bulkMG.AN108 | ecosystem: Environmental > Terrestrial > Soil > Tropical forest >...
GGAATCTCGATGATCCAGAGCTCGACCCGTTCTGGGAGGTTGCCTCGGCGCGCCGCGCGACGCTCTTCCTTCATCCGATGTACATCTGCGGCGACGAGCGGCTGAGCGGGTACGATCTCCTAAACGCCGTCGGCCGCCTGACCGATACGACGATCGCGATGGCGCGGCTGTTCTTCTCGGGTCATCTCACGCGGTTTCCGGGTGTCACCCTCGTCGTCTCGCATGGCGGCGGCGCCTTGCCCTACGCGCTCGGCCGACTGCGCCGCAACCGGGGGATCCATGCCGAGTACCCCGATCCGCTCGACGGCTTTCGGCGACTCTATTTCGACACCGTCTTGTTCGATCCGAGGGCATTACGTTTTCTCTACGATGTCGCCGGCGCGGACAAGGTGGTGCTCGGCTCCGACTACCCATTTCCAATCGGCGACCCCGAGCCGAGGCGAATCATCGACGAGACCTCACTGACCGAAGCCGAGAGACGCGCCACCCTCGGGGAAACCGCCGCCCGGATCTTCCATATCGATTGCCGCTGCCACGGCGACCGGTAAAGTTGCTGACGAACGCACTTACCGCGGAAAGGCCGACGGAATGCTCAAAAGACTTTTTTTGGCGATCGGGTTGCTCGGCCTGGTGGCAGGCGTGTCAACCGCGGCACTAGCGCAAGGCGGCGTGCGGGTCGGAACCCTCACCTGCCATGTCGCGAGCGGCTGGGGCTTTGTCTTCGGCTCGTCGAAGGCGCTCCAATGCACCTTTGCGCCGGCGCCCGGACGTACCGAATATTATGCCGGCACCATTAACAAGTTCGGCGTCGATATCGGCTATACGCAGGGCGGTGTGCTGGTTTGGGCGGTATTCGCGCCGACCGCTAATGTCGCGCCCGGCGCGCTTAACGGCAATTATGTCGGCGCCACCGGCAGCGCCACTGTCGGCGTCGGGGCCGGCGCGAACGTGCTGGTCGGCGGCTCCAACCGTACGATCTCACTGCAGCCGGTCAGCATCGAAGGCAACACCGGGCTCAACGTCGCGGGCGGCATCGGATCGATTAGCCTGCGCTATCAGCCGCAAACTGCGCGCCACCGCCATTAAGCATAGTCCCGCGAGCGAAGGGTCAAGGCCCAGTTGCTCTTAGGTTAAATTCGGATCTTGGTCACCGGCTCGCCATATTTTGGCGCATTGACATTCGGCTGCCGGGACGTGGGGGTGACGGCTGTGCCGTAATCTTGCGCTATGAGGGGGAAAGCTCCGTTGGCGCCGATGTTCCGCCTGCTCTACTACCTCTACGCTCGTCGGCTTGTCCGCGACGTCAAGAGTGGTCCGACACCCGGCCACATCGGCATCATTCTCGACGGCAATCGCCGGCACGGCCGCTCGCTCGGGATCACCGAGCCGCGGGAGCTCTACGATCTCGGCGCCAACAAGCTTGACGAGGTTCTCGATTGGTGTGTCGAGCTGGGCATTACGACGGTGACCTTGTGGGTGTTTTCGACCGACAATTTTCGCCGGCCGGCGGCCGAAGTCTCGGGGATCCTGGGGTCGGTCGCAGCCAAGCTGAAGACGCTGGCCGCTGATCCGGCGATCCACCGGCGGCGCGTGCGGGTGCGCGCGATCGGCTGCCGAACGATGCTGCCCGAGCCGGTACTCGCCGCGATTGCGGCTGCCGAGCGTGCGACCGCCGGTTATGACGGCCTCGAGCTCAATGTCGCCGTCGCCTATGGCGGCCGCCAGGAGATCGCTGATGCCGTTCGCGCCTTGCTCAACGGCATGGCCGACGACGATACGACGTTGGCGGAGGCGGTTGAGGGCGTCACCCCAGAGGCGATCGCCAAGCATCTCTACACCGCCGGGTTGCCCGATCCCGACCTGATCATCCGCACGAGCGGCGAGGTCCGTTTGTCCGGTTTTCTCTTGTGGCAGAGCGCCCACAGCGAGTTCTATTTCACCGACGTGCTGTGGCCGGCCTTCCGGAAGATCGATTTCTTGCGGGCGATCCGTTCCTTTCAGCAGCGCCGCCGCCGCTTCGGCTGTTGACAACCCGACTGAGGACGCGCGACTTCCCGTGCTCGCGTACAACAGGAGACGGCTTGCATCCCTATCGTTTTGATTCTGACGAGGTTAAGGGGTTGATGGACTGCGGACCGAACGAGCCCGACATTTCGGCCGTAGGGGGAAGCGCCAGTCGTTCGATCAGATCGAGCCGAAGGCGGGCATCGCGTGCCCGCTGATCGAGCTCGACCCTCGGTACGCTTCTGTCCCAAAGATTTTTGCTGAACATTATACCCTCGATAGCGCGGATGCCTTTCTGGTGCGCCTGAATGTGCCTCTCCGGGCTCCTAACAAGTGTGAGCTGCTTCACACCGCGCGCAATTTCTTTTGCGGGCCGGGCTCGCAGGTCGCAGCAACGGGCACGACCGGCACCGGCGGGTTTTCGGCGACGATAATGTTGCGCGGGCCCAGCGAGAGCGGCCGTCGAGGCCCGCGAGGCTCAACACTTGCTGGGGGCGGTCGATCTCGACCTTTGAGAGCGACCGGCAATGAGGCGATGTACCGAGCGTTGCGCGGCTGTCCGGGAAAGGCGCAGCTGATCGCGAATGGCCTTGTCCTTGCGAAGCTTCGGTCATGACCAGCATGCCGGAGGTTACGACGGAATGGCATCGCTTCGAGCAACTCTCGGCAGACAAACTCTATGAGCTATTGCGCTTCCGGCAGGGCATCTTTGTCGTCGAGCAGGCCTCCCCTTATCCCGACCTCGACGGCCTCGACAGGGGCGCCTGGCATTTGCTGCTCCGGTCGGAGGGCGAGCTCGCCGGTTATGCCCGGCTGATCACTTCGTCCCTACGGATCGGCAGGGTCGCGGTCGCGCTTCCTCTTCGCGGGCACGGGCTCGGCCGCAGGCTGATCGATGAGGCGCTCGGCTTCTGTCGCGCGCAATATCCGGGAGCGCCGGTGGCGCTGATCGCCCAAGCCCATTTGGTATCGTTCTATCGCAGCTTCGGGTTCGAACCGACCGGCGCGCCCTTTGATGACTTTGGGGTTGCGCACGTCGAGATGAAGCTGCTGCATAGCTAAAATTTTTGTCGAAGTGTGACCTACTTCACACTTCGCGGCTGATTAGGGCCCCCAAACTGACGGTCCGACGGCCGATCGGCCGACCACGTCGGCGCTTGTCGTGCTCGGCGAGGCCGGGCCTCACGGGGGTAAGACGTCAGGTCGCTGCGGTTTTAGCTCAGGGAGGCTAGAAAGATGGTCGATGACGCCAAGTTGCATCAGTTCGTCGGGCAAATGTTATCGGACCTCGGCGGTGCCGCGAGTGTCGCCCTGGTGCGCATCGGCGACGGTTTGGGGCTTTATAAGACCTTGCATCAGCGCGGCCCGATGACGGTGGCGGAGCTTGCCGCCGCAGCCGGCGTCAATCAGCGCTATCTGCGCGAATGGCTGTCACAGCAGGCGGCTTCGAACTACCTATCGTATGATTCTGCGACGCAGAAATTCGCTTTGCCCCCGGAGTAGGTGATGGTCTTCGCGATCGAGGACAGCCCGGTTTATATGATGGGGGCGTTTGACCTCATGACTTGGCTCGTCGAGAGCAAGGATCAGATTGAGGCAGTGTTCCCGACCGGCGCGGGTGTGCCGTGGAGCGATCACACGAGCTGTTTCTTTTGCGCGGTCGCGCGCTTTTTCCGACCGGACTACCACAACAATCTGGTAAGCAATTGGCTTTCCGCGCTCGACGGCGTCGTCGAGAACTTGCAGCGCGGCGCCAAAGTGGCCGATGTCGGATGCGGCCACGGCTGGTCCACCGTGATTATGGCGAAGGCCTTTCCGAACTCGCTGTTCATCGGTTACGACTTTCATCCGAATTCGATCGAGCATGCCGCAGCGCATGCCCGCGAACACGGGGTCACCGCCAACACTCGGTTCGAAATCGCGACAGCCAAGGGTTATCCGGAGAAGGATTTCGACCTGGTTGCCTTCTTCGATTGCCTGCACGACATGGGCGACCCGGCTGGGGCGGCTGCACACGTCCGGCAATCCTTGAAGCCCGACGGTTGCTGGATGATCATCGAGCCGATGGCGAGCGACAAACTGGAAGACAATTTGAACCCTGTCGGTGCATTTACTATGCGGGCTCGACAATGGGGTGCGTGCCGACCTCGCTGTCGCAGGAAGTCGGTGCCGCGCTCGGCGCGCAGGCCGGCGAGAAGCGTCTCCGCGAGGTCATCACCGCGGGCGGCTTTCGCAGTGTCAGGCGCGCTACCGAGACGCCGTTCAACATGATCCTGGAAGCGCGGCCGTAATCTCGGGAATCAACCCCCCGCACAATGATGCTCAGGGAGGCCTTTATGCTGGTAAGACGAGAATGGATATTGCTGACGCTGCTGCTGACGGCGCCAATCACCGGGGCAGCCGGCAATGTCGTCACCGATTGGGATGCGAAGGCGGTCGGCATTGTGCAAACGGGGACCGCACCGTCGCCTCCCCTCGGTTTTCGCACGATGGCGATTCTTCATACCGCGATGTTCGATGCGGTGAATTCGATCGAGCCGCGCTACAAACCCTACAAAATCAAGCTTTCCGCGGCGCCGGACACGTCCAAGGAAGCAGCTGCTGCCGCTGCCGCAGCAGCGGTACTGATCAAGCTGTTTCCGGATGCCGCTGCCGATATTCAAGCGACTTTAACAACCTATCTGGCAACCCTGCCGGACGGCGAGGCGAAGTCCAAGGGTGTCGGGCTGGGGCAGGAGGTTGCAGCCAAAATCCTGGAAGCACGCGACAAGGACGCTGCGACGGCTGCCGATGCCTATCGGCCGAAAACCAAGCCTGGCGTGTATATACCGACCCCCATTACTTACGGCTGGGCAGTAGCGACTATGACACCTTTCGCCTTAGCGAGCCCCTCGCAATTTCGAGCAAAGCCGCCGCCCTCGCTAAAGAGCGCGAAATGGGCAAGGGATTACAATGAGATCAAGGATATGGGGGCCAAGAACAGCACAAAGCGCAACGCCCGGCAAACTGAAGACGCGCGTTTCTGGTTAGTCGGCGGGCCTCTCGCATACGATCAGCTTCCTCGACAGATTGTCATCGCAAGGAACATGGATCTACTGGACAGCGCGCGCTTCATGGCGCTTTTCTCGGTCGCGACGGCGGACGCATTGATCGCGGTCCTCGATGCCAAATACAAATATGAGTTCTGGCGCCCGATCACCGCGATCCGCAATGGCGACATCGACGGCAACCCGAACACGGAGCGCGACGCGACCTGGCAGCCGATCGATGCGACGCCAATGCACCCGGAATATCCCTGCGCTCATTGCATCCTAAGTTCGTCAGTTGCCGCGGTCATCGAAGGGTATCTCGGTAGCGACGAAATTCCCGAGGTGTTATTGACGAGTCCCTTCCTACCCGGGGTCACGCATCGCTTTACCAACCTCCGGGCGTTCAGCGATGAGATTGCAAATGCCAGGATTTGCGCCGGCTTCCACTACCGCTTTTCGACGATCGCCGGCCGGGAGATGGGACAGAAAATCGGCGCGTACGTCGTCAAATCCGTGATGCAACCGGTTCAAACTGCAATGGCACACTAGAGTCTTCCCAATAGCGCTCGCAGTTCAATTATCTGTCGCCCCCGCGCAAAAGCGGCGGCCCAGTGCCTGCCCTGGGCTTGATCCATGGGCGACCGGCCCGGGCTCGCAACCCTGGATTTCCGCTTTCGCGTGAATGACGAAATCAGCTCTTGGGTCAGAACCGCTTACGCGGCGACCTCTTCGGTCAATGGTACGCGGGCGACCTTGTGCTCATGCAGGGCCGGGAGCACGTCGCGGGCAAAGCGGCGGATCTGCTCGATGAACATCTCGTGCGGCAGGACGCCGCGATTGAGGCTGACCTGCACGGTATTGGCGCCTGCACTCTCTGCGGCATCGATGATCCGTCTTACAACCTCGTCCGACGTGCCCCAGGGCATGTGCTCGGCCTGCCGTTCGACATCTGCCATCGTCAATCCGCGAAAATCCTCGCGGGCGAATTGCGCGGCGCGCAAATTCTCGGGGCTGACATAATCGGTCGACCCTGTACTCGAATAGCCGGTCTGGCGCTGTCGGTCGGTCTCGGTGAAGTTGCCGTGGCTGAACAATGTACGATTGAAATAGAGGTGATGGGGGCCCATCTCGCGCACCGCCCGCGCCTTGCTGTCGGCAACATAGGCACTGATCCCAAGCGACAGATGGTCGGGCGTGATGCGGTGGTCCGATTGCGCGAGGCAACGCGCGTAGTAGCGGATGATGTCGTCCCGCAAGCCTTGCGAGCGGCCGAGGCCGGGGGTGATCGGCAAATCGTGCCGGGCGGCAAACTCGATCGATTCCTTGCTGCCGACGATCGGCATCCAGATCGGCGGGCGGGGCCGCTGCACCGGCCGCGGCCACAGTGCGACGTCTTTGTAAGACCAGAACACGCCGTCATACGAGAAGATCTCTTCGGTCCAAGCTCGGGTGATGATGTCGAAGGCCTCTTCGAAGCGGGCGCGCGACTGCGCCAACGGCACGTTATGCACCTGGTATTCGCGCGGAATGCCGCGGGCAAACCCGGAGATCAGCCGCCCGTTCGACATGCAGTCGAGCATCGCCAACTCTTCGGCCAATCTGAGCGGTTCGTGCAGGGGCAAGAGATTGCCGTAGATCAGCAATTTGAGGTTTTTGGTCCGCTGCGCGGCGGCCGCCGCCAGGAGGTTCGGTGAGTTCATCAGCCCGTAGGGCGAGCAGTGGTGCTCGTTGAACCCGACCCCGTCATAGCCGAGCCGGTCGAGCTCTTCCCAGGCTTCGAGATGCTCGGCATAGGTCCGTACCGCGACCTCGGATTTAAAGTATTTGTTGGCTAAGGGGTAAGGCAGCTCGTTGCCGACCTTCAAATGATCAAGCTGATCGCCGTAAGCCAAGAGATCGAAAACAAAAACCTTCATCGCATCGCCCCTCCCGGGCGGGTGTCTTGTGTCGGCGCACGGTAGGTGTCGTCAAAACGCGTTTCAACCGAAATCCGGACGGCCTATCGTGATCGTTCCGAAAGTTCGGCATGGAGTGAGAAACAATGGACCAAACCGCCGCGGCGCCGAACTGCCTCGACGGAGTTCGGGTTCTCGACCTCTCGCAATTCGAGGCTGGTCCGTCCTGCACCGAGGCGCTCGCCTGGCTCGGCGCCGAAGTCGTCAAGGTGGGCGGCGATCCCGGCCGCATATTGGGCACCGGACCGAAGCCCGATACCGACGCCTATTACTTCATGATCTACAATGCAAACAAAAAAAATCCGTCACGGTCAATCTCAAATCCGAGCCCGGCATCATCCAGACTATGAAGCATCCGAACGGCGAGCTGCGCATGCCAGCATTTCCGGTGCGGTTCGACGGCGCCCCGGCGCCCGTCAAGCCGTCGCCGCGATTTGGCGAGCACACGACCGAAGCTTCAGGCGACTGGCTCGGCATCAGCGCCCGCGACGTCAAGGGATTGCACGAGGAGGGAGTCGTCTGACCCAGCATTGTTCGTTGCAAAAGCTTGTGCCAAGATCGCGCGATACGCAGGAGGTATCGATGTCGCGAATCGCAATACTTGCAGCATGCTTTATTCTCGTCGCCTGGCCAGCCGCGGCACAGAGCAAGGCGATCATCCAAAAAGCCGATGACCAATAGGCCGAAGCCTTCAACAAGGGTGACGCCGCGGCAGTGGGGGCAATGTACACCGAAGACGCCTATGTGCTGCCGGCCGGCGCCGAGATGATGAAGGGCCGTAGCGCGATCGAAGCCTTTTGGCGGCAGCAAATGCAGCAGATTGGCGACGTCAAGTGTACCACACTCGACGTAAAGCCGCTCGGCCGTAACGCAGCGAGAATCGGCACCTGCAGCTTCAAAACGAAGGCCCAGCCGCCTCAGGACGTCGCCGTCAAGTATGCCGTCGTCTGGGAAAAGCAGGGCAGGGAGTGGAGGTTGCTGCAGGACATCTGGAATACCAACAAATAGCCGGGCACTCTCCGGGAACGAGACGCGCGAAGTCGATCTGACGGAGGGGCCGTGTTCGATGCGATCGTCGTCGGAGCGCGTTTGTGCCGGCTCGCCGACGGCTATGCTGCTTGCGCGACGGGGCTATCGGGTCCTGCTGGTCGACCGGGCGACATTCCCGAGCGATACCGTCTCGACGCACTTCATTTGGCCGCCGGTCGCGGCGTGCCTCAAAACGCCGGGGGCTGCTGGAGTGCGTGCTCGCCACAAATTGTCCTCTCATGCGCGCGATCGGCCTGGATCGGGGCGAATTCCAGTTGACCGGCGAGCTCGCGCCGTTCGACGGAGTTCGACGGTGCTGGATACGCTCTGCTGGATGCCGCCGCCGAGGGCGGTGCCGAAGTGAGAGAGGTGTTTGCGGTAACTGGGCTGGCTTCGTCAGCCGGTCGAGTGACCGGAATTTGCGGTCGCCCAAGGGGTGGGGCAGAGATCGCGGAACAGGCGCGGATCGTGATCGGCGCAGATGGGCGCAATTCGCTGGTGGCCAAGGCGGTTGGCGCCGCAGAATGCAATGCTCGGCCGGTGCTGACCTGCGCGTGTTGCGCATACTGGCGCGATGTCACCCCACATGTGCCGGCGATCCACACGCGCGCGCGACGCGTGGTGACCAGCTTTCCGACCAATGACGGGCTGACCGTCACACCCCGCCGTCTTTCCGCGCGACGAGCTGCTGGCGGTCCGCGCGAGCCTGGAACGGCATTTGTCGGATGCGTTGGGCCCGGTCGGCGATTTCGCCGGGCCCTTCCGCCGCAGCGCTCGCGTCGAACGCATCAGGGCGATGGGCGATCTGCCGAATTTCTTTCGTAAACCCTATGGGGGTGGCTGGGCATTGGTCGGGGACGCCGGCTATCGAAAGGATCCGATCCTGGCACTGGGCATTTCTGACGCGTTCCGCTTGTCGGAATGGGTGGCGGATGCGGTCCATGCCGGATTTTCCGGCGCGCGACCGCTCGACGAGGCGATGGCCGAATGTCAGCGCATTCGCGACGAGCACTTCGCGCCGATGTACGATCTGACCTGCGGCATGGCGGCCCTCGAACCCCCGCAACCTGAAATGCTCGCCCTATATCAGGCGCTCCGTCATAATTCGGTCGAGCGAGATCGCTATTTCGGTACCTTGGGTGGGACCGTGCCAATTCCCGAATTTTACGCGTGGGACAATGTACGGCGGATTATCAGCGCTGCCTCCGTGTGAAATCAACGGCGAACCAGCTATTGGGAGGAACACATCGTGCGCATCGATCACAATCTGATCAAGGGTCTCGCGGCCGCAGCTATCGGGATCTTCTTTGCCATTGCTAGCCCTGGTGGCGCGGCCAAGGCTCAAGCCCCGGCTGCCGGCCCAGCCCAGCCCTGGGGGCTGCCGCCCTTGCCACCCGGGGTTGGCCCGGTAGAAAAATTCGCCGACGTCAGCGGCACGCCGCAAGGCCAGTTTCTCGAAGGCGGCTCGTTCGACACCCAGGGCAATCTGTGGTTCGTGGCGATCGGCAGCGGCTGGATCTCGTATCTGACGCCGGATGGCAAGCTGGTCCCGGTGGTGAACTGCAACCCGCCGCCCGAACTCGGCCAAACCTGTGAGCCGCAGGGCAGCCGCTGGCTCGACGGCAAGCTCTACCTGACGTCGCGACACCGCGGCATCCTCGTCTACGATCCGCAGACCAAAGAACTCAAGACATTGGTCTATACCTACCGCAACCAGCTGTTCAAAGGCCCCAACGACCTCGATTTCGACGCCGAGGGCAACCTATTCTTCACCGACCCTTGGGGAACCGGGCCGGGGCCGAACATGTCAGACCAGACGGGTGCCGTCTACCAGTATGCGCGCGACGGCATGCTGCGCAAGGTGATGGACAGTGGGGCGTTCCCCAATGGCATTGCCGTATCGCCGGACGACACCTTGCTCGCCGTCGGCGATTTCAGAGCCGGCCGGCTCTGGTACGGCACGTTCCAGAACGGTCCCAACATGGGCTGCCCGCAATGCCCGAAGGATCCGTCGCATTCAACGTTCGCGGGTGTGAAGGCCGGGACCTTTATGCCCGGAAACGGAGGACCCGATGGCATCCATTACGACGTCAAGGGTAATCTGTGGGTGGCGTCGCCCCCGCTCGGCGGGGTGTTGGAAATCAACCCGCGCGGCGTAGTTTTGGGCTTTGTGCCGATACCGAACGACGACGGAGCGACCACCAACTTCGCCTTCGGCGGCCCCGACAATCAGTACATCTATTTCGAGGGCGCGATCAGCGGGACCTTCTGGCGCTTCAAGGCGCCTTATCCCGATCGGCCCGGGTGGTGTGCGCCTGCCAGCGCAGTAGATGACCCACCGCTCAGTGCTCATCGCGGAGGTTCGCGCTTTATCTGCTGTGCGCTGTAATCTTGGTCAGCGCCGCTCGGCTCGGGCAGTGAGCGATCACTTTGCCGAGAACCAAGACGAGCCAGATTTTATGAAGGGCGCGGCGTAACGGCCGCGCTCGTCCTTTGGGTGGAGGCGCTTTAGCGGAATGATGGGCCGGACCTAAAAGCCGTCGGCCCGGTTGATAGGCCGCGGCCGCCCGCGGCGGAGGGGGCTGCGGAACCGCTGAGCGCATATACCGATCGGAGGCCGCAATAGCGGCGCATTATTGGCCGGGACGAATGCCACCCCTCCTGAATGACTCCTGTGACCGGCTCGACCACGCCGAGGAGGCGCAGAAGGCTGCCGAGCAGCTCACCAATCGCGAGGCGAAGGAGGTCATGTTACAGCTCGGCCAATTATACCTCCGGCACAAACTGCATTCGCACAGGCTAGGGCGCGGAAGGGTGAGTTCGCGCGCACCACTTAGCTCGGGATGCCGGAACGCCTCGCCCCAGCGCAGCGGCGTCAAGCGCGGTCGAGCGAGCAAGGCGAAGGTCCGGATATCGATCGAGAAAAGGTTCGAGTTCCCACTCCCAACGCGACCTCGCTCTCGGCGGAAAGTTCGCCGGAGCGCTCGCTGTTGTCGTCGGCATCGGCGGCGCGTTCCTGGCTGGTCCTACGCGTAGACCCCGCTAGAGGAAGCTATCCGCAGCTTTGCAGCCGGCTCGTCCTGGATATCGAATCGGCGCCGAATTACGTTGGTAGGGTTAGCCTGAGAGGTCGGGATAACCTCATCCCGATGAAGGTGCTTGACATCCTGAAGTTCGCCTTCTGATGTCCCACCTGCACTCGCCGCTCCTGCCAGCGCCAGCATAGAAATGCCGGTAACAAAAGCTAGTGGATAAAATCTGACAAAAGAGTCCGCATAGTGTATGCTCGGCTGGTTGATGGGGGCTGAGCATGGGCCAGGGGATCACAGTCCAGGTGAGTGCGGGCGATCGTGTTCGTTTGGCGGCGATCGTTGCGGATCGCAATAGCCCGCAGAAACATGTGTGGCGAGCGCGCATCGTGCTGATGACGGCAGACGGCGTCGGCACGACCACGATCATGCGCCAGACGGGCAAGAGCAAGGTCACCGTGTGGCGCTGGCAGGAGCGCTTTATGGCGCAAGGGGTTGACGGGCTGCTGCGCGACAAGACCCGTCCGTCGCGGATCCCGCGGCTGGCGGCGACGGTGCACGAGCGCACGGTTGCGCTGACGCAGACCGATCCACCGGGCGAGGTGACGCATTGGACGGCCCAAATGATGGCCAAACAGGTCGGGATCAGTGTCAGCTCGGTGCAGCGGATCTGGCACACCCATGGGCTGCAGCCGCATCGCGTGCGTCAGTTCAAGCTGTCGCGCGACCGCCAATTCGTCACCAAGCTGCGTGACATTGTCGGTCTTTATGTCGATCCGCCGGCGCATGCGGTGGTGTTGTCGGTCGACGAAAAATCGCAAATCCAGGCACTCGACCGCACCCAGCCCGGTTTGCCGATGAAGAAGGGCCGTTGCGCGACAATGACGCACGATTACAAGCGCCATGGCACCACGACCTTGTTTGCCGCGCTCAACGTCTTGGAAGGCCGGATCATCGGCCGCTGCATGCAGCGCCATCGCCATCAGGAGTTCATTCGCTTTCTCAATACGATCGAAGCCGACATCCCGGCCGGCAAGATCATCCATGTCGTCCTCGACAACTACGCCACCCACAAGCACGTTCACGCCTGGCTCGACCGGCACCCCCGCTTTGTCTTCCATTACACCCCGACCTCGGCCTCTTGGCTCAATGCGGTCGAGGGCTTCTTCGCCAAATTGACCAAACGCCGCCTCAAACGCGGTGCCTTCTGCTCGATTGTCGATCTCCAGGCCGCCATCAACCGCTTCCTGAAGGAAACCAACGAT